>SDBU01000041.1_pt1 | contig 167959 bp, 135 predicted proteins | sample 2277071 | NCBI WGS metagenome assembly SDBU01 (sample SAMN10397929, study PRJNA504765) | marine sediment metagenome | isolation source: marine sediment core GS08_GC12, 126 cmbsf | place: Arctic Ocean: Gakkel Ridge, Loki's castle | collected 2008
CCAGACGGGCACAGGCAAGACGGCGGCGTTTGTGCTGCCGATACTGGATCGTCTCAGCCACGAGCGGGCCGGCCGCAAGCGGACCGTCAGGTCATTGATACTCACTCCCACGCGCGAGCTGGCCGTGCAGATAGAAAGATCGATACTCGGCTACGGGCGGTTCACGGACCTCAAGGCACTGGCGGTTTACGGCGGCGTCAGCATCAACAACCAGATCACAGCGCTGCGCCGCGGCGTCGATATCGTGGTCGCCACCCCAGGACGGCTGATAGACCATATCGAACGCAGGACGATAGAACTGGGCCGCATCGAGGTTCTCGTACTGGACGAGGCCGACCGGATGCTCGATATGGGCTTCGTCAACGACGTGCGGCGGATCGTCGGCCCGCTTCCGAAGAAACGCCAGACCATGTTGTTTTCGGCGACGATATCGCGCGAGGTTAAGTCCCTGGCGGCCGACATGCTGAAATCGCCGAAGGTGATACAGATAGGCCGGCCACGCAACCCGATCGACACAATCACCCAGCATATCTACGCGGTAGAGAAGGCGCTGAAGATGGACCTTCTGCTGCACATGATTGAGGACTGGCGGATGTTCAGCGTGCTCGTGTTCTCGCGGACCAAATACGGGGCAGACAAGATCAACCGAAGGCTCAAACGCGCCGGCGTCGTCGCCGTCTCCATACATTCGGGCCGTACACAGAACCAGCGGCAGCGGGCACTCGACGGCTTTCGCAGCGGTAAGTATCAGGTCATGGTCGCCACAGATGTCGCCGCACGCGGAATCGACGTCGAGGGGATATCACACGTCATCAATTACGACGTGCCAACTCACGCAGAGGATTACGTCCATCGGATAGGCCGGACAGGCCGAGCCGAGGCCACCGGCGACGCGATCACGTTCGTTTCGAGCGAAGAACAAAAGTACCTGCGCGAGGTCGGCAAGTTCATAGGACGCAAACTAAAAGCGCAGAAGTGCAGGGGCTTCTCTTATGTCAAGTCCTCGCCGCCCGAGCCGAAGACCGAAAAAAGCTCCAAACCATCGCCGCGCAGGGAACTGCCAAGAAGCAAAACCGCCTCAGGAGCAAAAAAACCATATCGCGGCCGCAGAAAACGATTCAAAAGATAAAACCCGCGAACCTTTTTCTTGACACGTTTTGCGACCTTCTTTCGAGATATTAAGTCTTTTTGCACTTTTCATTTTGATTTTTCTATGCCTGCACGAATCCGAATCCCGAATCCCTGCAAGTCTTAGGCAGGGACCCAGAAAATAGCCTATCGCATCTAGAATAAAGATGAAATTTTTATTAAAATCGTTAGATTTTCATTGAACATTTGGTGGAAGTTTGGTATAATTACAATTGCCGGTAGGCAAAGATGACATTTCAGTTTGCATGTCGTAAGCCACAGCGTGGCAAGGTCTTAGGGCCAGCAGGCCTAATCAAATTTAATGGTTCGTAAATAGTCTTGAAGCGAAACGGAAGTAGTCAAATGACAAGAAACTCGTTTTACATTTTGAGCTTTGGTTTTACATTTTCCACTTTAAACTTTAAATTCTCCTCTACAGTTGTAGAGAGCGCTTTACAAATCAGACTTTTTATGCAAAACGAACCCAATTTTCGGAAAAGTCAAATGAAGGTAAATAAAGTACTAACAAGGGATTATGAACAAATGGACACTTGGTCAAATGGGAAAAACGAACCCAAAACGAACCCAAAACGAACCCAAACGAACCCAAAAAAACCCAATGCTTGCCCGCCATCTGTGTGGCGGGACAGAGCCAATATAATGCTAAGTGATTTCCTCAACATAAACAGGTTTACTCCACGAAATGAGCACCGAAATTCTCGCCCTGACCTGCTAAAACCTGATTGCTTTTGTTATCTTTGCCGTTTAAACTTAATACTGATGGATCGGCGAATTATAATAAACGCGGATGATTTCGGTCTCTGCGACGGAGTAAATGAGGCGGTGGCCCAGGCCCATAGCGATGGCATACTGACCAGCGCGACGATTATGGTCAATATGCCGACCGCCGACAAGGCCGTCAAAATAGCAAAAAAACTGCCCACTCTTGGCGTCGGAGTCCACCTTAATCTCACCGAAGGCCGACCCATATCAAAAGAGGCTTGTGTTGACCGTTTACTCGATGCCGACGGCCAATTTGCTTACTCGCCGTTCATACTCTCGCTTTTATCCTTGGCAGGACATAAGATTAGAGAGGCCATCCGAGCCGAGTTGGCTGCCCAAATCCAATGGGTCATTGACCACGGCTTAAAACCCACACATTTGGACTCACATAAACATATCCATGCATTCCCTGCTTTGTTCTCGATCGTCTGCCAATCGGCCAGACGCTTCGGAATCCCCGCTATACGCTGGCCCTTCGAGCCGAAAGAGATTTTACGAATCCCCTGGCCGCTGACCAGCAAAGATGGCAAGAAAAGGGCCCAAAAAATCAGGATTATGGCCAGGATTAACCGCATGCAAAACAAGGATTTCTTGAAAAATGACGCAGTTCTTGGGATAGCGCATACGGGTAAAATAGACGTGAATTTTTTTAAGGCCGTTGCTTTATATGGTCCGGCAGAAACGGTAGAAGTGATGACTCATCCGGGATTTGTTGATGGTCTGGACGCAGACAAAACCAGGTTGCTGCATCAACGCAAGGTTGAGCTGGATGCCATTTGTAGTGAAAAAACAAAACAATATTTTAAAGATGCCGGAATAGAATTGGTGCATTATGGACAGCTCTAACCAGGCCAACAAAGCCCCTTGCAATATACAAGGCGGTAACAATATTGATTGTTCGGTCGTAGTGCCGCTTTATAATGAAGCTCTGGTTGTCGAGGAGCTTTACAGTCGGTTAACCAAAACAATGGGCGAAACCGGGCTGCATTATGAGCTTGTCTTTGTCGATGATGGAAGTGATGACAATACCTTGCAGCTGCTAAAAGATATTGGCGGCAAAGACGGCAAAGTGGTTATTATCGAGCTTCGCCGCAATTTCGGCCAGACTCCCGCTCTCGCCGCCGGCTTTGATGCGGCACGTGGGCAAATAATAATATCAATGGATGGAGACCTTCAGCACAGCCCGGAAGAGATACCGAGTTTTCTTGAGAAAATCGAAGCCGGCTATGATGTTGTCAGCGGTTGGCGCAAACACAGGGTGGACAATCTTTTGATGAGGAAGATACCCAGCAGGGCGGCCAACTGGCTTGCTTCGAAAATAAGCGGTGTCGATATCCACGATTTCGGCACCACCTTCAAAGCATACAAACGCGAGATAATTGAGGAATTGAATCTCTACGGAGAAATGCACAGATTTATTCCGGCACTGCTTTCACAAAGCGGTGCTAAAATCATCGAGATACCTATAAAAAACATCGTCCGCCCAAAAGGGGCCAGCAGCTATGGTATCTCCAGAACGTTTAGGGTTGTATTCGATTTGATAACGCTCAGATTTCTGCTCGGATACATCACAAGGCCACTGCACTTTTTCGGCAGAGCGGCTTTATATTGTATCCTTGCGGCCCTGCTGCTGAGCGCTTATATACTATATGACAAATTCGCATATAACGTCCCGATTTTTGTTGCACACGGCCCACTGGCGGGCCTGGCGGCGATACTTCTGCTGATTGGATTGATCTTCGTTGCCACAGGCCTGATAGGTGAGATGATAAGCAGGGTCTATTTTGAATCGACAGGCAAAAAGATATATTCGGTGCGCAAAGTGCATCGCAGGGAAACTTTAATAACGGACTAATAGTGGGAAAGAAGAAAAAACATTCACCGGTCGCCCTGTACGTTATTTTGCTGGTAACGGCAGCGGCAATCCTTTTAGTCAGGCATTTTCACATCAAAAATTTCCATATTGTCGAGCCGGATGTGCTTTATACCAGCGGTCAGCCCCGAGGAATGGATTACACTCGCCTGCTTTACAAATATCACATCGGTACTATCGTAAATATCCGTTCCGCTTCCGAACATCGCGAGAAAAACTGGTACAACGAGGAAGTAACCTGGGTCAGAAACAATGGTGTTAAATACTTCGAGCTTCCTATCGATAGAAGCATAAACCGGGCTAATTATTTTCCCGACCAGGCAACTCAGAAAGAATTTCTGACAATTATGGCGGATAAAACCAATCTTCCTGTGCTCTTGCACGGCAGCAGCGGCAGGAAAAGAGTCTCGATGCTCACGGCTGTTTGGGCGGTTAAGGCAAAAAGATTCACTGCTGCTAAGGCTATTGAGCTCGTTCAAATTATCAAAGAACGCCCGGTGACCGAGGCCGAAAAAAAGTTCATCGCCGGGTTGGTTGAGTAGCCGCAACATGGCTTAAGTCCTGTCTTCAGAACCACCGCCGGATCTGTGCAGTAATGCACCGCCCACAACTTTACTGCTATGTCGTTCGGCGCTTTCCTGCATATAAACGATTTCAAAGGAGTTGCCCTCGAGCAGCTCCTCCAGATATTGGCCGAAAGCTACGACCCACCAGCCTTTCCTGTACAACTTATCGACCTCTGATTGTGTCCCTATTACGGGAACGCACCTGCCAAAGTAATGAATGAATCTTGAGGAAGCAGATTTGTATGCTATCAGTTTATCCGAGACGGGAACGATTTGCGACACAGATTGTGTGAACTTCCTTGATGGCTGATTGTAATTGGAGGGATTTACAAAGCCGGTATAACCGATCATTACCAAAACAGCAATAATTACAAATAGGGCCCCGCACGCCACAGATGTTTTCCCTGCCCTAAACAACACGGCAACAACCAGAATCCCAATCAATCCTGCCGCGCTTGATAGAATTGCTTCTGCCAGAAACTCACCCCTTACCTGACTTATAATAATAGGCAGCGCGATGAAGCCTATTGTTAATACCACAAGATGGGAGAACAGAAAATTCCTTGCAGCTTTATGAGTGTACGCTTTTTGGCAAAAAGCCATATCTTCCAGCAGGATAGCGGTCAAAACTGCCATTGCCGGCATCATAGGTATAATGTAATGCTGACGTTTTCCACTTGATATTGTCAGAAAGGCCAAGCCAACAACAAACCACAGCCACAAAAATTGCATTACAGGCTGCTTTTTGCTCCAGACTCTGTAAAAAGGAGCAGCTAAGGCAAACGGCACAAAAGCCGCCCAGGGCAGCATAAACTGAAACATCTTGGGCAGATAGTAGTGCAGTGGTTTGCCGCCGGAGGCGTATGTACCGAAGAAGCGGTCTACAAATTCGCGTTTCCACACAGCAAGATCCCAGTTCAACCTGGCAGCAATGGCCAGCGGCCAGGGTAAAACGATAACCAGGAAAATGACCACCCCGATGATTGGCAAAAGTTTGGGTATTTGTTTCCACTGGCGAAACACAGCGACATAGAAAAAAAGTGGTACCAGTACCAGGGGCAGCGGGGCGGGCCCCTTGGCAAGGTTTGCCAATCCGAAGCTTATCCAGAAGACAAGCATATATATAATTTGCCTCTTGCGGCTTTTGGCAGAAACTGCGGAGTAAAAAGTCAAGAAGCACAGCATAATAAAAAAGGTCAAAATCATATCCGGCCTGGCATTATGCGAGTAACGGATATAACCTAAGGACGTCGCCCAAACAGCCGCTGAAAGTATCGCAATGCGAAAGGACAACCACTGATTTACAAAATAAATAATGGCTGCAACGGACAAAATCCCGAAAACAGCACTTGGCAGCCGGGTAGTGAACTCGTCGACCTTACCGGTTATTTTGGCTAAACCTGCCACAAGCCAGTAAGAAAGTGGTGTTTTTTGAAGCCGCGGCTCCCCATTATAAGTAGGCATAATCCAATCACCGCTTTGAAGCATCTCGCGTGCAGTAATAGAAACAAAACATTCATGGTTATTAAGCGGTCTTTCGGAGAACGTCCAGAACGTGATTACCACAGAACAGAATAATACTGCACAGATGATATAAGTCTTCGTTCTCGTGGTATTGTTTTGGATGCTTTCCATTCAGTAGCCTTGTCTTGATGAATGTTCGAGGAATCAGTGTATCAGCTTGATTATTTCATCGATGTCGTTTGGTGCTTCTATAGGCGGATTGCTGAATTTGCCCTGTTTTTCCTTGTGATAATTGACTGTTACGTTGGGGTCTTTTAATGGGTGGCCAGTCAGCACGCAGGCAACTCGCTCGTTTTTATCGATGATGCCTTCAGCCCTTAGGTTCCGTAAGCCTGCAATAGTTGCCGCCGAGGCCGGTTCACAGCCCAGCCCGTATTTGCCGATAATCGCTTTTGCATCGAGAATTTCTTCGTCCGTTACTGCCCGCACAATACCGTTACATATATCAATCGCTCGAAGGCATTTTTTCAGATTTACCGGACGCGAAATTTCTATCGCCGAGGCACAGGTATGTGGTGAAAAGTTACAGGCAGTCAAATCAGTGTAGTAATTGTCAATAATTTTCTGGTCGACTTTGCCGTTATTCCAGGTGAGTTTCTTGTTGTTGACTAAATCGGTCAAAGTATCTGCACCGGTTGCGTTAATAATGGCCATTCGCGGTATTCGCTTAATCAAGCCGAGCTGTTTCAATTCATCAAAGGCCTTGCCGAAGGCACTGGAGTTGCCCAGATTTCCGCCCGGTACCACAATCCAGTCCGGGACATCCCACCCCAGGCCTTCGAGGATTCGATACATTATGGTCTTTTGGCCTTCGAGCCGGAACGGATTTAACGAGTTAAGCAGATACAGCCCCAGTCTGCTGCAGACATCCTGGACCTGACGCATACAGTCGTCGAAATCGCCGAGTATTTGTATCGTTTGAGCGCCGTATTCTATTCCCTGGCTGAGCTTGCCGAAAGCGATTCGCCCCGAACCGATGAACACGGTTGCCTTCAGACCACAACTGTGTGCGTATAAGGCCACCGATGCCGAGGTATTGCCCGTTGATGCGCATGCGCACGAACCGGCTCCGACCATCTTTGCGTGACTGAACGCCGCCGTCATTCCGTTATCTTTGAATGAGCCGGACGGATTCAGCCCTTCGTATTGAAGGTATAAACGCCCCGGTTTTACGTCGACATATTCAGCTACGGCATCATTTTGCTGTAGAATCGTCTGGCCTTCACCTATCGTCACTTTATATTTGTCGTCACAGAAGTTCAGCAGTTCGCGGAAACGCCATACACCGGAGAAATCCAGAGGATTGGTTCTGTTGGCCCAGCTTCCGGCGAAATCACTTAATTTCCCGGGCACCTTAATTTTGTCCCAGTTATACTGCGCATCCAGAAGCTGGCCACAAGATGGACACTTAAACAGCGCCTGCCCGCAGTCAAATTCGGCCCCGCAATCCGGGTTGATACACTTCTGAAAAGCAGTACTACTGATACCCATACACAAAATTCCTTAGCGAATTTTCAGCACTTAGAGGCAATTATAAACAATAAACAGAACCGATGGTACAAAAATTGGCTTTGATTGGGTTCGTTTTGGGTTCGTTTTCACCAAGTGTCCAATTGGTTTTATTTTCATAATCCTTTATTAATACTTTAGTTACGTTCATTTGGGCTTTCGGCAAATTGGGTTCGTTTTGCATAATAAAGGGCTGATTTGTAAAGAACTCTCGACAAGTGTCGAAGACAGTTGGTAGTTGGTAGTGCGTAGTTGGTAGTGCGTAGTTGGTAGTTATTCACCATTCATTAACGATTAAAATTTGATTAGGCCTGCTGGCCCTAAGACCTTGCTGCGCTGCAGCTTACGACATGCAAACTGAAATGTCATCTTCGCCTATTAGCGGTTTACGTTTGCCTGCTGGCAAACATACAGGTATTTTAACAGATTTCCGAACAAAAGTAAAGAAAAAAATAAAAAAATTCACCGCGGAGGCCGCGTGGTTGGTAAGGGAGCCTTTGACACTTCGACAAGCTCAGTGTAAACAAACTCAGGACAAGTTTTTTGTTTTCAGTTTGACAATTGCAACAATCCTATATAAGCATATGCATATATACTTATGGACTGCTTCAAGAATCGTGGTTTTTGAAAGAGGGATTTATGGTTTTTGCACAGAGATATAAGTATATGCATATATGCTTATGTGCTGCTGTTTGGTAGCGATATCAGGTTTTGTTAAATATGGAGGTGAGCAGTTATGGTTGATGCGGTAAGGCTGGCAGGGGCATCATTGAGCCAAATTGCCACGCTATATGATTCCTTGTGTGCGTCGATGCCGACATAGACATCGTCGTCTTTTGTCAGGTTAATTTTGTTGAAGAACATCTGTTTTTTTGATAGTCTTTTTCTCATGGCCATTCCTTTCGATTTATGGTTACGATTTTTTTTGAACAACTACAAATCATAACCGTGAAAGGATGGCCTTCATATTATCTAAAACAATCATTTTTATCTTGAAAATGAGAAAGTAAACTAGTATAGTATAGACACTGAGATATACCCGGCTATCCAGAAGGAGGATGGTTAAAATGCGTATCTTCATCACTCCCCCCTGAATTGCCCTAAGGTCGGTGAGGTTTAGCAAGGTACAATAGAGGAAAAGTAAGCACTGATTTTGAAAGGACAAAAAATGCGGACAGCCAATCTAAAAAACCATTTTGCAGCGTGGATTCTCTTTTCATTTATGGTGAGCACAGCTTCGGGAGATATTATCTATGTGAATCCCGGTGAGTCTATTCAGAAGGGGATAGACTTGGCTTTTTACGGCGACACGGTAGAGGTGGCTGCAAGCACATACCACGAACGTATCACACTAAAAAACGGGGTGGCTGTTATCGGGGCCGGTGATGATGTTACTACCATAGATGGTGATGCGGGCGGCTCGGTGGTTATATCCAACGGCTGCGACCCGAACACTTTACTCGATGGCTTTACGATCACCGCCGGCCATGCTTTGGAAGGCGGCGGGATGTATAACTATAACAGCAGCAGCCCGACGGTGACAAACTGCACATTCAGCGGCAACACGGCTGATTATGGCGGCGGAATGTACAACTGGGATAACAGTAACCCGATGGTGACCAACTGCACGTTCACCGGCAATTCGGCAAGCGCAGGCAGCGGGATGCTCAACAACAGCAGCAGCCCCACCGTCACCAATTGCACCTTCAGCGGCAATACAGCAGAAAGCGGCGGCGGGATGTACAACAATTACAGCAGCCCGACGGTGACAAACTGCACGTTCAGCGGCAACCAAGCCGCTGAAAAAGGTGGTGGGATGTACAACCGTGACGGCAGCAGCTCGACGGTGACTAACTGCACATTCAGCGGCAACTCGGCCGCTGACTATGGCGGCGGGATGCTCAACGACAATAGCAACCCCACGGTGACCAACTGTATCCTATGGGGCAATACGGCACCAACCGGCCCTCAGACTTACGGCGGCAGCCCCATCGTCACCTATAGTGACGTTCAGGGAGGAAAGGGCCAATCCTGGTTTGGACAAGGTTGTATCGATGCCGACCCTTGTTTTGTCGATGCGAGCCATCCTGACCCGAATTTGCGCAGCTTACACATGAAACCGGATTCGCCATGCATCGATGCTGGCGACACCACAGCGGTTCCGACCGGCATTTTTGTAGATGCCGATGGGAATCCCCGCGTTTTGGATGACCCGCAAACACCCGACACCGGCCTCAGTATCTTAGGCGTGGCCGTCGACATGGGGGTGTACGAGTTTCACCCCTGCCCCATCGCCGGCGACATCAACTGTGACGGCGTGGTGGACTTCAAAGACCTGGCGATAATTTGCGCCAACTGGCTTGCAGGCACCGAGCCGGAATTGTAACCATATACACTTTGCAAACACAGCACAGGGCCGTGAGTGTCAAACGAGAGTCTGTTTGTCACGAAGTTTTCTGAGTATTGTTGCAATATCGTTCTCAGTCAGTGGGAAGATTCGGCGTTGATTTTTTCTATCAGTTCGGGCAGCTCGGAGAGCCGGCTTATTTTCCAGGCGCCTTTCGGAGTCTTTTTCCCGGCGTTTGTATAAGCGGCTTTTAGAACGGCTTTCATGCCGATTTTTGCCGTAGCCTTAATGTCCTTGTTAATCTTGTCGCCTACAAACATTATATTTTCCAGCATCTCTCCAATTCTTTCTGCGGCGGCCCTAAAGATACGAGCATCCGGCTTGCGAAAATCAAACTCATACGAATAGAGTCTGACCGGAAAGAAATCAAGTATACCTAACTGTTGAAGATGTTTATCCAGAGAGTGGGCGTTTACAAACGTGTTGGAGACTATTCCGAGCTTAAGGCCCAATTCTTTGAGTACAGTTAAGGTCTCTTTCGTTTTCGGTTCGGCCTGACCGATTTTACTCAACGGTTCATACCAGAGCCACGCCAGGTGCTGCCATTGCTGCTCACTTAGCTTTACCCCCTTTTTTGTGCCGCTCTTTTTTAAAAGCACGAGCGCGTCAAAATCCCTTCTTGTTATGCTGGATAACCAGAAGCGTATACGGAGCAGCACAAGGTTTCGCCAGTAATAATACTTGAAGCTGCCAACCGGCTGGCCGCAGCTTTGCAGAAAATCGTATGTTAACCTGGCTCCTTGTCCAAAAATTCGAGACTTATTGACTTTTCCGAAGTTCAACAAAGTATCGCCAAGGTCGAACAATACGGCTTTGATTTTCTTATCTGCCAATACTCTTACCTCAATGGCGGTAAATCACCGCCAAAAGCTTCCCGGATCCACTTGAACATTTCCTGATCTGATATCGCCGACACCCTGTTAGCTGAATACTCGGTGTCGATCCTGTCTTTTATTTTGGTTATGCGAATGTCGTGCTTGGGGATTTCAATCCGGTACCTGGCCTCTATCCAGTGTTTGATACCTGCCGCCCCGGTCTTATCAGTAATTGCTACACTGACAGGCCGATTGAGCAGCTTTTGGGTATCGAAGCAATTGTATATTTCCTCGTTCTTTAACAAACCGTCTGCGTGAATGCCAGCCCGGGTGACATTGAAATCCTTTCCAACCAGCGGATAGTTGTGCGGAATTTCAAAGCCCAGCTCGCTTGCGGCGTACTCATACAGTTCGGTTATCGCTGCATAATTGACGCCGGCAGTCTGGCCCTTGATTTGAGCATGTTCGACAACCAGAGCCTCCAAAGGCGGATTACCTGTTCGCTCGCCGATGCCGAATATTGCGGCGTTAGCGGCACAGCAGCCGTAGAGCCATGCTGTTGCAGCGTTTACCTGGACCTTGTGCAAATCGTTATGACCGTGCCATTCAAGCCATTCGGACCGAACCCCGATTCGTCGAAGACCGTGGATAAGTTTCGGGACACTCCGCGGCAAAGAAACTGCCGGCCACGGCAGACCAAATCCGAGCGTGTCACAAAGACGAATCTTGACCGGCTTGTTATAGCTTTCAGCAAGTTTCATTAACTCAGCGGCAAAAGGCAGCACAAAACCTTCATAATCGGCTCGCGTTACGTCCTCAAAATGACATCGCGGAATAACTCCATTATCCAGTGCTGTTTTGACAACATCAAGATACGTGTTCATCGCCTGGGCCCGTGTCTTTCGCAGCTTAAGGAAGATATGATAGTCACTTGCCGAGGTCAGAACGCCGGTTTCGCTGAGCCCCATTTGCGATACCAGCTTAAAATCGACTGGCACAGCCCTGATCCAGCCGGTAATCTCAGGAAACTTATAACCTCGAGCCTGGCACAGTTCGACTGCTTTTCTATCACGCTCTGAGTATAAAAAGAACTCACATTGGCGAATCAAACCGGTTCCGCCGTCTATTTTGTGCAGTAAATCGTAAATCTTAAGGACTTGTTCCGGCGTATAAGGCGGCCGGGCCTGCTGGCCGTCACGGAAGGTCGTATCGGTTATCCAGATTTTCTCCGGAATGTCATACTCAACTTTTTGATTGTCGAATATTACCCTGGGAAATTCAGTATATGGGAATATCCGGCGATACAGGTTCGGTTTTTCTACATCCACAAGTTTAGGTTTTTTATCCGTCATTATCGTCTCCGGCACGTTTTCGTTCGGTGTCGTGCGTGTTGCGTCAAATATGTGAGATACGCTTCACAAAATACGAATTATAGCCGAGGTGGGATTCGAACCCACACGCCCATAACGGGCAGGGGATTTTAAGTCCCCAGCGTCTGCCATTCCGCCACTCGGCCTGGGCAGTAGGTTAATGCATTTGGCAAAATTTTGCAAATTGTTTCCCGGCTTTCTTTCACTTTTGGATTCAGCAGAAATCCTGATATGCCAGAACCAGCCTTGTCGTTTGCAGGCATTGAGGTGGCTTTGGAGACGGATGTTAACTTTGTAAAGCGTAGTGTGGGAAGCGCGATACAACATGCGGGACAAGTTACGTCAAGAATCGGCAAATAAAATCCCTGATTCGCTCTGTCGACTGCATCAGCCGAACTCTGCGGTCAAGCGTTTTTAACTGCGGGTCATCATCTGCCAGACACAACGCCTTTTTGATTCTCCGGGCAGCGTCGGCTAATCGGCCCATCGCTAAATAGACAATTGCAGAATCACGCAGGACACAAACGTCCCTTGGTCTTATATCGAGTGCATGGCCGAAAAACTCCACTGCATCCTCGAATCGGCCCCTTGTGGCACTGATGAGGCCAAGATAGTAGTAGGCATCTACATTAGCGCAATCGATATCCACAGCCCTCATCATACAATGCGTTGCATAATCGAGGTCATCAATTGTCAAAAACATTGAACCCATAGAAACCCATGAATCCGCATCCTCAGGAGCCAGCCTTACCTCCGAAACCAGATAATTTCTTGCCTCTTGCCACACCCCTCTCATCAACGCATACTGAGCCAGCCTGTAGCGCGGTCCTGTGAGTGTATTGTCTTCCTGGAGCGCCTGACTGAATAATTGTACCGCACGCTTATAATCACTGTTGTTGAAAGCAATCTCTCCCAGATAAAACAAAGCGGGGGCAAAATCAGGTTTAAGTTCAAGTATTCTGTTGAACTTTTCTTTCGCTGATTCAACGTCATCAGCTTCGAGCAAAAACAAACCGTAGTCAAGAATGACATCAATCTCCCCTGGATTGACCCGAAGCTCTGCCAGAAAATGCTCACGCCCGTGCTCCCTGTCACCCTCGGACCAGTAGGCCTGGGCGATTCGATAGTTGATTTGTGGGTGGCTCGGTTCAAGTTCGGCGGTTTTTAACCAGCAGCGAATAGCTTTTTTGTACTGACCCCGTGCAAAAAGACTATTGCCGATATTATAGTAGCACAATGCACAGTCCGGATTTATCTGCTGGGCAAGATAGAACATCTGCTCGGCCAAATCATGCTGTCCCATTTCAGTATAAGTAATTATCCGATTACAATAGGAAGGTTCATATCCGGGGTCAAGGTCCTGGATTTGTTCGAAAGTTTGAATGGCCAAATCATATTGTCCTGTGCGTGTATAATCGACCGCCAGCGAATTTGATATCTCCAAATCATTGGGATTAAGCTGCAGAGCGGTTTCGTATTCTGTTATTGCATCATCAAACAGGCCTTTAGCATCCAGCACAAGTGCCTTGTTGAAATGCCATGAGCCGTTGGAAGGATTTATCTCGAGAGCCTCATTGAGTTCTCCGAGGGCTTCATTTTCTTTTCCGTTTTCGTAAAGCTCAAAAGCCTTATTTGCCTTGTGCTCAGCTTTGTCATACGGGCCGAATGCCAAATCTTCGAAGCTCATATTTTCTATACCCTCATTTTCAGTTCAAAAAGAGACCGAATCTCCAAGTTCGTTTCGTCAATAAATTAATGCCGAATTAGCCGTTTTTTGCCGGCATAAGAGCTTTTTGTCCGCAGTAAAAATTTTGCTGGCAATTTGGGTCATAAGCTCTTATAATTTCATAGGTTAGCCTCGCTTCAATTGAGCTTAAGCTCATGCCTGATTGGCGAGGGATTACGGTTTTTCTGGAAAGCAGCCACCGATAGTCTTATAATTGGTGACTGTCAGATAGTGCGTAAACTAATTGAGGCAAGCTCGTACTCGTCAGGGTGAAGGCCCTGCCGTAGTCCCGAATGTCTCGGTACAGGGGCCTTGTTTTGCGGTGTCCCCAAATGCAAAAAGGACGTTTGGGGGACCCCTGTAATAAGTCACAAAAAGGGAATCCTCGAATATTGTTTGGAGAAGTGAAAGTATGATTAAAGAGATAAAAGGTCAAGTAACGGCCGGCAAGGGCAGTTACGCCATTGTAGTCAGCAGGTTCAATGAATTCATAACCTCTAAGCTGCTTGCCGGTGCGATAGATTGTCTCCAGCGTCATGGCGCCACTGATGAACAGATATCCGTAGTTTGGGTGCCGGGTGCCTGTGAAATTACCCAAACGGCAAAAAAGCTCGCACAGAGTGGCAAATACGTTGCGGTGATCTGTATCGGTGCGGTCATACGAGGTCAAACCGGCCATTACGATTATGTCTGTCAGCAGGTAGTACGCGGCATTGGACAAATCAATTATGATTCAGACGTGCCGGCCATATTTGGCGTCCTGACCTGTGAGACACTCGAACATGCGGTCGAGAGAGCCGGGACGAAAATGGGTAATGCCGGTGCCGATGCAGCTCAGACAGCTATGGAAGCAGCCAACGTCCTGGAGCAGATTTGAGCCGGTGCTTAACGTCTGAGGTGTGATGCGCCAAATGCAGTGCCTAACAAGAGCCACGAGAGACGGAATGCAGACCGATAGAAGAACAAGGGCCAGAGAACTGTCAATACAGGGATTATATCAACTCGATGTGCAGGGCCCGGACTTGCTTGAGCATTTGGGCCAGTTCTTTAGAGAAGCAGACTGCGACGATTTTGTACGAAAACTCGCCTCGGATTGGACTACAGGAACGTGGGAAAATTTGGCACAGTGCGATGAATTAATAACTGCTTCAACAATAAAGTGGCAATTCAAAAGACTTTCATCTGTTGACAAAAGTATTTTGAGATTAGCGGTTTATCAGTTGAAATTCTGTCTCGATATTCCGCCCAAAGTTGTGATAAATGAGGCCATTGAGCTTGCCAAAAAGTTTGGCAGTGATAAGTCATCCGCGTTTGTTAACGGCGTGCTTGATGCCGTTTTGAAGAAACACATGACCCGTGACTTATCGTGAGATGTTGGTAGGAAGTAGCTGCAAATTAGCTGGTTGATGAACAGCAAACGACGGGCAACGAATGACGAACATGAGGAAAATCGCAGTATTAAACCAAAAAGGGGGAGTTGGCAAGACCACAACGGTGGTCAATACTGCAGCGGCCCTTGCCGGCATGGGCTTGAGGGTGGTCGTTGTTGACCTGGATCCTCAGGCGCATCTGACAATACATCTTGGCCTTGAGCCGCAGGCCATTGAGGCCAGCTCTTATGAGGTCCTGACCAAGGAAGCCAAATTTGAAGAGGAAATTTTGCTCGTGCGCCCAAATCTATGGCTGCTGCCGGCAAATATCAACCTGGTTGGTGCCGAAAGTGAGCTGGTAAGTGTGGTCGGCAGGGAAACCATTCTCCGGGAGGCGATTGAGTCGGTAGAAGACAATTTCGATTACCTGATGATTGACTGTCCCCCTTCGCTCGGACTGCTGACCCTGAATGCTCTTGCGGCTGCCGAAGAGGTTTTAATCCCGCTTCAGCCGCATTTCCTGGCCCTGCAGGGATTCGGAAAACTGCTGCAGACCATTGACCTTGTCAACAAAAGAATCAATCCGGACCTGAAAGTTCAGGGGATTTTGCTGTGCATGTTCGACACCAGGGCCTCACTTCCAAGTGAAGTCAGGGCCGATATCGAGCAATTCCTTGAAAGTGCACGCGGAACCAACTGCGCGTGGGCACAAGCACGGATTCTGCCCACTTTTATCAGAAGAAACATCAAGCTCGCTGAAGCGCCAAGCTACGGCCAGACAATTTTTGAATACGAGCGAAATTGTCATGGTGCTGAGGATTACATGAAAGTCGCAGAATCCATACACAGTCAGTGTCAAACGACGCCCCAGCTCGATACACTACCCGATGATGCTAAAGTGGCTGAAGATAAGAATGTACAAACTGCAGAACAGATACAGGAAGAATCTGCTGTTGAATCGGCTCAGGATAAAGATATAGCTACTCCGGCAGATGCAACCCAAGAACCTGATACCGGCGCCGAACACGACCAGGACCAGCCCCCCATCGAAATCAAGGCAATCCCGCAGCCAGATGCACAACCTCCCACTTCTGAATTTACACAAACAACACCGCCGGAACCGGAACAAAACCAGCCTTAGTTGAAGATTGTCATTTAAGCCCAATTAACCACATGTGGACCAGGAATTGGGTGCAGGTCAAGGTTGCCACCACACATTGTCTATTGATAAGTTAAGTGCAGAAGAAGGTGGGTCACCTACGATCATGAACAATTGATGTACTGTATGGAAATCGATGTTTGCATATCTATTGAAGGGGATACTAACCTTATGCCATTTGCCGTCACGAGCAAACCCTAACTCGGATGTTTTGTCTCCCAATGGAAGAAAGAATTCGCCGCCTCTGGAACTTTTAATTCCAACTTTCATAGCCGTGGTTGAGGTCGTCTTTATATCGAAGTGGAGATACCCGTCAGAGTAGTTTTTCATGTTTCGATGGTTTGGAAGAAAGACTCCCATTCCAAACCAGCTGCCCGCGGCAATATCGAACGACCAGCACTTGCTTCCCTCAGAAGGAGTCGGTGGTTTTACCTCGGTCATATTGTTCCACGTGTACAGTGCTGCCGCAGTTCCATAATTAAACTCCGGACCTGAACCGTCTTCATAGGTAAGTGACTTTTTTACCGGCGTTTTTTCAGTATAAACTCCGAAGTTGCCGGTTTCCTCGATATCCTTACCAAGATAGAGCTGCGTATGCGGATTACTGGAAAGTCGAATCCAATCAACATACATCTTTGCAGGGAACGAGGCAGTTACTGCGCCAGGGCTATATACTCCCGTATAGGAGGGGTTCCAGCCACCGACGGCAAGGTTTAGAATCACAAAATAGGGCTGGTGAAACTCCCTAAGATGATCAGGGGTGATATCCCATGAGGCGTATTCGACACCGTCAAGGTAAAACTTCATATACTTGGGTGTCCATGAAATTTTATAGAGATGGTAATCGAGGTTAAGGTCAACAGCAGCATCAAGCCACGCATCATGAATACCTTTTTGTCCACTGGCATCCGAGAAGTGTATAGCGCAATTGATTTTCCTGTGCTGAAGGCCTTTGGCGATACCAGCTTTGCCGCCAATCTCGAGGATGTCTACCTCACCGGACTTCGGCCAGTCAATTGCAGGAAAATTGTTACCAAGCATCCAGAAGGCCGGCCACAAACCATCGGCGGTGTCAGGGACTTTTATCCTGGCTTCAAGACTACCGTATTTGAAAGCGAATCGTCCTTGTGTAAGCATTCGTGCAGACGTGAATGAATTTCCGAAATAATCTTCACGGCGAGCTTCAATGACAAGACTGCCGTTCTCTATATAAGAATTTTCCTGTCGGGCGGTGTCATATTCGAGTTGGCCGTTGCCAAAACCCTTTCCGCCAACATCATAGGTCCACGTGGCTGAATCGATACTGTCACCGTTAAATTCATCTGACCACACAACATCGGAATAAACAGGCCCACACGCTAAAAAGGAAATAATAAGAATCATAATAGTTGCTTTGAGATACATAATAGTACCCTTCCGATTTATACTGCCATTTCTCCATCCACCAATAAAGCAATTCTATTTCTGTTTAACTTTGCTGCTTTTGTTATCCAACAGCCCCATGCCTCGCATCCAGTCTGCGCAGCGAAGAGGCCAGCTTGATACGGCGCCGTGGTTCTGGCCAAGGCCGAATCCGTGGCGGCCTTTCTGGTAAATGTGCATCTCGGCAGGAACCTTGGCCTTCCGCAGGGCGAGGTAAAAATAGATACTGTTTTCCGCCGGCACGCCTTTGTCTTCGTAGGTGTGGATTAGAAACGTTGGCGGCGTTTCAGGCGTGACCTGCCTTTCATTAGACAGATTTTCAACCAGTTTTTCGTCCGGTTTGTTACCGAGTAAATTCCGCCTGGAGCCGGAGTGTGCACACCATTCGACCAGCGAAACGACCGGGTAGATGAGGACCATGAAGTCAGGCCTGCAATTGACACGGTCGATAGGGTCTTTTGCATCGCTTTTCCCCTTGTGAAAGTGAGTGCCTGCCGTCGAGGCCAGATGACCACCGGCCGAAAAACCGAGGATGCCTATCCGATTGGGATTGATGTTCCACCCTTTAGCCCGGCTGCGGACTGTACTGACGGCTCGCTGTGCGTCTTGTAACGGTGCCGGGTGACCATAACCGGCTCCGCTGTTGCGGTGGCGGTACTTGAGAATAAAACCGGCCACACCGAGCGAATTAAGCCATTGTGCGATTTGGTGTCCTTCGTGGTCCATAGCCAGGTGTCCATAACCGCCACCGGGGCAAATCACCACCGCCGTACCGGTGGCCTTTTCCTTCGGCGGCAGGTAAATCGTCAGTGTTGGCTTGTCGCCATCCTCGTTGCCTTTGGCACCGGGAGCGCCAGCAGACCAGAGCAGTTCGACTTTCTGTGATATGGCCGCCTGCTCCGCAGCAACTGTTCCAGTTGGACTTATCCCAATTATCACACAGGCCAAAACGATGCAAAAGTACCGAGTCATGCTTTTGAACTCCTTTCGTTGTTTCTCAAGGTTTTCTGTCAGGCCAATTGTTGTATGTTTGCAACCAGCTTTGCAGTGAAGTTTAGAAGCATTGCCGGAGATGCCTCCATTTGTAATTGCGTACTGGGCGATACTGGATTCGAACCAGTGACCTCACGGGTGTGATCCGTGCGCTCTAGCCAACTGAGCTAATCGCCCTATGCTCCCGCCTGTGGCGGGATTCACAAAATACTATTGGGTCCCACAAAGCGGGGTCTGCCGGAGATGAATTTAGCCGCTAACCCCACTGTGTGTCAAGCCTTAATTGTGGTCCCGTCAGGTTGGTTCTGTTGCGAGAAGGTTGGTTCGTCCGAGTTTGACGCCCTTCATGCTTAACAAGCTATCAGCCATCTTATTGATTTCGCCCACTTGCCCTCGAAGCACAATAACCTCCAGGCAATTGTGCTCGTCCAGGTGGATGTGCATGGAGGAAATCGTTTGTAGAATATGCGAATGTTGCAAAACCGTTAGTTTCTGCATCAGCTTTGTCGAGTCATGGTCGTAAACCAGAAATACAGCACCAACCGCCCTGGCTTTTGGTTGCCGGAGCTGCTCGCCACTTAATTGCCGGCGTATCAGGTCGCGTATCGCCTCGGACCGGCTCTGATAACCCTGTTTGGCTATCAGGTCATCGAACTTCGAAAGCAGCTTCTTATCCAGCGAGACACCTATGCGTTCAACCTGGTTCATCTGTTTGTTCCTTTAAGCAGCGTTGTTTTTGATTATGTGTCACTACTTGTTACATATACTGCCTGATCAGCAAAGAGGTTGGGCGCGAAGCTCACCGGGCGCAGGCGCCTCTTACTGATGGGGATCTTCTTTTCGACTTTGACTCCCAAGCGTCTGCAAAACTCATCGAAATCTTTCAGGGATAAAAAGTGTATGTTCGGCGAATTGTCCCAGCTGAAAGGCAACTGCCTGGTTATCGGAGCTATGCCGCGGAAGAGCAGCTGCATTCTGCATCGCCAGTGAGCGAAGTTGGGAAAGCTGACGATTACTTTCTTACCCACTCGCAACAGCTCCTCAAAGGCCTTCTGAGGGTACTTTAGCGTCTGCACAGTCTGCGAGAGTATTACGTAGTCGAAGCTCTTATCTGCATAGTAGCTTAATCCCTGCTCAATATCCTGCTGGATGACCGGCATTCCCCGGCAGACACAATCCAGGACAAGCTCCTGGTCAAGTTCGATACCCTCGCCTTTGATGTTTTTATCGCGTACCAAATTGGCGAGCAGTTGTCCGTCACCGCAGCCGACGTCGAGCACCGTGCTGTCCGGCTCGATAAGAGATTCAATCAGTTCATAATCCACGCGCGCCCAGTGGGCCTGCTCGACCTGGCCGAGCGTTCGTATACTTCGCGCATAACAAGAACACGGCTGTTTTTCCCCGCCGGGGTCGAAAGTCGCCTTCAGAAAGCAGCAGAGAAAGGTCCCGAGAACCTCCGGCTCCAGCAAAAACGCATCGTGGCCGTAGGGTGAATCGATATCGCAATAACTTACATCTTTGCGGTTGGCGGCCAGGGCATCCACTATCGCCCTGGATTGTTCGGGCGTGAAAAGCCAGTCGCTTGCAAAACTGATTACAAAGAATCTCGATTTGACGTTGGCAAAGGCCTTTGTCAGTGAGCCGTAGTCCTTCTGCAAATCAAAGTAGTCGGACGCCTTGGTTATGTAGAGGTAGCTATTGGCGTCGAATCTTTCCACGAAGCTCTGGCCCTGATAGTCCAGGTACGTCTCGACAGCGAATTCGGAATTGAAGTCATAGCGGTAATCCTTTGCGCTTCGCAGCTCTCGACCGAACTTCTCTCGCATTCCCTGCTCGGAAAGGTATGTAATATGGCCGATCATCCGCGCAATTGCCAGACCTCTGTCGGGACCCTGCCGACCGTGGTATTGTCCATCGGCGAAGTCCGCATCGGCCAGAATTGCGTTTCTGCCTACGGCGTCGAATGCAATCGATTGGGCAGCGAGATGGGTGGTCGTGGCGATGGGAATGGCAGCCTTGACGAAGTCCGGGTACTCAATCGCCCATTGCAAAACCTGCATCCCGCCGATTGAGCCCCCAATCACCGCCAGAAGATTTTTGATCCCGAGCTTATCGAGCAGCAGCTTTTGCACCTTTACCATATCGCCTATCGTAATGATGGGAAAGTCCAGGCCGTATGGCTTACCCGTGGCCGGATTGACCGAAGAAGGCCCGGTAGTTCCGCTACAGCCGCCGAGAAAATTTGAACAGATAACGAAGTACTTGTTAGTATCGATGCCTTTACCCGGCCCTACCATGACATCCCACCAGCCGGGTTTCCTGTTGTCAGGACTGTGGTAACCGGCTACATGAGCGTCACCGCTGAGAGCGTGGCAAATCAAAACGGCATTATCCCTATCCTCATTAAGCTGGCCGTAGGTCTCGTAGGCCACATCTATCGGAGCTAATTTCTTGCCGCACTCCAACTCCAGGGGCTGCTCCGACTCCACCAACCGTATCGTTTGGGTCTGAACGATGCCAACTGAATTTTTCCCAATTTCTGCCATAGCGACGATTAAGTATACCCTAAAGCTCGCCAATGTAAAGTCCGGCAGTAAAAACTCCCCTGCCGAACCACCAGTTCCGAGGGACGGAGTAATAATATTTTATATTTTAAAATTGTCAAAAATCCTTGACACTCAGAAGTATCGGTCATAAATTGTATTTGAGATTGTTGCAGCGTGAAGACACAACGAACGAATTTTGCTGAATGTCATTTAGCGAAAGGAAGTATAAAATGGCTAAGAAGAGAAAAGTTGCGAAGAAGAAAAAGGTCGTAAAGAGGAAAAAAGCCACGAAAGGCCTCTGGACAAAAGCCGAAGTCAGCCTGCTCAGAAAACTTTTCCCGACAAACCCCACCTCCAAGATAGCTAAACAACTCAGGCGCAAGACAGATGCGGTTAAAAAGAAAGCCTCCAGAATGGGACTTCGTAAGACGAAGAGATATCTGAAGTCTATCGGCAGGGCTTAATTGTCGGGGCCAGCTCTTCAGGGACGCTGGTGCCTTTTTGCGGTTTAGTGCAAAATTAGAAATCATCCCAAACGCGGAGTGGAACATTTGGGGTCCCACTCAAGGTCTTTGGATAGGCTCTTAGTACAGAGTGTCCTCATCGCGCCTGGCAAGGTCACCATATCTATACAATCAATAATGGCGGCTTTACATAGGCCTGCCTGAAGATGCAAAATGGACTAAATCCCTGTGCCAGGAGCTAAATCGAACTCAAAATCTTTGACATTTGCCTCAAATACTGTTATCTTTAGGCGGAGTTTTCGTAGTATTTTCGTATTCTTGATGTCAGGAGACTAATTTGAGAGTTCTTTCAGGCATACAACCATCCGGCGGCCTCCACATAGGCAATTACTTTGGGGCGATGCGCCAGCACATCCAACTACAGGCAGAGCACGATTGCTTTTATTTCATTGCGGACTACCATGCTCTTACCAGTAATCCGACACCTGCAGAAGTGACTCAGCGTGCAATTGATGTCACAATGGATTATCTGGCCCTGGGTCTTGATACCGAAAAAACCGTCTTCTGGCGGCAATCCGATGTGCCTGAGGTTACCGAATTGACCTGGCTGCTTTCCTGCGTCACCCCGATGGGCCTTTTGCAGCGGTGCACAAGCTACAAGGAAAAAGTTGCCCAGGGGCTAAGTCCCAATCACGGCCTGTTTGCATATCCAGTCCTGCAGGCGGCTGACATTTTGATTTACAAATCTGATTTGGTTCCTGTGGGCGCCGACCAGAAGCAGCATATTGAGGTCACGCGTGATATCGCCATCCGCTTCAATAACGCCTATGGCGAAATATTCACCGTCCCAAGCGAACACATCATCGAATCAGTCGCTGTCGTGCCGGGTACTGACGGCCAGAAAATGAGCAAAAGCTATGGAAATACCATCGAGATTTTTGAGCCCGAAAAAAGCCTCAGAAAAAAAGTGATGCGTATCGTTACCGACTCGACACCGGTTGATGAGCCCAAAAATCCCGATAAATGCAACGTTTTTGCACTTTTGAAGCTGGTCGCTTCTTCCGAAGAGTTAGCCGAGTGGGAGAAAAGATACAGCGATGGCGGAATGGGCTATAGCGAAGCTAAAAAACGCCTCGCAGAGCTGTTGATAGATTATTTCAAGCCGTTCCGACAAAAAAGGACCGAGCTTGAAGGAAATATTGATTACGTCAAAAAAGTCCTGGCTGATGGTGCTGAGCGGGCAAAAGCCATAGCCGCTAAAACACTCGCTCAGGCCCGAAGAGCCATGGGGTTGGGAGTTTAATTATGGCCGATAAACTTGTAACAGTTGCGCAGTTCACAGATTATATTGAAGCCGAAATGGCGAAACAATTGCTCGCTGATTATGAAATCGAGGCAGTGGTGACCGGCGATAATGCTTCAAATTTGTATCCGATATCTGCCATAGAAGGGCCGGAGTTGCAGGTCCTGGAAAAAAATGCACAGCGAGCGCGGGAAATCCTGGAATCTCGCGAAAAACAGGAGCAATAATACCTGGGGCATAAATACCGAGGGCATAAATTGGCTGATTATCGCGTAAATCTTGACATATTTGCAGGGCCTTTGGACTTGCTTTTATACCTGGTACGCAAGGAAGAGGTGGATATTTACGACATTTCCATCGCCAAAATCACCGACCAGTACATTCGCTATATTGAAATGCTAAAGAGCCTTGATATCGATTTAGCCGGCGATTTTTTAGTAATGGCTGCAACGTTGATGCAGATAAAATCAGCGATGCTCCTGCCCAAAGCAGACCCTGAACAGATGCAAGCCGAAGATTTAGCCGACCCCCGCACAGAGCTTATCCGCCAGCTCCTCGAATACAAAAAGTTCAAAGATGCCGCTAATCTTCTAAGTGACGCTGCCGCCAGCCAGAGGGAACGTTTCCCGCGTCCCGACAGTATTATCGAGGCTTTTAATCCCGACCCCGAGCCGCAGATTGACATCGACTATGTAAGTGTCTGGGACCTGCTGGAAGCTTTTGCTTCGCTTATGCAGGCTACTGGTGTGGGTCGTGACATAAGTCACATCAAGGACGATACACCTATTGATTTGTATCAGATAGAGATTTTGCACCGCCTGCAGGAAGAAGGTCCGACAAGTTTCGAACATATCTTTGAATCTAAGCCTAACCGTGTCGTAATGATTGGATTATTCCTGGCACTTTTGGAATTGATTCGAGAAAAACTGGTTTTTGCTAAACAACGTGCCCCTTTATCTTCGATATACTTACGTCCGTTGACAGGTGAGCCCGCCGAAGAGGCCGTTCAAAAAGCCATTCTTGACCTTGCCGAGCCCGACAAGGCCAAGTTGCCTCAAGCCGAACAGCAGAAACAACCGCCCATTCCTATTGTCGAAATGTCGACTAAAAGCAAGTCAGCAGTTTCACCTCAGAAGCCAGGAGAGGGAAAAGTAGAATTAACCAAAGACCATAAACCGCAGGCAGCGGATTAGTATTTGGCAAATCTCGGCTTCATTCATAGAATATGTACTGCTTATTGGCGGAGTGCCCCTGACTTGAATTTATCGACAAAGACCGGTTGTTTTCCACAATGTGTTTTGAAATGGGGCTTGATATACGACCTATTATGTGTGATAATAATCTTTTTTCGAGATTTTTATATAAAGGAAGTCAAAAGTGTCGCACAAAATTGTGTCCAAAAGACGGCTCTCAGAGGATGTTTTCACTGCCGAAATCGAAGCCCCGCTTGTTGCGCAAGCAAGAAAGCCAGGCCAATTTGCCATTATTAGTATAAATAGTGAATACAGTGAGCGGATTCCTCTGACAATCGCCGATGCCGACCCCGAAAGGGGCACTATCCGTCTGATTTGGCAGCGTGTCGGCAAAACCACCGCCGAATTGGCTGATATGCAGCAGGGCGACGAAATTGCTAACGTCACCGGTCCGTTGGGCAAACCTACCCATATCGAAAATTTTGGCATAGTTGTCTGTGTTGGCGGTGGTATCGGCAATGCCCCTTTACTGCCTATCGCAAAAGCCCTGAAAGAAGCGGGTAACACAATCATCAGTATCCTTGGGGCAAGAAGCAAAGAGCTGCTTGTCCTCGAAGACGACTTTGCCAAAATTTCCGACGAACTGATAATCACAACCGATGACGGCTCATACGGACGAAAAGCTTTGGTAACCGAACCACTGAAAGAAGTTTGCCGAGGAGACAGGAAACCGGACTTGGTAGTTGTAATCGGCCCGGCTATAATGATGAAGTTCTGCTGCGAGCTGACAAAGCAGTTTAACATCCCCACACAGGTCTCGCTCAACACCATTATGGTTGATGCTACCGGTATGTGTGGCGGCTGCCGAGTAGAATTCGACGGCAAACCTAAATTCGTCTGCGTTGACGGCCCGGAGTTTGACGGCCATAAAGTTGACTTCGATTTGATGATGAAAAGATTAAACGCATATAAAGACCAGGAACAACAGGCTTACGAACGGTATAAAAAACACAAATGCAAAATCGGCCTGGACAAATAGAATATTGAATATGGACTTCTTTTAACGTTTTTTGCAATTATCAATAATGGATTCTTAGGGACTCGTTACAGTGACGGACAAAGAAAGACAGGAGCTTCTGGAGCAGTTTCTAAAAAAGCAGAAAATAGATAAGCTTAAACCCGCCGACAGATACAAAATTCCTGAACAGGATATGCCCGAGCAGGACCCCATCAAAAGAAGAGCCAATGTCAACGAGGTAGCGACAGGCTATACCGAAACACATGCCCGACTCGAAGCAATGCGCTGTCTTCAATGCAAAAAGGCCCCTTGTATTAAGGGCTGTCCCGTCCAGATAAGGATACAGGATTTTGTAGCTGCTATTTCCGATGGCGATTTCAAAGAAGCCCTTGCCGTCATCAAAGAAAACTCCCTCCTGCCGGCCGTTTGTGGCCGGGTCTGTCCCCAGGAAGTCCAGTGCCAGCAAACATGCACCGTCGGCCTGAAATTCAAGGACCCGACCAAGGCCGTTTCAATCGGCCGATTGGAGCGGTTTGTCGCCGACCTTGACCAGGAAGAGATCATTCCGGCCGTCGCAGCCGAGACAGGAATGAAAGTCGCTGTAATCGGCTCAGGCCCCGGCGGTATCGTCGCTGCTGCTGATACCCGAAGAGCCGGTCACGATGTCACTATATTCGAGGCCTTTCATAAAACCGGCGGCGTATTGGTCTATGGAATCCCGGAATTCAGATTGCCTAAAGCCATCGTGCAAGAGGAAATCGATACCTTGACAAAAATGGGTGTCAACATAGTCTGCAACTTCGTGGTCGGCAGGACAAGGACTGTCGAGCAGTTGATGAAAGAAGACGGCTTCGATGCAGTGTATATTGGCGTCGGGGCCGGCCTGCCGAGATTTATGGGTATCGAGGGTGAATCTCTTGTCGGCGTATATAGTGCCAACGAATACCTCACTCGTGCAAATCTTATGAAGGCATACGACTTCGGCTCTGGTGCCGATACTCCAATCGCTCGCTCGAAGAAAGTGGTCGTTGTTGGCGGCGGCAACGTCGCTATGGACTCAGCCAGAACGGCCCTCAGACTCGGAGCGGAAAAGGTCTATTTGGTCTATCGAAGAACTGAAAAGGAAATGCCTGCTCGAGTTGAAGAAGTCCATCATGCAAAGCAGGAGGGTGTCGAATTTCATATACTGCGAAGTCCAAAACGAGTCATCGGCGATAAAAATAGCCACGTAACCGCCATTGAATGTCTCAAGTATCGGCTTGGCGAGCCGGACGAATCCGGCCGACGAAGGCCTCTGCCGATTGAAGGCTCAGAATTCCAAATCGATGTTGACACTTGTATCATAGCTATCGGCAACGCTGCAAATCCGTTGATTCGCCAGACAACGCCCGGCCTGGGGTTCAACAAGTGGGGCAATATCATCGTTGATGAAAACTGCAAAACCTCGATGGAAGGTGTTTATGCCGGCGGAGACATCGTCCTTGGTGCCGCTACCGTAATCCTCGCAATGGGCCAGGGTCGAATCGCCGCTGCTGCTATAAATCGATACCTTGCTGAAAAACAAAACTCGGATTCTTAATCCTCCTTCTTTCACTCTGCATCTTTTTGGAAATCTCCGGCTTTCTTTGCTATAAGTAGTTTGGGTAAATTTTGGGTGCCTTGTGGGAAACGTTTACATAGCTTCATTAATGATTGGTATTGGGGCTGAATGTCTTATATAATCGACAAAAATTATTCCGGGAGGTATTTTCGTGAAAATTAGATCGTTGATGGCCTTTGTTTTCATCTTGACGGTACTGAATCTATTCCTTGAGGTTGAGTCAAAAGAAGTTGGCTGGCAGGTATCCGGGAAAAGAGGTGTGGTGGTGGCAGGTCCGGAAGGCTCGGCTGAGGCAGGGCTCGAAATGCTCGTAAAAGGCGGTAATGCTGCAGATGCGGCGGTTGCGACTATATTGGCACTGTCAGTTGTCGACAGCGGAGGTTTTTGTTTCGGCGGCGAAGTACCAATTCTTATTTACGAAGCCGACCGCGGAGTTGTCGATTCGATTAGCGGAATGGGTGTGGCGCCGGCCCTTGCCACTCGTGAATATTTTCAGAAGGCCGGTGGCATTAAAGGCCGTACCAGTGCATCAGCCGCAGTACCGGCAGTGCTCGATACTTGTCTTGTACTTCTGGACAGATACGGTACGATGAAGTTTGCCGATGTTACAGTGCCTGTGCTTCGAATACTGGACCGTAACAAAAAGACCTGGCATTCGAATCTTGCTGCGACATTAAGGCGGCTTATCCAGGCCGAGAAATGTGCAAAAGATCGTAAACGGGGCCTGAGGCTGGTCAGTGATTATTTTTACCGTGGTCCTATCGCTCACGAGATTGACGCATGGAGTCGAGCCAACGACGGCCTTATACGGTACAGTGATTTGGCCACCCATACAACGCGAATCGAGGAGCCCGTAAAAGCCGCGTACAGAGGATATACGGTCTGCAAATGTAACACCTGGACACAAGGACCCTACCTTCTGCAGGCGCTTAAGCTGCTCGAAGGCTTCGATTTTAAATCGATGGGTTTTCAAACACCCGATACCATTCACGTTATCGTCGAGTCGATGAAACTGGCAATGGCCGACCGCGATGCCTACTATGGTGACCCGCTTTTCGAGGACGTGCCGCTTCGACAGTTACTCTCAGATAAGTATACGCGGCTGCGACGCAACCTGATTGATATGAGTAGTGCCTCGATGACACTGCAGCCGGGTGACCCCTTGGCTTCGAAGCCGCTGCGCAATGAAAAAGTTGCAGGCAAGGGTACGAACATATCTTCCAGTGATACTACCACCTGTCTTGTGGCTGACCGCTTTGGAAATGTCGTCGCTGCTACTCCAAGTGGATGGGGTGGTGTGCTGGCGGGAAATACCGGCGTATGGCTTGGTAGCAGGCTCATAAGCTTCAATACCTGGAAGGGACATCCAAATTGTATTCAGCCCGGCAAACGCCCACGCATTACACTTACACCCACTATTGTTTTGAAAGAGGCAAAGCCCGTCCTTGCCGTGAGCATCGCCGGTGGTGATACACAGGACCAGGCCACATTGCAGATTGTGACTAATTATATTGATTTCAACCTGAGCGCCGATAAGCTCATCACTACACCTCGCTATGCGACGCATCATTATGTCGGCTCATTTAACCAGACCCCACCGATATTGGGAGGGCTCACTATCAGTACCAGAATGGGCAAAGAGACCATCCAGAAGTTGAAGGCACGCGGCCACATAATCAATCCGAATAACTCAACGGGCCATGTCGCGCAGTTGAGAACAGTTGTAGTAATAGGCACTGAAAGTGGTGTATTGCGTGGAGCTGGTGACCCTGAAGCCATCCCGAAGCGTACTGCTGCTGCCTTTTGAGTATTTGCGTCAAAAATGGAAAAGCACGTTTTATGCAAGCAAACAAACACGTTTACTAAAGCTTTCTCGTGGACAAGTTCGGCTCAGAGTCTAATTCTCGAAGCGTCTTTCCATCCGGCATTGCATCCCTGCTGTAGAAAAGGCTGAAATGAAATCATAATAATGGGAGTAGTTCTCACAACGCCATTGACAATTAGTTATATTTTTAGTACCTTTCCGGGCTTTGTAAGTTTCGTGAATTGTTATAAGAGAGTTTGAAGTCTTATATTAGAATAAAGAAAGAATTAGAAGGCGTGATAATGGAAGTTAAGCCGTTCAAAGCATTTAGATTTGACCCTGGCGTAGTTGGCGACGTGGGCAGCTGCATTTCTCCCCCGTATGATGTGATCAGTCCCGACCAGCAGCAGCAGCTCTACGAGAAAAGTAAGTATAATATCGTTCGCATAATCAAAGGGAAAACCACCTCTTTTGATAATGAAGGCAATAATCAATACACAAGGGCCGCCGACTATCTCAAAACCTGGATAGAGAAAGGCGTTTTAAAACAGGACCAGAACGAAACTATCTACGCTTACGTTCAGGATTTTGAGCTAGCTAGCGACCATTTTCAACGCAGCAGCTTCATTGCCTTGGCCAGGCTTGAAGAATTCGGTAAGACTGTCAGGCCTCATGAACAAACCCTTGATGAGCCTAAAATTGACCGGCTCAATCTAAAAAGAGCCACTGTGACCAAGTTCGGACTAGTCTTCATGCTTTACGAAGACCGGATGCAAATCGCAGACAAAATCATTGAAAACGCCGCCGAACAAGAACCCCTCCTTGATTGTATCGATGAACAAAATGTTCGACACCGTCTGTTCGCTATAACCTTAAAGGAAAGTATCGATGCCATTGCCCGGATGATGGTCGATAAAAGCTGTATCATAGCGGACGGCCATCATCGTTATGAAACAGCGTTAAATTACTACAGAGAAACTAAAAATCCGGCAGCCGGCTATCAGATGACCGCTTTTGTGAATACGCACAACGAGGGGCTGACGATTTTAGCCACTCACCGTCTTATCGGTAACCTTGATAATTTCCAGTTTGGAAAGCTTATAGAGACCCTCAAAGAGAACTTCGACATTACTGAATTCCGCTTTCAAACACCGGCGGCCAAGGTAGAGGCCAGACAGAAGATGTCGGCAAAGTTGGGGAATGTGTTTGATGAGGATAAAAATGCATTCGGAATTTATGGTGGAAATAATGCTTTCTACGTGGCTGTTTTGAAAGATAAGCAGGCAATGGATTCGGTTGCTTCAGGTATGAGCGATGCCTGGAAGTCGCTCGATGTCTCTGTTTTACATAAACTGGTACTTGAAAAACTATTGGGAATCGGTGAGCAACAACTGGCAAGCGGTGGCAATATTGAATACGTGAAAGATACCGGTAGTGCGGTTGATGAGTCAATAGCCGCAGTCGATGCCGGCCGGAAACAAGTAGCATTTTTTGTCAAACCACCAAAAATGCAGCAGCTAAAGATGGTTACTGACGCCGGAGAGAAAATGCCGCAAAAGTCGACTTTCTTTTATCCAAAAGTACATACAGGTTTGACGATAAACAAATTGTAGTTTTTAGTAGGAGGAAATATGGTAGATTGGAAAAACCCGCCAAGGTTATTCATCCCCGGCCCGGTAAAGGTCAATGAGGATGTTCTGCAGCAGCTTGCACGCCCAACGCTTGGACATCGTGGTAAAGAATACGCGCAGCTGCACGGCGAAACGGTCGATATGCTCAAAAAAATCCTCTTTACTGGCCAGAACATCTTTTTGTCCACATCCTCGGCTTCCGGGATTTGGGAGGCGGCTATTCGCAATTGCGTTGGCTTCGACGAGACCGTTCTGTGCACCTGCTGTGGTGCCTTCAGCGACAAGTGGGCGACCGTGGCTAAAAACTGTGGTCGAAACGTTGATGAGCTGAAGGTCGATTGGGGCAAACCTGTTCTGCCTGAAATGATTGACGAAAAACTCGCAAGCGGTAAGTATACTGCTGTTACTCTTGTGTACAACGAGACAAGCACCGGCCTGATGAATCCACTCTATGAAGTGGGCGAAATGATGAAGCAGAAATATCCTGATGTTTTGGTCTTTGTCGATGCCGTCAGTGCGATGGTCGGACTGCCTCTGCATTTCGACAGGCTTGGCTGGGACGTAACATTTGCCTCGGTGCAGAAGGCATTTGCAATTCCACCCGGACTGGCTGTAGCTGCGGTAAGCAATCGGGCACTTGAGAAAAGTAAGAGTGTTCCCGGTCGGGGCTATTATTTTGATTTTCAGCTCTTTGCAAAATCGGCAGAAAAAAACCAAACCCCTACCACGCCCAATATTCCTCACATTATGGCACTGAACTATCAGTGCGAAAAATTGCTCAAAGAGGGCATGGAAAACGTCTGGCAGCGGCATAAGCAAATGGGAGATTTTGTAAGGGCATGGGCCAAGGAAAAATTCGACCTCTTCTGCGAGGAGAAATTTGCCTCAAATACTCTCACAACCATCAAAAATACCCGTGGTATCAACGTAGCGGAAACGATAAGTTCAATCCAGAAAAAGCACAATACCGTTTTCGGAAATGGCTACGGCAAGCTAAAAGAAGAGACCTTCCGAATCGCTCACATGGGAGATATCACTCTCGAAGACCTCAAAGAGCTTCTCGGCTGGATCGACGAGGAAATTGGATAAGATTAATTACCGTTGAGCTTTATTAGCGGTTGGCCATGTTTAGTGTCCGTTTCACGGGAGGTTTTCCCATCTATCCGCTATGTCTCAATCAGGAGCTTATATGGTAGCTGAATTCAAGCACCTTGGGCGCGACCAGCTTTTGGTAGTCATCCATACTCATCCGTATAGTTTTTTCATGAGTACCACCCTGGAACGCGATATGGTCGTCCTTTTCCAAAGTCTTGTCCATAACAGTGGGCAGATCATACAAGTTGCCGAAAGGCGGCTCTGCTCCCAGTTCGCAGTCGTCGAAAATCTTGCCGATTTCCTTTTCCTCAGCCAGCTCGACTTTCTTGGCCTTCAGTTGACTTTTCAAGGCTTTGAGGTCAACCTTGTAACATGCTGGAAGGACACACATCACATACTCGCCGTCGGCCTTAACAACCACTGGCTTGGCTACAAACTTGCCCGGCTCGTGCTCTACTGCCGCCATATGCTGGGCGGTAAATGCAGGTTCGTGTTTAGTAACTTTGTATTTTACTTTCGACTTGTCTAAAAATTTTATTACTCGCATCTTAGACCTCCCAAAAAATATCAAAAATTGCCAAGCAATGATTTTGTATATGATTATTTTTATCTACAGAGATTCGCTGTGTCAATCACTCATATTAAAATCTGGCTCGCTCAGGCCAAAAAGCGGAGGCCTGACAGGTTCAAGATAAGTGATTAAGGCTTTTCCGCGGTAATCCAGGTGAAACCAATCTCCTGCGAACTGACAATTACCTTCGCGTGCTCGAATCCGGCTTCTTTTATTATGGAGAGCAATTCACAACGAGAATATGTACCGACCATCATATTGAAAAGCGCAGGAATCAACGGGCCGGTCTTCTCATCATTCAGTAAAAAATCCTGTACCAGCAGCAGCCCGCCTTGCACCATTGAATCATACGCTTTCTCGAGCTTCATTTCTGCTTTGCTGCCGGTTCCGTGAAGAATGTTGGAAAGCAGCACCACATCATTATCTTCACCGAATGTGTCTGTTTCCCAGCTGCCCGCCTGGGTGGTCACTCTATCCTGCATTCCTTCTCTGGCAATTACTTCATTCGCAATCGCTATCGTTTCGGGAAGGTCAAAAACTACGGCTTTCAGCTTCGGATAACGCCTGCAGGCGGCAATTGAATACGTCCCCGGCCCACCGCCTACATCAAAAAGGTTTCTTCGTCCGGAGAGGTCAATATGGTCTGTGAAAGCTTCGGCCCGTCCTGCAACGGCAATATTGTGCATACCCATGATGAAGTTTCTATGTTCCTGGCCCTCTTTAACCTTGGGCGCGGATTCTATGCGAATCTCATCCTCCAGGTTATTCCAGAAATTCCACGTGGTGGCTGAGTGAGCGATGATATTCCCCTGATAAAGTTTTTGGCCTCGCACAAGGTATGTCTGCGCGAGTTCGGTATTCTTATATTGAGGACCTCGCTTTTCAAGCAAATCCATTGTTGTGCAAGCTATTAATAGTTTCTCAGTCATATCGGGTTTAGTGTGGCATTCTTGGCATATCTCCTCCAGGGCCATTTCCTTGCCAGAAAGCGTGGTAAATATATCTATCTTGTTTGCAATCTGTAATACGCGAGCTGCCCTGTAATCCCAGCTCATGTCATTTAGTGTTTTGGCCATATCATCCATATTGCTTATATCCTCTAATGAGATTCCCCTTTTTTGTTGAAACATATTCTAAAATAGCAGAGGTTTGGCACTGTTATTTCATACTACTTTCCGGCACAATTGGTTTCCATTGTACCTTCGCAGCGCCAAGCAGAGTGCCGGTCGCATAGCCCAAATCAACGAGCGCTATTTGATACTCTGCCAGTGCAAGGATTTCAGCGCTCTGGGCATCGGCAAACTTGGTTTGCGCATCGAATACGTCCGTGGATGTCCGAAGCTCAAGTTCAAACTGCCTCTTCTCGGCTTCGAACAGGCGCCCTGCCAGAATCGCATTTTGTCTGCTCGCCAAGATACGCTGCCAGTTCGCCTCAAGCTGGTCAACGGCATTTAGTACCTCAATTTCTATAAGTGCCCTGCGACTGTTGCGCGTGGCCAGCCGCTGCCTGCGCTGATAAAACGCCTGACGTAAACGACTCTTGGCCACCTCGTTTCCCAACGGTATCAATAGCTGCAGGCCAAATCGGTGGTCCTCAAACCTCTTATCGCGAAGTAAATCAAACGAATCGTCCCTCGTTGCCCCCAGGCCGTTAATATTATACGTATAATCCAATGTAACCAAGGGAAGCGCCTGATTGCGCGTGTAATCAATCGTACTGATATCCTCAGCAATTTGCAGTTCCAACTCGAGCATTTCCATACGATTCTCAATAGCTGTTCCAACCAACCGCTGCTTTGTAAATTCATAACGGATTGGGTCCGGCTCAGTAGCGGGTATCAACACCGTAGGTGTTTGCATTTCCAGCCCTGTCTTATCAAGTATCCGCTTAAGGTCACGCTCCCGGTCGCGCAGACTATTCTCGGCCACGATAATTGCCTCGAGCTGCTGCGCCACCCCAGCTTCAGCCCGAATAACCTCTATTTGCGCTCTCTCTCCGGATTCGACAAAACGCCGAGCCTGGCCAAGTTGAATTTCAGCCAGTTCATACTGTTTTTTCCGAACATCAAATTCTTTTCTGGCTGCATAAAGTCGCCAGTACACACGGTCTAAAGCAGCGATAACACGTATCACTTCAAGTTTCGTTCTTGCGTCGGTTATCTGCCGTTCATACTTGGCGATACGTATGGCGTAAGTATTAGTCCTGTTGCCGGCATTTCGCAGCAGCGGTTGACTAATCGAAGCCGAAAGGCCTGATCCGTAGTAAGGGTTAAAATTAATTAGTTCAGCATTTGTCTTGGTACGCCTGTCAGCTAAATTGAACGTCACAGTTCCACCGGTCCGCAAAGGAACCTGAACACCAAGATCTGTGGAGGCATAGTCTCGCTGTGAGCCTGTAATATCGTCAAGATACGAAACTCCGGGCATATCGGTTTTGGAATAATTTATGTTGGAAAAAAACGCCGCCTCAAACCGGGCCTCTTCTTCGCTAACTCGCTCTGCGGCAATAGCAGGACTAATAAGCTGCACCTTAAGGTCAAGGTTATTCTCCATCGCCAGGGCCCGACATTGTTCGAGTGTAAGCTCAAGTTCCTCTGGTGGCACTTTTACTTCATTTACATTGGGGCGGTCGCTTTTTTCAGCCTTGGCCAGATCGAGTGTCTCAATTTGCCGTAGTTTTTCAGGTGGAATCTTGATTTCATAATACTCCTCACCAGCAGGTCTGCCATAGTCGGATTCACAGCCTGCCAATGAAAATAGTCCGAACCCAACCACCACCACAAACCAATACGTAACAATTGACAATTGTTTATTCATGTCTAAGTGCCTCAATAGGGTCAAGCCTGGCGGCCTTGATTGCCGGGAACATTCCAAAAAAGATACCAACGGACCCCGCAAAACTAAGTGAAAGTAATATTGCCCAGGCCGGGATGTAGGTCATGTCCAGAACTGGATTTATACTTGATATAGCCATCGTCAGGCACTGGCCAAAACCAACGCCTACAAGGCCTCCGATAAAACACAAAACCACCGCTTCAATCAGAAACTGAGTTAGAATTGCAGATTTTTTGGCCCCAACCGCCTTGCGAAGCCCGATTTCTCTGGTTCGTTCTGATACCGAGACAAGCATGATATTCATAATGCCCACCCCACCGACCAGCAGAGAAATGCCCACGACACCACCTGCCACCAGTGTGACCATGAGTGCTATTTGATTGAATGTTTCCATAAACCTTTTTACCGACTCAACTCTAAATGTGTCCGGTTCACCCGGCCTGATATTACGTGTGCGCCGAAGGAAAAAGGTTATCTCTGCCTGGGCCTCCTCCGTAACTTCGGTTGACTTGCTTGCTGCAAAAGCTGCGATCCACGGCTTTCCCATTTTGAAGGTCGTCTTAAACGGAATGAACACCTCATAGTGCTCTTGGCCACTTTCCCCAAACTGTAATTCGGGCTGGCGTTCGATAACACCGACGATGCGAAAGCCATGTGCGCCTATCCGAATTGATTGGCCGATGCAATCGCGGTCAAGACGAAGTTCATCACGCAGCTTGGGGTCAATCAGGCACACCGGACGTACCTGCATATTATCAATAACGGAAAATGTCCGCCCGAGCACAACCGGCCGGTTCTGGATATCATGAAAAGCAGGCTCGATACCCGTGACCTCCACATTTTCTGCCGACTTTTCACGGTAATGAGCTGTATGTCGTCCGATTCCAGCTATCCGGCTGAAATGCTCTACCGAAGGACAATGTTCAAGCATACCGTCAAAGTGTTCGGATAAAAACCGGATAGTCCACCACGATGCATGACGCATTGGCCCTTTATCAGGCCGCGTGGGTAAAATAAATATAGTGTTAGTGCCAAAGGTTTCCACCTGGGTCAGCACTTTGGCTTTTAGCCCTGTAAGAGCCGCAATAACTGCGGTTACCGAAGCGACCCCGATTACAATGCCAATTGTTGTAAGTATTGACCTGGTCTTGTTCGTCCAGATTTGCCCCAGCGCAAGGTACACACTCTGATAAAAAAGGCGTAAAAAAGCCGCGGGCACCCGCATCATAGCTCTCATTCCGGTTCCTCCCGCACATCATTTTGCATAGTGCCCTTATATGCCGGGTCTTGCTCTCTGGGTAGGTCACTGTGAATCAGTCCGTCTCTCATACGAATTATTCGCTTGGCGTGACGCGCCACGTGTTCTTCATGCGTTACTATAACGATGGTTTGTCCTTCTTGATGAAGCTGGTCAAAAAGCTTGAGGATGCCCTCGCTTGTTTTGCTGTCGAGATTGCCGGTTGGTTCGTCCGCCAGCAGAATACTCGGATCACAGACAAGGGCCCGGGCGATAGCCACGCGTTGCTTTTCACCTCCCGAGAGCTGATTCGGCTTATGCTTTATCCGGTCTGCCAGCCCCACTCGCTCAAGGACATTTTTGGCGCGCCTGCGCCGGGACCACCATCCATTTCGTGAATAAATCAACGGCATCTCAACATTTTTAAGGGCACTTAACCGTCCGAGCAGTTCAAACGTCTGAAAGACAAATCCGATTCGCTCATTGCGGATGCGAGCCAATACTGCATCACTCATTTTTGTCGTGTCCTGCCCATCCAGTTGATAGCATCCTGAGGTGGCCCGATCCAGGCACCCCAGCACATTCATTAGTGTACTTTTGCCCGACCCGGATGGCCCCATCACCGCGACATACTCGTTTTCCTTTAGCTCCAGATTAATTCCATCAAGCGCATGGATACGTTCCACACCGACTTTGTAAATCCGTGTGACATTCTGAAGTCGAATTATTAGCTTTTCAGCTTTCTCCGTCATCTTTTGGCTCGTTCGCATCAGCCCCAGCTTCGGCCCTGTCGGCATTCTTCTTTTTCTTCTTTGACTCTACTTCTCGCTCGTCTCGTATTTTCTGGTCGTGCTTAAGCTCTTCGAGCACTTTATACGGCCCAACGACTATCTTGTCTTCTTCGGTAATCCCCGACAGTATTATGGTGTGGGTCAGGTCGCTTTGCCCTATCTTAACGGGCGTTACGACAGCCTTGCCGTCAACGAGGCAGTAAACCACCGTTGCGTAGGCCTTGGCAGTGTCCACATGGGGAGATTTTTCGCGAATCTCCAGAGGCAGAGTATCAACCTCTCGGCCAAGTACTGCCTGAGTAGGCACTTTAAGGACATCCGTGTGTTTGCGCGTCTCAATATCCACGTGTGCCGTCAAGCCCGAGTGTAACTTTTGTTCTGTGGCCTCAAGCAGTATCTCGGTTCTGAAGTATTTCGTCTGGGTCCACGACGTCGTATGTGCCAGGGCAATCGAGTCAACCACACCTTTGAACTCGTGGTCAGGATAAGCATCCACGTGAACCGTAGCCTTCTGGCCGACTTCCAGTTTTCCGACATCTGCCTCATCAACCTGTGCGACAACCAGCATCGCAGACAGGTTCGCTACTTCCATAATCACCGTACCCGGATTATTCATTGTTCCATAAATCACAACCTCCCCAACTTCGGCATTAAGGCGCGTTACCACACCGTCGATAGGCGAGATGATAGTCGTGTAGCTCAGGGCCTCTTGTGCCTGCGTAATCCTTGCATCAGCCGCTTCAAGATTGTGTTTCAACACCACCAAACTCAACTTCGCCGCATCCAGCATGTGCTCGGCGGCGTCATATTGTGCCTTGAGGTCATCAACCTTAAGCTGAGTCTGGTCGAAAGTGGCCTGACTGATATCCTGCGATTCAAGCAGCCCTTTCTGACGCTGTAGGTCCCGTTCGGCTTGTTTCACCGAAGCATCGAGGCCCGCAAGACTTGCTTGCTGACCGGCGACCCTTGCTTTTTCAACTTCGATTTGGGCCGCCTGAGCTGAGCGGGCCGCCTCGGCCGAAAGCAATTGGCTTTCCAAATCCTTCGCATCCAGACGTATCAGCACCGAGGCTGGCACCGGAGGATTCGCATCACTATCACCGCACGTTACGCGGTCTCCTTCCTCATACGGCAGCTCTACAATCCGTGCCATAACTTTTGCGCTTATCTCCACCTTCGTCTTGGGCTCAATCTCGCCGGGAGCACTGACAAATTCAAGCAATTCTCCCCTCTGAGCATGTTCAACACGGACCACCGCTGCATTGCGTAAAGTGCTGATTTTCCTGGCGACCATCATCCCAACTACAGAAACAACCAATAGCGTTACAATGACCGTGATGATAATTATGTGGGATTTCTTCACGTTATGTCCCTTCCTGATATAAAAATTGCATCGACAAGACGTATATCTTCCACCTACCCATTATATAAATTTATACGCATTATTGCACAAATAGTTACAGTTCCCTCATCCTTATATGCTTAGAAACCAGCCATGAGTGATGTATTAATATGCTTTTTTAAACCCTGCGGTCAAGGATATTCAGTTCGGTTCCTATATTGCATACAAAGCATAATATCCGTTTTAGCTGCTGGTTTTCAGTTTCCCTGGCACAAAAACCGTTGACTTTGCGAACTTCTTTGCTATAAAATCGTATAAAATTTACTAAAATAGCCTTTTATTATAGTCGAATTGTATGTTTGATGGTCTAAAGATATGGAATTTGGAGGTTAGAATGAGAACTGTAAGCTTCAATCAGGAAAAGACTTGTTCTCCCAGGTGGGACGCCTCTCGGCGGCATTATCGTATAATTTCAGTTTTGCTCGTATTTTTGTTCTTTATCGCGCCGCTGCCGGTCCTTGCCGAGGATGCCGGTATAGATGCTCTGCGTCAGGTCGGCAAGGCTTTTGCCAAAATCGCCGGAGAGGCCTCGCCGGCCGTGGTTGGTATCAAGGCCGAAAAGACCATCACCTACGAGCGTCCAACTTTCCGGGACTGGCCGTTTGGAGACTCATTTGACGATGATATCTTCGATCGTTTCTTCCGCAGGTACTCCCCTCGACGGCGCGCACCACAGCAGCGCAAATACCAGCAGATGGCACAGGGCTCCGGTTTTATTGTCTCTGACGACGGCTATATCTTAACAAATAACCACCTTGTCGGTGATGTTGAAAAAGTTACGGTCAGGCTGGCGGATGACCGCGAGTTTATCGCAGAAATTAAGGGTACAGACCCGGATACTGATATTGCCGTCCTAAAAATCGATGCAGAAAATCTCCCTGTTCTCGAACTGGCTGACTCTGATGAACTTGAGGTCGGCGAGTGGGTCCTTGCTATCGGCAATCCCTTTCGTCTCAACCGTACCGTTACTGCCGGCATCGTAAGCGCCAAAGGCAGAAGCGGTTTCCGTCTCGCCGAGTTTGAGGATTACATCCAGACCGATGCCGCGATAAATCCTGGCAATTCCGGCGGACCATTGCTTAATATTGATGGGAAGGTCGTTGGGATTAACACCTTTATCATCTCGCAGACCGGCGGATATATGGGTATCGGTTTTGCAATACCTGCCAATATAGCAAAATTCGTCTATGAACGGCTCCGGGAAGGAAAAACCGTTGAACGGGGATACCTCGGTATCTACTACGAACAGCTAACACCAGAATCCGCCGACGCATTCGGATTAGATGAAAACACCAAAGGAGTCGCCATAGCGGAGGTTCTTGAGGATTCCGCCGCTGATAAAGCCGGATTAAAACGATATGATGTCATTGTTGAGTTGGACGGAGAGCCGGTTGAGAATGGAAATGAGTTCCTCAACCGCGTTTCAATGCTAAAGCCGGGAACTAAAATCAAAATTGGAATAATCCGCGATGGAAAACAAAAGACTCTTACTGCTAAACTTGGCACACGCCCGCCACGGGCTGGAAAAACCAACACCGGGCCTGAGGTGCTCGATGAATTGGGATTTAGCGTCGGTAATCTCACAGACGAGCTGGCTGACCGACTCGGCTTCAAGGCCCTGACAGGTGTTGTCGTTACCAGTGTCGAATCCGGCTCGCAAGCTGAAGAGAAAGGCATCACCGTTGGTGTGCTGATTATGGAAGTTGACCGAAAGCCGGTGAAAAACACTAAGGAGTTTGACGAAGCCATAGAAAAGGCCGGCAAGGAAGGAAGTGTTCTGCTGTTAATTAATGATGGAACCCACACGCGATTTGTTGTACTGAAACTGTCCAACAAATAAACTTGTTTTTCAGATAACAAAAAAGGCAGGCCAACAGCTAAGATGCTTATTGGCCTGTTTTTTTATTCCCTGATAATGGGCCATTAAGGCCTGAAATTTCTCTGGCTATTGCGTTATACCGGCAAAAACATTATACTATTTGCGGTTTTTTGCTTTGAAAATTTGCCGGGCGGCCCCGAAATGTTGGCTGCCCACTACTTATGTGTTCCTATTTTGCAAATTATCGCAAAATATAATTCTGTATGTGTCAAGAGTGGTTCAGGAGATATAAATATGGGTTGTAATCTGGCAATTGCAGGAGTAACCGGTGCGGTTGGACAGGAATTTCTGGAAATCCTGGAACAGCGTGATTTCCCCTTTGATTCACTCAAAGTGCTTGCAAGCAGCCGTTCGGCTGGTAAGAAAATCGAATTCAAAGGTAAGGAATATTTCGTCGAAGAGTTGACCAAAAAAAGCTTTGACCGGATTGATATTCTACTTTCCAGTGCCGGAGCAGCGCGGAGCAAAGAGTTTGTCCCCGCCGCAGTCCAAGCCGGTGCGGTCGTAGTCGATAACACCTCGGCCTTTAGAATGGATCCGGATGTCCCGCTTGTCGTTCCGGAAATAAATCCACAAAAAATTCAGGAACACAAAGGCATAATCGCTAATCCAAACTGCTCGACGATTATTGCCATCGTACCGGTTTGGCCTTTGCATAAGGCAAATCCGGTCAAACGAATGATTATCAGCACCTATCAGTCCGCCAGCGGAGCAGGAATGAAAGCAATGCTGGAGTTGAAAGAACAAGCTCGGGAAATTCTCGATGGAAAAGAACCAACCTGTGAGGTCTTCCCTTATCAAATTGCATTTAACGTCTTCAGCCATAACTCGGCCCTCGATGCTGATGGTTACAACCTCGAAGAGGTAAAAATGATAAAAGAGACCAGGAAGATTTTTGACTGTCCGGATATCGCAGTTACATGCACCTGCATTCGTGTCCCCGTTTTGAGGGCCCACTGCGAGAGTATAAACCTTGAATTTACTGACCCGATTACCCCTGACCAGGTCAGGGACCTGTTAAGCACCGCGCCGGGAGTCTCACTGATTGATGACCGTGGAAACAATCGTTTCCCTATGCCGATTGACGCTACAGGCAAAGACGATGTTTTCGTTGGCAGAATCCGTCAGGATCAATCCATACCTGATAATCGCGGAATAAATATTTGGGTTGCCGGTGACCAGTTACGAAAAGGCGCAGCCCTGAACGCTGTGCAGATTGCAGAGAAGCTGCTATAATCGTCGGTAATGACCATTCGCAATATAAAACTGACGGTTGTCTACGACGGCAGCGAATACCACGGCTGGCAAATCCAGCCCGGATTCAGAACGATTCAAGGTACACTTACCGAGGTAATCCGGGAACTTGTTGACCAGGAAGTGAGAGTATTCGGAGCAAGCAGAACCGATGCGGGCGTAAGCGCTCTGGGACAGGTGGCTCTTGTGCAAATCGATTCGTCGATACCGGTCGAAAATCTTGCCAGGGTGATTACGCACAGACTCCCCTCTGATATTGCAGTTGCAGAAGCAATTGAAGTCCCGCAGGGCTTTGACTTGATGGGTGATGTCAGAAACAAATTATACCGCTATACGATTTTTACAGGCCCACTTCGTCCGGTCCTGCAAATAAGGCACTGCTGGCATCTGTCTGCAACCCTTGATATAGCTGCAATGGCCCAGGCGGCAGCTATGTTGGTCGGCAAGAAGGACTTCAAGTCCTTCGCATCGGCAGCCGATAAGCGGCAGACTTCAGTGAGAACTATTTTCCGCTGCGATGTTAAGCAAAAAGATGATTGGGTATACATTAATGTAGAAGGCGACAGCTTCTTGTATAATATGGTCAGAAATATCGTCGGCACTCTCGTCGAGGTCGGCAGCGGCAGATTGAAGCCCGAAAAGATAAATGAAATTCTGGAGGCAAAAGACCGAACTGCAGCAGGGCCTATCGCCCTGGCTGGAGGATTGTGCTTGATGCACATTAAATACGCCTGAAGCGTATGCAGGAGGCATATTGAAAATCGTTCATATAATAACAAGGTTGATACTCGGCGGGGCGCAGGAAAATACTTTAATTACCTGCAAGCTGCTGGCACAGCGAGGACATGACGTCACGCTTATCACCGGTCCAGCTATAGGCCCCGAAGGTGAGCTGTTCAATCAGACAAAGAATCAAAAGTATAATGTAATCGTGGTTCCAAGGCTTATTCGCGCAATCTGTCCTTTATACGACACAATAAGTTACTTACAAATCAAAAGACATCTCGAACGATTAAAACCTGACATTGTTCACACTCATTCAGCTAAGGCTGGTATCCTCGGCAGATTTGCAGCTCACAGCTTAAAAAGAAAATGGAGTGAAAACTTGCCGGCAATTGTCCACACAATACACGGTCTGGCCTTTCACCCGTATCAAAGTAAATGGCTGAATAGTTTTTACATCGCTGTTGAAAGGTCTGCGGCAAAGCGAACGGACTTTTTCGTTACTGTCGCTGATGCAATGACAACACAAGCAACCGCCGCTGGCATTGGTGACGCTGAGCAGTTTGTAACGGCTTATTCGGCTATTGAGGAAGATGACTTTCTAAAACCAATCCCCCGAGAAGAAAGAAAGTCCTTTCGTTTGAAATATGGAATCTCCGAAGATACAATTGTGTTGGTAACAATTGCCCGGCTGTTTATGCTCAAGGGACACAAGTACATTATTGAATCGGCCAAACAGCTCTCGAAGCAATTTGACAATGCGGTCTGGTTGTTTGTCGGTGATGGAAACCTTGCCGACCGCTTCAAAGAGCAGGTTCGTCAATTGGGATTGTCCGAGAAAATCAAATTCACCGGTCTTTTACCGCCAAACCAGATACCGCTCGCCATACAATCCTCGGACATCCTTGTACATTGTTCCTTAAGAGAAGGCCTTGCACGCACTTTGCCTCAGGCGATGCTTTGCGGTAAACCGGCAATATCATTCGATATCGACGGTGCAAAAGAAGTGGTGAATGAAAACACCGGTCGCCTGATCGAGCCCAAAAGTGTCGAGCAATTGACAAAGGTTTGCGCAGAATTGATAGAGGATAAAGATTTAAGAGACAAGCTCGGTAGGGCAGGCCGGGATTTCGTAAAAGAAAATTTCGCACCAAAAACAATGGTCGACGCCATTGAATCGGTGTACAAAAAACTTACTACGAACAGTGAACTATGAACTGAGGACTGGATATGAAAAGTTACAGGAAAGAGCTTTGGTTTAATACAAGAGGCAGGCGGGAATTCATCAATATAACGCCGGAAATTGAAGAATGCCTGAAAGAAAGCGGCATCAGGGAAGGTTTTCTGCTCTGTAATGCTATGCACATTACCGCCAGCGTCTTTATCAACGATGACGAGTCCGGCCTGCATCAAGACTTTGAAGTTTGGCTGGAAAAATTAGCGCCTGAAAAGCCGTATTCGCAGTATCGCCATAATGGCTTTGAAGACAACGCGGACGCTCATCTCAAACGCAGCGTTATGGGCAGAGAGGTTATCGTGGCCGTTACCGAAGGTAAGCTTGATTTCGGCCCGTGGGAGCGGATATTTTACGGCGAATTCGACGGCAAGAGACGAAAGAGGGTGCTGGTGAAAATCATCGGTGAGTGAGTTGACGACTTGATGGAACTGGTATTTTTCTTAGCAAAGGTGGTTGGGATATCGCTTTCGGGTGTGATGGCGCCGGGGCCGATTACGGCTGCCGCTATCGCAATGGGAGCGCGCAATCGCTTTGCCGGGGCACTTATGGCAGTAGGGCACGGCATCGTCGAGTTCCCGCTGATGATTTTGATTATATTGGGGATGGATAAGATACTTAAATCCAACACTACCAAAATCGTCATTGGCTTTGCCGGCGGGTTGTTCCTGGTGATTATGGCAGTCCGGATGCTGATCAGTTTGAGAAGTTCAGAACAACGGGAAGTCAAGGTGACCAGGAGTGGCCCGATAGTAGCCGGCATAGTATTGTCGGGAGGTAATCCGTTTTTTTTAATCTGGTGGGCCAGCATAGGATTGAATCTTGCGATTTCTGCAACTGGCTTTGGGATATGGGCCTTTGCGTTGTTTGCGATTGTGCACTGGTTGTGCGACCTTATCTGGTTTAGTGCACTGTCGTGGGCGAGCTTCAAGGGGGCGGTGCTGCTTGGGCCTCGCCGCCAAAAGAAAATATTGCTGATTTGCTCGCTGGCACTGCTTGTCTTCGGCCTGTTCTTCATCTATAATGCGGCAACCATTCTGGTGGAAATACTTTAAGGAAGTGTTTTTCGTTTTTTTACAGAAAGGAAATTGATTGTGGACATTGAGAAATCACGAAAGAGTTCGAGCTTAACCAGGAAGGTGGCAATCTTGTCGCGGTTATACTTAATTGCAGCATTGGGAGTTATTCTCACAACGACTGTCGGCTGCGCAAGAGTTACAAAAGGGCCTGTCCTGCTTCGCGTATCTGAAGACCGAGCAGCCCTGATGTGGGAGACGGAAATCGATGGGCCGGGCGAGGTTTTGTATGGCGAAGGTGATGTTCTGGACAAAAAAGCCACAACCGAGCCTATTAAGGTCGAGTACAAAATTAATAAAAAGGCCACCTTCATCCATAAGGTATGGCTCGAAAATCTGGAGCCCGGCCAGGTTTATAAATATCGCGTTATTGGCCCGGAGGCTCAAAGCAAAGTTTATAAATTTCACACTACACCGGCTGATACGGATGAGGCCAGATTCATCGTCTATGGTGACAGTCGCACCAACCCCGGCACTCACCGGAAATTGGTAGAGTTGATGATGAATAAGAAGGTTGATTTCGTGGTCAACAGCGGGGACCTGGTGTCGCGTGGCAAGCGTTACGAGCAATGGGGCCCGCAATTTTTTGAGCCATTAAAGGGTCTGGCCGAAACGGTTCCGGTCTATATTGCCAAGGGCAATCACGAGGGCAATAGCGGCAATTTTGAAAAGCTGCTGATTCCTGAGGGAGGGACAAATAGCTTCGGCTTCGACTATGGGCCGGTGCACTATTTCTGTGTTGACAACGTATCCGGTGACCTAAAAAGCGAAGAGCTCTTAAAACTGATTGCTTCTGATGCCAAAAACAGCACAGCTCGCTGGAAATTCGTAAGCTATCACAAACCGAGCCTTAATTTCGGCGGGCACTGGTCGAAGTGGGGGTATCCGGATGCGCTGCGGACTTTGTCCGAAGCCGGCGTCGATTTTGTCCTGACGGGCCATTCACATCAGTACGAGCGATTTCGCCCCATCGCCCCGGCACCCGGAACCGACAGCAGTTTTGTAACTTATGTCACCTCCGGCGGCGGCGGTGCGGGACTGAAAGATGTTGAGGCGACGTGCTACCACGCCAGCGCAAAGAAGATACATCACTTCTGTTTGTTTCACATCAAAGGCAATAAACTCACTATGGATACCTTCGATGTCGACGGCAAGATAATCGACCATCTTGAAATAACTAAAACCGATGGCCGCTTAAATAAACAGTATCTGCGGACAGCAGTGCCGATGGAGGAGATTCGGCGCTATCAGGAGTTGAAGCGAAAGTGATAAAGAAGGCAGACAGGAGCCACCGCAGAGAACGCAGAGAAAAAATTAAAATCAAAAAACTCAGCGGCCTCTGCGAGCTCGGTGGCAAGAAGAGGTCGGTTACTTCCCTGGTTTATTGTGTTTGTGAGTCCCCGAGGATTTGTTTTAAGGTGTACCGGGCCAGGGCGTTTCGCTGGGATTGAGTTATTTGTGCGAGACCGTCCGGCTGGCCGGTTGTTGACTGAGCAAAACCAGCCGCCGCTACAGCTTCGGCAATATCGGACAATTTAATGTTTGCCGGGTCTTTGGCTGGCAGGAAACCCGTTTTAGGGTCGGAAGTCTTGGCTATAAGTTCACTGTCAACAAGATGATTGAGAATCTTGTCCCCGAACTCGGCGGGAATATTCAATTTGCTGCATATAACCTCCGCCTCGACCGGAGCTTCGTTTTTCTCGAAAGCAATAGCAATCTCCCTGAGGATATTGATGGCTGTGAGGTCGTTGGCGATGAAATATTCCTCCGTTTCTTTGGCAGTGGCAATCTCAGCGGCGTCAAGACTCTTTAAGTGCTGAGTGGTAAATGTCAACTGCAACCCAAACAAAACGATAAGCCACGTAATATAAATCCATAATACAGTTATTGGGACCAGCGCCATTACCCCGTAAACGGTGCTGTACGGCTTCCATTCGGTTACATAGTATCCGAAGAGATTTTTCGCTGCTATCCAAACCAATGCCGCTACTGCCGCTCCTCCAATAGCGGCCTTTGTCTGAACCTTAGTGTTTGGCAAAACGAAGTAAAGCAGGAAGAAAGCTACTGTCGCTACTACATAGGACAAAAGAACCGGAGCGATATTTGATAAAATTGTTTCCTGTATGCGGCCAAAAGTTACATATTTTGCGCTAATAAAGATACCAGCGCCGATAAGCAGCGGTCCGAGCGTTAAAAGCGCCCAGTAATTGATTATTCTATGCAGGAAACTCCTGCCTCTACCCACGTGCCAAATGTTGTTGAATGCTCTTTCTATTGTTGAAAGTAGAGCCAGGGCGGCCCAAACAACAATTAATATGCTAAATAGCGTTATCGAGCCCTTGCTTGCACCCATGAAGAATTTTCCGATAATTTCATCGAGACGTTCTGTCAGCGCTACGGACTTTTCTAGATCATTCGCATCATGTATCGGGCTCTTGAAATCTGAAAAGTTAGCCTGGTTATAAGCGAAGTTTTTTATCTTTTCACCAACGTCCCTGTGAACAGGAAATAATTGAAATATCAAAAGCATTACAATAGCCAGCGGAATAATCCCAAAGATTGTATGATATGACAGGGCGGCAGCCTGCTGGCCTGCGCGGTTCTTTCTTAGCAGTCGCGCACAGTGCGACCATAGTTTAATTTGAAAGACCACAAAGCGGCCGGCTTTGCCAAGCTGTGTCGTAGGTGTGGACAAGAGCTTCTTTAACATCTTTGGCCCTTTCGTTTCTCAAGCGCCTTTTATTGTGTTTGGAGCCCTTCTTATGGATTCCTATCTTAATGTCGTCAATCGGTGAGGGGGTCCTTTACTCAAACAGTTTTTCAAGGAGCTCTAATCCCTTTTTTATTGCTTGCTCCTCAAATAGTTTGCCGAGGTCAAGTTCAGGCTTGTCGATGGTACCTCTAAGCGGAAGCGATATCCTGTCTCCGGCTTTTTCACCGACTCTTACTGTTCTTCCACTCATAGTGTAAGGCAGGGTAACTGTCATATTCAAACGTTTATCTAATCCGATGGAGCCTTTGAAATTGACAGGATTGTCACCGACATCCAGTTGCATATCATCATATTTAAGCTGGCCATTCTGTAAGGCAAATCTTGTTGGGTGGATAGTACAATTCTGCCCTCGAACATTTCCGCCCGCTAACGAAAGCATCTGGCCGAGTAAATCCGAACCTTCCAAAAGCATCTTATTTGCTGAGATTGTGCCAATCACTTCGATGTCATTTTTGTTCACTTTGTTCAGCGGTATCGCAAGGCGTTCGCAATTAAAGTTTGCCACGCCGCTGACATTAACAGCGTTTGCGAAAACTGGATTTACATACTTCAAAAGCTTTCTGGCCATCTCATTATTGATTTGAATATCTTTGACTATCTGAATTGGCTCTGTAGTCTTTAATAGTGCAGGCTTGTCCTTCAAATTCGCCTCGCCGGCAAAACTGAATTGACCGTTATTAACTGTCGTCGAAAACGGCGCTATCTTTAGCAGGCCGTTTTGGATTTGAATATCGACATCAGTAGGGCCAAAATTCAACCCCATATACTGGGCCTTTGCAAATCCCACTTTGGCTTTGGTATTAAGATTCTCCAGTAATTTGTCTGTTTTGCCTGTGGGATATTCGCAATTGAAACTAATACTGTCTTTTCTTTGTCCTTCTATACTCATACCAGGTGGCAGATAAGGTGCGGCAATAGTGCTGACAGCTGCCCAGTCGTACTCACAATCGACTCGCCCCTCCAATTTGGTTTTGCCATCTTTGCTGACCTGGCTAAATTCACCCTTATAAATCTTTATTTGTGGACTTATCAATTGCAGTTTTTTTACGTTTATAGTTTTTTGTTCGGGATTAACTTCGGCGTCGAAAACGAGTGATACCTCGTTTGCCTCAAAAGGCTTCTGCTCCGGGTAGCTAACTTTTAGATTTTTAATATGTGTCGCATCAGTTACGACCCGGTAACCCTGCTTTTCGACACTAATTGAGACCTCGGATTCAGCGATGCCGGCTAATTGCATTTCTTTCGGAAAAGCCGCGAACATTACCGCAAAGGGAGTGGCTTTTTGTAAATCAACTTTCGCGGAAATAGTCAGCTCCACTCCTTTTTCAGCCTTTTTACCTATTGGCACTATGGCATCTTTAATATCTACCTGGCCAAAACTTGCGATGGTCTTTATGGAATCGATGTTGATAACGTGGGTTTTTCTATCATAGCCGACGTCAAAGTCTATAACGGCCTGAGGCTCAGAAATACTTGCGCCATCTTTTGAAGTTATACGGAGATTTTTGATAGTTGATGAGCCGACAGCGGTGATTTGCTGCTTTTTGGAGGATATCGTTCCTTTCTCGACGACTTGGCCGGCAAACTGATATTTGCCCATGTCAAAGAATTGTCCTAACTGCGTCTGCAAAGCCGATAGGTCGATATCGGCAGTGTACTTAAGTGATTCACTGGTGCCGGAGCAATCGATTTTGCCGAATGATGCAGTAAAACCGACCTTATCAAAGAGCACCTTGTCCTTCTCAGCGGTGATTTCAGCCTCGGCCTTGATGGGTTGCTCCAGAGCTATAGTTTTGCCGTCCACTGTTCCTCTCAGGTTTTCAAGACTTGCGTTGCCGAGGAATTTTCTCTTCCCGGCTTTTGTCGCCGTAGAAACCGTGCCGCTCAGTTTGCCGGAGGTTACTTTCATATTCTCTTTAACACCGAAAGTCTGAGGCATCTGGGAAAGGACCTGAGCCACGTCTAAATCGAAACTGCCGTTGAGACTTGAATCTGATTGTAAAAACTCAGAGAATGAATCGAGTGTAGCAGGGACCATGCCGACTGCCTGGGCCTTTAGCCAGTCGGCTTTGACATCCAAATTCTCGATGCTTATCATTTTCTGCTGGCGTACCAGTTTGGCTTGGAAATCCAGGGTGTTGGTCTTCAATCTGTCACCCTTAAGTAACGGGCCGGTTATATCGAGTTTCTCGGCTTTGATGTTGGCGCTTAGATTTTCAAGTCTGCCATCTTTTATTTCACTTTTTATGTCTGCCGAGACTCTGCCTTCAGCATCAAGCTCAACTCCGGCCCACGCAAGAAGTGGTCCTAAAGAGTTGAGGTCTAAATCGTTGACCTCAACAGTCAAATCGCCGCTGGTCCTTTTGAACGTCCAGCCTTTTTTGGTGTTTGGCTGAATTTGACCTGCTACGTTTATTTTCGAAGCGCTGCCCTGCTTAGCCACGACCATAGTCAGGTCAAAGTCGGTTCGCTCACCCGGTGGGCGCAGATTTAGCTTTGAGTTTATCTGCGCTATCTCAACAGTACCAGCCTGTGGGTCTGTCACTTTCAAATTGCCGTCATTGATAACAAGGTCGACTTTTCTGATCGGCAGGGCAATTGCCCCTGTTTTTTTGTCGGTAGGGGGCTTTTGCCGGGAATCCCTGTCTTTCTTTGGCTGCCGAGCTTTGAGATTTATCTCCACTCTCGGCTCATCGATTATCGTTTCACCTAACGAGACACGTCCGAACAAAATGGAGCCATAGTGAGGTTTTGTGGCGATTTGCCTTACCTCAACGAACGTCTGGCCGGAACTGTCGTTAAAACTAACATCTCTGACCTTGATACCTTTCCACCAGCTCATTGAGAGACTGGCAAAATCTGCTTTGCCGTCGATGGAATTGTTGATTTTGGACAGTATTATTTTTCGGCCTTTCTCGGATGACACAAAAGCTGGCACAAGAAAAACCACCAACACAATCAAAACGACTATAAATGCCGATACGAACTTGAGTATTCTTTTCTTGTTCTTTTTTTTTGGCCTGTCTTTCAAATTTTTTTTGGCTTGCATGACCTAATCCCCCAAAAAGGTAGTTTCTGAATAAGAAATGGCTTTAACTAAAGAGCACAAGAGCTCAAGAAGGCAGGATATTTGTGACTTGTGCATTTTTTGTCAAAGTCAATCGAGCATAATCTCGTCTGATTTATTCTTGACTAATAAGTCAACCCTGTCGACGCATTCTTTGGTGATATCATCGACTTGTTTCTTGTCTTTATCCAATTCATCTTCGGTGATAAGTTTGTTTTTTTGCTGTTTTTCAAGTTGCTTGTTTGTGTCTCTTCGTATGTTACGAATACCGACCTTTGCCTGTTCACCCATCTGTTTAGCCTGGCCAACGAGTTGTTTTCTTCTTTCTCCGCTAAGGGATGGAATATTGAGCCGGATGAGTTTGCCGTCCACAATCGGTGCAATGCTCAAATCGCTGTTTTTGATTGCCTTTTCGATATCTTTGAGCGAACCAGGGTCGAACGGCTTAATCACAATCATATCTACCTGTGGCGTTGCCAGTGTCGCCATCTGTTTCAATGGCGTAGGCGTCCCATAATAATCGACCTTCATATTCTCAACCGGCCCCGTAGAAGCCCGTCCGGTCCGAACCGCTTTTAATTCATCCTGCAGGAATTCAACTGCCTTTTTCATTTTGGATTCACTCTCGGAGACTATTTCGTTTGTAGACATCTGCAATCCCATTTCGTATTTTGTTTGTTCTGGCAATATGCGATACGCGTCACGAACTACGGATTAGTGTTCCAATTTGCTCGCCACAAATGGCTTTCGCCATGTTACCTTTTTTGAAGATATTCAAAACGACAATCGGGATATTGTTATCTCGGCAAAGACTTATTGCCGAATGGTCCATCACTCTAAGATTTTTTTTAAGCACCTCATCGTAGGATAATTCTTCAAATAGCTGGGCGTTCGGATTTTTTTCGGGATCATCGCTGTAGACACCATCAACCTTTGTGGCCTTTATGAGGATGTCCACATCAAGTTCGGCAGCCCTTAAAGCTGCACAAGTATCGGTGGTAAAGAAGGGATTTCCGGTTCCGCCGGCCAATATCGCAACTCTTCCCAGTTCGAGGTGGCGAATTGCGCGTCTGCGGATAAATGGTTCACACATTGCTGCAACCTCTATCGCACTCAAGACCCTCGTCGGCTGCCCTGATTTTTCAAGCGTCTCCTGTAGGGCACAAGCGTTAATGATAGTAGCTAACATTCCCATATAATCGGCAGTATTTCTGGGGATATGGCTGGTTTGGGAGAAACTTTCTCCTCTTATAAAATTACCGGCCCCGACAACCACAGCGACTTGTGGGCCAAGTCTGCATATTTCTAATATCCTTTCGGTCAGCGATTCAAGAGCAGGACCGTCAATCCCGGATTCCCCAGGTTTGCAAAAACTTTCCCCTGATAGCTTCAGCAGCACGCGATTATATTTGCTCTTTGCCATTTAGTTAGTATCTCGTATTTCATATATCTACCGAGGTACGATTCTTAGCTGACTTCAAATCGGACAAATCTTTTTATTTTCGCTTCTCCCCCGGCTTGTTCGGCGGCTTCCGTGAGAACCTGCGCAACAGATTTACTGTCGTCCTTAACGAACGGTTGCTCCAGAAGACAATTCTCAGCAAAAAACTTTCTTATCTTGCCTTCTACAATTTTGTCTATGATGTTTGCCGGCTTATTTTTAACCTGCTCAACGAATATAGCTTTTTCCTGTTTGACTGTTTCAGGATCAATTCCATCTTTATCCAGAGACAGCGGCTTGGTCGCGGTAATGTGCATCGCTATATCGGACGCTGTCTGCTTTAGCACATCCGCAGCCGCGGTCGTCTCATCGCTGGTTTCAATTTCAACCATTGTGCCGACTTTTTCGTTGAAGTGAATGTATGTACTTATAAGTCCCGGGCCGTCGAGCTTATATTTTGTGTAATCTCCCACTTGTATTTTCTCGCCGGTCTTACTGACAGCTTCGGTCAAGATATCGCGGAACTTCTTTCCATCAACGGTTGCATCCAGGATATTGTCAGCCCCTTCGTCAGCCGGACAGGCCAGGGCGAAGTCGGCCAGGGCTTTTACTGCGGCCACAAAGTCATCGCTCTTGGTTACAAAGTCGGTCTCGCAGCAAAGTGTTGCCATCGCAGCCGCCTTGCCCCCTTCACTTGTTTTGCAGACAACTGTACCCTCTGAAGTTTCTCGTTCAGCCCGTTTTGCTAAAGTTGTAAGACCCTTCTTCCTTAGTATCCCCATAGCTTGCTCGACATCCCCGTTTGCTTCTTGCAGGGCCCTTTTGCAGTCCATCATCCCTTGGCCGCTCATCTTTCGCAGTTTCATCACCATCGAAGCTGAAATCTCTGTCATCTTAAAATCTCCTGTCTTGTATTGCGTTGTTTGTTTACGCGAAACCAAATACGCACAACGCGCTATGGGGTGGACTGCTCTGGTTCTTGCTGCTCAATTTTACCTTTTTGTGCCGGCTCTGCAGTTGTTGTTGGTGTTTCCTCTTTTGTTGGTGTCACCTCTTTTGGTGGTGTTTCCTCGGCAGCGGCAACGGTTTCTGTTTCAGCTTTATCCGCACGAGCCAGGCCCGGCCTTTTCGAGCGGACTCGCCTCGGTCGTTGCATCGGTTCCTGACGAGCTGAAACCATCGTTTTGCCAATCGCCACGGCATCGGCCAGCTCGTTTAGTATCAAGTCAATCGCTCGGATAGAATCATCATTCGCCGGAATCGCCACATCCACTGTGTCAGGGTCTGAATCCGTATCGAGAAGTCCAACCGTTGCAATACCGAGTTTTTTAGCCTCACGCAGAGCAAGATACTCCTTCTTCGCATCAATTACTACAACGACACCCGGCAGCTGAGACATGTTTCTAATGCCGTCCAGATTACTTTTTATCTTTCGCATCTCGCGTTTCAATCTCGAGGCCTGCTTTTTGCTCTCACTTTCAAGTGTTCCGTCCTCCTGCATAGCTTCCAACTGCTGCAGTCTCTGCAGTCGAGAGCGTATAGTTCTAAAGTTGGTAAGCATTCCGCCGAGCCACCGCTCAGAGACGTAGTGCATCCCGCACTTGTTCGCAACAGCCTCAGTTGCCTTTTGTGCCTGACGCTTCGTGCCTACGAAAACCACATCTTTACCTGAGGAAACCACTTCGGCAAGAAGCTTTCGAGCTATCAGCAATCCCTTTAAGGTCTTTTTCACATCGATAATATGAATATTACCGCGCTTTGCGAAGATAAACGGGGCCATTTTGGGATTCCATCGGCTCACGCTGTGCCCAAAATGCACCCCTGCGTTAATCAGTTCACGAGCCAGTTCTTTAGTCACAAAAACCTCCAAACACTTTTAAAAACTTTTCTCATCCGCTACATACGGACAGCCAAACCACAAAACTTAATGCAAACCGCATAATATGTCAAGAATTTATGTCAAGAATTTTTGACTTTGATGATTTAGGAAGGTTCTGCGACCTATGGTTGCAAACCGGTTGTGTATTACAAGCTGACCTTAATGTCAACAATGATGTCGATTTTGAGGATTACTGCACGGTCGCTGAGCTGCGGCTCAAGCTATGCCCGGTTGGCTGGCCCTTAAAAGACTAATTGCTGTGAGGGCCGGCTAAGAAAGGCTGCTGATATCTCGTCGTTCGTGACTTGTGGTTTGACGCCGAGCAACGAGAAGCGAACTAATACCAGACGGTAATTACAATATTAGGCTCGGTCTTTTTGGCCTGGATATCACCCGTCACTGTGTTGGTTCGTTTTATCGTAACGCCGGGATTTTCTTTTAGCCATTTGGTGATTTGCTCATCAAGAAAGTCCAAAGCGCCTGGGTGCAGTTTTGTAAAGAAGGTCTTTACGCCCGTGATTCGGTTGGTGGAAACTACTTTTTCCTCCACCTTTTTTACAGCCGGTTTTGGAACCTCAATCTTTGGCGCCGCGGTCTTGGGTGCCTGCGCTGTGCCGCTGCCACCCAAACTCAAAGGCGAATGTGAAACACTCGTACCGTCATCGAAGGGAATCGGTTTATCAAGGTCTTCGCCTATAGGGATTGGTTGACCGAGATTCGCGTTGCCGGGAATGTTGCTGTTGTTGAAATTATCCATATATGACACTCCTTCAAAAATTAAATATTAATAATGCTACTTAGGTATGAAAAAACTCCATTTTGCGACAGGTCACAAAATGGAGACTTGTAAAGCCATCCGCCAAACGAGAACAACGTCTGAATTTAGTCGGATAGCTCATTTGTTTTTTGTCTTTTTTGGTTTCCGCTTCAGCCTTGTTCTTTTGACTCACCCTCTTGTTCGGGCTTCTCAGACTTTGCCTGTTCGGTTTCTTCTTTGGTCTCTTTAGCAGCTTCTTCTTTTGCCTTTGCTTCAGCTTCTTTTTTGGCCTTTTCTGCGTCGGCTTTTGCTTTTACAGCTTCGGCCATCGCCTTTTGTGCGTCAGCTTTTGCTTTTTCAGCTTCAGCAGTTGCCTTTTGCAAATCGGCTTTGGCTTTTTCGGTTTCGGCCTTTAGCCTTTCTGCCTCGGCTGTTAATTTTTCTATTTGAGTTTGTGCCTGCTGCACAGTGGCAGCAGCTTTTTCTGTGGCTGCTTGAGTATCTGCCTTTGCTTTCGCGGCATCAGTCTTTGCTGTGGCTACTTCAGCTTTTGCCGTTGCAATTTCGGCTTTTGCCTGCTGTTCGGCGGCGGCAGCTTTTTCCGTGGCTGTTTTGACATCAGCCTTTGCTTTTTCGGCCTCGGTTTTTGCCCTCTCGATTTGCTCCCCAGCATCTCTGACGGCGGCCCGGGCCTCTGCTTTTTCCGCTTCGGCCTCCGTGCGTGCCTTTTCAGCCTCCTTGGTTTTGCGCTCTTTCTCGCGTTTGCCCTCTAACATATCGAGCGGATTATGAACATCTCCGGAGGAAGAGGGATTCTGCTTTCTTTCGACCTCTTCCACCATTTCCTGCCTGGGGATACCACCGGTGGAGATAGTCGGAGTCAATATGAATATAGTTTCCACAGCCCTTTCTTCAAAATCTCTGCCGGAGAACAGGATGCCGAGTATGGGTATGTCCTTGAGGAACGGGACCCCGCGGAGGACGTCACGCGTCTCGCTCTTCCTGAGGCCACCTATGATTAAACTTTCACCGGGCCTGATGCGGGTTTCTTTGTTGGTGATTTCTTTTTTGGTGACGATGGGCAGCTGCTTTATACCCTCGGGTGTTAGCTTTGATCCGATTATGATGTGTGTTTCCAGGCCTATGTAACCGTTTGCAAAGACATGTGGAGTGATTTCAAGCGAGTCGACTATGTCTGCCCAATCGGTTTTAGAGGTAAAGTAGTCAGACCGCGTGCTTGTAAGGTATATCTTATCGATCGGTACCCTCTGCATTGATGAGACCTTGGCCGTTTTGCCGTTGATGACTTCAAGTGTGGGATTCATCAGGATTTTAAGATAACCATGTGACTCTAATATGTCCACAACAGCCGTGAATTTATCACTCAGATAGCCAATGTTAAGACCCATTTTGGCGCGACCGAACTCCCTCATTGAAGCGCCGGGAAAAGCAGCGAGCGGATTACTTTCTGTTAACCACTGGACAACATCTTTTCCAAAAGGCATGCCTGAAGGCATAGCCGAGATACTCTCGCCGAGCAGGTTCTCAATAGCGGTGGTGGTTTCCCAGTCTAATGTCTTGTCCGCATAGACCTCGGAAATAAGACAACTAATTTTGACCTGAATCGGCTGGATATCAACCTGTTGTAACAGCTCGAGTACTGCATCGACATCTTCCCTGGTGGGGCATCTTACTATCAACTGGTTGGTGGGGGCAACGCTGCTGACCGTGTAATCCTTAAGAGTTGTAGATTGGCCTTTTTTATTAAAAACCTTAGTAGCAAACATCTTATAGACAATAGCTTCCAATTCAACACAGGAAAGGTGCTGGCAAAAATAGAATAGTTTCCACTCCGGTGCTCCACCGACTATTTGCTCGATGATTTTGGGCGGCTGTTTGTAAATACTGGGCATGGGAATATTGGGTTCGGTGGTGGTCTCAACTCTGCCAAGGTCGTCGAGGATATTATTGGCTTCCCTGCTGGCGGTTTTATCGGTTAGAAAATCTCCGCACCCTCCAGTCCACAGCGTAACTATTACAGTCAAAACTGCGAACAGCCTTCCACCGCAGCTAATTATCCGGCTGCTTTTCATAATTGCACACCGTCTTCTGGACTTATGTCCAGACATATTCTACTCCACTCTATTTAAGTGTATACACCATAAACAAAGACGGTATACCCCTTTATTGTATTGCATATTTCTTTATCGTCAAGCATATTCGAAAAAAGTTAGGCAAAAAAAGGACCTTAATTTTACCCAAATTAACATTAGACCGAACCGCGTTTTTGTGCTATTTTTATCGGGTTATGGCAGAAAAAAAGCAGAATAATGCAATAATTTACTTTGTGGCACTGGGCTGTCCAAAAAATATTATAGACAGCGAGAAAATGTTAGCCGACATCGCCCAGGCCGGTTTTCTGATAACCACAGACCCTGAAAATGCTGATGTCGTCGTAATCAATACCTGCGGCTTTATTGCTCCCGCCAAAGTCGAAGCGCTCGAATCAATAAGGCACGCCGTCCATTGCAAACTCAATGGTGCCGTTAAAAAAGTTATTGTTGCGGGCTGTCTCTCGGAAAGATTAGGCAGGCAGCTGTTCGAACAGACTGACGGCATCGATGCAATTGTCGGCCTTGGCCAGCGCGATAATATTGCCCGGATAATCAAAAAAACTATTCACTCCAGTCAGTCCGCTGCTTTCCTGAATCAATCGCCGCACAAAATCAGTGATGATAGAGCCAGGTTGCTCATTACCCCACGTCATTGGGTGTACCTGCGAATCAGTGAGGGCTGCAATCATAAATGTTCTTTCTGTACTATACCGGCAATCAGAGGCTCGTTTAGAAGCAAGCCCAGGGAGCTTGTTCTGGCCGAAGCCGCCGAATTGGTTTCGGCAGGAGTAGTCGAATTAAACATAATCGCGCAGGACACAACATACTACGGCCGTGATTTGAAAATAAAAAATGGTTTGAGCTCGCTGCTAAAGAAACTTGAGAAAATTGACGGACTAAAATGGATTCGATTGATGTATCTATGCCCGGCAGGGATTGATGAGAAGCTTATCGAAACTATTGCAACCAGCGAGAAAGTCGTCCACTATCTCGACATCCCAGTCCAGCATGTAAACAATGAAATCTTAAAAGCCATGCGCCGGCCCGATACCAAAGACCGCCTCCGGCGACTGATTGAAAACTTACGTTCAGCCATCCCTGATTGTCTACTGCGGACAACCATAATAGTAGGCTTCCCGGGAGAATCCGACCAACAATTCAAAGAACTTCTAAGCTTTATAGAGTGGGCTGAATTCGATGCCCTCGGCTCCTTCAAATTCTATCCCGAGTCCGGCACCGCCGCTGGCGAGATGCCTGCCCAGATACCTGATCAAGTGAAGAAGCAGCGTCTCGACGAGTTGATGCTCACCCAGCAGAAAATCGCCTTTGCCAAAAACAAAAACAGAATCGGCAGCAAAATCACTTGTCTGGTTGACTCTGTTGATGACGAAGGCACCGGCCGGGGACGCTTTTACGGCCAGGCACCCGATATCGACAGCATCTGTATCATAAAGAATTGCTCAGCAGAGCCTGGGCAATTCATTGATACGAAAGTAGTTGGCACAAAAGACTACGACTTGCTTGTTCAGCAAATTTAGTATTGAATTGCATCTGAAACCACAGTAAACTTGCTGTTATGCTGAAGCTTATTCCGAATATCCTGACTTTTGGCCGCCTCGTCTTGACCATCATCTTTTTGATTATGATACTTTACTCACCGCCTCGCTATGCTCAGGGTGAATTGCCCTTTCCAGGTTTTCTTGACATTGCTTTTATCCTTTTTGTCATTGCCGGCCTGACTGATATGATTGACGGTGCTGTAGCTCGCAAGTTGAATGTTACAAGCAAGTTTGGCCGAATGGTGGACCCGCTGGTCGACAAGGCCCTCGTTTGCGGCACCTTTATATGTTTTGCGATAATCGGCGAGCCAAAGCTTTTCAATCTTAGCCCGGCGGTTTTGGCAATTATTCATTGGTCGGTGGCGGGGATTCTTACTGCAAGGGAAGTGTATGTTACTGTGCTGCGTCATGTTGCTGAGGCTCGTGGCGTCAACTTTGCTGCTACCGTCTCAGGCAAAATCAAAATGTTCGTACAGTCCTTTGTTATCGGCACCGTGATAATGAAAATGGCTCATGTCCAGACCGCTGTGTGGGGATATTGGTTCACCACCGTAACGTTTGCGATAATGTTAGTAGTTACAGTTATCTCGGGCCTGAGGGCGACTCAGCGAAGCTGCTGGAAAACGGCAGCTAAATCCGAACAACCTGCTTCTGCTTAACAATCTTTAGCTGGTGGGTGTTGCAAGTAAAAACCTTTTGATAAGGAAAGAGGGATATGAAACTTCAATCATTTGATATGAAAAAGCTGGCAATTTTCTGTGCTGTTTTTTTGGTGTTCACAACTCTGGCGCCGTCGGCATACCTCTGGGCAAAAACAGGCGAGGCAGAGAAGGTAAAGGCATTTATGCCGCCGGTTCCGCAGGGCAAAAAGTGGAAATTGGGTTTGTTTGGGTTTGAATTGGGTTTGTTTTGTCCGAACCCAAAATCGCGTTTCTTTCATAATCCTTTGCGGTAAATAGGTTTGCATTGGATTTTGTCGTTTCGAAAATTGGGTTCGTTTTTTCGGAGCCCTATTGGGTGGTTTATTTTCATATCCCTTTGTTATGTAAGATGTTACGTTCATTTCGGCCTTTTTGAAATTGGGTTCGTTTGGGTTCGTTTTGGGTTCGTTTTCACCAAGTGTCCAATTGGATTTATTTTCATAATCCTTTGTTAATACTTTATTTACGTTCATTTGGGCATCCTGGAAATTGGGTTCGTTTTGCATAAAAGGTCTGATTTGTAAAGAACTCTCTACAGTTGTAAAGATGTGCCTTATAGGCACGTAAATGAGTGTATGAGTGTATGAGTATATGGGCAAAAGAGTAACTGGGCAAATGGGCAAATGGGTAATTTCCATAAGGATTTTTGGCTTAATTACAAGGTTATTGGTTAAATGGCTCCCTGCCTAAAGCATGCAGGGATTCGGGCACCGCTTTCTGTACGAATAATCAAGCCACAGAGCTCACAGAGAAGTCTTATGGCTAAAAACTACGAACAACGAACTATCAACTAAACATGTCTACATGTTTACATTATACCAAACTTTCCCTAAATGTTCAATGAAAATCGAACTTTTTTTGAAAAAATATACTCGATGCTGGATACTGGATACTCGATACTCGAAAAAAGTATTACCGCTGAGGACGCGGAGTTTAAGTAGCCACTAAGACACAAAGGCACGAAGAAGAATGGGGATTTTTTGAAGGCAAGGAATAGTGAGTGGTGGGAATATCAAATAGCGTTTAGCGGGTAGCGTATAGCGGATAGATACTAAATACTAACGACTAATTTATAAGGCGGAGTAAAATCCAATTCTACTCTGCGAAGCAGCTTCCACTCTCCGTAGCAAAGCTACTGCGGAGGACGGGCCGCTACGTAGCACGAGAATCTCAGATAACGATGTGGTCAGCGGAGCATATGGAACGTAGCGGAATTCACCTCCGTGTGAAGCGCTTTGTTATGTGAAGTCAGTAGGAGCAAATCGTTCTCCAAAACCCTTGTCCAAGTATCCTCCAGTCCGTTTTGTGACACTTTCATCTACTATAACTCCTATGACAATGATTCCCAAAAACGCTAGTACTGCGATGGGCCATTTGAAAAATGGTGAATCGAAGGCTATGTAGCTAAGGAAAGCAGTAGGTAGTGCAATGTAAGGAATGAAATTGGAAATAAACTTAAGTAATTTTGATGGATAGTGGGTTCTTGGAAGACCAAAGCCTTTTAAAGTTCCCACAACTTGCGGTTGAACATCAGGGCCTCCTGTATGCAAAAGCGTTATCAGGCATCCTTCTTTCGGTGCAAAATAGTCGAAAAGAAGTTCAGCGAAGTTGGCATCCTTGTCAGGCAGTTTGATACTGGCCTTGTTTGCCGGCACTGAAGTAGCGATGACTTTGGCATCTAGAATTTCTGTTCCTTCAGGAAGCATGATTCCGATAGGGTCAGACGGTGCCATGTCAGATGGAGAGAATATCTCGGAACCTGAATTCCACAATAAGATCTTTGTTGCAGTCAGATTGACCAGTTGACGACCTTTGTAGAGAGCCGAAAAAGCTGGGAGTGTAGATAGGGAGTCAGTTAATAGATTAAATGACCGGACCGAATAAAAGGCTGCTTTAAACTTTCTTGATTTATGATAAAAAATGATAGCCAAAGCGATGCCAATAGCGCCCAGTATAAGGCCCACAATTGCTAAAAACCCCTGAATCATGCGACTTCCTTATGTAAGCAACTAACTATTGTTTATATGGTTTCCGTATAACTAGCCAGGGACTCATGTGCTCTGCGCTTAAGCAGGTTAGCAGTTCACGAATCCAACAATCGACATAATCATACCTAATACTCCGATGACTCCAAACACAAAGTAGACAAAACAAAAACATTTATAGTAACTCATATGCCAACGCCAAGGTTGAAAGCGGTACTTGTTACGCAACTGCTTTCGTAACTCGGCTGTAGACTCTTCTTCTGCAGAAAAAAGAGCCAAATTCCCGTCAATATTCGTGTCCTCGTCTGTCCAATGCTTCTCAAGTATCTTTAAGGCTATCTCTGCGTGTTTGATCAGATGGCGCACGCGCTGATCAAGTTTCCAGAAGACGAACGATATTAGAAATAGGCTCAATGCTAATGCACAACCGATAAGATGGTAGTCGTGATCCCTGCTCAAACTCCCAGCTAAGCCTGCAGTTAGTAATGCTGCGATGATAACAAAGTAGTTGAAGACTGACATTCTTTGCCTGGCATGTAATTCAAAATAGTTCCATGCATATTCCCTCTGGTCTCTCAATGTCCAACTCTCAGTCATTTTACTTACACTCCTTCTTTTCAAACCTTTAGTTAACGAGCAGTAAGCCCTCCATCGATAACGATTGTGCTTCCAGTGATAAACGAAGCCGCATCCGAGCATAACCACGTAACCGCTTCAGCGACTTCTCGAGGCTCTGCAATTCGCCCAAGAGGGTATCTTCCCGAATCCTGGCATCCTCCTTGGGATTTACTAACAAGCCTTTGTCTGAATGGTGTATCTACTGCACCTACACACACAGCATTTACTCTTATTCCTGACGCGGCGTATTCTAGTGCCGCCGTCTTTGTTAGCCCAATGATCCCATGTTTGCTGGCGGCATATGCTGGCATCCCTCTCTCGGAGCCAACCAACCCATATACTGATGATGTGTTGACAATGACACCGCACCGGTTGCGGGCCATTTGAGGTATCTCATACTTCATGCAAAGCCATATAGACTTAAGATTCGTCTTGATAACTTTGTCCCAGTTCTCCTCACTGCAATCAGCAGTTTTTGCAATCTCGCCCTCAATTCCTACGTTGTTGTGCGCATAATCCAGTCTTCCATAGATTCTGGCGACTTCTTGAATCAGTCGTTCAACCTGAGACGCTGTTGAAACATCGGCCTTCACAAATACGGCTTCGCCACCCGACTCCTTGATTTGGCAGACGCTTTTCTCACCACCGACAGTGTCTATGTCTGCAATCACCACTTTGGCACCAGTCTCTGCAAAGGCCAGAGCAGAAGCTCTTCCAATTCCAGAACTGCCACCTGTCACTAAAGCTACTCCGTCTTTGAGGCTTTGTGGTTCCATTAAGTTCATTTTGACGTCAATAAAAACCTCATTTCAACGACAACTCTCTAGCACAAGTTTCGTATTGCGTCGTGCGTATGTCAAGTGGCAAAATCCGAAAAACGAATATCGAAGGTTTTTTGCGGTTCTGCCAATAAAGATATAAGGCGTTCATTGACCCCATTAGAGTAAACCCCCGATGAGAAGACTCGGGGGCAGGCGACACTCTAACGGGGCAAGCACCGAGATTGATTATTTTGGATTGAGATTGACAATTAGAAAATGTTGGCCTATGATAGATATGTTAACAGGAGCTTGTAAGGACGGCATAAGTTATGGCAAGTAAAGGATTTACGCATCTTCACCTGCACAGTCAGTATTCACTGCTCGATGGCGCGATTGCCTTCGACAAATTGTTCAAACGCTGCAAACAATTGCAAATGGATTCTGTAGCTGTTACCGACCATGGCAATATGTTTGGTGCTGTCGAGTTCTATACAAAGGCAATAGCCGCCCATATCAAGCCAATCATCGGCATCGAAGCATATATCGCCCCGCGCAGCAGATTCGACAAACAAAAGACCAGTATCGCCGACGCAGCATATCATCTGATACTTTTAGCCGAGAACAGCACCGGTTATCAAAACCTGCTAAAGCTGGCAAGTGCCGGTTATACCGAGGGATTTTACTATCGCCCGAGAATTGATAAGGAAATACTCGCCGAACTCAACGACGGTTTGATTGCCACCTCATCCTGTCTCAAAGGCGAAATCGCAGCCCAGCTTTCTAACGGCGACGAAAAGGCAGCTATTGCTACGGTGGAAAGCTACCTTAAGATTTTCGGTCCCGACAGATACTTTATCGAAATCCAGGAGCATGAAAATGACGACCCCAATGTCCGCCAGGCCCTCATTGACCTTGCCAAAAAGATGGGCCTGGGGCTGGTCGCAACCAACGATGTGCACTTTTTGCAAGCTGAAGATTACGAGGCGCACAATTGTTTATGCTGTATAAGCACCGGCAAAAACGCTGATGACCCTAACAGGATGATTTATCCTTCGGACGTTTATCTAAAGTCTCCGGAGCAAATGCATCAGATCTTTGCAGATGTCCCCCAGGCCTGTGACAATACTGTAGTTATTGCCGACCGCTGCAATGTCGAGCTTGACTTAAAGCGGCGCCACGCCCCCCAGTTTAGACCTCCTGACGGCTCAACTCCGGAAGAATTCCTCACCAGATTGTGTTATGAGGGGGCAGAGCAGCGCTTTGGAGAAATTACCGAGCAGATAAGAGGCCGGCTTGATAGGGAACTGGACGTAATCGAGTCGAAAGGCTTCGCCAGCTATTTTCTTATCGTCTGGGATTTTTGCAACTACGCACACAAAAACAATATCCCCGTAGGTGCCAGAGGGAGTGCCGTCGGCACCCTCGTTGGGCACTGCCTCGGATTGTGCGATGTTGACCCCCTTCGATATGACTTGCTCTTCGAGCGTTTTATGGACCCCCAGCGAGACGAGATACCGGATGTTGATATCGATATCTGTCAGGCTCACCGGCCACAAATCATCGACTATGTCCGCCAAAAGTATGGCCACGTCGCACAGATTATAACCTTCGGGACGATGAAGGCCAGGGCGGTTATCCGTGATGTCTGTCGGGTGCTCGGTGTAAAGTTGGCAGAGGCCGACAGATTAGCCAAGCTTGTCCCTTTCTCTCTTGATATGACACTCGATAAAGCCTTAAAGACTGAGCCGCAGTTGAAACAGGCTTATGAGAAAGACGAGCAGATAAGAAAAGTAATTGATATATGCAAGAAACTCGAAGGCCTTACCCGCCACGCATCAGTCCACGCCGCCGGCGTTGTTATCGCCGATGAGCCTCTGACCAATTTCGTACCGCTCTATAAAGCATCCGACTCCAACGATATCATAACCCAGTACGAAGGACCTATGGTCGAAAAAGTTGGACTGCTAAAGATGGACTTTCTGGGACTGAAGACCCTCAGTGTATTAGAGCGGGCCTGCCAGTTGGTCAGAGACATTCACGGCGAGACAATCGACCTGGGAAAACTCGAACCCGCTGACCCTAAAGTTTTCCAGCTTTTCTCCAGCGGCAAGACAAAAGGAGTTTTCCAGTTTGAGTCCGGCGGCATGCAGAACCTGCTGATGAGGATGAAGCCCGACCGTATCGAAGACCTCATAGCTGCCAATGCCCTTTATCGCCCGGGCCCTATGATACTAATCCCGGATTACACCGACCGAAAGCACGGTGCTAAATGGAGCCTGCCGCACCCAATTATGAAAGAGATCCTCGACGAAACTTATGGCATTATGGTTTATCAGGAACAGGTAATGCGCATCTGTAATCGTCTCGGCGATATCCCGCTGCGAGAGGCCTATGGACTCATCAAGGCCATAAGCAAAAAGAAGGTCAGAACCATCACCAAGGAGAGGGAAAGATTTGTGGCTGGCTGTATAGATAAAGGCTTAAAGCAACAGCAGGCAAAACAGATTTTCGAGCTTATCGAACGATTCGCCGGCTATGGCTTCAACAAAAGCCATTCAACACGCTATGCCCTCATCGCCTACCAGACCGCCTATATGAAGACTTATTGGCCAATCGAATATATGGCTGCCCTCTTGACCTTTGAAATGGACAACACCGACAAGGTAGTCGAATATATCGCCGAATGTGCGGAAATGGGTATCGAAGTCTTGGCGCCCGATATCAACGAAAGCGGAGTAGACTTTACCCCCCTCTACGAAAATGCCGATGAGGGCCAGGACAAAAAAGGTGTAATACGTTTCGGCCTGGCTGCTGTCAAAGGCGTCGGCGAAAAGGCCGTTGAGCAAATCATCGCTGCTCGCCAAGAAATCGGCCGGTTCCAGAGCCTCTTCCATTTCTGTGAAAATGTCGATTTAAGGGCTGCCAACAAGCAGGTAGTCGAAGCTCTGATAAAAGCAGGCGCCTTCGACAAACTCGGTGGAAACCGTGCCCAAATGATGGCCGGCCTCGAAAAGGCAATGCAAATCGGAGCGAGTTTCCAGGCCGATAAACAAAACGGACAGATGAATTTCTTTGGCCAAATGACACAGGAAAAAGACTATTCACTGGACCACCAGAGTCTCCCGAATATTCCGCCCTGGCCCGAACTGCAGATGCTTGCCTTTGAAAAACAGGTTCTTGGCTTCTATGTTACCAGCAACCCGCTCAGCCATCACGCTGAGACAATTAACCTTTATTCCACACATAACAGCTCACAGCTAACTGACGCTAATCAGGGCCGGCAAATCATAATTGGCGGAATGATAACAAAGATAAGATTTACTCTGACAAAGACAGGCCGAAATGCCGGCTCGAAAATGGCTTACTTCACCCTCGAAGACCTCCAGGGCCAGGTCGAGGTGGTAATGTTTCCGGATGCGCTGAATAAATTCGGTGATTTGTTAGTTGCTGATAGTATCGTTTTTGTAAAGGGAAAACTCGATTACAGAAGGGAAAAACCCAATATCTTAGCTGTGGAGCTGATAGATCTGGAGGACGTCAGGGAGAAGTTAGCTGCCAAAATCAGGATAAGACTGGATGCAAAGGATGTTACCAAAGAAAAAGTAGCGAGCATAAAAAGCATCTGCCGGCATCACAGAGGCAAAAGTCCCGTTTATGTTGCGATACAAACCGACATGGGCAGGGTCTACGCAGCTGCCGATAGAGAGCTGTCCGTCAATCCCGACCTCGACTTCTGCAGAAAAATGCGACAACTGGTCGGCCCCGAAAACTTTCAACTTGCAAGATGACCCGAACTGCTGTTATCCTGAGCGAAGCAGAGGCTCAGATTTTTTGGAGATAAAAATATTGGGAGAAATGAGGAATAGAAGCTTGAGGAACAAACTACGAGGTAAATTTATTGTTCTTGACGGGCCGGACGTCTGCGGAAAGGTTCAAGTTTTAAGATTAGAATGAATCCAATACCTGCAGATACTACTATTGAAGCTGCGAGAAAGCAGTTTGAGATCCTGCGAAGACTGGATGCCCAAACCCGGTTGAAAATGGCGTTCGAGTTAAGTGATAACCTTAGAAGCGTTGTCGAAGCTGGAGTGAGACTTCGACACGGTGACTGGGATGAACAGAAAATAAATCGGCAAGTTGTATATCTGATGATTGGCGAAACCTTATTCAAACAAATCTACCCTGATGTCGAGAGACAGATATGACGAGCCAGGAAGATTTCATACAAACGGTGATTGAGAAACTGAACGAGCAGGATATCCCATACATGCTTTCCGGTTCTGTCTCAAGTAGCCTCCATGGCCAGCCAAGGGCAACAAAAGACGTTGATATAGTAATTGCTCCAACCGAAGAGCAGGTTTTGAGTTTTACCGAAAACCTCGGCGGAAATTATTACGTCAGTCTTGATGCTGTTCGAGATGCATTGGCCCATAATTCAACTTTCAATGTAATTGACAATGAGTCTGGCTGGAAAGTGGATTTTATTGTACGCAAAGACAGGCCGTTCAGCCATAAGGAGTTTCAGCGAAGGTGCGCTGCTAAAATCAAGGGGCTGGATGTGTGGATAACTTCGCCCGAAGATACTATTTTAAGCAAGCTTGAATGGGCTAAGAATAGTCACTCAGAGCAACAGTTTCGTGATGCTCTTGGCGTAGCTGTTGTTCAGTGGTATCGTCTGGATATGGATTATCTGCATAAGTGGGCCGAAGAGTTGCAGGTGGTGAGTTCTCTTGAACTGCTCCTCAGGCAAGCGAAAAAGCTGATAGAAGCGGAATAGGAGGTCAAATTTGAAAAACGAGGATTTGGGAGATAAGTTGCGGGGTAAATTCATTGTTCTTGATGGACCGGACGGCTGTGGAAAGACTACGCAGGCAAAACTGCTGGCCCAATGGCTTAGTGAACAGGGCGTGCCGATAGAAACCTTCCGTGACCCCGGCGATACAGCCATCGGTGAAAAGATTCGACAAATCCTGCTAAACCCCGAGCATATCACAATGAGCACAGCAACAGAGGTGCTGCTCTATATGGCCGCAAGGGCCCAGCTCTGGGGGGAAAAAATAGCGCCGGCTCTTACGAAAAAAAAGTGTGTCATTCTCGATAGATGGCTATCGAGCACCTGCGCCTACCAGGGCTATGCCGGAGGCTTCGGCATCAACCAGGTTATAAAACTTGCAACAGATTCTCTCAAAATGCCCTGGCCGGACCTGACTGTCATACTTGATGTCGATTTGGAAACTTCAGCTAATCGGCTCTCTGACCAGCCCGATAGAATGGAGGCAAAGCCGCGCCAATATCACCAAAAGGTACGTGAAGGTTTTCTCGAACTCGCCCACCGGCAAAAAAACATTTTGGTGGTTGATGCCGCCGGCGACATCGAAACAGTTCAGAAAAAGATATTGCAGCTTGTCTCAGAGGTGAGTTTTACATAGATGTCACTCAAAGAGATTTTCTGTCAGGACAAAGCAATTACCATTTTGCAAAAGGCTCTTGCCGCAGGCAAGGTTCCGCACGCATACATCTTCGCCGGGCCGGAAGGTGTCGGCAAATTCACAACCGCCCGCGAATGGGCCAAACTGCTGCTCTGCAAAAATCCTGTCATAGAAAACGATTTTGCCGATAGTTGCGGCTTGTGCCGGTCGTGTCAACTCTTCGAAGCCGGCTCACACCCGGACTTCAATCCTGTCTATAAGGAGTTGGTTGAATTCACCAGAGACGGTAAAGGCAAAAAAACACCCGTAGACTTACCCATCGATGTCATTCGAGAATTTCTAATCGAAAAGGTATCCACAAGGCCGACTCTTTCGAAAAGAAAGGTCTTTGTCGTCAGCGAAGCCGAAAGACTAAATGCATCTTCACAAAATGCACTGCTCAAGTCACTGGAAGAGCCGCCCGAATACTGCTGCATTATCATGCTCTGCACCCGTATGGAAAGACTCTTGCCCACTACGAAATCAAGATGTCAGGTAATTCGTTTCGCCCCTATAGCCGAAGAAAGGATAATCGAAAAGCTAAGAGAAATGGGCACTGAAGAAAAACCCGCCCGGTATTTCGCACGTCTGGCTCAGGGCAGTTTGGGCCGGGCTTGCCAGTGGGCTCAGCTCGAGCTCTCAGATGCGAATCTTTACCAAATTAAGAAACAGTTGCTAAACTCACTGGTAAAATACGAATATGCAGGCACTCTGGACCTGGCCCGATGGCTCTTGGACGAGAGTAAGAAAATCGCCACACTCTGGGCCAACCTTGACGAGACCACCAGCAGAACCGATATCAATCGAAGAGCTCAAAAAACTCTCGTGCAAATAATCATATCAGCTTTACATGATGTGATGAAACTAAATGTTACGCCGGCAAAAGGTCTCATTAATTTTGACCAGAAAGGCCAGATACAAAAGTTAGCCGGCCGTTTCAATCCGGAGCAAGCCGCAGAAAAAATCGCCGACTGTTACGAGACGCTGCGCTGGATCGAGTCTTCCGTTAATGAAAAGCTTATTTTCGAACAGCTATTGTTAAACCTCGCTGCTTCTGGTAAAATGAAGGTTTACTTATAGCAATGCGAACGTGCATATTAGGGTAACCAGTTGATATGTCAGAAGCCGCACAAACAAAGCCTAAGCAGGCAAGATATAAAAAGTTTATGTTGGTCCGTCACAGCCGGATGAATACGCTTGGCCTCTTCGAGCACCACGAAACCAGAATACCCAAAGTGGACACCCGCGTCGTGATAAAGACCAACAAAGGCCTTGAATTAGGATGTCTCGTAGGCCAGCTCTGCTCATACAGGGCGGGACAGCTTAAATTTGATAGTGACCAGATAAAAAAATATTTCGATGACAGCGACATCGACATCTCTATCGACAAGACGGGTAAATTCGTCCGTTATGCAACCGCCGCCGATATTAGCGAAGAGCGGCACCTGCAGAAAATCGCAGATGAAGAGATGGAATGTTGCAGGCGTTTCGTCAAAGAGCTGAACCTGCCGATGAAAATAGTCGACGCCGAACACATATTTGGCGGCGAGCGAGTCATCTTCTACTTTATGTCTGACGGCCGAGTGGATTTCCGCGAGCTGGTAAAAAAAATCGCACACGAATACCAGACAAGAATCGAAATGCGTCAAATCGGCTCACGCGATGAAGCCAAAATACTTGGCGATGTAGAAAGTTGCGGACAGCAGTGCTGCTGCCAAAGATTTCTTAAACTCTTAAAGCCGGTCAATATGCGAATGGCCAAAATGCAAAAAGCAACACTCGACCCTTCGAAAATCTCCGGCTATTGCGGCAGATTGAAGTGTTGCCTGCGATATGAAGATAAGACTTACACCGAACTTAAGAAGCTACTGCCCAAAAAGAACGCTAAGGTAAAAACCAAATACGGTGAAGGCAAAGTAACCGGCACTCAGATATTGACTCAACTTGTTATGCTTGAACTCGGTGATGGTCAGAGAGTTTCTGTCCCCCTTGACGAGCTTGAGGTAATTTCCTCCCCTGCAACAGCAAAGAAGAAAAAAGACAGTGCCCCAGAGGGTAATCAGCAGGACAATGTGGAAAGTAAAACCGATTCCCAAACGCAGGATAGTGCAGGGCCCCCGGAGCAGTAGTCGTTAAGGAAAAAATATGCCTCGCAAAATCGTTGTAACATCAGCTTTACCTTATGCAAATGGCCCAATACACATAGGTCATTTAGTAGAATATCTCCAGACCGATATCTGGGTCCGCTTCCATAAAATGTGTGGCAGCCAATGCCTCTACTTCTGCGCCGATGACACTCATGGCACCCCGATTATGATAAGTGCACGCGCCGCTGGCATCAGCCCCGAAGAGCTAATCGGGCGGGTATATAAGGAGCACAAAGCAGATTTCGATGGCTTTAACGTCAAATTCGATAATTACTACTCGACCCACTCGCCGGAAAACAAGTATTTTAGCGAGCTTATCTTCGCTCGCCTCGATAAGGCCGGCTCAATCGTCAAACGAGATGTCGAACAGGCCTATTGCGAAAATTGTAAAATGTCACTGCCTGACAGATTTGTCCGTGGCGCCTGCCCGAAGTGCAAAGCTGAAGACCAATACGGCGATTCCTGCGAAATCTGCAGCGCAACGTATAGGCCCACCGAGCTTATTAATCCCTATTGCGCAACCTGCCGTGCAAAACCGGCCTTGAAAACATCGCAGCACTACTTTTTCAAACTCCGCTGTTATGAGAAACAATTAAAGCGCCTTATCGCCGGAGGATATACGCAAAAATCAGTGGCGAACAAGCTCGATGAATGGTTTAAGGCAGGCCTGAAAGATTGGGACATATCCCGCGACGGACCCTATTTCGGTTTCCAAATACCCGGCGAAGAAAACAAATTCTTCTATGTTTGGCTTGATGCCCCTATCGGATATATGGCCTCAGCCAAAAACTACTGTGATAAAAACAATCTCGATTTCGACAAAGTCTGGAACAGTGACGAATATGAGCTTTATCACTTTATCGGCAAAGACATTATGTATTTCCACGCGTTGTTTTTCCCGGCCACCTTAATAGGCGCCGACTTCAAAACTGCCGACAAGCTCTTCGTCCACGGTTTTTTGACCGTAAACGGCGAAAAGATGAGCAAGTCCCGTGGAACTTTTATAAAAGCGAGCACCTACCTCAAGTTCCTCAATCCGGAATACTTAAGATACTACTATGCAAGCAAACTCACGGATAGTATCGACGATATAGATTTGAGAACGGATGATTTCATAAATAAGATTAATTCCGATATGGTCGGCAAATTTGCGAACCTGGCCTCTCGTTCAGGCCCAATGCTGACAAAAAAGCTGGCCGCCCAGCTTGGTCAATTAGACGACCGGGGCAGGCAATTAATCAATAGGCTTGCTGCTGCAAAAGAACAGATTATAGAGGACTATGAGAATCTTAAATTTGCCGCTGTGGTCCGAACAATTATCGCTCTGGCCGACGAGGCAAATCGATATGTCGAACAGAATCAGCCATGGGTGACTATAAAAACCGATTTAGAGAAAACACGTACTACCTTAACTGCTGTAATAAATGCAGTGCGAATTCTGACAATTTACCTAAAACCCATCCTGCCAAAGTATGCACAAAAGATTGAAAAGTTTCTCAATGTCGAAAATCTAAAATTTGCCGATGTCGAGGCGCTGTTACAGAATCACAACATAAACGAGTTTAAACATCTCGTTCAAAGAATTGATACAAAACAGGTGGATGCAATGATAGAAGAAAGTAAAGAAAGTCAAGGCACCAAACCGCCGACCCCTGCAGAAGCAGAGGCGGTCGTTACTGAGCCTTTCAAGCCCGAATGTACAATAGAGGATTTCGGAAAGATTGACCTGAGAATCGCTAAAGTAATAAAGGCTGAGCCCGTCGAGGGGGCCGATAAGTTGCTGTGTTTGCAGTTGGATGTTGGTGGACTTCAAAGAAGTGTTCTTGCAGCCATAGCCCAGGCCTATAAACCTGATGAGCTGACCGGCAAGATTGTAATATATCTGGCCAATCTAAAGCCCAGAAAGATGAGATTTGGCCTTTCTGAAGGTATGATTCTGGCCTCCGGTACCGGCGGAAAAGATATCTTTATGCTCTCTGCAGACCCCGGAGCAAAACTCGGACAAAAAGTATCTTGATAACAATTAACCGAAAAGGCCGCTGATAACAAGAGGATAATGTTTTCAAATCTGTTCTATCTCTGAGTTCCCGGCAGTAAAGAAGAATGAAGAAAAGTCTCGAAAACATTGCCAACGAAGATGACCGTTTCAGCCCCCAGGCCCTAAAGTTCGTCTATGAGGGACTTGGCTATACCGCAAAGAAAATGACCACTGAGCCCACACACGTCAGCGGCCAATCCCTTTGCAAAGGCCTGAAAGAATTGGCTGGCGAAAAATGGGGCAGATTGGCAGTGTTAGTACTGAATACCTGGGGCGTCAAAAATACCCGCGATTTCGGCGAAATCGTCTTTTCTTTAATAAAGCACAACTGGATGAGTGCTCAGCCGGCCGATTCAATTGACGATTTCAACGATGTTTACGATTTCAAAACCGTCTTTAAAGATCAATTCAAATTTTAAATTACCAGCCCAAAAATTATGTTGCAGCCTTAAAAGACGTTGTTGCTGTCCGGCACATTTATCAGGACAGGAATTTCAAAATGATATCTTTGTAATATTCTACGCCCTTTTTTAGGTCACTGATGTCGATATATTCATCCGGCTTGTGGGCGAGGTGCGGCTTGCCGGGTCCGAAGACCACTACCGGCAAATCCAGCGAAGCAAAATGGGGACCATCGGTGGTGAAACCTACCGCGGTGGTTTTGTTAATACCTGTGACAGAGCAAAAGTCCCTGACAAAATCGCACTGAGTATCAGTTTCTAATGAACCCACCTGGCGTACAATGGAAACTTCGGCCTCAAATTGAGGATTTTTTTGCTTTAATTTCGCAAAGATATTTTGCAAATCGTTAATAATATCCTGATAATTTTGCCCCGGCACCGTGCGAATATCTATCCCGATATCGCACTTATCCGGAACAACGTTCATTGCCTGGCCGCCGGCAATTGTATTGATACTCATGGAGCACTCGCCTAACAGGTCGTGTGGCTCGAATCGAATCTTGAAATTCTCCAGCTCGTCTAACACGGACTTCATCGAAGCTATTGCGTTTACTCCCAATTGTGGCGCCGAGCTGTGAGCGGCCTTGCCTTTCGTTGTAACTTTAAGCCACAGTATTCCTCGATGCGCGGTGATAATCTCAAAATCCGTCGGTTCAGGAAGAACAACGCCGGCAAGCTCAGGCAATTCGCCATAGCCCTGAACGAATCTCTTCGTCCCGCAGCTATCCGTCTCTTCACCCGCAGCGGCAAAAAGTATAATATCTCCCTGCAGCTTCGTGCCGGAATTGGCAATCTCGCCCATTGCAGTAACAATTGCGGCAATCCCGCCCTTCATATCTGCCGAGCCCCTGCCGTAAATCTTGCCGTCGCTTTCAACTGCGGCAAAGGCCGGCTTACTCCAGTTCGCCTCGCCAGCCGGAACAACATCCAGATGGCAGGCAAATAAAAGAGCGCCTTTACGCCCGCTCGATTTTACCTGTGCGGTAATATTTGCTCTGGTTCGGTCCCAGCTATCTATGCGGGAATCTATCCCTGACCGGCCAAGCTCGGCTGAAATTATCTCTGCTGCGGCTAATTCGCCCTTATCCGCGGTTGTTTCAGCCTGGATGAGTTTGCTCAACAGCTTTTTCATAGCACAGCGATTATAAATTAGCAGGCACGAAAGAAAAACAGAAAATTTTTGTTGCACTTTAAAATATAAAGGAACATAATGAATGGTTTGATATTTTTAGGGTCGGCGTGAAGGAGCATAAATGGGACCTGTATTGAATGGGTTGGTGAAACTTCAAAGCGTTGAAAATCGCCTGCGGGCTGCCAAGGCAAAACTTGTAAGATGTAGAAGAAATGTAATTATCCAGGAAAATCAAATCAGAAGCCTCCAAAATGCCCTCGAAGCCAAGAAGGAGGAGATTCAACTAACGAAGATCCAGTCCGATCGACTCGAATTGGACCTCAAGAGCAGAGATGAGCAAATAGCCAGGTTAAGAGCCTCACTCAACACCGCAAAAACAAATAAGGAATATGCCGCACTTCTCACACAGCTTAATACAACCAAAGCCGACAATTCAAAAAACGAAACGCAGATTCTGGAGTTGCTGAAAGATATCGAGGCCGACGAGGCCGAATGCGAAAAAATACAAGAGCAGATAGACCAGCAAAAGCAAACGCTTGAGCAAACCCGAAAGGAAGCCGAGCTCCTGGCAACCAAATACGAGGCCGAAATCGAAGAAATCCAGGTTGAATGGAACCAGGTTGCACAGACTATAACGACTGATCCACTGGAGATATTCAAACGCGTCGCTGAAACATACGACGGCGAGGCCCTGGCGGTGGTTGACCAGCCGGGGGGGAAAACAGAGGTTTATACCTGTGGCGGATGCTTTATGGGCATCACTGCTGAGTCGGTAAATTTGCTTATGACTAAGGATGATATTATCCGCTGTCCTAACTGCACGAGAATACTTGTGCTTGTCAGCGGGACGCCTAACGGTGGAGGCGAGAAGAATATTTGATATCCGAGCAACGAAATACGAGATGCGAGATACGAGATACGAAGTAATCGCTTACACAGATGGTGCCAGTAGAGGCAACCCAGGCCCTGCTGCTGCCGGGTTCATTCTAACCGACCCCGACGGAACTCAATTACAGGCAAAAGCCTTTTTTATCGGCCGCAATACTAACAACGTAGCCGAGTACACCGGAATCGTTAAGGCCCTCGAAGCCGCAATAAAGATTGGCGCTAAGCGGCTGATTGTCTTCAGTGACAGCGAGTTGCTTGTCAGACAGATTAATGGCGAATACAAAGTAAAAAGCGAGCAAATCAGGCCTCTTTTCCAGCAAGCTGTCGAGATGCTTGGTCAGTTCGAAAACTGGAAAGTTAGACATGTTACCAGAGATAACAACAAAGAGGCCGACAAACTTGTGAACCAGGCATTAAATCTCGAACAGGATGTTGAAGGCGCCCCGGTGCCTCCTGCACACAATAAAAAACCGATTCGGCTCGGCGTACTGATTAGCGGCGGCGGCACAACGTTGATGAACATCCTCGATTATATTAAACAGGGCCGGCTAAACGCCGAAGTTGCCATCGTAATAAGTTCACGCTCAACCGTGACTGGCGTCGAAAAGGCAAGGAACGCCGGACTCAAGGTAAAAATCGTCCGCAAAAAAGACTTCCCTGACGTTGATGAATTTAGCAAGCGAATCGAGGAAGAACTTGTTGCTGCCAATGTTGACCTCGTCGTCCAGGGGGGCTGGCTCTGCCTTTGGAAAATACCCGCACGATACGATAACCGCGTGATGAACATACACCCTGCCCTGTTGCCGAGTTTCGGCGGACAAGGTATGTTCGGTCTCCATGTCCACGAGGCGGTTCTTGCGGCTGGCTGCAAAATAAGCGGCTGCACAGTGCATTTCTGCACAAACGAATACGACAAAGGACAAATAATTGTCCAGCGAGTCAGCGAGGTCAAAGACAATGACACCCCTGAGACTCTCGCCGCCAGGGTCTTTGAGGCCGAATGTATCGCATATCCACAAGCTATAAGACTGTTTGCAGAAGGCAAATTGAATGTTCAAGGACAGAAGACGGAGGACAGAGGACAGATTTCTGACTTCTGATAACGAGAATGAACAGACGGCAAAAGATCATATTGAGGGATTTTATGGCCGTGATAGTTATTACGGCTATTGCGGTCGTGGTGATGATTAACTTCAGGGATTGGGTTAACCGCTCAGAGGCAAGGCGGGCAATGGAGCACCTCGGCGAAATAGTTCTGAAGTACAGAGAAGACTATGGCTCAGTGCCCCCCGAAACTTATGTCACTAAGATAAAAGAAAATTTAAAAGGGGGCGTTCGGCTCGGCGAGTTACAGTACAGGGCCCTATGGATCGACTCTGATTCAACGCCCGATGAGATATTGGCGTACACTGAAAAAAACTACCCTTCATTATTAGTCAGCGGAGGTTATGTTGTATTAAGGCTTGATGGCCGTGTAGAGTGGATAGACAGGAAAGAATTCAAAACGCTTTTAGCACAACAGCAAAGCCCTGAAGAAATTCGAATGCTGCAGAAGTAGCGGTAAACGTAAAGCCAGATACGAAATACACCCTAGTTATTGTGATTGTACGATGGGCTCTTTGCTTTCCTCCGGCTTCTTTTCTTTAACTGAAAAGCCGACAAATTTCAGGTTTTCTTCGTCCTGAACGTCAATCTTTATGAGGTTTTTGTCTTTGAATTTGCCTCTCAGGACAGCTTCTGAAAGTGGGTCTTCTATGTAGTGCTCGATTGCTCTTCGCAGAGGCCTTGCACCGAATTCAGGATTGTAACCTTTGTCGATGAGAAATTCCTTAGCCTGCTTGGTCAACTCCAGCTTCAAGCCGTGCTCCGTCAGCCGTTTGAACACCTTCGCAAGCTCGTAATCAACGATAGTTTGCAAATCTTCTCTTGTTAACGCCCTGAAGACTATCGTGTCATCAACTCGGTTCAGGAACTCAGGCCTAAACTGACGCTCCACTTCTTTCTGCAGCATATCTTTCATTTTCTCATAATTGGCCTCTGGGCTCTTTTTCCCAAAGCCGAATCCTGCTTGATTCTTAATCAGGTCGGCCCCGAGATTGCTGGTCATAATTAGAATGACATTTTTGAAATCGATGCTTCTTCCGAAGCTGTCGGTCAGCCTGCCCTCGTCCATAATCTGCAGGAGTATATTGTAAACGTCCGGATGTGCCTTTTCTATTTCGTCGAGCAGAAGCACAGCGTAAGGTCTCCGCCTAATCCTTTCGGTCAATTGTCCTCCCTCTTCATATCCCACATAGCCGGGAGGCGCCCCAACCAATCGGCTTACATTGTGCTTCTCCATAAATTCGCTCATATCTAATCGAATAAGCGCACTTTTGTTGCTGAACATAAACTCAGCGATAGCTTGTGCCAGCAGTGTCTTTCCCACACCGCTGGGCCCAAGGAATATAAAGCAGCCCATCGGGCGGTTCGGGTCTTTCAAACCGCTCCTGCTCCGTCGCACCGCTTTGGCTACGACACTGATTGCCTCCTCCTGTGAGACGACCGTTTTATGCAGTTCGGCTTCCAGTTCCAAAAGTCTCTGGGTCTCTTTCTTCTCCAGTCTCGTCAGCGGAACACCCGTCATATTGCTGACGACCTCCGCAATAGTCTCGGTATCCACTTCCCCGGTCTTTTCTTTATTTTCGTCGTACCATTTTTTCTGCAGTTGCGTCTTCTCATCCAGAAGCTTTTGGGCCTCATCTCTCAATGCCGCCGCTTGCTCGTAGTCGGCGTTTTTAACCGCCTCATCCTTTTCTTTTTGCAGTTTTTCAATCTTTCCCTCTTTCTCCGTCAAATCCAGCGGAGGAGTCATATTCTTAAGCCGAACCCTTGCACCCGCTTCATCGATAACATCTATCGCCTTGTCAGGCAGACACCTGCCGGCGATGTATCTGGTTGACAGCTCCACTGCTTGATAAAGGGCCTCGTCCGTAAAGTGAACCTTGTGGTGCGACTCATAGCGGTCCTGAAGTCCTCTAAGAATATCCAGGGTCTCGTCCTTTGTGGGTGGTTCAACAATTATTGTCTGGAACCGTCTCTCAAGCGCGCCATCCTTTTCAATATGCTTTCTAAACTCGTCCAGAGTGGTAGCCCCGATACATTGCACTTCACCTCTGGCAAGTGCGGGCTTTAGCACGTTTGAGGCATCGATAGCGCCCTCGGCCCCGCCGGCTCCCACTAACGTATGCAGCTCATCAATAAATAAAACAACGTTCTTGGCCCTTCTGACCTCGTTGATGACCGCCTTGATTCGCTCTTCGAATTGACCGCGATATTTTGTACCGGCAACCATCATCGCCAAATCAAGCACCACAATTCGTTTGTCCTTTAGCAGTTCCGGTACTTGCTTATGTATTATCTGCTGGCTTAGTCCCTCTACGATTGCAGTTTTCCCGACGCCTGCTTCACCTAACAGTACCGGATTGTTTTTCGTACGTCTGCACAATATCTGCACCAATCGCTCAATTTCTTTTTTTCTTCCGATTACCGGGTCAAGTTCATCATTTTGAGCTAATTCCGTGAGGTCTCTGCCGAAGCTGTCCAGAGCAGGAGTCTTGCTTTTTGGCTTTCTGCCTACCGCCGGCCCCATCTTCATACCAAGTCCCGCAGGCCCGTCATCCACTCCCGCACCGAGCAAGTTTAAGACCTCGTTTCGCACCTCCTCAAGCTTTAGCCCTACGCTCATAAGAACCTGGGCAGCTATACCTTCAGTCTCTCTTAGAATACCGAGCAGGATGTGTTCAGTCCCCACATAATTGTGGTTAAGCGACCTGGCCTCCTCGATAGCGTACTCAATTACCTTCTTTGCTCGCGGCGTCTGCGGAAGCTTGCCCATCGTAACCATATCCGGCCCGCTCTTGACCTGTTTTTCAACCTCAAGACGCAGCTTCTTTATATCCACATCCAGGTTCTTCAGGACCGTAGCACCCACTCCGCTGCCTTCTTTAACCAGGCCCAGCAGGATATGCTCGGTTCCAATATATTCGTGGTTAAATCGCTGTGCCTCCTGGTTGGCCAGCGCCATAACCTTACGTGCACGGTCTGTGAAACGCTCAAACATCTTTTACCCCGATAGAAACTTGTCTTTTGTCAAACTCTCATATTTATATCATATTATTACCCCGTTTTCCACTGAGTTTCTCCGAAAGGAGTCCCAAGGACTAACGGGGCTTGCTTCTTCATTAACTTATAGCGTTTGGCATGTATGCCGTTGCAATAATCATTCAACTATATATTATACCACACTTGCTCTGTCTTACGGCAAATAAAAAGTCAACGCTCAAAACTAAAATCTGTCGAATTCAACAGTATTTACCCTTTGCGTTTTTCGATTCTTTTGTTTCTGCCGACGCCTATCTTTAATATACATAAAATGAGTGTGATGTTCGTTTATAGGACTACTTTTTTTCTTTAATCTGTTTTTTATCGACAAAAAACGCTGTCGACTTTCCAGTTGCTTACTCCTTTGTCTGCCGGCGGCGCATTTTCCCTGGTCTTTCAAATGGGAGTCGCATAAAAAACCGCATTTCTGCCAACCAAAGGGGCTGGCCCGAACCGAATTTTACTTCTGTTTCAAGCTCATTTGCAAGCTTCATTTGTTATTAGGACCTCGGACTATGAATTGGATTCCCATTTTCAATACGTTGAAAAAGGGTCGTTCTGCAAGTAAATCGCCAAAATCTTCTGGACACCGAGGATAATTGGGCTTATATAAATCTCCTGATACGCTGCTGTATTTGTGTTTTTATATCTCGGAAAGGAGGACAAATTTTGTTTGCAATCAAGACCATTTTCCTGCTTACCTTAATATGTCCGTCCCAGACATCTCAATCGTTATGGGATTTGGCGAATGGAAATAAGGGCCTTTTAAAGATTTCCACGCTGTTTACCGCCCAGAATGTCCGCGCTTACTTGTCTACCGATGAAGGCATAAACAACGCAATTGCTTGGTGCAAAGAAACGGGCGTCACACACGTTTTCATCGAAACTTACAGAGGCCGATATACTGCTGAAAGAAAAGTCCTCCAGCACGCCAAATCCAGATTTACTGCGGCAGGCTTTGATGTCTCAGGTTGTGTTACGACGACTAAAATCGGAAAGATATCGACACGCTGGAAGGAGATTTCCTGTTACACGGATAAGGGGACACAAGACGAGCTTCAGAAAATATTCGAGTACACGGCTTCAATCTTTGATGAGATTATGGTTGATGATTTTCTTTTCACCGATTGCGAATGCGACGAGTGCCAAAAGGCTCGCGGCGACAGGACATGGGCTGATTACCGCTGCGAGCTGATGACTAAAGTGAACCAGGACAGGATTCTAAAAGCAGCACGGGCAGTCAATCCGAATGTAAAAATCATAATCAAATATCCTCAGTGGTATGACAATTTTCACAATCGTGGTTACGAGGTCGTACAGCAGACTGCTGATTTCGACAAAATCTGGGTTGGAACCGAAACGCGCGACTACGATAATCCGCGCTGGGGAAGAAGGTCCAGTACGAGGCATATTACATTATGCGCTGGCTCGGTGAAATAGGTGGCTCAAAGACGGGCGGCGGCTGGTTCGACCCTTATGGTACTACAGAGAATACCTACGTTGAGCAGGCACGCCAGACAGTCCTGGCTAATGCTAAGGAGATGCTGCTGTTTTGTTATGGCTCTCTGTTGCGGGAGACCGGGCCGGCAAACGTCAGGAAATTACGCAAAGAGATTCCCAGCTTGTTCAAGCTCGCCGAACTTGTGCGAAACAAACCCATCAAAGGCGTTCTCGCACCGAAGCCGCCGAATAGCGATGCTGACGGCGAAATGTATGTATTCGATTTCGTAGGGATGTTGGGATTGCCGCTTGTCCCTGCCGCCGAAATCGACCCTGATGCAAAAGCCGCGTTTTTTGCAGTACATGCCCTCAAAGACCCGGACTGCTCTGATAAGCTCAACAAAATGCTCAGCGCCAAAAAGCCGGTGCTCATCACGGATGGCCTCGCCAAAAAGCTAAAAGGTGTTAATCTTGATGACAGAAATTTGACAATTCTAAAAGTCGAGGGAAATCCTCATAATCTGCTGAAGCTGACAAGAGATGAGCTCAACTCTATCCGCGATAAATTGCTGGCCCCGTTAGGAATTCGATTTGATGCCCCTAACAAAGTGGCTTTGTATTTAATCGGCGACAATTACTTGGTTGTCGAAAATTTCAACGATGAGCCGGTCGATGTTTCGCTTGAATTTTCCAAACCTGTCACAGCACGAAAGACGTTAGTTTTGCCGGTGGATGGAAGTGTCGAAATTTCTTGTGCCGGCCCAAAGCTGGATTTTACTAAAATTACCCCCCGAACCCTGATAGCAGTCGAATATTCCTTGCAATCTCCCGTCAAACCTTGAGCCGTCCATTCATCGGATCTACATATGGCTGGCAGCGTATTCGACGTGCGTACTGTCTGCTTGATATAGTCCTGGATAGAAGTAGTGAGAATAGAAAAGGAGCCAATAAAATTTGTCTTAGCCGTCTTTTTCTTCGAGCAGCTTTCTGAGGTACTTATTTTCCCGCCGGGTCGCTTCTAAGTCGAAGAGTTGATATTTAATGCATATCCGCAGGTAATCCAGTGATTCCTGCAAATTATCGACGCTTTTTTGAAGTCGCTTACGACTGTCTTTTGCCTGTTGGGCGAGTGAAGCCAGCTTTTTATACTGGCGGCTTTCCATCCCCCCGAATTCATTCACTAGTTCTCTAAGTTTGTCTTCTAATCTTGCCTCGTCCATCAAAGTTGCTCTTCTTTCGAGCGAGGCCTTCCCTTTTCGGTCACCCTAATCCGCGACTCTCCGAAGCCTCTTGGTTATAAATTGTTCATGAATATAGTATTAGAGCAAAATTCATACCTAAACGTCCTAAAAAAAGCTTTGTGCTTAGCTTTATCGCTTACACCAAAAAACAGCTAAACAGGCCAACATTGTGTATAAACTTTAAGTTTTGTTTCTACTATCCGAAACGCAACCCTTATATGGGTTAAAAGCCTGTGTTGCAGGAAATCAACACCTTGGCTTAGTCACCGTTTTTTCAATGGATGTAATGATTTTACCAAAAAACAGTTAGATTAACGTTGTTTATTGTAAACATCGCCGTTGATTTATAGCACCAGTTATCCCAGCCGGTGTAGTTTTGCCTTTGAAATAGGTTCGACAAGCTCACTACAGGTTGGGTTTGTTTGGCTTTGTATTGGGTTTGTTTTGGCATTTTATTGGCTTTAATTGGCTTTGATTGGCTTTAATTGGCTTTAATTGGGTTCGTTTTGGGTTCGTTTGGGTTCGTTTTGGGTTCGTTTTTCCCACTCCACCAAGTGTCCATTTTGTCATAATCCCTTGTTAATACTTTATTTACGTTCATTTGACTTTTTCGAAAATTGGGTTCGTTTTGCATAAAAAGGTGTATTTGTAAAGCGCTCACTACAGTTGTAGAGATGCTACAAAGGCACAAAGGAACAAAGGCACAAAGGCACAAAGGAGCTGAGTGATAGAGGGAATCCCTTTTTTAATGATTATTGATAAATGATTATTTGTTTTTGACTGTATCATCATATTGGGTAAGGAGTTATCTGTAGACTGAAATCCTAAATTCTAATATCGAAATCCCCCTAAATACGACATTCTGGGGCAGGCTAAACAAATCCTAATTACCTAAATTAAAATGTTCAAAACACTGGCTTTCCAGCCAGAAAATGGGTTTTTTGGCCATTAATACATCCCCCAGTTAGATAACGCTTCGCTATCTCACGGGGCAAGAAAATGTTTCAAAACTTGTCATTTATGATGCAAAATAATGCTTTATAGAACACAGAGTTCACAGAGAAGTCTTATGGCTAAAAAATACGAACAACGAACTATCAACTAAACATGTCTACATGTTTACATTATACCAAACTTGGCGGGAATGTTCAATGAAAATACAACATTTTTCTGAAAAAAATGTAGCCGTATCGACTTTCAAACTGCCACTTTGCGCGACTCGCATCCATCAATGTACCGCCCATTTGGGAGGTCAATGAGAATAGCGATATTTTGTCGCCTTACTGCCCGACGAAATCTACGTACTTGCAAATCAGACCATCTCTCGTGAATGTGGTACTCTCCAAACTCCTGTGGCTTCATTCCAGGTTTGTAATCGTCCTCAGTAGATTCTAAGGGTCTGTAACGGCAATCAATAACACGTACTCCCCAGCGCCGACAGGCATCAAGCTTTTTCCTCATTTCAGCGTATGGTACAACGTAGTTATAGATCATAAAAATGTAAATATCTTTACGCTTGTATCCTACGCTTTCCAAGACTTTAATTGCTTCTCTCACCTTATACCACGTCTTGTAGCATCCATCCCATGCTATTCGAGGACTGAAAAAATGTGCATCTTTCAACAACTTCGCACGTTTCGGAGTAAGCAGACTTAAATCGAAGCCGCTTTGACTCTCACATCTAAGCGCATGCCCTTTATCCGTCCGGTACTCCGCTAATTCAGTGAGGATTTTGTCAATGTTGGGATTCGCAAGAAGATTGTTGTCATAAAAAATAAGTTTTCGCTTCTTTATTAGAGGCAAAACTGAATCAATGAAGGTAAATTCCGGCTCAATTCTCCACGTACCGCAAAAAGTGCATCTTCTTGTACAACCTCGCGAAGTATGAATTATTTGATAATCAAGGTCATCCGGCAGGAGAGAATAATCAACGGCCACTTTTTCAGCTGCACCTCTGCGATACAGGCCACGATGAACGCTTGCGAATGGCGAACGCTTTTTGCAATCCTTAGGCATTAGTGAAGCATATATCCCGCCGATCTCAATTTTTGCACCTGGATACGCTTTATGATAGAACTCTGCGGCTTCATGCACATATTTTGACCAATAGGTAAAGGCGGAAGTTATTAGAACTCGGTCGGGTGTGAAACCACAACGCTTTAGCCCACGCACAAGCTTTACGCAGTCCTTTTTAAGCTTGTGATAAGTCCCGATTTTTAGCAATCCAATAGGCAAGAAGTGAGAATGATTCTTGCTCTTTATGGCTATAGGAAAGTTGGGTTCTACTAAGAGCGATTTCATTTTTAGTACTTTGCGGTTTCCTTATTCCTTTTTTCTTTGTACTTAATTAGCCGGTCATGCGATTTCCTTATCACGTTTGTTATGCTTGATCTACTAATTGTTCGCACATTATCCATCCTCATAATGTCTCGAACGTTTGCAATGTATTGTCGGCTTGCTGTGCGAAGCCCCGATGTGCAACCATCGAAACGAAAGACAAACTTCGTGATATGAAAACTACCCTTATGACGTGCATATTTTGCTCTATGTTGTAATGAAAAACTTCGCTTTTCTTGCTGAGCTATATGGCATACGAGTTTGGGTATGCTCAAGACGATAAAATCTACGTATTTATTTCTGACAAACGAATTTATGTTTGGTATCAAGCTATTAATTATATCGGTAAAATTGCTGTCTCCCCTATTGTCTTCAATCTTCTGTATTAATTCGTCTTTGGCTTCTTGCCTTGTTTCAGGGCTAGATGCTTTCATTGTCAGGAATATAAGGAATGGAAAATGCTCTCGCATATAATGCTTTCTGATGATTTTCGTCATAGCTCTAAAGGTATCAGAAAAAGGCGGTTGATTATCTGGAAAGCACGTTCCACAAAAATCTAGGTTATAAATATCGTAAGGGAATCCGTCCCAGAATACCGGTTTATTATTTAGCACTAATTTCTCGAAGTTTCTTTTTATCCCTATAGTATTTCCGAGGAGTCTTTTGGCAGTAGCAAAAGAATCAGAGTTGTTCTCACAAAATCTTACACCGGGGTAACCCCTTACCTGTTTTTCTATGATTCCTTCCTGATCAAAGAACAATATGTCAAATGCCCAATTTCCCGGTAAAGTAAAATATTTCAAAAACCTCTTCTTTTCAGATTTAAGTCTTTTTGCTTCTGGCAACCATAGTAAATAGCGTGCAGCGTGTTTAAGTTTGTCGCTGAAATCATGATATGCCTCTATTCTTTTCTTGTTTGTTTTTTTGAGATTGATGTTCATGTATTACTTTCCACAGGCAAGAATCTTTAGGATATTCTTCTCAAATTCATTTACTGATTTGCTCACTGTTTTAGCCGCAGAAAGTGCAAGTATGATTTTTTCTCGAGACAATCTCTCCTTTTGATTTCGTGTCCAGAACGAATCAGGATAGAATACAAGACGTCTTTTTGCCTTGTTGAATATATACGGGCCCTTGTTTATAATTGATGAAGATCTCACCAACTTAATATCAATTCCTATTACCTCTCGTATACTACTCAGAATCTCTTCAAATTCGATTTCGGCAAGTTTTTTCTTCTCTGACTCTCGTCTTCGTTTTGATCGATATCTAATATCAGCGAATACGCCATCTCCACTTCCAAGATATTCCCATAAAATGTCACGAATCTGTAAATAATGTTTATGTGTTTCGTTAAAACTATTACGGTCGATGTTAAGAGCATCTTCAAGGCCTTTTTCTACAAATAATTCGCCTGAAAGTTGACTGAACATAGGACCTTCTGCTTTAGGATAATGAAGGAAAGATCTATCATATGAACCGATTCCAACGCCTTTAATTCTTATTAGGATTCCTTGAAGTTCAACCGGCTGGATTCTTTTACGTTGGTGAAATATGTATCCAGTAAATTTAAGCCCTGAACCATTCATTGCCTTATCAAAAGAAATCGGTGGGTAGATTTTGTAATCCGGCCCTTTTTTCTTTAAGTCTGAAGCAGTAGGAAACAAAATAGGTTTTCTTATTTCTAATCCATCAACAAATACTTTGAAATTGTAATTTCTAAGGCGAGATATTTCTTTCTGTAAAACCTTATTGTCAGGAAGTGGCCCATCATCAATATATTCAATCGGACAAAGCAGGCCTAATTCCCAAATTAACAAATCGTACGGAGATATCTCATTAAATTTTTTGCTCTTAATTGCATTAACAAACTGAATAAAATCATCACTTGTTTTAGCTGGTGTTTTTGAATCTTTTGCCCCAAAAAGCCTTTTATTAGTTTCGTCTAATAGCTTTTCTCTAAAATCTTCCCTTATTTCCTCCATAATAATTTTAGTATAATGCCTTTGCGTGCCAACTTCGTCTTCCAATTTATCTTCTATGTCGCAATTGCCGAGATTTATATTCCCCCTTCCACTTTTATAGCTTTTTTCGCTTTCTACTTCTTCAAACTGCTTCAAATCAATGGTAGCGTGAAAGTAATCTTTTGATCCTTTTTTCTTAGATATAAATGAAAACTTATGACATATCTGAGCAACTGCGAGAATACCTATTCCTATTTTTCCTATTATTGGTCTACTCGTCTTGGCAGAAATATCTCCTTGTTCTCGTTTCGCACTGGAACCGATTCGATCCATTACTTTCTCAAATTCTCTTGCCGTTATACCAGAACCATCATCCTCACACGTAAAAATGTCAAAATAGGGAACATTTGTTGAAATGTGCACCCGATGTGCATCTGCGTCGAATGAATTGCTCACAATTTCCTTGAGTGCATTTGCGGGTGTTCGGTAAATACCTGAACTAACATCGGCAAGGATTTTCTTTGATACATTAATCGGGATTTTGCGCATACTATATTCCCTTCAATCTTTTTGCTGGCCAAAATGGCACCCAATTAAATCACTAAGTCAATGTTTTCTGTTGTTTTCAACATCATCAATTCTATCCTTCCTCTCCATTTTTCAAATCTGCTGTCGATATTGTTCTTTTGTTGGCTTTTGCCGTCAAACCAACTATAAATCCTTACCAAGAGTGTGTCAACTCTCAAGTTTTAACGGAAACTCTCTCGCACTAATTCAGTATTTAGTCGTTAGTCTTTAGTATATAGCCGTTCCTGGTTGGGTAAATGTTGATAGTAAATTCGATGCTCGATACTGGATACTCGATTCTCGTCGGTCATTTTTCGTATCTCATATTTCGCTGCCGTCTTCAGGATGTCCACATCACGCATATATGTACAGAGAATAACAGAGAACTTGACAAAGGGCAAGGAAAAAGGGAGAAAAAGAATATCGAATATTCCTTCGACTGCGCTCAGGATAAACTCATAAATAAAACCGCTACAAGGAATTTCGAACGATGAAGTGAGAAATGCTGGGTCCCTGTCTAAGACATACAGGGATTCGGGAAGGTTATTATTTTCCTTCGAGCCAGTTAGCGGCCATTAACGCGAAGTCGTGCAAGTCGACATCGCCGTCACCGTCAACATCGCCTTCAATCCTTGTTACCGGCGGTGGACAATGTTGCATATTATTACCACCGTTATCGGTATACGCCCCAAAAATCTGATCCGGCGTATTAACGCAAAAAAAGCTGTCGCTTACTTTTGGTGACGAACTGTTATTATACATCCCGCCGCCTGTGCCTGCCGTATTGCCGCTGAAAGTACAGTTGATCACCGTAGGGGAGGACGAATTGTTATTAAACATCCCGCCGCCGGCAGGTGCTGTATTGCCGCTGAAGGTGCAGCCGTTGACCGTAGGTGACGAATTATAATGATTATAGAACCCGCCGCCCCTTTCGTTAGCCGGGTTGTTGCTGAACGTGCAGTTGGTTACCGTAGTTGACGAAGAATAATCACCCATCCCGCCGCCCGAGTCAGCCGAGTTGTTGCTGAATGTGCAGTTGGTTATCGTAGCTGACGAACCGCCGTCGCTAATCATCCCACCGCCTATAATGTTAGCTGTATTGCCGCTGAATGTGCAGTTGGTAACCGTTGGTGATGAACCGGAATTATACATCCCGCCGCCGTAATCAGCCCGTCCGTTTGTTATCAAAAAGCCGCTGATAACCGTACTCGGGCCCTCACCGGTGTTGCATGTAATAACCGTTCCAGATGCATTACTATCGATGATAGTCGCAAGTACAACTCCGCTGTTTAGCGGATCGGTGCTGCGAAGAGTTATCGCCTTACCAAGCATATTGATGTTCTCAACATAGGTTCCCGGCATAACGATTACAACATCCCCGGCAACAGTACCGACATCATCGATCGCCGCCTGAATTGTGTTAAAATCTGCAGACCCGTTCGGATCGACATAGACAGTATCGCCTGCAGCAACACCGCTAAAAACAAACATACATACAACAACTAATGGACCTGTAATAAGACTTGATAATAAACGCTTTTTCATTGCCCACTCCTTTCCATTACATATGCTAATATCGCCGAAAACAATGCCACTTACTTTCCCTTACAGCGCAAAAAACAATAAACCAATAGGTACTACAATATATCCTCCCATTATCCGGTTTGTCAAGCACTTTCCAAGAAAAAAAGTGCTTTATAAGCACGTAAATAGCGTAGAGAAATCAAAATGCAAAATGCAAAAATACGAAGTATGACCCCCAAATACCCACAGGGCAAGAATTTGGATTAAGTAAAAAGTAACACCCCCCCACAGGTGGAGGGGCTAACCGAAAAAGTGAGGGGATTATTTTCTGGGTTCCTGCCATATAAATGATTAAGGATTCCTTCGATTTCACTCAGGACAGGTATTGATTAATTATCGGAGATTCTTCGCTGCGCTCAGAATGACATCTTATTTTGGGTCACAGCCCCCTGCCTAAGACTTGCTGGGGCATGCTACGGCATGCAGGGATTGGAAAAAAAGAAAAGTCCGAGAAACTATTGGCCTTTGGCTTGCTTTTGGGTGTTTTTTGGCGGTTAGATAGGCTGTGGGAAAGAAGCCAATATTTTGTAAGTTTATTCTTGACGGACAAAGGCAAATAGGTTTATTTATGTGTATGGGTGGTGAAGGACGTAGAAGCAGTCGGGCTATAACAGCTCGTAAATAAAGAGCTTTGTATTATAAGGATGTTCAGAGTAGTTTTTGTCTTATAGTCTCATTGAAAGGATTGAATGATGCGAACTGTAAAACTTTCGGTGTTTATCATTGTGTGTGCCAGTATCGTGCCGTTAGCCGGGTGTGGCGGGGAGCAGGACCTGAGAATGCGAAACGCCGCATTGAACAAAAGAAAAGCGGTCCTTGAGGGTGATTTGGGAGCTGCCAGGCTGGAACTTGCGCAATTAAAAAGACAGCTTTCTGACGCTACAGCACTCACCAATATCGACAAAGTTGCGCTGCAGGAGAAGATTACTGCACTTGAAATACACCTTGGGAGAAAGGACGAGTTGATTGCGAGGATGCGTGAGCAGTGCCTTGGTGGAATGGCGCTTCCGCCCGAGCTCAGCACTCTGCTGGAGGAATTTGCTGAGAAGGAGGACATGGTTACCTTCGACGCCAGCAAAGGTATAGTGAAATTCAAGAGCGATTTGCTTTTCAAAAGCGGCAGCGATGCCGTATTGCCGCCGGCGGCAGCAGCGATTAAGTCACTGAGCACAATTTTGAATACCAAAGAAGCCACAGAATTAGATATTATAATTGCCGGTCATACCGATGATCAGCCTATTCGCTATGCCAAGGCCAACCACCCGACCAACTGGCACCTTTCAGTCCACAGGGCTATAGCTGTGCTGAAGATAATGTCCGCGAACAATGTTGCCCAGAAGCGAATGAGTGTACGGGGCTTTGGTGAGCTGAGGCCGATTGCACCGAATGATCCCGGCAAAGGTAATGCGCAAAACAGGCGAGTCGAGCTTTACATTGTCCCCAAGGGGATGTGATATTTTTTGAATAGAGAATCTGACCAGGGGCCGCGACAAACAAGAATGTCAGAACGCACATTAGTAATTATCAAGCCGGACTGCATCCAGCGGCATCTGGCCGGCGAAGTAATTGGGCGATTCGAAAAAAAAGGCCTGAAGCTCGCTGCTGCAAAGTTTATACAAATCTCTCAAGAGCCGGCCCGCCAGCTATATGCTGTTCATCGGGGGAAACCATTTTTTGAAGGTGTAGTAAAATTTCTGTCTTCAGCACCCGTGCTTGTAATGGTCTGGGAAGCTGAGGGTGTTATAGATATGGTGCGCAAGATGATGGGGGCTACTTTTGGCTGCGATGCCGAGCCGGGCACTATTCGAGGGGACTTTGGCTGTTCGAAAGGATACAACCTCGTTCACGGCTCCGATAGTGCTGAATCGGCGGAGCGCGAAATCAAGCTATTTTTCCAGCCTGATGAAATCGTCGATTACAAACTGACTGACGAGGACTGGCTTTACGGCAAAAACGATTAATCCGAAAAGGGACAATCCCCGCTCGAAAGCCTGCTGACAAATAAAGACTAAATAAGCAAATCCCGGTTTTTTTTTGCGTAAATCAAAAAAATTGAGAACTTGACGAGAATTCGACACTAATACGCGAAGGAAAACTAATCGCAGATTGCCCCGAGAGCCAACGGTATTGGCTAAAGGGAGATGCTTCGGCTGCGTTCAGGACGGGATATTGAGCATTTGCACCTGATTCATGGCTTGCGGGGCATTTCTTACGATGAAGATTTGAGACGAGATAATACTTGAAAAATCCCGCAAATGTTATTAGCATATAGAGTTTCGTCTATGGAAAAGTCCACATAAAAGAACGTTGAAATCCGTTGGAGGAAAACAAGTCAAAAATTGAAAGCATTACCCGGAAGCTTTAAACCAGTTAAACTTGTGAATTTGTTAGCTGAAATTGAGTATATCAGGAGAAGGAAAAATGGAAAATCGCGTATCAACACTAACTATTTCGATGCTTATTTTCATTTTATTAGCGGCATTAACAAATCAATCTTTTGCTGTGACTGAGCCGTTGGTGACAATCACAGTCGAGGCGGGGAAGCATACCCGGATCGACACGCCCGTATCTATTGCGCTTGACGAAATACCAATGGGACGTATCGCCGGTGCAATACGTTTGGTGGAAGTTAAGCCTTTTCGGCCGATGCCCGTTGCAGCGCAGATTGAGCCGGGCAATCCGCCGCGGTTGTGGTGGATACTTTCGGGCACGACGCAGGCCGGGAGCAAACGCACGTATCAGCTTATGAAAGGCTCTGTAAGACCGCCAACTATTGACGTAACTGTTGAGGTGACAAAGGACGATTCGATTCTGCAGATTCGGCAAGGGGACACGAAGATTTTGCAATATAACCACGCGCCTGTTCCGCCGCCGGAGGGTAAGAACCCGCTTTACACGCGCAGCGGATTCATTCATCCCTTATGGTCACCGACTGGTGATGTGCTGACGGGAATTCATCCGCCCGACCATATTCATCATTTGGGGATATGGATGCCGTGGACCAAGACAAAATTCGAAGGCAAGGATTTGGACTTCTGGAATCTCGCCGGCGGCCAGGGGACGGTTCGGTTTGTGAAATTTCTATCGACGACAAGCGGGCCTGTTTACGGCGGCTTTAAGGCAGAGATGGAGCATGTTGCTTTGAAAACAGCGGATGGTGAAAAAGTTGTGCTCAGGGAAGAAAGGGATGTTCGAGTATACAACATCGGCGGGCCGAAGAAAGGGTACTGGCTGTGGGACTTCGTATCGAGGCAGCGATGTGTTGCCGACAGTCCGCTTTACCAGGTCAAGTATCGCTATGGTGGATTTGGATTTAGAGGTCCCGCGGGATGGGAAGGTGAGAACTCGATGTATCTTACAAGCGAGGGCAAGACGCGCAAGGATGGTCATGCGACTCGGGCGCGATGGTGTGAGGCGGGTGGAGCGATAAATGGAAAATGGGCGGGGATTACCTTTATGAGCCATCCCGAGAATTTCCAGCATCCTGAGCCGATGCGCATCTGGCCGCCGGGAATGAAACATGTGTTCTTCAATTGGGCACCTTCACAGGCCACCGATTGGGTAATGGAGCCGGGTAAAGAACATGTTTTCCGATATAGGCAGTATGTGCACGAAGGCAAAGTCAAGGTTGCGGATGCCGAGCGTATGTGGCGTGATTTCGCTGAGCCGCCGGAAGTCAAAATTCAAAGCACATCGAAAGCCGAAGAAATTGTTCTTTTCGACGGCACGAATTTTTCACACTGGATGCATCCGGACGGCAAGGACGTGCAGTGGGAGAAGATCGGTGATGCGATGAAGATTGTGCCGAGAAGTGGGAGCATTATTACAAAACAGGCATTCCGGGACTTCAAATTGCACATTGAATTCAAGCTTCCGCAATTGCCGCCGAATGTCAAAGGGCAGGGACGTGGAAACAGCGGCGTTTATATACAGCGTCGCTATGAGATCCAGATTCTGGATTCTTACGGCCAGCCGCCGAGGAAAAACGAAGGCGGGTCTATCTATAAGTTCAAGGCCCCGGATAAAAATGCCTGCAAAAAGCCGGGCGAGTGGCAAAGCTACGATATTATTTTCCATGCCGCCCGCTTTGATGGACAAGGCAACAATGCCAAAAAGGTGAAAGACGCTCGCATCACGATGCGGCATAACGGAGTTCTGATTCATGATGATGTGGCCGTGCCGAACAAGACCGGCGCGGGACGCCAGGAAGGGCCTGAGCCCGGTCCCATTTTGCTTCAGGACCATGGCAACGAAGTGTGGTTTCGCAATATCCGTATAGTGCCGCTTTGATGCGGAGAAAATAATGCATTAAGACAGACAAAGGAAAATTATGAAAAGCAAAACAACTAAGAAAATAAACACGGTAACCCGACGGGAATTTTTGAAAAGCTCGGTTGTTACTGCTGCTGCTTTTGCGGTGCCGATGATCGTTCCGTCTTCGGTCTTCGGCGCCAATGCTCCGAGTAACCGCATCACGATTGGCAGCATCGGCCTGGGAAGCCAGGGGATGGGTAACATGAAGGGATTCAAGGGTAAAACCGGGTCGCAGGTCGTTGCGGTTTGTGATGTCGATGCGGTCCGTCGGGAGAAAGCGCGTCAGATAGCGGAGCTGGATGAGAATTCGTCTTACAACGATTTTCGGGATCTGTTAGCGCGTGACGATATCGACGCGGTCGTAGTTGGTACGCCGGACCACTGGCATGTGCCTGTTTCGATTGCGGCAGTTAAGGCCGGCAAGGATGTGCACTGTGAAAAGCCCCTTACCTTGACGATAGGCGGGGGGCGTGCCCTTGCTGATGCGGTTAAACGTTATGGACGGGTGCTGCAAACAGGCTCTCAGCAGCGTTCGAGCAGCGAGTTTCGCAATGCCTGTGAGCTGGTCCGCAACGGCCGGATAGGCAAACTGCATACGATTAAAGTCGGGATACCGGGGAACAACCGGAAGTGCCCACCGACGTGGGAGGCTGAGCCGGTGCCGGAAGGATTCGATTACGATATGTGGCTGGGCCCTGCGCCGTGGGAGCCATATATCGAACAGCGATGTCACTATCAATTTCGTTTTATTTTGGATTACTCCGGCGGCCAGATGACCAACTGGGGTGCTCATTATCTTGATATAGCCCAGTGGGGCAATGGCGCCGATGATACAGGCCCGGTAGAAATAGAGGGCAAAGGCGACTTCCCCGAAAGCGGGCTGTTCACGACTTCAAAGAAAGCAGACATCACGTACACCTACGCCAACGGTGTCAAATTACTTCTGAAAACCGGCGGTGGAAACACACGTTTCGAAGGCAGCGAAGGGTGGGTTTTTGTAACACGCGGCAAAATAGATGCAGAGCCGAAGTCACTTTTGAAGGAAAAGATAGGAGCGGATGAAATTAAACTCTATAACAGCAGGGACCACAAGCAGAACTTTCTGGACTGTATTAGGAGCCGTAAGGCCCCGATTGCCTCGGCGGAAATCGGGCACCGCTCTTCTACCGTTTGCCATCTGGGTAACATCGCGATGCTGCTGGATAGAAAATTGAAATGGGACCCGAAGAAGGAACGCTTCATAAATGACAGTGCTGCTAACAGCATGATATCACGCAGCATGCGGGCACCGTGGAGGCTGTAGAAATGATTAGTGATAAATGATTAAGGATTATTAGGGGCTGAGTTATGAAGAGCAAAAGAAAATTTGTGGGCGTGGTACTTGTGATTGGGGTGGTCTTTGGTTTGGCTGGTGCGAGTGAGGCGGAAGTAATTCGTCTTAAGGTCTCGGCAAAGGTTGATTGTGTCGATGTCCCTGTTCATACTGTCATTGATTTGCCCGCTTCGTTTACAAATGTGCCTGTTGAGGAAATCGCGGTTAGAATCAGGCAGATCAGTAGGGGGATGGCGCGGATATATGGGCATCCGATACCGGGCCAGATTATCAAAGGCAGCGACAAGAAGGCCCAGTTGTGGTGGGTAATGCCTCGGGCCAAAGCGGGTAGCACAAACAGGTGGACTGCCACATTGAAACGGAGGGAGAAAGAAGATAAGGATATCTTTTCCTGGAAGGACAAAGAAGGGGAGTATATGGATTTGCTTTTCGGCGGCCGCAAGACGACTCGGTATATGTACGCCTATGATACGTCAACGAAGCAGCGTGTCTTTGAAACGTACAAACCGCTGCATCATGTTTTTGATGCTCAGGGGAAAAACCTTTTGACGAATGGGCCGGATGGTATACACCCTTATCCAATAAAAAGTACTAAAACTGAAGATAAAATTCTGTACCCTCACCATCGGGGGATATTTATAGGCTGGAACAGGCTGGAGTTCGGAGGACAGAGATTTGATTTGTGGCACATGTCGGGAGTGGCGCAGGTGCATCAGAAATTCTTAGAGATGGCAGCCGGTCCGGTCCTGGCGAGGTCGATTTCACTGGTCCACTGGAACGACAAGGGCGGTGAGGCGATGATTGCTGAGCAGCGCCGGGTTACTGTGTTTTGCCAAAATGAACCGACGGTTTTGCTGCTGGATTTTCAGAGCGAACTAAAAGCTGTCAGGGGTGATGTTTTTCTCGGCGGCGACCCGGAGCACGCAGGTATGCAGTATCGGGCGCATAATGATGTTGCAACCGGCGGCAAAGAGGTCAAGGCAACATACCTGTTTCACAAGGACGGCATCGATGCTCACAGGGACAAGGACCTTCCTTGGGCGGCGATGTCGTGTGGGTTGAGTGGGCGGCGCTACAGCGTCCTGCACATGAATCATCCCGACAATCCGAAGCAGACTCTCTATTCGGCGTACCGGGATTACGGACGGTTCGGAGCTTTCTTTAAGAAGAAAATCGGCGCCGGTGAAACGTTGACGCTGCGCTATCGGATTTTAGTAGTGGAAGGTGAAATGCCCAAGCGGGGCGAGTTAGCCAAAAAGTATTTGGAATTTGTTGACGGGCCAAAAGTTGAAGTGCTGAAGTAATAAAACGACTTTTTAAGCGATGAATAGGTACAAAAAAATTGGTTCGAATAGTGCAAAAGTGTGTTGTTTTGACAGGAATTTTGGGATTGCTTATAGCGTTCTGAAAGTTATAATGGCAGGATAATTCGGAGTGTTGGCAAGGACGCACCTCCTTTTTGTGTATAACTCCTTTTATCAGGGGAAGTTACACAATAACCATAATCGAAGCGAAGGAAGTTGCAATAAAATAGCGCTTGTAAGCGTTATTTCTTATAGATAAAAGAGTTACGCATTTTTCAAAAGGATTCTGTATTTCGAGTTAAGGAGAATGACAAATGGCAAGACCTGTAACACTTTTCACGGGACAGTGGGCGGATTTGCCTCTGGAAAAATTGGCGAAAAAGGCTGCAAGCTGGGGATACGATGGTCTGGAGTTAGCTTGCTGGGGCGACCACTTCGATGTGGACAAGGCGCTGAGCGACAGCAGCTACTGCAAGGCCAAGCGTGCACTGTTGAAGAAGTATGGCCTTAAAGTGTTCGCAATCTCGACACACCTGGTTGGCCAGGCTGTGTGCGACAATATTGACGAACGTCACAAGGCAATACTGCCTCCGGATGTCTGGGGCGATGGCGACCCGGAGGGCGTCCGCAAGCGTGCGGCCGACAAAGTAATTGATGCTGCCAAGGCCGCGAAGAAACTGGGCGTCAAGGTCGTCAATGGTTTTACGGGAAGTTCGATATGGCACATGGTTTACTCTTTCCCGCCGGCCTCGCCGGATGCGATCGAGGATGGCTACAAGGACTTCGCGAGGCGCTGGCGGCGTATCCTCAACGCCTTCAAGGCTGAGGGAGTGAAGTTCGCTCTGGAAGTGCACCCAACGGAAATCGCGTTTGATATCGCCTCGGCCCAGCGCGCCGTTAAAGCCGTCAGAGGCCACAAGTCTTTTGGCTTCAACTACGACCCCAGTCATCTCGGTTACCAGGGAGTGGATTACGTCAAGTTCATCCGTACTTTCCCGGACCGCATTTTCCACGCTCATATGAAGGATGTCTGGTGGGGACATGGTGACGGCACGGTGGGTGTTTTCGGCGGTCATACTGACTTTGCCGACCCGCGCCGATACTGGGACTTCCGCTCGATTGGTCACGGCGATATCAACTTCGAGGAAATCATTGTTGCGCTCAACGATATCGGATACCAGGGACCGCTTTCGGTGGAGTGGGAAGACAGCCGAATGGACCGGGAACACGGTGCGAAAGAGGCCTGTCAGTTCTTCAAGCAGGCGGATTTCAAGCCGTCCCAGGTTGCCTTCGATGCGGCATTTGATAAATAAAATTAGAACTTTGATGGTTCTAAACAAATTGTTTTGGATTAGCCAAGGCTACGGTTGCAGGAAGGGTAGTTATGAGTGATAGAAGCAATATTAGCCGGCGCCGGTTCCTCGCAAAAGCAGCAGGCACCGCCGTGGGGGTGGTGGCTTTTCCGTATTTCATCCCGTCTTCAGCCCTGGGCAAAGCCGGGACTGTAGCACCGAGCAATCGGATTACTATGGGCAGCATCGGGGTGGGGGGCAAGAGGCCGGGCGGTCAGGGCACAGCTGACTTGCAGGGTTTCTTAGGCAGAGATGATGTAAAGGTTGTTGCGGTCTGTGATGTTGACAGGGTTCATCGCAATTGGGCGCGTGATATCGTCAACGAAAAGTACGGCAGTAAGGACTGCTCCACATATAATGATTTCCGGGGGCTGCTTGCCCGCGCCGATATCGACGCGGTATCAATAGTTGTGCCGGACCATTGGCACGCTATCATTGGGGTTACGGCTGCTCGGGCCGGGAAAGACATTTTTTCCCAGAAGCCGTTAGCTTACAGTATCCCGGAGGGCCGGGCGATTTGTGACGCCGTCAAGAGGTACGGCGTGGTGTGGCAAACCGGCAACAGCATGCGTTCGAGCAGGAATGTGCGTTTTGCCTGCGAGTTAGTCCAGAATGGCCGAATCGGCAAGTTGCATACAGTGAAGGTGGGGCTGCCCAATGTCAACAGTGTAGCTGGTAATGGCGACAGAATTAGCAAGCAAACGCAACCTGCAACAGTGCCCGAAGGTCTTGATTATGATATGTGGCTCGGTCCTGCGCCGTGGACAGCTTATAGTCCGGGTCGCTGCCACTGGAACTTCCGCTGGGTCAATGACTATTCCGGCGGACAGATAACCGACTGGGCCGGTCACTATTGCGATGTCGCCCAGTGGGGCATGGGTACGGATTTGACGGGGCCGATTGAAATCAAGGGCGAGGGTGTTTTTCCTACCGATAGTCTTTTTGATACGGTTGAAAATTACCGTTTTGATTGCAGGTACGCCGAAGGATTCACGATGATTGTGGCCGGGCCTTTCAAGGATGGTGTTCGGTTCGAAGGCAGCGAAGGATGGGTTTATGTCAGTCACCGGGAACTGGATGCGCAGCCGAAATCGATTCTGGAATCTGTCATTGGAACCGATGAAATTCATCTGTATAAAAGTAACGACCACAAAGGAAACTTCCTTGATTGTATTCGCACCCGGTCGGAGGCGGCTTCGCCTGCAAAGATCGCGCAGCGCTCGGTCTCTGTCGGCCACCTGGGCTTGATTGCAATTAGATTGGGGCGCAAGCTCAAATGGAACCCTGATAAGGAAATTTTTGTCAACGACTCCGAAGCTGACCGCTTGTTGTCACGGCCAATGCGGAGTCCGTGGCACATTTGAAATGATTAATGATAAATGATTATTGATGACTAAAAAGCAACTGTAACCTGTCAATTGTAGGAAATAAAAGTTCTTGCCATGAAGAAAAGAGAATTTAGTCGGCGACAGTTTTTGAGAAAAGCCGCTGGTACTGCGGTGGGGGCAGTAGGCTTTCCGTATGTTGTTGCTTCGTCGGCTTTGGGTAAAGCAGGCTCAACTGCGGCGAGCAATCGGATTGTGATGGGCTGTATCGGGGTGGGTGGCCAGGGTACAGGCAACATGCGTGTTTTCCTGGGTAAAGCTGAGACCCAAGTTGTGGCCGTTTGTGATGTTATTGAAAGCCGGCGGCAAAAAGCCAAGGGCATTGTAGATCGGCGCTATGGCGACAAGGGATGTGCGACCTACAATGACTTCCGTGACGTTCTGGCCCGCGGGGACATCGACTCAGTTGTAATTGTTACCCAGGACCATTGGCATGCGGTGATTGCGGTGGCGGCAGCCAAGGCCGGCAAAGATATGTATTGCGAAAAACCGTTGGGGGTATCGGTGGTCGAGGGCCAGGCGATTCGTGACACCATACGAACCTATGGCCGCGTGTTCCAGACCGGTACGCAGCAGCGGTCGGACCGCAAGTTCCGGTTTGCCTGTGAGCTTGCAAGAAGCGGATATCTTGGCAAGATACACACAGTCAAGGTTGCTGCACCCGGGCCTGAATACAAGCGGACATATCACAAGCCTACTATGGAGGAACAGATTCCGGCAGGGCTGGATTACGATATGTACGTTGGTCCGTCCCCGATGAAACCTTATAACGGCGGGCGATTAGCCTGGCCGGACTGGTATCTGATTTGGGATTACTGCGCAGGCTTTAGCGTTAACTGGGGCGTTCATCATCTGGACATTGCAAACTGGGGCTGCCCGACACTAACGAGCGAACCGTTCGAAATCAAGTGCAGGGGCAGCCACCGCGACGATGGCCTCACCGACAATATCAACGATTGGCAGGCTGAGTTTAACTACGTCAGCGGCCTGCGTATGAGTTTTAGCGATACCGGCAACCCAAATAAGCAGGGCTGCCAATTCGAAGGCGATAAGGGCTGGGTGCATGTCAACCGCGCGGGAATATGGGCTGAGCCGGCGTCGTTGCTGAAAGTGAAAATCAAGCCGGACCAAGTAAACCTCTACGAGTCCGTCAATCACCACGCTGACTTCATTAAATGCGTGCGAACCCGAAGCGACCCGGTATCGCCCGTCGAAGCCGGACACAAAGCTTCCTGTCTCGGTTTGATTACCGACATCGCCGCCAGAGTTAAGAGGAAGATAAAATGGGATCCAACTGCTGAACGATTCATTGGTGATGATGAAGCCAATCGGATGCTATCGCGGCCTATGAGGAGCCCGTGGCACTTATGAAATGATTCCGCCATAGGCGGATCTTCGATATTGATTAAGGATGAGTGATTATTGATATGTTGTTGCCCTGATTCGGAGTTTTAGTTATGAACAAAAAAGTAATTAGTCGGCGTCGGTTCCTCAAAAGAGCATCCGGAATTACGGCAGGCGCAATAGCATTTCCGTATTTTGTTCGCTCATCGGCATTGGGACAGGGTGGTAATGTCGCGCCGAGTAACCGGATTACGATGGGCTTTATAGGCGCGGGCAAGCAGAGCCAGCATCTGATGAAGTCGTTTCTCAACTCGCCCGGCACGCATGTTCTTGCCGCCTGTGACGTTGATAAACTAAAACTGGAACGCGGAAAGAAAATAGTCGAAGACCACTATGCGAATAAAAGTGGTGGCACATACAAGGGCTGTAAAACATACGGAGACTTTCGTGAGATTATTGCAAGGGATGATATTGATTCGGTAGTAATTTCCACCCCGGACCACTGGCACGCGATTACAGTTATCCAGTCGGCCAAGGCGGGCAAGGATATTTACTGTGAGAAGCCCCTTTCGCAGACTATTGCCGAGGCCAGGGCGATGGTCAACGCTGTCAGGCGTTACGGCCGGGTCTTTCAGACCGGCAGCATGCAGCGTTCGGACTGGCACTTCCGCCTGGGCTGCGAGCTGGTTATCAATGGTTATATTGGTGAATTAAAACATGTTACGGTCGACGTTGGCGGTCCCGCCCCCGACAAGCCTTTAGCCGCACAGCCGGTGCCGGATTATCTGGATTGGGAGATGTGGGTCGGCCCGGCTCTGTGGAGGCCGTACAATTCGGAATTGTCTCCTCATCTTAGCTGGAATGGCTTCCCTCACTGGCGCTATAATAGCCGCTTTGGCGGCGGCGGTATGACAGACTGGGGCGCCCACCACTTCGATATTGCCCAATGGGGTATGGATATGGATCAGAGCGGGCCGGTTGAAATCATCCCGCCTGACGGCAAAGATTATAAGGTACTTACTTATAAGTACGCCACCGGCGTTACAATGACCCGCGATAGTGCCAACGGTGTTTTGTTTACGGGTACAAAAGGCAAAGTCGAGGTCAATCGGGGACATTTACGCACCTGGCCTGACGAGCTTAAGAATCAAAAAATTGGTTCTAATGAGAAACATTTATATGAGAGTAAGAACCATTACACCGACTGGCTGAACGCCGTTCGGAATCGCACCAAACCGATTTGTGATATTGAAACCGGCTGCCGGTCCGTATCAGTCTGTCATTTAGGTAATATAGCGTACAAGCTTGGGCGGCCCTTGAAATGGGACCCGGAACGTGAACTTTTTATCGGAGACAGTGATGCCAACCGTTTGTTGTCACGTCCGATGCGCAGCCCGTGGCACATATGACATTGACTACGAAATGAACAATTTTGCATTTAGGGAGTCTTGGTTATGAACAAAAAAGAAATTAATCGGCGTCAGTTCCTAAAAAGAGCAACCGGGATTACGGCAGGAGCAGTAGCATTTCCGTATCTGATACCTTCGTCAGCTTTGGGCGGGGCCGGGGCCGTTGCGCCGAGTAATCGGATTGTGATGGGCTCGATAGGAGTCGGGGGGATGGGGACCGGGGATATGCGGGGATTCTTGAATAAGAGAGGAGTGCAGTATGTGGCGGTATGCGATGTCGATAAGGGCCACCGCGACAGTGCGAAGGGGATTGTCGATAAGAAAAACGGTAACAGCGATTGCTCGACGTATCTTGATTTTCGCGAGTTGATCGGTCGGGGGGACCTTGACGCTGTTGCGCTGGCTATGCCGGACCACTGGCATTCGATTCCCGCGATAGCAGCGGCCCGTGCGGGGCTCGATATTCACGCTCAAAAGCCTTTTGCCCGCACGATTCGTGAGGGCCGGGCGATGTGCGATGCAGTGAAACGATACGGGATTGTATGGCAGACGGGCAGTCAGCAGCGTTCTGAGGGGAACTTTCATCGTGCGTGCGAATTGGTCCGCAACGGGCGGATCGGGAAGATACAAAAAGTCGAGGTTGGTCTGCCGACCGGCGGCGGATCGGGGAATAATCCGGTTCAGCCGGTGCCGCCGGGCGTGGATTGGGATTGGTGGCTTGGGCCGGCCCCATGGGTTCCGTACCGTGGCGTTATGCATTGGAACTGGCGGTGGATAATGGACTACTCCGGTGGGCAGCTCACTGATTGGGCAGGCCATCACATCGACATTGCTCACTGGGGCCTGGGCCTGGACCGGACCGGGCCGATCGAGATAGAGGGTAAAGGCGTATATCCCAAAGACGGGATGTATGATGCTCCGACGGAGTATGACTTTACTTGTAAGTACGCCAACGGGATTGTAATGTCGGTGACAAATAACAAGAAAAATCTCCAGGGAGCGAAGTGGTACGGCGAGAAGGGGTGGATATATGTCAAACGCGGCAAGCTTGAGTCTGAGCCCAAGAGCATTCTGGATGAGGTGATTGGACCCGACGAAATCAAGTTGTACAGGAGCCGGGACCACAGACAAAATTTCCTGGACTGCATCAAGAGCCGTGAAGAAACTATTGCCCCTGCCGAAGTTGGGCACCGGTCTATCAGCGTTGGACTGCTGGGCGAAATCGCGATGCTGACCGAGCAGAAGCTGCGATGGGACCCCGATAAAGAAATCTTCCTCAACAGTGACCAGGCCAACCGACTGCTCTCACGTCCGATGCGGGCCCCCTGGCACATATGAAATGATTCCGCCATAGGCGGATCTTCGATATTGATTAAGGATGAATGATTATTGAAATTGTTAATTGGTGATTGGTTGTAAATTCGGGTTACCATTTACTATTTACCAGTTACCAGAATATCGGTTGTAGAAAGAAAGGAGTAAACATGAGGCAAAGGTTAAAATTGATTTACATTGCATTCTGTGCCTTCTGCTGTTTGTCGCTGCTCACAAATTGTTCTGGTGCCGTTTCACCGCAGGATGTGCAGAGGATTGAAGCTGCAATGCCGGCCAAGGCCCTCGCTGTCCCAAAGCAGCCGAGAAAGCTGCTGGTCTTCAATTTGTGCAAGGGTTTCAAGCACGGCTCAATTCCACACTGGGACAAGGCGCTGGAGATAATGGGACGCAAGACCGGGGCCTTCCAAACAGTAGTACGCAGTGACATGGCGATGTTCAAAGCCGAGAACCTCAACAAGTTTGATGCAGTTTGCCTGAATAATACCACGCGGCTGAAGTTTGACGAGCCTCTGCGTAAGAGCTTGATGGATTTCATCAAAGGCGGCAAAGGTATTATTGGCATTCACGCAGCCACGGACAATTTTTACGACTGGCCGGAAGCGGCGGAAATGATGGGCGGCCAGTTCTGCGGGCATCCCTGGGGAGGTGGAGGAACCTGGGCGGTGAAGATTGACGACCCGGAGCATCCGCTTATGGCGCCATATAAGGGTAAAGGCTTCAAGGTCAAGGATGAGATTTATCTCACAAAGCCGCCACTCTATACGCGGGCCAAGCAACGTGTTCTGATGAGTCTGGACATGTCGGATAAGACTACCGGTGGCGTCAAACGTGGCGAGTTCAGCGATGCAGATGTTGGCATCAGCTGGGTCAAAGACTACGGAAAAGGACGTTTGTTTTATTGTTCGCTGGGTCACAATAACCACCTTACGTGGGACCCGGTGTTGCTTGGGCATTATTTGGCCGGCATCCAGTTTGCCCTGGGTGATTTTCCGGTGGATACGAAACCAAAGCCATTGATTAGTATAGGAAAGGGATCAGAAATGGACGAATTATTGGAAAAGATTAAGAAGTACGATTATGGTCAAAGCCGCGCGGCACTGACAGAACTGTCGGATAAGATTCGTGACGCGTATGGTAAACGTGCGGAACTGAGGCGGATTGAAAAAAGCCTGGTAGGTTTGCTGCAGTCTGATGCAACGCCGGCTGCCAAGCAGTTTATCTGCCGGAAGCTGAGCATCATTGGGACCAGTGCCTGCGTGCCGGCGCTGACCGCGATGCTGACCCAGAAGCCGGCCTCGAAAGCAGCCCCCCATCCCGCTGATATGGCAAGGTACGCCCTGGAGCGTATACCCGGCGCAGCGGTCAATGCAGCTTTACGGGAGGCACTTTTGAAAACCAGCGGCACGGCAAAGGTCGGTATCATTAACTCGCTGGGTCAGCGTGGTGACAGAAAGGTTGTTAAGGCACTGGCTAAGCTGGTTTACGATTCTGATGCATTGACGGCTGACGCGGCAGCAGCGGCTCTTGGTAAAATTGCCAGTCCGGGCGCCACGAAGGCTCTGGCGGCAGCAAGGACCAAAACAAAGGGCAAATTGCGATTAGTGGTCCTTGATAGTTATCTGAAGTGTGCCGACCAGCTCGCGGCCCGGGGTAAGAAGTCTGAGGCTTCGGCCATTTACAAGCAACTGTCAGGTGAACCTGCTCCAATTGGCGCTGCAGCTCTGCGGGGTATGGTTACGGCGAGCAGAGGGGGGAGAAGATAAACAAAAGATGAATCAGGTGCACAAGAGCAAAGTAGCACAGGTGAGACTACGAATGGCTGTAACACTTGTGATTTACGCGGTGATAGGCTGCGCGATGGTCTCGACGGCCAGGTCCGAGGAGCCTGAGAATGACACTATCGGGATTGTCATCAACGCCCTTAAGGGAGAAGATGAATCGATGCAGTCGATGGCAATATCCTTGATAAGAGATATGCCGGGACCGGAAGTTACAAAAGTTTTGGCCAAAGAGTTGCCGAACCTTTCTGCCAGGGGACAGATGCAGTTACTGTCGGCTTTGGCTGACCGTGGTGACCGGACTGCGCTGCCGGCGGTTATAGCAGCTGCAAAGGCCAAGGATGTATCTGTTCGGGTTGCGGCCTTGAAGGCGATAGGGGACCTCGGCGATGCTTCAAGTGTTGGTTTGTTAGCAGGGACAGCGGCAGCTACGCGGGGCGCAGAGCAGAAAGCGGCCCGCGAAAGTCTATATCGTCTGCGGGGGCCAAAGATTGATGAAACGGTTCTTGCAGCGATACCGTCCGCCGAGGCCAGGGTCAAAGTTGAGCTGATTCGCAGTACCGGCGAACGCAATATAGCAGCAGGTGTTGAAATCCTATTGAAAACCGCACGAGAGAAGGATGCAAAAGTTCGCAGAGAAACTCTGCGGGTCTTAAAGACCATTGCTGAGCCGAAATACCTGCCGGCATTGGTCAAGCTTCTGGTAGACGTCCAAAGCGGGGTCGACCGAAGGGAGGCTGAGAAAACTGTAACTGCCGTTGCGCATAAAATCAGCGATAAGAATCGGCAGGCAGAAGCGGTTCTGGCTGCGCTGCCTTCGGTTAAAAAGGAAGGGAGCCGATGCTCTCTGCTGAGGGTGCTCGGCAAGATAGGAGATGACAGCGCTTTAGCGGTTCTTCGTGCAGGTCTAAAGGACAAGAGCGCTGTTGTAAAGGGTGCGTGCATTCGGGCTCTGGCTGGGTGGCCTACTGCTGTACCGGCAGCGGACCTGCTGAAAGTGGTGCAGGCCGCCGACAATAAATTACATCATGTGCTGGCACTTCGCGGTTATGTTCGGCTGATTGGGTTTGAAAGCGCTCGTCCGGCCCAAGAGACGATTGGTATGTACAGGCAGGCAATGAGCCTTGCGTCCGACACGAGTGAAAAGAAGATGGTGTTGTCGGGGCTGGCAAACATGAAATTACTTGCAGCTTTGGAGATGGCTGCTGCTTATCTGGAGGATAAGAGTTTGCAGCAGGAGGCGGAAGTTGCCGTGGTTAAAATCGCTCAGGCCACAGGCGGAAGCTACCCTGCAGAGAGTAAAGCTGCGCTGCAGAAGATTATCCAGATTTCGAAAAATGATTTCCTGCGTAAGCAGGCACAGGAACTGTTAAATCGGATTAAGGAAAAGTAGGAGCATAAGCGCACCAGTAAGCAGGTGCTTATTATTGATGATATAAAAAGGAGAAAAATTGTGGTATGTAAAGCAATAAGGAAAAACAGAAAATATCGATGTGCAAATCTGAAGTCATATGTAGTTGTGATGTTGATTTTGTCTATGGCCCTGGCCTCTTGCACCGGGCCCCTGAGAAGTAACTATGTTCAGGAGACGAAAGCGGAGCTTGAGAGGCTCGACCCATTCATGGGGGACTGGCAGGGAACCTGGAGGCTGGATGACGGATCTGATTCAGGCCCCCTGGTAGCGCAGGTAATTGCGTTAGGCGATGGGAAATATCGAGCCAAGTTTCTTGATCAGTTCAACGAACGTGTGCCGGCAATAGCGCTGCTCGAAGGCCAGCTTAAAGAAGGGAACGTGCGTTTTTCGGGTCCTGCCAGATATGAAGATACAGAATTTACTTTGCAGACGGTTCTTGAAGGCCAGAAATTTGCCGGAACTTTCCAGGGACAAGACTTTGCCGGCAGCCTGGTAATGGAAAAGGTAATCCGGCTTTCGCCAACATTGGGAGCCAAGCCGCCGACCGGTGCGATTGTATTGTTTAACGGGAGCGACTTCAATGAATGGAAGTATTCAGGAAACAAACCGGGGCCGGTGCAGTGGAATCTGGTTGATAAAGCCATGGAAGTCAAGCCGGGTACTGGTTCGATTATAACCGAAAAGGAGTTTGCGGATGTAAAGCTGCATCTGGAATTCCGCACGCCGTTTATGCCCCAAAAACGTGGTCAGGGACGCGGTAACAGTGGTGTGTATCTACAGGGTCGATATGAAGTGCAGGTACTTGACAGCTATGGTCTTGAGGGCCGGGATAACGAATGCGGCGGAATCTACAAGGTCGCGCCGCCACTTGTAAATATGTGTGCGCCGCCGATGCAATGGCAAACGTATGACATCACGTACCGCGTACCGCGTTTCGATAGCACCGGCAAGAGGGTCAAAGAGGCCAGCATGACAGTAATCCACAACGGTGTGAAAATACATAATGATGTAAAGGTATCGAAGGCGACTACTGCGGCACCGGGTGGTAAGCCTGGCGGTATCTACCTGCAGGACCACGGTAACCGCGTGCAGTATCGAAATATCTGGCTGGTTGAATTGCCTCAAGAACGCGCTTCGCGTTGAATGATAACCGATTGAACCCGTAGATTAATAAAGGCTTAAACATAACGTATTTGAAATAATTGTAGCTTGTTATAGCTTAGGATTGCATTTTGTGAACCGTCAAGATTGACAAAATGTGGTCATTTAGAGGGTAAAAGAAGAGTACTTTTTTAAGGAATACTAATATGAGAAACGAAAAGAACACTAGTAAACAAAAAGACAGGAAGATGTCTCGGCGTGATTTTATGGGCGGTGCTGCCGCTGCAGCCGCATGCTCTATTGGTTTCCCGAGCCTCATCCGGGCCCAGGGACTCAACGAAAAACTCCAGGTGGGATTTATCGCCGCAGGCGGACAGGCTGGGTCCCATACGGGCCAATCCCATGGGGCAGGCCTTCAGTGTGTCGCCTTCGCTGAGGTCGACAAAAGCCGGTGGAACGGTGTCCACGGCAAGAAAGGCTGGGAGAACGCGGCCGGGTATACGGATTGGCGGAAAGTCTTCGAAAAGCACGGGAAGGAGCTCGATGTGGTTTTCGTGGCGACTCCGGATCACAGCCATTTTGCCCCGTCGATGACCGCCGTTTCCATGGGCATTCACTGCTACACCGAGAAGCCGCTGACCTGGTCGGTTCGCGAGGCGCAGTTGCTGGCAGCAGCCTACGCCAGGAATCCCAAGGTCGTAACCCAGATGGGTAATCAGGGCCATGGCGGGAATGGATGGCGGCTTGCGTACGAATACGTTAAGGCCGGCGCGGTCGGTGACATCAAGGAGTTTCACACCTGGACGAATCGCCCAGTCTGGCCTCAGGGCGGCGACCGTCCGGCCGGATCTGATCCGATCCCCGAAAACCTGGACTGGGATGCATGGATCGGCCCGGCAGCGATGCGTCCTTACAAGAAGGATGTCTACCATTCGTTCAAATGGCGCGGCTTTGTCGATTTCGGCTCCGGGGCGCTGGGCGATATGGCCTGTCATACAACCGACGGAATCTACTCGATCATGAAACCAGGCTACGCGGCCACCGCAGAGCCCATCATCATGACCGGACCCGTCAAGGACCAATGGCCGGCCGGGATGGTGGTCAAGTGCACATACCGCGCTAAAGGTGACCGGCCCGGGTTCACCACCTACTGGTACGAGGGTAACGATAAAGACGGTAAGCCCCTTATGCCGGATACCCCTGAGGAACTCAAGGTCGATGGCGGCAAACTGCCGAGAACTGGAAATCTGATCTTCGGTACCAAGGGAGTGATGCTGATTCAAGGCGACTATTGGGACAGCCCGCGACTGATCCCTGAGGCAAGAAGGAAAGAGTTCGGTCGCCCAAAACGACTACTCGAACGCTCTCCGGGACATCACAAGGAATTCTTCATGGCCTGTAAGGGCGAGAAGCCGCGACAGTTCAGTCAGTCCAACTTCAGCTACTCCGGCCCCATGACCGCAAACATCCAGCTCGGAAACCTCTGCGCCCGCGCGGCAAAGAAGCTCGAGCTGAACGAAGCTGGCCAGATCATCAGCGACCCGAAGATCAACGACCTGGCCTGGCGCGAGCCCCGCAAGGGTTGGGGACCGCTGGAGATGTAATCAGGGCGGCAATGAATCTTTGCCGGCTTTGGCACAACAAATAGATATGAGTTAGTTGTAAATAAGGAAGCTTAGCGATTTTGCAAAAGTCTTGTAGGGAATTTAAATATGAAGAAAGAAAAAGACAACCGTAAATCAAGAATGTCCCGGCGTGGTTTTATGAGCGGTGCAGCGGCAGTGGCTGCGTTTACGATTGTGCCTCGGCATGTGCTGGGAGGCTCCGGTAATACCGCCCCGAGCGAGAAGCTCAATATCGCCGGTATCGGTGTGGGTGGTCAGGGGGCTGGTGACCTTAGGAACGTCAGCAGCGAAAATATTGTCGCGCTGTGTGATGTGGATTGGAGGCACGCGGCGGGTACATTCAAACGCTACCCCAAGGCCAGGCAATACCGCGATTTTCGTAAGATGCTGGATAAAGAGAACAAGAACATCGACGCTGTTGTGGTGGCCACACCGGACCACACGCACGCCGTGGCTACTATGATGGCAATCAAGATGGGCAAGCATGTGTACTGCGAAAAGCCGCTGGCGCACGATATTTCTGAGGTCCGTAAGGTTACCGAGGCTGCCCGAGAGGCCAAGGTCGCCACACAGTTGGGAAACCAGGGGCAGGCAACTGAAGAGACGCGGCTGGTGTGTGAGTTTATCTGGGATGGCGCAATAGGTCCAGTGCGTGAGGTTTACTCGTGGTGTAACAGGCCAATCTCCCCTCGCGGCCAGGGCCGGCCTAAAGAAGAACCTCCCGTGCCGGAAGGGCTGAGCTGGGACCTTTGGCTTGGTACGGCACCGAAAAGGCCATATCATCCTTGTTATCTGCCGTTTAGTTGGCGCGGCTGGTGGGATTTCGGAACCGGGGTTTTAGGTGATATTGGATGTCATCAGTTCGTCTCGATTTTCAGGGCCCTGAAGCTGGGTTATCCGACAAGTGTCGAGGCCTGCACCAGTGGGGTCAATTCTGAGACCGCGCCTCTGGCATCTATCGTTCGTTATGAGTTCCCGGCACGCGGTGACATGCCTCCTGTAAAGCTGACATGGTATGATGGCGGACTGATGCCACCCCGACCTGCGGAGCTCGAAGATGGTCGGCGTTTTGGAAGCCCTGATGATAACCTCTATGTAGGTGATAAAGGTAAAATGCTGGGTCATAGGCTGATACCTCAAGCAAAATTGAAAGAATACAAACAGCCTCCGAAAACTCTACCCAGGTCGCCCGGGCATCATAGAGAGTGGCTATTGGCCTGCAAAGATGGTCCGCCCGCCGGTTCCAATTTCGAGGCCTCAGGCCCGATGGCGGAAGTTGTTCTGTTAGGAAATATTGCCGTGCGTATGGGCCAGAAGTTATATGAGAAGGGCCTTAAGCTGTATTACGATGGACCGAACATGAGGTTTACCAACATGCCCGAGGCCAATGAGTACATTCGCAGAGAATATCGCAAAGGGTGGACATTGTGATTACCTTCGCTTAAGAGGAGCCGGATACGTCTAATACGTCGAGCATTTGACAAAATTTATTAGGAGTAGAGTCGTGAAAAATAAGAAAATCTCGCGTCGTGATTTTATTGGTGGCGCAGCGGCAGCGGCGGCGTTTACGATTGTTCCCCGGCATGTTCTTGGCGGGCCGCGTCATATCCCGCCGAGCGAGAAGCTCAATATAGCCGGTATCGGCGTGGGCGGTCAGGGTGCTGGTGACCTTGGAAACCTCAGCAGTCAAAATATTGTCGCCCTCTGCGATGTGGATTGGAGACACGCGGCGGGTACATTCAGGCGATACCCCAAGGCCAGTCAATACCGAGATTTCCGCAAGATGCTGGATAAGGAGGACAAGAATATCGATGCGGTAGTGGTGGCCACGCCGGACCACATCCACGCACCGGCGTCGATGGCGGCTATCAAGCGAGGCAAGCATGTGTACTGTGAAAAACCGCTGACGCACTCGGTATACGAGGCCCGTAAGGTTGCCGAGGCGGCCCGTGAGTATAAGGTTGCAACACAAATGGGCAACCAGGGTCAGGCAGAGGAGCGACCACGCCTGATGAGTGAATACATTTTGGACGGTGCGATTGGTCCGGTTCGTGAGGTCCACGTCTGGACAGACAGACCTCTGAGGGGGCTAAACTCTGTATATTGGCCCCAGGGGGTGGAAAGACCAGAGGAGGAACCGCCAGTGCCTGATACGCTTGACTGGGACCTTTGGCTTGGCCCGGCACCACATCGGCCTTATCACCCGGCTTACCTGCCGTTTAAATGGCGCGGCTGGTGGGATTTCGGGACCGGGGCGCTGGGTGATATCGGCTGTCATGCCCTGTCCCCGGTTTTTAAGGCCTTGAAGCTCGGGGCCCCAACGAGTGTGGAAGCCATCTCGACACTGGTCAATAATGAAACATATCCCGTGGCTTCGGCTGTACATTACCAGTTTCCTGCTCGTGGTGATATGCCGCCGGTTAAGTTGACCTGGTATGATGGGGGGATGAGGCCTCCACGGCCGGACGAACTGGAAGATGGCCTGCAGATAGGCACCAACGGAGCCTTGTTTATTGGTGACAAGGGCAAGATGTTGGGCGATAGGCTGATACCCGAGGCAAGGAGGAAAGAATACGGAAAACCACCAAAGGTTTTGCCTCGCTCACCCGGACATCACCAAGAGTGGATTGATGCCTGCAAGGGCGGCAAACCTGCCGGCTCGAATTTTCCGGACCACGCCGGGCCATTGGCCGAAGCGGTCCTCTTAGGCAATGTCGCTCTGCGTCCGGAACTGAAAGAGAAAATGAACCGGACGAAGCTGTTGTGGGATGGGCCGAATTTGAAGATTACCAATGTTCCCGAAGCCAACAAGTTTCTCCATCGCGACTACCGCGACGGTTGGACACTATAATTTTGTTTACCCGGCTGGAGCCGGGAGTAAAAAAACCGCCAGGGACAGGTCAAGTTTTGAGGAGTGCAAACGTGGGAAAGAACATGATTACACGTCGGCAGTTTTTAGGCGGCGCCGCAGCCGCTGCTGCGTTTACGATTGTACCGCGGCATGTTCTTGGTGGGGCCGGACGGACCCCCCCAAGCGAAAAGCTCAACATTGCCTGCATCGGCATCGGTGGTATGGGAGCAAGCGATGTAGGACAGGTCAGTACAGAGAACATCGTAGCGCTGTGTGATGTGGATTGGAGGCACGCAGCAGGTACCTTTGAAAAATACCCAGGGGCGAAAAAATACCGCGATTTTCGCAGGATGTTGGAGCAGGAGGATAAAAACATCGATGCCGTTACAGTGTCGACACCGGATAATCTCCATGCAGTGGCGGCCATGATGGCTATAAAAATGGGTAAGCACGTATATTGCCAGAAGCCGTTAGCGCACGATATTTTTGAGGTGCGCCAGCTCACGGAGCAGGCGCGTAAACAGAATGTGATGACGCAGATGGGTATCCAGATTCACGCTGAGAATACCGTCAAGCTGGTGGTCGAGATTATAAAATCCGGAATGATAGGTAAGGTTCGAAAAGTGGATATCTTTAGCAACAAGAACTGGGGCGGAGGTACCCGGCCGACAGATAAACCGCCTGTGCCTGAAACGTTGAACTGGGACCTGTGGCTTGGCCCGGCACCCTGGCGGCCTTACCATCCGGCTTACTTGCCGGGCAACTGGCGGCGCTGGTGGGATTTTGGAACGGGCACCCTGGGAGATATGGGTTGTCACATAATCGACCCCGTTTGTTGGGCTCTTGACTTGCATTACCCCGTGAGTGTGGAAGCGCATCCCGGCGAGTTTAATAAAGAAACTTATCCCAAGAAGACAATCGTACGATGGGAGTTTGGTACGCGGGGCGACTTGCCCCCTGTTACGCTTACCTGGTATGATGGTGCCAACAATCCTCCACGGCCGAAAGAACTTAAAGCAGAGCGGAATTTGCCCGGTCAGGGGAGCCTTTACTACGGCGAAAAAGGCACTTTACTTGCCCCACACATGGGCAATCCAAGGTTGATACCGGAATCGAAAATGGATGGCTTCAAGCTGCCCGAACCGTTCCTGCCCAGGGACATCAATCACTACCAGGAATGGATCAGGGCATGTAAAGGCGGTCCAAAACCCTCGGCAAACTTTGACTACTCCGGGCCGTTGACCGAGACTATCCTGCTGGGCAACATTGCAGCCCGGGCCGGAAAGAAATTACTCTGGGACGGGCCGAAACTCAAAGCCACCAATGCACCAGAGGCCAACCAATATCTAAAACGTAAGTACCGTCAGGGATGGACCTTGTAAAATGGAAACCCGGGTAGATGGAAACTTGAAAGTAAAATTTTTAATTCACGGGAGAAAAAGAAATGAATAACAAGACGAAATTTATTGTTGCTGTGCTCGCAGCTGTTTGTTGCAGCTGCTGGTTACCAAATGTATGTGCAGCTAATGGTGGTCAGGAAAACTGGCGGCTGGGAATGCAGGCGTACACCTTTAATCGCTTTACGTTCTATGAAGCCGTTGACAAGACCAGGGCGCTCGGCCTGAGATACATCGAGGCATATCCCGGTCAGCGGCTCAGCAAGGAGAAACCTGATATCCAAACCAATCATAATATGCCCGACAGGGAAAAAAAGGAGATGCTGCAAAAGCTTCGTGAGGCGGGAGTGAAACTTGTAAACTACGGTGTGGTAGGGCTGCCAAACAACGAGGCGGAATGCCGAAAGGTCTTCAATTTTGCCAGGGATATGGGTATTGAGACGATTGTGTCGGAGCCGCCGGAGGATGCGTTTGATTTGATAGAGAAGTTGTGCGAGGAGTTCAAGATTAACGTGGCCATCCACAATCATCCGAAACCTTCACGTTACTGGAATTCTGATACCGTGCTTAAGGTCTGCAAAGGACGCAGCAGGCGGATAGGAGCGTGCGCGGATTCGGGGCACTGGTTCCGCTCAGGGCTCAATCCGGTCAATGAACTAAAGAAGCTCAAAGGTCGTATTGTCAGCCTGCATTTTAAGGACCTCGACCAGGGACACGATGTGATATGGGGGACAGGAAAATGCGATGTTAAGGCGATGTTAGCTGAGCTTGACCGTCAGAACTTCAAAGGCGTGTTCTCAATCGAGTACGAGCACAACTGGCTAAACTCAGTGCCCGAAATCGCCGAATGCGTTCCATACTTCGAGCGGACGGCCGCTGAACTGGGCCAGACCGATTGGCAATGGATATTCAACGGCAAAGACCTGAGCGGCTGGGACGGCGACCCTCGGCTCTGGTCGGTCAAGGATGGGGTCATCCACGGCGAGACCACAAAAGAAAACCCGGCACGGGGCAATACGTTTATTGTCTGGCGCGGCGGCAAATTAAAGGACTTCATTCTCAAGATTAAATTCCGCATCCAGAACGGCAACTCAGGCATCCAGTACCGCAGCAAAGAGATGGACAAGTGGCGCATCACCGGCTACCAGGCCGAAGTAGAGAACAACCCGGGCAAGGTCGGCTTTCTGTACCACGAGGGCGGCCGCGCCTGGCTGGTCAATGTCGGGGACATGATGGAAATTGATAAAGACGGTAACAAAAACGTTGTCGGCAAGGTCTCCGATGTTGAGGCGCTCAAGAAGGCCGGCTACTACAAAATGAAAGACTGGAATGAATACACTATCATCGCCCAGGGAAATCACCTGGTGCATTACCTTAACGGCTACCCAATGATAGAGTTAGTCGACAACGACCGGGTGACCAATCCGGATGATCCAAAGGACCGCAATGGTGCTGCCATGGAAGGGAACCTGTCGCTGCAGATTCATGCGGGGCCGCCTATGATAGTCGATTTCAAGGATATAAGGATAAAAAACCTGAAGCCGAAATACGGTAACACTGCCGTGCTTTTCAACGGCAAGGACCTCAATGACTGGGAAGTCAAGGGTGACAAGAGCAAAAGCAAGTGGGTCGTCGGCACCGCTGCGATATCATCCGAGAACCCGAAATTGCTGGTGGCCAAAGCCGGTGGTAATGAAATGATCAATCTTGCCGGTGACCACGGAAGCAGTCTCGATATTTACTCAAAGGCCAAGTTCGGTGATTGTCGTATCGAATTGGAAGTGATGGTTCCAAAGGGTTCCAATTCCGGCATATATGTTATGGGTGAATATGAAATACAGGTGCTGGACAGTTGGGGCAGGGACAAAATGGGCAGCGGCGATATGGGCGCGGTTTATGGTGCGTCTCCTCCGCCGGTCAATGCCTGCAAGAAACCCGGCGAATGGCAGAAGTACGTGATTGACATTCTCGCTCCGAAATTCGATGCCAGTGGTAAAAAGACCGCGAACGCCGAACTTATCAAGGTGGAACTTAACGGCCAGGTGCTGCACAAAAACCTTAAAATGAAAAGACAAACGCCCGGTGGTGTTGCCGGCAGGGAAGCACCTACGGGCCCGCTTATGTTCCAGGGCAACCACGGACCTGTAGCCTTTCGGAATATCAAGATAAAACCCTTGCTCAAGTAGCTGTAATCGAGGGCTGACACGTTTTGGAAACGGCTCGGGGCAGTGGACGTCCTATAAACTGTCGGGGTCGTTAACAGTTACGGCCGGAAAGAATAGAGATGTCCTCTTGACAGTCATCGACAGTGATGTGATAATGTAATAGTACAGTTAATGATTAGTTTGTTAAATTTATGGAGTTGATGTAAGAGAAATGAATAATCAGAAGACAAAAAAACAAATAGACAGGCGAAGTTTCCTGCATTCGACGGCTGCGGCGGGAGCAGGATTGGTATTGTCGCCGATGGTTGTTGGCCAGGCAGATGGCGGCACAAAGCCGGATGATATAAACATAGCACTGCTCGGTTGCGGAGAACAGGGGCAGGTCTTGATGAGCGCCTGCCGAAATATACCCGGCGTTCGCTTTAAGGCGGTTTGCGATATCTGGACCGCTTATAATCAAAAACGGGTTTCAAAGCTGCTGGGAAGATACGGCCACGTGAACAATGCTTATGTGGACTACCAGGAAATGCTCGATAAGGAGAAGGACCTCGACGCGGTGATAGTTGCTACGCCCGACTTTTGGCACGCTGACCATGCTGTTGCTTCTCTGAAGGCCGGTCTGCACGTCTACTGCGAAAAAGAGATGTCGAATACCCTGGCCGGAGCCAGGCGAATAGTAGAAGCCGCAAAGGAAACCGGCAAGCTATTGCAGGTTGGCCATCAGCGGCGGAGTAATCCCCGCTACCTGCACTGTTATGAGAAGCTGATTAAGAGTGCGAAAATCCTGGGCCGGATTACAACGATAAACGGACAGTGGAACCGCAGTAAAGCGGCGTGTGAAGACCTCGGTTGGCCGAAAAAATACCCTGTAGAGCAGGCAAGCCTCGAAAAGTACGGTTTCAAGTCGATGAAGCAGTTCAAAAACTGGCGGTGGTATAAAGGGCTGGGAGGCGGCCCCATCGTTGACCTTGGCTCGCACCAGATTGATATTTATAGCTGGTTCCTCGGAGCAAATCCGAAATCGGTCATGGCCAGCGGTGGTATCGACTATTGGAAGGGACACGAATGGTATGACTCTGTGATGGCTATTTATCAGTATGAAACCAAAGAGGGTATTGTGAGGGCATTTTACCAGACGATAACCACTAATAGCAGCCAGGGATATTATGAAAGCTTTATGGGTGATGAGGGCACCCTTTCAATATCGGAATCCGCATCGAGAGGCAGTGTCTACCGTGAACCGGGAGCGCCTGATTGGGACAAATGGGTCAAGATGGATTATGTAGGCGAACCGCCCGAGGAGAAAGAAGAAGAAAAACCCGCCGGCGACGGTGTGCTGGACGTGCGGGAGTCACCGAAGCCGCCCAGTTATGACATACCGGTAACAATGGATAAGCCGTATCATCAGCCGCACCTTGAGAATTTCTTCGACGCTGTTCGCGGCAAGGCGGCCAAACTCAATTGCCCCGCCGAAATCGGATATGAAACGGCTGTTACCGTTCTGAAGGTCAATGAAGCGGTAGCTGCAGCAAAGAAGCTCGACTTCAAGGAAGATGAATTTAAGGTTTAGACTGTATTAGTGGCTTTTGAGTTGAGCGACGAACTACGATCGTTAAAAAAAGATTGAGCCTACGTTGAGAAAAGGATTGATAATAACGGTTGTTTGCAGCTGGTTGGTTTTGGCTTTGTTGGCCGTTCCCGGTGCAGAGGGGAAAAAGATAGGCGACGTAAGTGACGGGAGCCTGGCCGTTCCCGTTCATGTTATTGGGCTCCGAGACTCAGAAGGTGACAAGATTTCGCCCGATGACGACCCGCTTCAGCCGTTTTCAACGCGCCAGACCTGCAGCGAGTGCCACAGCTATGGGACAATCGGTAAGGGCTGGCATTTTAATGCGGTCGATGTGAATGCTGTTCCGGGGCGGAACGGCCAACCCTGGATTTTTGTAGACACCGGCACATGCACGCAAATTCCTCTCTCTTACCGTCCCTGGCCGGGGACTTTCCATCCTGAGAAACTTGGCATATCGTCTTTTAAGTTTACTCAGCTATTCGGTCGACACATGCCTGGTGGTGGAGTGGGCGAACTTGAAAGTGATGATCCGGAAGAGATGATCCGCCAGGATATATCGGGCAGGCTGGAAAGCAACTGTCTCGGCTGTCATAATGCTCACCCGGGCCAGGACCAGGCTGAATATGCCGGCCAGGTGGCCCGTCAGAATTTTCGCTGGGCTGCCGCTGCCGCCTGCGAATTTGCTTCCGTTAAGGGCGCTGCGGTTACCCAGCCCGACACCTACGACCCTTTAATGGACGATGCGATAGCCACAACGTATCGCGAAAATACATTCGACCACAAGAACAGAGTGTTCTTTAACATTGCCAGAAAGGTGCCGAACAAGCGGTGCTATTTCTGCCATTCCAACATAGAGGTTGGTGAGCACGGCTCGGAAGAGTGGGAGGCGGATGAGGATGTGCATTTAGCTGCGGGACTGACCTGCGTCGATTGCCACCGCAACGGTCTTGACCATAATATTGTCCGTGGATATGAAGGCGAGGATGCAGCATCACAAAATCCATTAGCAGCTTCTACATCATGTAAAGGCTGCCACACGCAAGGCCGTTTAGGCGCCCCTGTACCTGAACATCCTGGTATTCCGCCGGTGCACTTTGAGAAACTCACCTGCACGGCCTGCCATTCGGGTCCATGGCCAAAGAAACAGACTCATCGAGGCAAGACCTCGCGGGCGCACGCTCTGGGTACACATGGCGTCAACAAGTCAGCAGATGCGCTACCGCATATTTTGTATCCTGTCTTTGCTAAGCAGGGGGGTATCGGTGCAGGATATTTGGGACAGCTGCTTGTCTTAAGTGGGGGTGGCAAGATTGCACCCCATAAGCTCATCTGGCCTGCCTTTTGGGCCAGCCTGAAAGACAAAAAGGTAACGCCGATTCCACTTAACCTCGCCAAGCGGGCTGCGGGTCGAAGCATCGCTCGGGCCAAGCCTCGAAGCCTGGGTGATTGGCCTACTTTGACTGATGAACACATTACCAAGGCCTTGCAGTCGTTAAAGAAGACGGTTGAAGGCGAGCCCGTTTACATTTGCGGCGGAAAACTCTACAGCCTTGATGAGTCGGGCAAACTTCGCGCGCCTCAAGACCACCCGGCTGCGCAGCCGTATCTTTGGCCCATTGCTCACAATGTCAGGCCGGCTGCCCAGTCACTGGGCGTTCATTATTGTACGGATTGCCATGCGACCGATGCACCTTTCTTCTTCGGTGCAGTTGCAGTCGACTCTCCTCTTGCCGCCGAGCAAGTTGCCGCTAAGAAGATGGTTGAATTCCAGGGCATTGATGCTTTCTACGCCTGGGCGTTTGCTTTTTCATTTGTGTTTAGACCGTTTCTAAAGGTTGTTGCTCTTGGCTCATGCGGTCTTATTGGTGTGGTTTTGTTGTTATATGGGCTTAAAGCCCTGGCCTGTGTTGTAAAAGCACTGGCTGAGGGGGATTAACAGACTTTGTTGAGAATATGTAAATAATATGTTTCGTATAGTTTCTATAATCGGTTTTGTAGTTTGCTTTGTATGCATTGCAGTATGCTGTATAGCTTCGCCTTGTAAGGGATGCGGGTGGAGGCCCGGGCAGATTTTGAGGAAGCTTATCCATCTTTTTACATTGCTTTTCGTGGAACAGAGGCTGAGCCTGATGGGCGTTCTCAGGAAGCTGGTTTATCTGCTGGCATTACTTTGCTTTGTCGTATTAGCGGTCACCGGTTTTTATCCGACACTTGTTTTGGACGAGCACATTTCCGGTTATCTGCTGATGATACATGCCACTTTCGCGCCGATTTTCGCTATCTGCCTGGCAGTTTTAGCTGTGATGTGGGCGTCGCATTGCCGTTTCAACGGCAGAGATTGGCCCTGGCTGCAGCGTTTGATTCGGCGTGTTATTCTGCCGAAGACCGCTGAGGAAAAATTTGTTTGCCAATGTTCTAATCTGGGACAGAAAATAACCTTCTGGCTGATTGTGGTAATAGCTTTGCCGTTAATCCTGTCGATTGTTTCGAGCATGTTTCCGCTTTTTGGAACCCATTGGCAGGAATTGCTTTTAGATACGCACCGTTACAGCGCACTGCTGCTGGCGTTGGCTGTGATTGTGCATACCTACTTGATGGTCCGTACTGAAATGAAGGAATAATAGCGAAGCAAACTGCTCTCGCACCTTTTTGTGAACTGAATAGGGGGATGTTTTATAAATGGGAACCGGAACGAGCTGGAAAGGAGAAAGAGCCAATACAAAAGGTAAAATGAGTGTCGTCAGATGGAATATATCATTGACGTTGGTTACTGGAGACCTTAAATTTAGAATATATAGCCATTTGATAAAAGGATTTGGCAGTAAAATGCTCGATACAATTACTTTTCTCATACCAGTCTGTTCGTGTGGTTCAAGAGAACCAGAGAAATGCAGGTGAATTAACGTTAAATGGGAAGCCCAGTTAAAATAGCTTAAACCAACTTCTTTTGGGAAATCCTTATGGAAAACATGCTCTTGGCAGAGGCTATCAAATCCATACCTGAAAGTACTTTATTTGTCATCTTTCTAATCTTGGTCGTACTTTACCTGGTTTGCGGCTTCGTGATAGTCTGCCTTGTGCCCAGCCTGGGAAATAAGCTGATCCTGCTCTGGGGCAGCGGCGCTTGTATTTGCGGTGACTATGGCCGCTGGGGCCAGCCTCGCCTGGGTTTTGATGTTCGCCGCCCGTTTTCAAATGGATGTCCCGAAAACCGAACTTGGCACCAGGTACTGTAGGTGGTGGAGTGATGTTCTCAAGCAGACTTATGATCCCTGAAAAACGGTTTTGGAATTGATAATAAGAAACGAATTATGAAATATGAGTGACTATATAGTATTAGTCAAACAGGTTCCTGACGTAACACAAATCACCGACAATGCATTTGATCCGGAGACGGGTACGCTGGTCCGAACTCGGCTGGCCAGCGTAATCAACGAGCTGGACTCGCAGGCACTGGCTTTTGCAAACCAGATGAGGCGAGAGGGGGGTGTCAAGGACGGCAAAATCATTGCCTTAACAATGGGCCCGCCGATGGCTGAAGAGGTGCTGCGGTACACCCTCAGCAGGTGTGCCGATATGGTGGTGCTTCTAACCGACAGGGCCCTGGGCGGAGCAGATACCGTGGCCACTGCAAATCCCTTAGCATTTGCTATCAGGAAGATAGTCAAAGAGATACTCAAAGGAAGCGACGATTATTATGTGGTTAGCGGGATGCAATCGGTGGATGGTGACACTGCTCAGGTACCGCCTCAAATCGCTGAGGAGCTGGGCCTGCCTTGTATCGCTTATGTTACCAAGGCCGAATTCAAGGGCAAGCGTTTTGAATTCACGCGGATTATCAGCGGCGGCAGCCAGGTAGTTGCTGCCAAGAAAAAGCCGGTCGTAATAACTGTTGCCAAATATGAATATCCCCTGTTTGCAACATTCTCGGCGAGTCGACAAGCAAACAGAATGGAGATTGTTCGCTGGGGTGGCGATGATATCAAGGCAAGCCACATTGGTGTTACAGGCTCGAAGACGAGTGTAATACGAGTTTTTCCACCCGGCAAAAGTACGAGAAAATGTAAGCAGGTCAGTGACGCAAAATCATTGGCCAAGCTGCTTGTTGACAGCTTCAAGAGCGGTAACGGTGAAGCTGCACAGGGCGCCGAGGCCCGGATGAGCAGCTATGTTTTACCCGGTAAACGAGCTGTCAAATTTGACAGAGGCTTCGAGGGCACAAAGAAAGAAAATGAAAGTTATAAAATCTTAGCTGGCAAGCTCATGGAACTCGGCATTACCGATGTGGGCCAGATTGACGATGCGTGCAGGGAAAAGATTCTTACTACAGCTGGTGAGTATTTCCACAAGAAGGCACTGGAGGACATGATAAATGGCTTTCAGTTGACCGAGCCGAGCTATAAGGGGGATGTCTGGGTCGTGGCCGAACACAGCGACGGCGAGGTTCACCCGGCGACATTCGAGCTTATCGGTAAGGCCCGCGAGCTTGCAGATTCTCTTGAGACGAAAGTAGGCGTTGCCGTAGCCGGCTGCGAAATTGAACCGATGGCAAAAGAATTGATAGCCGCCGGTGCAGACAACATTTACATTATCGAGGACAAACTGCTCAGGTTATTTGACCCGACTGCGTATCGCAAAGCTATTGCTGATGCAGTAAGTAGTTACTGGCCGCAAATTGTTCTGTACGCCGCAACTCCACAGGGCAGAATGTTAGCACCAATGGTTTCATACAGGGTCGGCTGTGGATTGACCGCCGACTGTACCGGGCTTGATATACGGGACAGCTCGCGAAAGGGCCAGATAGGCATCCTGCTGCAGACGCGGCCGGCTTTGGGCGGCAACGTTATGGCTACTATCTGCACGAAAAATTCAAAGTCGCAGATGGCCACGGCAAGGCCGGGCGTTATGAAGAGACTGCCTGCCGATAAGTCAAGAAAAGGTAAAGTCATAAAACACAAGGTCGAGCTTTCCAAAGACGATGTTAGCCTGGAAATTCTGAAAACAGAGCTGGGCACCGGCGAGGTGAACTTTGAGGCTGACGTGATTGTCAGCGGGGGTAAGGGTATGCAAAGCAGGGACAACTACGAACGGTTGGTGAGTCTGCTTTGTGAGGGCTTGAGCAAAAGATTAGATACGCAGGTTGAAAGAGGCGCTTCGCGTGCGGCGGTAGAGCAGGGCTTCATTGAGCGTGTGCACCAGGTCGGCCAAACCGGGACTTCTATCGGGCCTAAACTTTACGTTGCCCTGGGCATATCCGGTGCGATTCAGCATATGATAGGCATTGCAAATACCGACACTATTGTCGCGATTAACAGCGACCCGAATGCGCCGATTTTTAAGCAGTGCGATTATTATATTGTCGGCAATGTCGAATATACCATACCGCAGTTGGTGCAGGCATTAGAGGTGGAATAAGAATTGGCAAAGAATGACGAGTACAACAAGGTGTCGGTATTGGTGGTTGGAGCGGGGCCGGCTGGTCTGGCATGTGCGATACAGCTCAAAAGCGAAAAGCCGGAGATTGATGTTTGTGTTATAGAGAAAGCACCTGACCTGGGCAATCACAGTCTCTCCGGTGCGGTTTTAGAGTCGGAGCCTCTGCATACGCTGCTGGATTCGGCGGTACCGGACTGGCGGGACAGTGACGCGGCGAAAGATGTCCTGGCGAACGTGATAGACAAAGACGATATAATGTTTTTGCTGGGCAGGAAGCTGGCGTTCAATATCTTCTTTGTGATTAAGCTGGCCAAGGCCTTTGGGCTTGGATTCGGGCAAATGATACACAAGGGGGATTACTCGGTATCGATAAGTAAGCTGACCAAGTGGATGGGACAGATTGCGAAGGACCTTGGCGCCGAAGTATTGACCGGCTTTGCAGCGGAGGATATTATTGTCGATGAGTCAGGCAGGGCGGTGGGAGTTAAGCTTGTTGACCAGGGTCTCGACAAAGAAGGCCGGAAGCAGCCGAACTTCGTCGAAGGTGAAGTTATAAATTCTGACTTTCTGCTGCTTGCCGAGGGATGCGACGGGCTTGTGACGGAAAAGTTTGTTGAGAAAGCCGGTCTGCAAAGGCAAAGCCACTGTCTCTACTCTGTGGCGGCGAAAGAGCTGATAAAGGTCAGCCCCGAGCAATATCAGAAGTTTGCCTCGGGCCGAGTGGTCCACGCGATGGGTTATCCAATCTGGACGCCGGTGATGGGTCCGGGGATGTTCGGCGGCGGCATCGTATATGCCGGTGTCCAGGACCATCTATCTGTTGGTATGATTGTCGGTGCCGACTGGAAGTACTGCGATTTCAATGTACAAGATGCGCTGACAAATTTCAAAAATCACAGCTTTATCAGGCAGTTCATCGAGGGCGGCGAGGTCGTCGAAGCCGGTGCGAAGATGATTCCCGAGGGCGGCTGTTACGCCATTCCGAGAGACCCTGCCACCGGCAGTATAGGTAAGGACAACGTGATGATATTAGGTGACAGCGCCGGCTTTGTGAATATGCTCAAGATTAAGGGGCTGCACAATGCGATTGACTCGGGTATGCAGGCGGCAAAGGCCATAGCTGAGAGTCTGGATAGGCCTGAGGAGGCGGCGGTGAAATATACCGAGCTGATTGACCAATCGGCCGTTGGCAAAGAGATGGAGTCGGCGAAGAACTTCCGGCAGACTGTGGCAAAGTTCGGGCCTTTGCAGGGGATGCCGCTTTCTGTTCTCGGGGGACTGCTTCCGGAATTCGATATCGAGAAAGACTTCGAGACGATGACAATCGCTCAATACCGGCTTAAACCAAATCAGGACTTTGACAAAGATACGTTTACAGCAATGGCTGTGACCGAGCATAGGGAAGAGCAGCCATCACATTTGACAATTCTGGACTCGGAGGTTTGCAGGACCAGATGTACACCGAAGTTCAATAGTCCCTGCGTTGTGTTCTGTCCGGCGGGTGTGTACGAAACGATACACGATGAGGTTGAGCCGGCCAACCCATCGAATTGTCTGCACTGCAAGACCTGCCAGAGGAAGTGTCCGTTCGACAATATAAGATGGACGGTTCCGGAAGGTGGCGGTGGGCCACGCTATAAGAGAATGTAAAAACGCACAAACTGTCCAATAGAATCAGAGACCGGAATTGCCGGAGAGCCCGGAAAAGAGAAAGAGCAGAAGGAGAAGGTAAAAGTAGCTGTGGTAGGGCTTGAGTTTGGAACGGAGTTTTGTTTTGCCTTATTCATAACGATCAAATTCCTAAACAGACTGGAAAGGAGAAAGAGCCAATGAAAAAAGTAAAAGTAGCTGTGGTCGGACTGGGTTTTGGAGCCGAGTTTATCCCTATTTATCAAAGGCATCCTGATGCCGAATGTTATGCTATTTGCCAGAGAAACGAAGACCACCTCAATGAGATAGGTGAGCAATTTGGAATCGAAAGACGGTTCACCAAATTCGAAGACCTCTTAAGCATTGATGAGCTGGACGCTATCCATGTCGTTTCGCCCATAGCCGACCATGCCTGGATGTCACTGGCCTCGTTAAATGCAGGCAAACATACTGCCTGCACGGTTCCAATGGCGACAACTACAGAAGACTGCCTCGAAATTGCAAAGGCACGGAAAAAAAGCGGCAAAGTGTATATGATGATGGAGACAGCCGTATATTCACGGGAATTTCTCTATGCAAAGGAGCTTGTTGAGACGGGTAAGCTGGGCAAGATTCAGTTTTTAAGGGGTTCGCATCAGCAGAATATGGGCCTGCCTGGTTGGCCGGATTACTGGTACGGTTTCCCGCCAATGCACTATGCAACCCACGCAATCAGCCCGCTGCTCTGCCTTGCAAAAAAGTCGGTTGAGTCGGTTGTTTGTTATGGCTCAGGAGTAATTCAGGAAGACTATATCAAAAAATACAATTCGCCGTTTGCAATTGAAACCGCTATCCTGAAACTGGCCGATTCTGAACTTGCCTGCGAGGTGACAAGGTCGCTTTTTAATACAATCCGGCAATACAGAGAAAGCTTTGATGTGTACGGTACAAAACTTTCATTCGAATGGGAGCAGGTTGCCGGCGAGGGGCCGGTGATTTACTCCGGCTATGAAGATGCCAAGAGAATAGAGGTTCCGGATTATGGCAGCTTGCTGCCAAAGGAGATAGCTCCGTTCACGGGCCACGGCGTCTATGACGAAGAACACGAGCACACTTCTTTTATCCAGGGTTCTGGACACGGCGGCTCACATCCCCATCTGACTCACGAATTTATTCGTGCAATTGTTGAAAGCCGGGAGTCTGCGGCCGATGCAAAAACCGCCGCTAACTGGACAATGGCGGGGATATGTGCCCACGAATCAGCGATGAACGGCGGCAAGAGAATTGAAATCCCTCAGGCAGAATAATTTTTTATGCCATTCGACTTTTTAAGAGGCAATGTTATACTGTTTGGATACCCGGCGAGGTGCCGGTGGAACATAATCGAGTAATTTAGTTAGGAGAACGAATTATGAGTAATGGAATGCTGCCAGATTACGTAAGTATGGCCAAGCCGAATCCGATGGAGAATCGGGCGCCCTGGTACAAGAATACGGCGCCGACATACGCCGGTATCTTCCTCTGGTTTGTCTTTTGGAACAAGATGGCCAGCGGCGGAACGGACGCGCCGGGCGGTGTGCTGGGCCAGGGTCTTGGCGTGGCCTTACTTGGACTCGTTGTGGCCGCACTGATATGCCACTTCCTGTTCTATCTTGTTCCCGGTCTGCTCGGGATGAAGACGGGTCTGCCGCTGTATGTTGTTGGAACCTCGACGTATGGTGTGCAAGGCGGGTTTTTGATGCCGGGGTTTATGATGGGAGTACTGCAATTCGGGTGGCTCGGAGTCAACGCCTATTTTTCATCGCTGGCGTTGGCGCCGCTTTTTGGCGGTAGTTCGGCAGCCCAGATAATCATCGCCATCGTTTGGGCGGCCGTGGCAGCGTTTGTCGGGTTGAAAGGCATCCAATACGTTGGCAAAATAGCTACTTTTCTTCCTCTAATTCCGTTAGTCATATTGGTGATAATGATAGCGAAAACTATTGGTGGAATAGGGGATTTTGAGGCGGAGAAGTTAGTTGCAGCCAGCGCCGCGCCGGGTAGTAGTGCCGTTGGTCTGACTTTTTTCGGGGTGATAGCCTTGTGCATCACGTATATCGTGGGATTCTTTGCCACAGCCGGAGCAGCAGGTGTGGACTTCGGGATGAACAACAAGGATGAGAAAAACGTTCGGATGGGCGGCCTGGTTGGCATCGCTCTGGCCACTATCGTTGCTGGCGGAGGGGCTATCCTGATTGCGGCCGGAGCCTTCGGTAAAGGCCTCGGGGCAGGGCTCGACACAGCAGATATAGGTTTTATGAGCACTATCATGGGCTCAGAGGGCGCTGGCAAGGCCTTTGGCTTGCTGCTGGCCATAGCAGCTTTCCCACCGGCGTGCTTCTCGTCGTTCATCGCGGCCAACAGTTTCAAGACGACGCTGCCAAAGGTGAATCCTTTCATCTCGGTCGGTGTTGGAACTGCTGTGAGTATTCTGCTTGCCGTGACGGGCTGGGCAGGGGACGTGATGGGTGTTTTCACAATTATCGGTGCTTCCTTCGGTCCGATCTGTGGCGCTATGATGGCTGATTACCTTCTGGCCGGCAAGAAGTGGGCTGGTCCTCGGGCCGGTTGGAACCTGGCGGGCTGGATTTCCTGGGTGGTTGGCTTTATCGTTGGAATGCTGCCCTTAGTGAGCAGTGTCAAAATTCCTGCGGCGCCGCTGGCGGCATTTATTGTCGGTGGCGTGCTCTATTATGTACTTGCCAAGGCAGGGCTTGAGTCAAAAGTGCTCGAGATGACTCCTGCTGAAGCTCCGGCTGAAAGTGCTCAGACGCAATAGGTTGCGCTTCGGAATCCAAAGTAGATGCGAAACTGACAATTGATTAATGTATCGTCCTATAACGCAGGGATTCGGTAGTCCCGAATCCCTGCTGATTTTTTCATGTCTCAGGGGAGGAATCGATAAACAGGCCTGTTATGGATGTTTTTTTGCTTACCTGGATTCTGTAGCGTAATGGGTATGCTGCAAAGAAGTGCAAAAAAATAACCTTCCGGTAGCTTGACAATCTTGTCTAAATGATATAAAATGCTTGTTCTGATTAAGTCGGGCAAACGATAGTTTGCTTCAAAAACAATGTATCGTTGGTAATGCAGAATTTTGAGGTTAAGAAGAAATGAGGAAAAAAGGTCTTAATTCAGTAGTGAACGTTTCTATCTGTATTTTGATAGTGATGGCTTTGTTGGTTGTTGCTTCATGCAAACAGTCCGAAGAAGAAGAGGCACCACCCGAAGTGCAAAAACAACCCGGCCCGAATACTCCTGTTGTGTCCGTAGAGCCTGTCAAAGAACCGGGGAAAAGTGTTTCAGAGCCCCCCGAAGCTACGAAAGTGACGCCACCCACAACCAAGGACACCGAGAAAGTCGAACAGCCTGTCGTCGGGGATGCAAGCACATCCAAATGGGTGCCAATACTCATTAAGCTTCCCAAACCGATGTTTGTTGGCACGCCGCAGGATACGAAGGTGGAGAATCTTGAGAAACTACGAGGTAAGCCGCGGCCGCCATTTTATGCCCCGCCCAGTGTAAAAAACGTTGCCTTCGAAAAACCGGTGACCAGCACAGACGACATGCCAATCATCGGCGAGATAGAAATGGTAACCGATGGTGACAAGGAAGCGGCTGACGGCAGTTATGTTGAGTTGGGCCCTTTTAAGCAAAGCGTCACTATTGACCTCGAAGCCGAGTATGAGATATACGCCATTGTGTGCTGGCACTTCCATAAGCAGGCGCGTGTTTATTTTGATGTGGTTGTGCAGGTTGCCTCTGACCCTGATTTTATTTCGGATGTCACTACCCTGTTCAACAACGATATTGACAACTCTTTTGGTTTGGGTGTCGGCAAAGATAAGCACTATACCGAAACTTCTGAAGGCAGGCTTATCGCGGGTAAGGGTGTTCGAGCCCGCTATGTCCGCCTCTGCAGCTGGGGCAATAACAGCAACGACTTAAATCACTATATCGAAGTGGAAGTTTACGGCAAGCCGGCAGGATGAAATGGCCAAAAGAAGTTTGGTCCTAATTTTAGCCGTTACAATTTGCGCTGTTGCTTTGCGTCTGCCGCGGTTGCAGCAGCGTCCCATGCATGGTGATGAGGCCATCCATGCCTTCAAGTTTGGAGAGCTTCTGGAAGAGGGTGTCTATCGCTATGACCCCAATGAATATCACGGCCCGACGCTTAATTACCTGACCTTGCTTCCCGCCTGGGCCGGCCGCGCCCAAAAATTTGCGGACCTTAGCGAAACCATGTTGCGCATTGTGCCTGTTTTCTTCGGCGTGTTGCTGGTGCTGCTGCTTTTACTGATGGCCGATGGTCTGGGGCGGACCGGTTCGGTTTGCGCCGCCGTATTGACCGCTATCTCGCCGGCTATGGTTTATTACAGCCGGTACTACATTCAGGAAATGCTGCTTGTTTGTTTCACCTTTGGAGTGATTGTCTCCGGCTACCGGTATGCCAAAAGCAGGAATATCGGGTGGGCTTTACTTGCCGGCGTGTTTTTGGGTTTAATGCATGCGACCAAGGAAACATGTATCATTGCCTTTGGCTCATTGCTGCTGGCTCTTTTGCTTACGTTGTTGCTGCGAAGTCGGTCAAATGGGTCTGTCTTAAATACGATTAAAGCCGTGAAAACCTGCCATCTTATTACAGGTCTTATAGCTGCTGTAGTAGTATCGGGCCTGTTTTACTCATCATTTCTATCCAACCCCGGCGGAATTTTGGACTCCTTTCGAACATATATAAATTATCTGAATCGGGCCGGCCAAAACCAATTGCATATTCACCCATGGTATTTTTACCTGAAGATGCTCCTCTATTACAAATACGGTCCGGGGCCTTTCTGGAGCGAAGCCCTCATTGTTATCTTGGCTGTGGTTGGTTTTGTAGTTGCGATGAGAGGAAAAGGCATGACCGGCGTTAATTTCCACCTGCTTCGGTTTATTGCCTTTTACACGTTGGTAATGACTGCAATGTATTCCATAATCCCGTATAAAACACCATGGTGTCTGTTGGGATTCCTGCATGGAATGATTTTGCTTGCCGGTGTCGGAGCTGTTGCGCTGATAAATCTGACGCCGAATATCCTGGCGCGAGTACTTATCGGCGTACTGCTGATTGCCGGCGGAGCGCACCTGGCCTGGCAGGGGTATCTGAGCAATTACAAATATTATGCTGACAGTCGCAATCCTTACGTCTACGCTCATCCGACTACGGATGTGTTTACCATAACCGAGCGAGTGGAAGAATTGGCAAAAGTGCATCCGGATGGCTTGCCAATGCCTGTTCAGGTTATCTGCCCCGACGGTGACTACTGGCCTCTGCCATGGTATTTCCGACACTTTGAGAAAGTTTGGTGGTGGACCGATATTGATAAGAATGTAATGCCTGCTCCTGTCATTATTGCATCTGCGAGTGTTGAGCCGAAACTGAGGGAGTATTTTTTTCTGCCTCCCCCCGGCCAAATGAACTTATATATACCTCTTTTCGATACCTATTTAGAACTGCGTCCGCAGGTAGAGTTACGCGGATATGTAACTAAAGACTTGTCGGATAGTTACCACCAATATCAGTCGGATAGGGAATCGTTGCAAAGCAAGGGTGAAAAATGAATCAGCCGCAGGGAGAAACTTATTTTGTCGAAAGCGATTGGGATTCAATCACTGGAGTCCCACGGTTTTCCCACGAAGCTATGGCGACCACTTTTGAGGTCTTTATCCTGCACGAAGACGGCCATTATGCCCAGCAGGCGGCCCAGGCCGCTTTCGATAGGCTTGACCAACTCGAGCAGGATCTGAGCCAGTTCATCGAAAACAGTGACATCTCCCGAATCAACAACCTTACCGCCGGTCAGTCTATACGGGTTTCCCTGGACACATTTGAATGCCTGCAAATAAGCCGTCGCATTCATATCGAAACCAACGGGGCTTTTGATATAACAGTTGGATTTCTACTGAGCTGTTGGCTAAATCCGGACAAAAGTCTGCGCGTACCTTCAAAAAAGGAATTGAATCTTGCCCGTCAGCGCACCGGCATGGACCTTTTCAAATTGGACGAATCCCAATACACGGTGGAGTTGTTAAGAGACAAAGTGCAAATTGACCTCGGTGGCATCGGCAAGGGCTACGCAATTAGCAAGATGGCTGAGCTGCTGCGCGACTGGAGTATTGATTTGGCCCTGATTCATGGGGGCTACAGTACGGCTTTGGGTGTTGGCTCACCACCAGGGACAAAGGGCTGGCCCGTCACATTGAGCAATCCACGTAATCGCAAACAGACATTGGCCAGGCTTTGTTTGCAGAACAGAGCACTAAGCGGCTCAGGTCTGCAGAAGGGCCGGCATATAATCGACCCACGTACGGCCCATCCGGTGGAAAGCAGATGCGCCGCCTGGGCTTGTGCTTCCGATGCAGCAACAGCCGACGCCCTGTCAACGGCCTTTATGGTTATGAGCCCGAATGAGGTCAAGCAATACTGCTTGCGCCATCGCAAGGTGCTGGCCATGCTCATACTACACGAGGAGGGCAAAAAGAAGCAGAAGGACAAGATTTTACATTTCGGGAAGTGGAAGAAATCAGACTTACGCTGAGAATCAGAACTTTTCGGCACTGAGGCAAACTCAATTGTTCTTTCTGTTCTTCAATTACCCGCAGGAAGTCTAATGACAACTCTTTTATGCGGTTGTTTTGAAGCGGATGAGCCTGGCTGAAATCTGGGGAGTGTGATTTTAGGCGTTCTGGCAATGGTTTTAAGTTCGGTTCTTTGAACACCAAAGTTATTCATCCCAAAATTCTTAAAGCCCAGTTTTATTGCGGGAGAGTTTTCTTGGACTCGGAAATCTCCGTTTGCCGGATCAATAAACATCGGGTTGCCTACGATTGAGTTCTCATCGCAGCCGTGAGCGGCGAATTTTCTGCGGTCCGTATCATTGGTTGTAAAGAGGTTGCGGTCGACTTCCCTGCCCCACTTTCCCTTTGTCATGCCGCCTGCCGGCCGGTATGGGCCCATCACAATATTGCGTGTGAAGACATCATGGCTGTTGTCATACCAGACATGCGGATGGAAGCTGTTATTGATGATGATATTGTTGTAGGCCTTGCGATGGAATCCTTCACGAAACTTCAGGCCGCCTCTTAAGAGCAGATTATTATATATCTCGTAATTACTTGAACCGTCATCAAGATCAATATCCCAGCCGTGGTCACAGCGCCAGCGGCTGTTGCGTATAATCGTTTTTTCTGTATCCAGCAATGCCAATTGTGGTAATTGCTCCGCGGGTGCATCTTTCAATCTCCAGAAACGGTCACGCCCCCACGAATTAAAACTGCCATGGTCTCCCGTTTCAAGAACAGTGTCAAACACATCACAATACTCGATAAGGTGGCCGCCAAACGTACCTTCACTGATGTTAATCCCGGCCCGGCCGACATCATAGATTGAACAATGCCGGATAGTAATGCCCCTTGACATGGAAATCTGAATACCTGTGGCTTGCTTTTCAACCACACCGATTCGATGGATTAGGCAATCTTCAACAACACAATCTGCCGGGTAGTTTTCAGTCTTTGGTCCGGGTGTTTTATCGATATCGGCATAGCTTTGACGCTGGCCGTATTCGAAAAGCGGATTCCGAACTGCCCCTGGATTACCAACAAAGGCTACACCGCTTGCTCCTGCGCCGAAAATATGACAACCCTGTATGGCAATGCGCCGGTTATAATTATTCACAAAGACGGCATTGCCCCCAACCTGATCAAATGTAGAATTCTCAATTCCACAGTCTTCTGTGCCGTTGAAAAGCACTGCTCCCCCGCGATAAATTGTCCAGTCACTTCGCAACAGCGGTTCTTTGGTGTCCATAAAAGTACGTGCAGTATGACGGAACGTAAAATCCTGAAGTGTAATGAAGCGAACCGGCTTTTCCTGCGAACCCTGAAATTCGACAAGGTGACGCAATCGTACGATTTCGATTGTGGCATTTTCCAGGTCGGTATTCTTTGGAGGATAGTAGTAAAGTGTTGAAGTCTTTGCATCGTGGAACCATTCTCCCGCAGCGTCCAGTTCCTCGAAGATGTTTTCAACAAACCGGTGTTCGGCGTGCATGCCCATCTTGCGATTGTTCTGCCAGCCGCCTTCATAGGTTATCGTATTGTCCGCTTTTTTCCCGGTGATACGGTAGTGGTAACCGCCCCAGCGATGGCGGTGCATTGCATGGATAAAGCCTCCGGCTGGGTCGGCCCAGCCCGAGGCCCTTTCCTTGCTGAAAGCATCCCGGGAATAGCCGTAATAAACCAAGACCTTCGGATCATAGTTTGGATAGCGGGCCATGTGCCGGCGTGTGCCGTTAACAAAAAGCTGATCAATCCGGAGACCAACTGGTGTTTGGGCCTTCATGATGCCGTCCCGATACGGCTTCCAGTTCAGCACCAGTCTCTGTCCGCCACTGAGAACAACTGTTTCCCCATCAGCAGCAGTGTAAACTACAGGAGCCTGCTTGCTGCCCGAGTCTTTGGCGGTAAATACCAGCGGTTCATCCAGGTAATAGGTGCCGCCACGGATGTAGACTGTGACCGGTTCTTTCAAGGTTTTCTTTATCTGCTGCACCGCGTCACGCGCGTGGGTTATGGTGGCGAACGGTCGGCCCTTCGTACCGGGATTGACATCGTTGCCATTGGGGGCCACGTATAATTCCAGAGCAAAAGAAGGTACACAGATGCCCATCAGAATAACAGCACTCAATCCTGCTCTTATCATCGTTTCCTCCAAATCTCATCAAGAGTAAAACGGCCGGGCCGGAACACCCTGCCCAAATAAATACACTCGGCTCTTTATCGACTTTTGGAGCCCTTGTCCAGGGCTCGCTTGATAGTGATTAGTTCTGAAAGGACCCGCCATGAGCTTCGTGTCGGCGATAACCTACTGTCACGGTCGCATGTCCAGTCAATGGGAAATTCTTTTATACGGTAGCCCTCTTTTTGGGCCCGCAGTATGATTTCAATATCGAAAATAAATCCATCGGTAATACATTCGCCGTAAAGGTGTCGCGCGGTATCGCCCTTGTATATTTTGAAGCCGCATTGTGTATCGGTGAACTCAGAGGGGACTTTCATATAGTGAATCACAAACCAGTGGAACAGTTTGGAACAAATCCGCCGATATAAACTTTGGGTTTTCTCAATATGGCATCCCCGCATTTTTCTTGAACCGTGCGCTATATCGCAGGTACCGTTTTTCAGTAACTTGAGCCCGTGCAAAACGTCTTCATAGGGCACGCAACAGCCGCTGTCGGCAAACATCACATATTCGGCGCTTGTTTGTTTTATGCCCGTTCGAATGGCGTATCCTTTGCCTCGATGATGCTCGTAACGAATGACGTTTCGTTTTATTGCAGGGGAAATTTCAATATTTTTTGCGGCTTCCGCGGTGTTGTCCTGGCTGCCGTCATCGACGACAATAATTTCTCCCGCCAGCCCGTTGTCCTCTAAAAACGCTGCTGCCTCCTCGACATCCCGACCAATTTTTTTGCTTTCGTCAAGTGCCGGTATAACAATAGATAGGTCCATAAGGTTTATTTCTAAATTATAAAAGCAACTCAGCGACCTCGTAGTCTGAGCAGCTCGGCCATATACCTTTTTTCACTGGCGGTATACAAAGAAAAACAGTATTATAACCAAAATAGAAGATAACGCAATAACACAATCATTCTAATCAGTTGTTTTATATGAATTTGTGTATTTGTGAAAGGCCGGACGGTGTGGCGGCAACCGGCATCATTGATGAAGTTTGTTTTTATGACCGTGCACTTTCGGAAGACCTGGTAAAGGCCCTGTCTGAAAACGGAAAGTAAAAAATTCATGTTTTCAGAAGTTGAATATTTTTTTGGAGTCGGTAGTTACTGTCGGAGTTGGATATTAAAGGTCCCTGAAGGAGAAATATGGTGCGGCTAAGAAAGTGGCTGGTTATAGCTGCAACAGTCATCGTCTTTGGATTGGTGTTTGCTCTCTATTGGATGTTCAGTTATCTGGACCATCGAAAGGGTATCCAACTATTCCGAACAGCTTGGTCAACAGGTAAATGGCGAGAGTCGGTGCCGTATCTGTGCCGCAGTTTGGAGCGTCCGCGTTTTATTGTATCCCCTATAGAGCGGCAGTATGCGGTATGGGCATTAGGTAGCGCAGGAGATCCGAATGCCGTGGGGCCTTTGATAAAGGTATTGAAGCATAAGAATGTGGGAATTCGACGAGCCGCGGCAAAGGCCTTAGGTAATTTTGGGCGGCCAATAGCTGTCGAGCCTTTAACCGTGGCTTTGAAGGATGAGGACCCAACAGTGCGATGCCTTGCTGCATGGGCCTTAGGGCAGACGGAAGATACAAGGGTCGTCGGGGTATTGATTGCTGCTTTAGAAGACAAGGATTCTTTTGTCCGGTGCAGCGCAGCAGTAGGTTTAGGTTGGAGAAAAGACGCAACAGCAGTAAAGTTTTTGATTAAGACTTTGAAGGATGAAGATTCGCATGTCCGAGTGAGAACGGTGCACGCCCTGGGTCAACTGCAGGACGCAAACGCCGTAGTGCCTTTGAGCGATGCCTTGAAGGATGACAATCAGGATGTTCGATTCGAAGCGGCGCAGGCTCTTGGGAAGATCAAAGGGCCTGCAGTAATACCGCCATTGATTGAAGCTATGGGAGACAAGGATTCGCATGTCCGACGGGGCGCGGTAAGGGCTTTAGGCAGTATAAAGAACGCAAGGGTGGTCGAGCCATTGATTGCTGCTTTGAAGGATGCGGACTCACGGGTACGATGGTACGCGGCAGAGGCATTAGGTCAAATAAAAGACACAAGGGCGTTCGAACCGTTGATTGCGGCTTTGAAGGATGAGAATCAGGGCGTCCAATTCGAAGCGGCGGAGGCTTTAATAGATATGGGCAGGACAAAGGAACCGAGGGTGGTAGAGTTTTGGATCGGGGCTTTGAAGGATGAGCATTGGGCCACTCGAATCGAAGCAGCAAGAACCTTAGGCAAGATACAAGACGAAAGAACAGTAGAGCCACTAATTGCTGCTTTACAGGATGAGAGTTGGCGTGTTCGATTCGGAGCGGCAGAGGCCTTACTGAATATGGGTAAGATGGAAGAGGCAAGATTGGCAGAGTTTTGGATGAGGGCTTGGGTGGATGAGAACCCAACCGTTCAACGGCGTGCAGAAGAGGATTTAGTAAATGTAGGCAAGCGCGGCTCTGCGAGTGTGGCGGAAGCTTTGGTTGCAGCTTTGAAAGATGAGAAGCAACACGTCCGAGAGAGGGCAGGGTTGGTCTTAGGGGATATAGGTACACCAGTAGTCCGGTCCTTGATTGCTGCCTTGAACGATGGAGATTCGCGTGCCCGACACGGTGCAGCGAGCGCTTTAGGGATGATAAAGGACGAAAGAGCTGTGGGGCCTTTGATTGCTGCTTTGAAGGACCCGAATTCGGAAGTGCGATGCAAAGCAGCAAAGGCTTTGAGTGGTATAAAGGCCATAGAGGCAGTGGAACCTTTGATTGATGCTATCAAGGACACTGATGCAGATGTACGATACAAAGCTGCACAAGCTTTAGGTAGCATAAAGGATACAAGGGCGGTAGAACCATTGATTGCCGTGCTAAAGGATGAGAATTCGTCTGTCCGATGGTTCGCGGCATGGGCGTTAGGTCGGATAAAGGACGCAAGGGCGATAGAGCCTTTGAAGGCGGTTTTAGACGATGAGGACCCTGGAGTACGCAAATCTGTTTCCGCCGCTTTGAGGCAAATCTACCAGCACCAGAAAAAGCTAAACGAGAAGAAGTAACTCTGGCGGCACATAGGATTGCCCGTTTGGCGGCCTGTTGATGGGAAAAACGGGCCAAAAACAAACTTTTGTTGCAGTCCGGCGTAGTAAATGATATAATATGGAATACGGCTATAAAGGGTTTATTGAACCGAGAGTCGAGATTTTTGAAAAGTGAATAAGGGGGCGAACGGTTTCGACCGGATGGCGGAGAGCCAAGTTGCATGTCCAGGACGCCGGTTGGCCTGGTTAATCATCCGGCAACAAATTTAATTGGCAACTCAATGTTGCGAATGGCTGCTTAATTTAGCAGCTCGTCCTGCCTGACTTTGCCTGTGGGTTTGGTAAGGGCGTCAAATAGCAGGCTGGCCGAGTCGGTTGTTCGGGCCGGCTTCGGTAAGAACTCTCCGAAATAGTCGAACCAACAGCCTGTCGTTTGGCTTTTGGCAAGGCGAAAGAGTAATAAAACGACTAAGCATGTAGACGCTTGTCTTGAAACATCTCGGGACGGGGGTTCGAATCCCCCCGCCTCCATCCTGCTTCGCTCGACAAAGTCGAGCTACGCAGGATGTCCTCCGTAGCTCTGCGTAGCTTTAGCGAAGCAGAAGCGAAGGAGGACTTTTTTCTGTCTATCTTTAATTTAGAGTCCAGAAGTAAATGAAATACGTCTATTTTCTTGAAAGCATTTCTCACCCAGGTGAACGTTATGTTGGCCTTACCTCTGATTTAAACAAACGCCTGTCAGACCATAACACTGGCAAATCGCCACATACCAGCAAACACCGGCCCTGGAAAATAGCGATTGCTATTCGATTCGCCGATGCCCACAAGGCCGATGCGTTTGAAAAATATCTCAAATCCGGTTCCGGCCATGCATTTGCCAAACGACATTTCTGGTGAAATTTGCATGGCAAATTTGGGTTCTAAGCCGAAGGCCGGAATCCCCCCGCCTCCAGTCTAAAAAACCCTTGATATTGAGTTAATATCAAGGGTTTTTTAGTATGTGTAGATTTTAGATAGTGTTTTTGGTCGCTTTTCCAAGGCTATACTCAAAAAGCCTGTGGTCTATACAATCTAATGTCAACCTATCTAAAATAATATAGGAGTGTTTGGGATTTGCCGTCCCTTAAGAGTTCGATTTCCATAGTTGATAGCTTCCTTGCTCTTTTGAAAATCTTGTAAGCTCGTATTTTGCTGCTTAACGGTTGTCCATTGACTACTCGAATTATGTCGCCGCTCTTAAGCAGAAGCTCTTTTGCCACCAATATTTTATCTAAGCCGGATATTCGAAGCCCTTCTATTTGACCGTTGATGTGATAAGGTTCAATAACTGCCTTTTTCAATACTGCCTCTATATGTTTCATTTTAGTCTGTATCTTGGTTAGTACCTGTTTAGCTGGTGCATTCGTTCTCACTGTATCACTGGTTTGTTTGGTGTTCCGGCCCGAAGGTGTTTCAGTAGTATCAATGCTGTTGGAGGACTGCTCAGCGCCAATTCTCATCATTGTTTCTGTCTCTACTTGTAAATATAACGCTAGGCCACCATCTACGATGTTTACTGCGGGATTATCTATTTTCCACAAGTAATCCCTGCTTTCGTACCTCTTTTGTATGATCTCTATTGAGTATGGTCCATCATTGGGGTCTATTAAACATACATCAGGGGTGGCTTCGAGACTCTGGCTGTTTACTGCCATCATGGAACATCCTGCCTGGAAACACAAAAACATACGCAATATTATTGTACTGTAAATTAACCTTTTCATCGTCTTTGACCTCCTCGAAATAAATTTCTTCGCTGCGAATCGTCTGCAGCTAATTCATCTATCTCTTACAGCTTTATGTACCCGGCGTGTCTCAAAACAGATATTTTAACCCCACAACACAAACGTACTGATCATTCTTATGCAATGTCCCCCAATCGTCCAGCCCATTCATATCCCTTAGAGTGAAATTAATGAATGGGGAGAGATTAGATACGCCAAAAGGTTCCGCCAACAGAGCACCGAACTGCCACTGCTTTTCGTAGGTTGTACTATCACTTACCCAGATGGTACCTGCAGGACCACCTGAATCAAGGTTCATTTTCGAATATCCTGCATAGAGGTCCAGAAATCCTATCTTGCCCAAAGAGATATTCCGAAGGGCAGCTTCAAGCCCCCAAACCTCAGTTGATTCTAACGGTGGACCCCATGTTTTGCCTTGCTCAAAATCTCCAAGGAATCCCCGAATTTCAAATCTCGTAACTGAAGATAACGGCGTGGTATAGGTCAATGAATACAGTAAGTGATCGAGACGGCTCTTCTGCCCCCCATTGGATCCAATATCATTCTTTATAAATGATCCAGAAAATTTCACAGTACCAAGCTTTTCCTGGATAGGCTTACCTAAGAGGGCGGAAAGATAGACATCCCAGGTGAATGTATACCCTGGATAGCTGTTGGCTCTCGAATCATGAGAGTTGAACACACTGGCTTCTCCCATTTGCCAGTCACCATCTATTATACCAACATCTACATTAAAGATTGGGTCAAGGGTGTTAGATTGGTAGGCATACTCAAAAAGGATTCCTTTGTCATAATGTTGACTTAATACGAGAGGTGAAAGTCTAGCTGCATAATATTTAGTGGGGTTACCTTCTATTGGATCAAGCCCTGCAAATTTCATGGCTCCCAATCTAATGCCTATGTAGTGTTTCTTTAAGGTCCAGTTATAAAAGATATGGGTGAGAATATCAGGCCTGTTCAAATAGCCATCAGCTCTCATCCGATGCTGGTTGTGCTTGTTGTTTTTAGTTGGATCATTAAAGTTGAGCACACTGTCTGAAGGTACAACGTCAAGCTCAACCCCAAGATAGCGATTATCCATCTTACGTTCAAGATACCCAATTAGGTTGATATAAAGATCTCCAAAGGATGCCTCATTACCTCCTCCCGATCTGTGACCATTAAAAATTGCGGCTGTTTCACCCTCAATACCAAGTGATGCGGTCCATTCTCTAAAAGAGGTCTTCAATACACGGTCATTGTGGGGGGCTTCATTGCCTTGAGGAGTTAGCTGCGCCAAGGCATTTCTTGGATTTACTGCCATCATGGAACATCCTGCCAGGAAACACAAAAACATACGCAATATTATTGTACTGTAAATTAACCTTTTCATCGTTTTTGACCTCCACGAAATAAATTTCTTCGCTGCGAATCGTGACCAGCTAATTAATTCTTCTATCTCTTACAGCTTTATGTACCTGGCGTTGCTGTTCTGCCTGTTTCAGGATTTTGTAGGCGCAGTCTCTTATTACGCCAAAAAGTATGCGGCAGGAATCGTCACCGCTGGTGGCCTCCCCCTTATTTGCGGTGTCCATTAGTGCTTCAGCTATTTTCAAGGCCTTCACAATATTGTTATGACAAGCATGATTCATTTCTCTTTTCCCTTTCTTTTTTGAATCCACTAATACTTAGAGCAATGGGTATGCCAGAGTGTAGGGAGGGGCTGATAAGTAGTCGTAAGTTCATTAATGAGTTAGGATTACATTAATGATTTTTTAAAAGGGTGTTGTATAATTGTCTCATTTGAAAGATGCTTAATAGGACATCGAATGAGAGAGTTGCTCGGATTAAACGACCTGTCTTTGCGGAAAGGCTTTGTAAGGCCTTGCGTGCCAGACTGTTATGGCTGGATATGCGGTGCCCGATGAGATTGTGGTGTGCCATTTAGAGTAAATGGGACACTGCGGGTGATGTGGGACACTTGAAGGGGAAAGATTACTATACTGTGATTTTGCTCGTTTTTTCGCTCTCCTCGAGAAACCGATACAGGGTAGACCGTGAAACTCCAAGCCTATGCGCAGCCTCGAATTTATTACCACCGGTCTCTTCCAGTATCCGCCACACGGTCTCCGTATCGAGCTTGTGTTTTCGTTTTTTTCTCGCTTTTATTGGGCGAAGCTTTGTTTGCATAGTTGTCTTAAGAATATTTGAGGGGAAATGTTCGGGCAGGATTAGATTATCTCTACATTTTACCAGCGCGTATCGAAGGGTATTTTCGAGCTCTCGAACATTTCCAGGCCAGTCATAATCCATCATAACATCGACAGCTTCTGGTGATAACCCAACATCCTCTCTGCCTACCTCTGTCAGGGCTTTTTTCAAGAGGTGCTCGGCCAGCAGAGGAATATCGTTTCGCCGTTCACGCAGTGGAGGCAGATAAACCGGAACTACGCACAGCCTGTAAAAGAGGTCTTCCCGAAACCTTCCTGCAGCTACTTCTTCTGCAAGATTTTTATTCGTTGCACTGATGACGCGTACATCAACTTTTATGTTTTCCTCTCCTCCCACACGCTGAAAAATCCCCTCCTGCAGGACCCGTAAGAGCTTGACCTGCATCGCAGCGGGGATATCCCCGATTTCATCCAGAAAGATTGTCCCTCCATTTGCCAGCTCGAAACGCCCCTTTCTATCATGAATAGCTCCGGTAAAGGCTCCTTTTACGTGTCCGAACAGCTCACTTTCCAGTACTCCTTCAGGCAGCGCCCCGCAGTTGACAGGGACGTATAGCTTGTCGGAGCTGGGGCCTTCGTTATGAATAGCTGCTGCCACAAGCTCTTTGCCTGTACCGCTTTCGCCCTGAATTAGAACGGGGATATTAACGTCAGCAACCTGCCTGATAGTGTCGAATAATTCTAACATCTTTGTGTCGCGTCCTACAATCCCGGCAAAGGACTGTTCCGTTTTCATCCGGCGACGCAAGCGGGTAACTTCAGTGATATCCACAAATGAAAATACCATACACAGTGGTTCACCGAGGTTATCATTTTCTGTTACAATAAATGCCGAAAGTTGCAGATCTAAATTAGTGCCGTCCTTTTTTTTGCCGCGTATTTTGCCTATCCAGCTGCCGCTGCTAAGTACCGTTTCCGTTATCCACTGAGTCTTGGGGATTTTGTGCCAGAGCTCCTCAATGGCTTTGCCGACAATATCCTCGATACTTTCATACTCCCATAGTTTGAGCAAAGAATCGTTTGCATATGTCAGATGTCCTTGCAGGTCGGTGATTGCAATGGAATTAACCGAAGATTCAATAACACGGTCCTTTATCCATAAAGCCTTCTGACTCTGCTTGCGTTCTAAGGCATAACGCAGACACCGCTGTAGAGCAGTACTATTTATGTCTCCTTTGACCAAATAGTCCTGTGCGCCGTTATGTACAGCGTTGATTGCCAGTGATTTGTCATCCAAGCCGCTTAGAACAACTATTGGAGCTTGTGGTGCCCGTGCATGTATTGTTGTAAACGTCTCCAAGCCCCAACTATCGGGTAATCCCAAATCCAGGAGAACAACGTCAAAATCTGTTTTGTTGAGGCGACCTAATCCTTCTGACAAATTGTCTGCGTGTTCGAGGCTAAAAGAGTTATCACCTTCCTCGGCCAGCATCTTTTTAATCAGGTACAGGTCAGAGGCATCGTCTTCGATCAATAAAACTTTAATCTTCTCTTTGTCCACTTTATTTATCTTCAGGAAATTTTACAATTGTAAACCGGAAATCCTCGACAGTTTTCACAACAATGGTGAACCGGCCTGTAACTGCCAGGCCCAATTCAGTACTAAGTAGACCGGCAACGGCAGTGGACCCTCGCCTTGTAGCAGCCCTTACAAGTACTACCAATGGAAGTAGAAAAACAGCACACCCCATGGATTTTATCCCTTCGGTAATACCATATATTAGTCGGCCATGTACGTCATTGAGCTAATATGTAAATCTGCGTACCAGGTTTTTCGACAGTCAAAACCAGGGATATGTTGGTGATTTACCGTCTCTTTAAGTGAAATCATCTTAAAACAGGTCGACCTGATCTGTGGGTTGGCAAAAAACAGAGATTCATACTCAATATGTTGTCGGTTCATGTCATCTGCTACAATTTCTCATTACATTTAATCCTTCCCAAAGCCAAGATTTTTTTGCCATAAAAATTTGCAAAGTGAAAAGGTTTCCGGCGTAAAGGTGCTCAGTAACGTCGTGTATTTTTGGGTGCTGTGACAATAATGAGAAGACAATCCAAGATGAGAGATCAACTGTGGAGTTCACACATTTTTAGCCTATACTATTAGCCCTTTCGAAGTTGTCGTAAGATGTCCCAATATGCTCCACGTGCACCTTTCTGGATTGCCTGTATGAGCGGCAGGTTCTGATTGTAGTTATAGTTCGTAGTATCACCGTTCCCAGTTGCTTGACTGTCGGTGTCAACGGCAGGCTCAAAGAACCTTTGGTCACCGTCAATCAAATCCCTTACCAGCTCCGCTGGATGTTCGCCCAAAGCCTTGGATATATAGAAAGTCGGCTTAAAGAAATCAATTGGCCCCGTATATTTTCGATGGATGTTGAAATCTGTTCCCACTTTCAGCTCCTGGGCGACTATTTTCCCCATAGTGGTATTTGGGTAAATTCTTATGCCTAATGCGGCACCTGCACAATCGGGATTAATCTTTTTAATAAAATCAATTGTTTCTTGTACTGTTTGCGGCGTTTCACCTGGCCCGCCCAACAAGAGGTCTATCATAACGGCGATGTTGTTTAAGCGGCAAAGCCTGACCGCAGAAGCAAGGTCATCTTTATTGTGCTGCTGCTGATAGGTTTTCAACATCGAAGAATTAGCTGAGTCGCCTGTAAAGTCGATGCCGGCACAGCCGGCCTGGGCCATTTTCCGAGCTAATTCTTCATCAAAAGGTGTCGGTGACAGATAGGCGTACCAGCGAATCCTGTTTCCGAGTGAACGCCTGTTGAACTCTTCACAAATTGCATCGGCATGACTTCGAGGAATATTGAACTCGGAGTCACAAAAATGCAGCACATCTATTCCCTGCGATAGTAAAGATTGAGCTTCCTCCGCAATTTCAGAGGGGGCTCGCAGTCTGAGTTTAGTTCCTTTTGCCAATGGGTCGGCACAATATATACAACGGCGATTGCAGCCGCGTTTGGTTTCCAATCCACATTGTCCGCCGTTCTTAAAATAGCTGCGATTGTCAATGAAATCGCGGGCTGTTATTAGGGAAATTGGGTCTGGCCACGATGGTGGATTACTGTAAATCTTTCCTTCCTTTTGCCAAGTAAGTCCGGGGACCTCCGAGAATTCCCTTGCCTTTTGTAATTGATGGATAAGCGAAATGATTGCTGTTTCTCCGTCACCACGTATGCCAAAATCAGCGTCTGTATATTTAAGAATGGACTCGGCAAAAATCGAAAAGCCCACACCGCCGATTACAATCGGCGCATCGGTCATGCCTCGGATAATTTTAATTGTATCTTTTAATCCCGGAACGAACCAGGCGGCACTGGGCCAGAAGCAATCATCTACATTTCGGAAGGAAACACCGACCAGTTCTGTCGTATGGGTGGAAAAATATTGTTCCATTGTTTTGAGAGGCTCGTCGGAGAGGCATAAATCGAGGATATCGGTTGTTATCCCGGCTCGTGTGGCACAACCGGCGATGTAGTCCAAACCTACCGGACCGACCGCGGGAAGCATCGTATTTGTGTTTATCAGCGTCAGCACGGTCTTTTGCTAAAGGGCTCTGCCGAGTTTGGACGTCGGCAGAGCCCCGTGAATTCATTAAAAAAAGCTGTTAGAATTTGTACTTCAGACTCAGGCTGACCCAGGTCTCGTCTTCATCGTTGACAGAATCATCCATTGAGACCTGCTGATAGAGTCCCGGAGTGAAGCTCAAATTGTTGCCAAGGTCAAAGTCGGTTTCGATACCAAAGACAATGTTTGACCAATCATGGTCCGCATTTCCGCCGGCAGGATGGACACCGTCATTGAAGACCAGCTCAGTGTGGAGTCTTAGAACCTGTTCGTCCGTATCAGGCAGAATGCCCGGCACGGTCAGGCCATAGTCAAGCATGAAGATGTGTGCGAAACCAGAGGTCTCTCTAAGCGGGCTACCGCTGTTGGAGGGCCACAGCTTGACGAGAACATAGCTGGGAACCAAGCCTTTAACAGGTATGGCATTTGGCCAGGAAAGAACCCAATGTAGTTCCTGCAAGTCCGTACTGCTCTCTGTGTGACTGCTCATATCCGGGTAATTAAAGTATACATAACCCATTCTCCAGTTGGTCGCATAGAGTTCGTCTTCAAAGAGTTTGTTGCCATAATACAAGGTGTAGTCCCATCGTTCGCCGGTTTCATACCCGGACGAATTTGCCCTGTGCCCCATTATGTTGACGCCAAAGCCTGTGCCAAACAAATCCAGGTCGATGGACGGCTGTATGGCACTTTTATCTCCGTACACATCGAAGCCGCGCCAGATGTACTTACCTTGAAAGGTGAAGTCGATCGTTCCGTGCAGCTCTCCTACCTCGGCCTGTGCCAGACCTGTAGCCGCGAACAAACATACGGCGGCCATTAAAATCACTCTCTTCATATTAATTGCTCCTTAAACTATTCTCTAATTAACACTACTCAACGCTAACGTTATATCTATAAACCCCAAGATTGCCCTACCATTTACCGGTTTTTCTCATTTCAGCCTTTGGCAGATTTTCAAGGTCTTTGAGGTATTTTTGCAGCTCTTCTTCAGGGAGTTCATAATCAGTAAGCTTACCGGATAAAAATGCATCATAGCCCGAAAGGTCCATAAGTCCGTGTCCGCTGTAGTTAAACAGAATGACCTTTTCTTTACCTTCTTCTTTTGCCTTCTTGGCTTCATCGATGACGGCAGCAATAGCCTGACTGGTTTCCGGAGCAGTGATAAATCCTTCAGTGCTGGCCCACGTTATCGCGGCACTATAGGATTCCAGTTGATGGTATGCCCTTGGTTCCAACAGGCCTTCCACGATTGCCTGGCAAACAAGCGGTGCCATGCCGTGGTATCGCAGCCCTCCGGCGTGAATTGGAGGTGGCACAAAGGCGTGGCCAAGTGTGTACATCGCCAAGAGCGGTGTCGTACAGGCTATGTCTCCAAAATCATAAGCAAAAGGTGCACGAGTCATAGTTGGGCAGGCCACCGGCTCAACCGGAATGATTGTAATGTCGGCACCATTGATTTTATCTGCAACAAACGGGAAAGACAAACCCGCAAAATTACTGCCGCCTCCCGCACAACCAATCACTATATCCGGTTTTTCTCCGATTTTTTCTAATTGCTTCTTTGCTTCCAGGCCTATTATTGTCTGATGGAGCAGAACATGATTCAGCACGCTCCCAAGAGAATAACGTGTCTTACCGGTTGTATCTGTTACTGCTTCCTCAATGGCTTCGCTGATGGCAATTCCAAGACTGCCCGGAGTATCGGGCATTTCCTCTAACACTTTTCTTCCGGCATTTGTTTCGGAACTCGGACTTGCGACACAATTTGCTCCCCAGACCTGCATCATTATTTTTCTGAACGGCTTTTGGTCAAAACTAATTCTGACCATGAAAACTTTGCATTCGAGACCTATCAGTTTGCAGGCAAAGGCAAGGGCGCTGCCCCATTGACCGGCCCCGGTTTCAGTCGTCAATTTTTCGATTCCGAACTGTTTGTTATACCAGGCCTGCGCAACGGAAGTGTTTGGTTTGTGGCTTCCAGGCGGGCTCATACTTTCATCCTTGTAGTATATGCGTGCAGGCGTATCGAGGTATTTTTCCAGATAGACCGCCCTTCGCAGCGGTGCCGGCCGCCAGCGATAAAGTATGTTTAGGATTTCCTCCGGGATGTCTATCCATCTTTCAGCGCTTACCTCCTGTTCAATCAAATTCATCGGAAACACCGGCGCAAGCATGTCCGGGGTAATAGGTTTTCCATCGGGACCAAGCGGCGGAAGAAGTGGGGTTGGCAGGTCTGCCGCCAGGTTGTACCACTGTCGGGGAATGTCACTCTCATCTAAGAGAATCTTAACATTTTCCACTTAACTTCTCCTGAATATAAGTCTAATATATGTGTTGTGAGTTATGATCACCCACGCCTACAAAAAATAAGTATTGAATATGCTATTGTATAGGTACGTAAAAGTCAAACAGTATACATCAATAATTCTGCCGATTTTTAGCAATAAATCGCTATTTTCGTGAGAAAATTGCATATATTCTAAGATTTGAGAGCCTATTTACAGGTTTATACTTACAAAGAAAACTTATGTCAGGATTCCCCTCTTCAAGTCTTTGGCCCGTCTTTAGCCTAAATAAGGCATCACGATTCCCCGGAGAGGTTATTTCATTATAGCGAGTATATGATGGGTCAAAATCTGATAAATCCTGATAAAACGTTATTAATGCTGAGACTGTTTTAAGCTGTTGTGAGAGAATTTACTGCTGACATTGGCCGCCGCTGCTTCGATTTGCGAAGCAGAACGGAGGGAGCTTGCGCTTGCTCTTTGGCGTTATAGCCTTAGTCTATGCTCTGTTAGAGGGAGAGGATAAATTCAGCGAGACTATTTATCTCCTTTTCGGTCAGAGTAGAGGTTTTTCCATGCTTATCATCGGCATTGTGCTTGGTCAGTACTTCTTTGATGGTTTTGGAACGACCGTCATAAAGATAGGGGCCGGTCCGCCACACCTCAATCAGTGTGGGCGTATCAAAAGCTCGGTTTTCGTCCAAGTAGCCCTTTCCCGTACCTATATTGTATTTCTTAAGGTCGGTATAAAGTGGGGAAGTGTGACACGAAGCACATCCTGCTTTCTTGAAAACTCTGCGTCCTCGCTTTGCTGCTCTGCTCATTTTACCTTTGACCAGATAAGGGCTTTGAACAGGTTTTAGTGACTTGAGATACTCATCTATCGCGACTGCATCCGTTTCGGGACGAACGGCAAACTGGATGTGCCTGATCCCGGCACGAACCCCTGACTCGGCATCGGGACGAACACCCATTGCCATGGCGGGTGGTGTTTTGTGAGCGAGCAACATGCTTTTAGTATTCTTGGGGTTGCCTAAGCCGTCATTTAGAAGGTCCCAGTTGAGGGCATCGACCCGTCCCCCGCCGGGATGGCAGCTGGCGCAGCTCTGCCAATGTTGAAAACACAGTGTAGCGTCACTGAAAAGCATCTCGCCTTTGCGTACCTTCGTCGGGGTCTTCTTGGGTCCAAGCGGGATGGATTGGGCTCTGGGATAACTTTCCGGATTGATGTCCACCACGCCGAGGCTGTCCGTGAAGTATTCAGCCGCGTATACTTTTGTTCCGATTACGGCCAAACCGCGAGGTCCACTGCCGGCGAGCTTGAGCCGACGTCGCAGACCTACCAGAAAAGACAGGTCGTTCGGCACATCGGCGGGCGACCGTGATACGTCGGATACCTTTTCCCCTTTTGCGACGCTCGCCAATTTATTATGAAGTGATGTTGCGTCAATGACACTCACCTCATGAGTGCCGGCATGGGTTACGCATATGTACTTGCCGTCTTCAGTACACGCCACGCCCCATGGATTGGCTGCACCCAAATCGACATCGTCCAGAAGAACCGTATTCAACAGTTCCTTCTTTGATATATCTATGATACTCAAGGCATTTGTATTCATCCATCCCCGTTCCAACTGTGTCGTGGGAAGCTGATAGCGGGCCAGAATATGAGTAATATATGCGTGTCGCCCGTCCGGTGAGACACATATACCTTGCAGACTTGTGCTGCCGTTGGGAAGGTCAATAGTTTTAATGACCTTTTTTGTGGTTGTATCCAGGACGGAAACAGCTGCTGCCGCGTAGTCTCCATCAGCTGCGCCGGCAGGCAGATGGTTGGCAACAAACAGAAACCTGCCATCCCGTGTAATGGCCGCCGCCACAGGTTCGCGCTGTACGTGAATCTTTGCTAATTCCTTCCTGGATGCGAGATCTATTACTGAGACGTTGTTATTGAATCGGTTGCAAACATAGAGCGTCTTACCATCGGGACTGACCACAGGGGCGACAGGTGAATGCCCGGCTGACAGTGGGCGAGCGACCTTGCCGGTTCGCAGGTTCACGACGTGAATCCGTCCTTTGGGCGCACCTCCGGTGACATACAGTTGGGAGCCGTCCGGGGCGAGAGCTAATCCGGTGGGCTGATCGGGAAGCGAAATGACTTTTGTAACCTTGCCCGAGGTAATGTTGAATACGGCCACTTGTTTCGCCGTGGCTTCGGCTATGTAAAGCGTCTTGCCATCATTGTCAGCCACAAGCGCCAGCGGCGAGAGATATTCAGCGCCGGCTTTGGCAGCAAACAGGATAGTGCTGAAGCCAACAAGTGCCGGAAATATGTATATCCACACCTTTATTTTGTTCATGCGTCGTTGTCGTTTGGTCATTATGAGCTTCCTTTATAATTATCGGCCCGCCACGATTGCGTCATCAGGACTATACCATAGCGACCGCCAGTACGCCTGGTCGGTCGCATAAACATCTATCTTAGCATCTTCCGGTAGATCTCTCGAAAGGATTCCGTACCTTTTCATCTCACGGACATATGATGGATGAGGGCGGAAGTCCGGCATATCAAATCGTTTGATTTTGTCCAAATGTTTTTTACCTGCGATACAGAGAGCCAGGATTTTCTGGTAATCTGCATCGTTTGTGTCAGCGAAGGGCGGCATAGGCTCATTGGGTTCGCCAGCCTTGCCTTTTGGTTTACAAAGGCCATACCCGCCTGCCTTACTCGACAGAGGTGCCAGCAGAATCAATGACTTTTCCGGCCGGGTAAGATTAAACACCAGATGTCGCGGTACATACCCCGGCTGGCCGTGCCACGGCGGCACGTTGCGGTTGTCGGACAGCGCCAAAGGTAACGGCAGGAACCGGTCGTGGCAGTTAGCGCAGCGGCTCTTGATGACCTCAGCCGCCGCGATAGTGCTGGGCCACTGGCAGTCGGACTGGTCCTGTTTATTCTCGCCGTATCCACCGATCATTCCACAGCCCAGCGCGGCATACGTACCGGGGTAGGGCGAACCGGCCTCAATCCAATAACGAATCATATCCTGTTCGTGCGGTGTGGCCTTGACAGAGTAATGACTGCCGTCAAGTTTCTTCATCAGCGAACTGACGCTACTGCCGATGGACCTCGGGGGAAGATTACTCTTTGGCCGGTTGCGCCCATCGGCGAACTGACGTTGGATGGTCAACGTGTAGTAGCTGTGGGAATAAATGGGCCCACGGTCACCGCTGAGGAGCACGCTGCCGGCCCAGGGACCGTTATCTTCGGTTGCTTCGTATCCATGGCACCTGAGGCAGTGTTTGTCGAGGATGGGCTGAATGTCCCGTGGAAAATCGAACACTTCCGGGACGTCGGGGATGGGCTCGATTTTGCTCGGGGGATGGTTGAGAGCCTGAAGCGTGCTGCGTCCGGGATTGACCGGCGTTCTTGTACGCTGCTCATGGCATCCGACGCAGCTTGTGGTCTCGCCCGGTGAGACCGTCAGGAAGCTTTGCATCCTCTTGACGGAATTATCATTTTCGTCCAGTGCCACGAAAAACAAGCTTCGTATCGCCGGCACTTCCATATAAGCCGAGCCGTCCGGCTCAACAGGAACCGTCCCGAGAATTCGCTCGAGCATGAACGTGCCGCCGTAGCTAACCGGTTCCATGCCGCCGGTGAAATGAATCGGCGCAGGAAGAGTCTCCATGACAAGCAATTTCTTGATCTCGCCGCGTTTGACGCCCTCCATCCGCCTGCCATTATAAACATCCATCAAAACCAGTCGGCCTGTTTCTTTTGTCAGGTCCACCCGAGGGGGGATTATTCGCTCGCGAGGTCTGGGCTGGAGCGGACGTGGTTCGTGACATTGTACTCCGGCCTTGGTAAGCTCTGCCGGTAAGTGATAAATGTCGGCTGTTTGTCCTTTGCCGTTCATAACCAGCAGCTTTGTACCCTGGGCCATGAGGAAACAATCCTCGGAAAACGGATACGGGTCCCGATAATTCGCTTTTCGACTAACAGGATGCGCTGATGCCTTTTGATCGGGGCCGGCCTTGGGGGTAACGATGGTAATTTGCCCTTCGTGTTCCCGGCGACCATGTCCGGGGGAAAACACCGCTAAAACCTTCTCTGTATTGGGGATCGGCTTGGCATCTATCATCACGGTGCCGGGATGGAAATTGCCATAGTAAACCATCTGCCCAGTGCCGTCGGGATTGATTGTCCAGAGGTGATGATAGTGGACCTGGCTTCGGTCGACATACTCCCATCGCTGGTACAGCACCCGGCCGTCAGGGAGCGGCCATGGAGTATTTTCATGCTCGCTGTTGCTGGATATTGGGCGGATGTTGCTTCCGTCAGCGTCACATCGATACAATATAGCCACATGCGTAAGCCAGCAGCCCACCCAGCGATGACAACGGCTGGAGCAGAACACGATTGAGCCATCGGGTATGTAGGTCGGCTCGATATCATCGTACAGGCCATCCGTTAGTTGTCTTAGCCCGGTGCCGTCAGCATTGATCTCGTAGAGATTGTAGTTTTCCGTACCGCCCTTTCGATAGGAAAACAGGATTTTGGCGCCGTCATAGTATACCTGTGGATCGCGGACCGCACCCTGGGGGTCATCCAGCAAAACAGTAACATGGCCGGTCCTGAGATTCAGCTTGCATAACCGGCCCATGGCGCGGTACGCCTTGCGGTCTGCGTTCTCTGCGTAATATCCGAAATTGGCGTACCAGTGGCCGTCGTAGTTCAGTTGACGACAGGCAAAGATGATTTCGTCTACGCCCGCCATCGGCCCGTCAAGGAATTCTGTGAGCAGACTTGGAGGCTTTGTGCTTTGGGCTTCACCAGCGAAGCACGGAGAGAAAAGGCCTCCGAGTATTCCGCAGATGATGAGGAAGAAAACGCCGTTTGCCCGTTGATATTTTGTCACCATCTTTGTCGGTCGTTTCCACATAATAAGCTGCAGCCTAAGGTTTAAACTTTTGGTCTCCTCAATCACCATTTGGTAAGTGTTCTTCTGCAGTTGCAATGGCCAGGGTCTGCCTCGGCTCCACCACTACACGAAAGCCCACGTTGTATACTTTTTGCCAGTCGGGGTAGCTCAGGCGAAAGGCTGAGCGGCAGCGCTTGGGCCGGTCGTACCATGAACCGCCGCGGACGACCTTCCTGTCGGTATTACTGATATCATTGCGACCGTCGTTCGGCCTATACGGATAAGGCAGGTATCTCGAGCGTGTCCACTCCCAAACATTTCCGTGCATATCATGCAGGCCCCAGGCATTGGGTTTGTAGCTGCCTACATTTGCCGTCACAAGCTTCTTATCATTGTATCGTGCATCTCTGGGTACTAAATCCGGAGGGTATTGGTCGCGCACGTCGTATGCCAGTTCCCGTATTGTGAAATCAGCCATATTCCCGAATTCCGAGAAGTCCGTGTCCAGGTCGCCGTAGGATAGAGGACTGTCCGTGCCTGCCCGACAGGCCCATTCCCACTGGGCCTCGGTGGGCACAGAGACCTTTTGCCCAATCCGCTCGGACAGCCAACGGCAGAACGTCATCGCTTCTTTCCAGGAGATGCGGACCACAGGCTGTTTGGGACGATTCATGTCCCAGCCGAGGTCCCACTCCTCAAACATCCAGCTTCCTTTGTGCTCGTACTTACTATCATGTGATGGGTCAAACCTTGCATATTGCTCGTTGGTTATCTCGAATTTGCCAATCCAGAACGGTTTTTCGATTGTCACCGCAGTCATCGGACGCTCATCACGATAGCCGCTTTGGTCCCCCATAACGAACTGCCCGGCCGGAACAAAAACCATTTCAAGTTTGACTCCATTTCCAAGGTCTATTGTGCGATGGCCTGGTCGGAGCATTGCCTGGCGGCGTCTGGCCTTGGCGGCGTCAAAAGGCCAGCTGCGGACACGGGGAACCTCGACTATCGGTTCTCGAATCGGCTTGGGTTTAATCGGAACAATTTTTCTCTTAGGTATTGCCGGATAGGCCTCGGGGTCTTCAACACTTGCACCGTATAACTTGCGAAGGTCCAGACGCCGTTTGTGGTCATTGCGGGTTTTTTCAATACCTACAACCTCTCTCCATGTCCCGTGGCAGGGAGCATTCAAATCGATCCATGTCGTAATGCGTTCCCAGGCCTCGGCATCGAGTTCGACGCCATAGTGTCCTTTCATCAGCATCTGGACAAGTTCGGTTGTCTCTGCGTGGAATTCGCCCGGTGCGAGCAGGCGCAAGTCACTCTCGAGACCGCCGACCCGAACGAAGCTGCGCAGTGTAATATATGATGGTTCGAACACACCGCCATACTTCTTGACGAGTTCTTCTCGCGGCACACCGTAGATTATATTGGCTTTCGGCTTTCCGTTTTTATATGCGAAAAATTTGTCCTGCCTGTCTCGAAGATCAGCAATCTCCTGACCGTCCTCGCGTATGCTGCCATTATGGCACGAGACGCAGTACTTATCCAGAACAGGCTGGACCTCACGGCTGAAACTAAAACCTCTGGAAGGTCCATACCAGGGTTCTATTTCAGATGGCCGGCGGCGTGAGGCAATAGTCTTGAGATTCGGAGGTCCGGAGTTCTGCTTCTCATGGCAGCCGACACAGGAAACGATTTCACCGGGCATGGCTGTCATCCAGCTCCTCATCAACTGCAGTGCTTTGCCTTTGGCGTCAATCGGATGGATGGATATTGGCGTGTTGGCCGGGACGCGGAACATTGCGGAGCCATCCTTCTCCACGGGGACTGTTCCAAGAATGCGTTTTGGTTCCCATGGGCCATCAGCCCCGACCCGATGATTGATTCCCGCGATTCTATGGTAGGCAAAGTGGTACGTGAACAGTCGCAGTTTCTTGACGGCCCCGCGCGGAACTCCTTTCAAACCCGGTCCTTGATATACGTCCTCGAGATATACGAGCGCATCCTTGCGTTTAAGGTCAATCCTCTCGGCAATCACAGGCGGCCTTTTCGTTTTACGCAGAGGAACAGGTTCAAGCAGGGCGTAATCTTCGACTTCCTTGAGTAAAAGGACATTATCGAAAACGTCCACCAGATAGATGCCCCAAAGGTCGTAAGGTCTTGGTTTGCACGAGACGATGAAGTATTTTTCGCTCAGAGGCCGGGGATGGAGAAATTTGGGCCAACTATTGAGGGTGAGTTTATCCTCGATAAGTGGTTCGACTTTTTTTCCATATCCGGGGATTCGCTGGACTACACCGTCTGTTGATGTACGGCCAAGAGCAGGATCAAAGATGACCAGCTCGCCGACACGCCCGACGTGGTGACCCGTGGCGATACCCACGACCTTGGTCGGATGGTCAGGAATGGGGCGGGCAAAGAAAATGGCATTCGGCCAGTAGCCGCCGCTTCCATAATGTTCTCTTTGGCAGGTGCCGTCGGGATTCATAGTGAAAAGGAACCGCGCCCATACGTGCGGGATATCCGTATATTCCCAGCGCAGGTAAAGAATCCGCCCATCGTTCATAACGGTGGGACAGAAATTGTGGTCCTGCTCGAAACACACCTGACGGATGTTCCGGCCGTTTGTGTCCATCAGGTACATCATCCCGACATTGACCGATGCATTGCACGGAACGCCCTGGAATGGCGCTGTGGATATATAGGCGATTTTCCCGTTGGGCAGATAACATGAGTCGAAGTTGTGCACGTCGTGCTGGTCGGTGTCGGAGACCTGCCGAAAACCGGTGCCATCGATGTCAATCTCAAAGACCTGCCAGTGCTTGCGGCTGTCCGGCATAGAGAACATAAGTTTTTCACCATCGAAATGCAAATCCATCTCGTTGACGAGCCTGCCTTTTTGTGGTTGGTACAGCGTGGTGAGTATTCCCTGCCGTTTCACCGACGAGAGGATGGAGATTTCGTTGTCCCAGCCGTCGGTGTTGGGCATTGTATGAAGCTGCCAGGAACTTTGTTGGGGCAGTCCCAGGAATTTGCCCAATCCCTTGTCATTTTCCTTATCTCCAGTTACCCGGCGGGGGTCCCCAAGCGGTTTGCGTTTGATTAACAACAGTCGATCAAAGTCCAGCAGCGGATTAGACAACAAAACCTCACGCTTAAACGTAAAAATCTCTTCGACCTGCTTCAGAGCTGTTTTGTCCCTTTGTTTCAGGGCCTCGTTTATTTCGGGCAGGAGCCCCTCGTAGCGATCCACGGCCTGAAGATAATCCTGGCCTTTGGTGTACCTGGTGGGAAATGTTTTCACAAGATCTTTGATGGCCCGGCGCAGGGCAATGAAGTTCACCATCTCCAGGTCCGCCGAAGCCTTGCTGAATTGGTCAGTGGGCCGAGTTGCAACATGAGGTGTTGTTTCAGAGCCGGCCGACTTGGCCCCCCGCTCTTTTGCATATAATAAGGAGTCTGCTCCGGCTGTCACGCCATAAATAATGGCGAGAAAAACTCCTATCAACCTAACTTGCCGTGTCACCATCTTAACTTTTATGCCCTCATCCTGTACTCATTGAACTTAGGCCCACGCTTAATTGGTGCGGGGTGAAAACACGTAACAGCGGCAGTATAGCAGGATTTTGTGACATTTGCCAGTGAAATTTTGTGAGAATGTGTCCTGTTAGACAGACCAGGACGCCAGGAAATCTACGCTTGTTATTTTCAGTGAATTTTGGTATATCTCGACAATTGCTAATATCGATTGAGATGTATTTGGTTTCTTTTAAATCCCGATTTGTAGATTTCTGCAGTAATCAAGTTTGGAGGCGGAAGATGGTAAATAAGCAAAAATCCGGTTTCCTCACTACTGTTTGCCTTGTCTTGCTGGCCAACGTGATGTTTTTTGCCACTTCTGATTTGCGGGGGGCACAAAAATCAGCAATTTCCCTGGTGACGGACAGCCGAATGGGTCGTGCCTCACGACATGGAACAAATAAACTACGATTGGCCCTGCAGAAAAAAGGAATACAAGTCGAACAGACCACATCTGGCGAAAAAGCACGGGCCAATACCCTAATTGTTGTTGGTCTTTCCGGAGGTTCGGGAACAGTGGCAAAACTGCACAAGCTCCTGGATATTCCCAAGCCGGCAGAAAAAGAATCTTTATTAATCAGGCATACAAAGTGGTCGGGTAAAAAAACGCTGCTCGTCAGCGGTGCGGATGACCGGGGCCTGATGTACGCGCTGCTGGACGTGGCGGACCGCATCGGCTGGGCCGATGACGCCGGCAATCCGCTCAGTGAGGTTCGGGACACCATAGAAAAGCCAGCGGTGGCCGAGCGTACCCTTTCTATTTATACCATGCACAAGGCCAACTTTGAGAGCTATTTTTATAATGAGAATTACTGGGCCAGGTACCTCGATATGCTGGCCGAGAACCGTTTCAATACATTTGCGTTGCTTTTTGGCTATGAGAATTGGGGATATTTTTCGCCTCCATATCCATACTTTTTTGATGTTGAGGGATTTGGCGATGTCAAGGTAGTAGGAATCACCAGAGAGAAACAACAGCGTAATCTTGAAGCACTGAACAAAATTATCAAGATGACACACGAGAGGGGTATGAATTTTACCCTGGGTATCTGGGACCATATATATCGTGGAGGTGTGCAGGGTCCCAGAGATAGAGCCGGTAAACCCACCGAGGGAATAGTGTGGGGGCTGACGGCGGATAACCTTACGGCCTATACGAAAGCTGCGCTGGCGAAGCTCCTCAGAGAAGTGCATGATATTGACGCAATTCAGTTCAGGATGCACGGGGAATCGGGGCTCAAGAGAACTGAGATGGGCGGATTCTGGGAGAATATCTATAAGGTGATGACCGAATACGGGCCGGACGTTCGGTTTGATGCACGGGCGAAGAATTTTCCTGATTCACTTATCGACAAGGCAGTCCAGATGGGCGTCAACATGAGGATATGCACGAAGTACTGGATGGAGCAGATGGGGCTGCCATTTCATCCTACGCATATTCATCCGGGCAATCAGCACGACAGGCGGCATGGATATGCGGATTTACTGAGCTATCCGCAGAGGTATAAGATGCACTGGCGGCTTTGGAACTGTGGCACTACACGGGTGTTGCTGTGGGGGGACCCGGAGTATGTTCGGCGTTTTGTCCAGAGTACTTACCTGTACGACGGTGAGGGATTCGAGGTGGTTGAACCAATGGCGACAAAAATGCAGGACCACCCTCTTGATATGAAGCCATTTGAGCTGCTCAAGCCGCAGTATAAGTATTATGATTGGGAGTTTGAGCGGTACTGGCATTTCTTCCAGCTCTTTGGAAGGCTGGGTTACAACCCGGACGCCTCACCGCAGATTTGGCAAAGCCAATTCCAGATGCGCTTCGGCAAGGAAGCGGCGCCATATATAGAGCAAGCCATCCACCGCGCAGGCAAGATTCTGCCGCGGATTGTCGCTTATAATTATCCCTACAATATGTTTCCCACAACCAGAGGTTGGGTGGAAAAACAGCGAATGAAGGATTTGCCGGAATATGCCAGGGCGTTGCCCAGTGACACCCAGCAGTTTTTGAGTATGGATAATGCGGCACAGTATCAATTGGAGGCAAAAGATTCAGCCAGGATTTGGCCTCAGGAATCGAGCCGGTGGTTTGCGCGGATTTCGCGTGATGTTCTGAATTTGGCAGGAGGAGCTGAGCGGCGAATAGGTAGACATGGAAACAAGGAATTCGATTCGACAATAGTGGATTTGAAAATCCTCGCCAACCTGGCTTTGTACCACAGCCGGAGAGCTAAAGCAGGTTTCAGTTACGCATTGTTCAAACACAGCAAGGACCTCAATGCGCTTGATGACGCAATCGGTCACGAAGCCGAGGCAATTAAGGCGTGGGAGAAAATAGTGGAAGCGGCCGGGGACGTATACAATGATAATCTGATGATGGGCCGTGAAAGGTCCGGCTTGTCCGGCCACTGGAAGGATGAACTGGGCAAATTAAAACAGGGCCTGGACAAACTTATCGACCAAAGGAAAAAATCCGCCTCCGTTATTACCAAAGACGAACTGTCTATCGCCCATGTGCCCATTCGCAGGATTGCAGACAGTAGTAAGCTGGTCATTAGGGCGACAGTAAGGGCAAGGGAATCCATCACGAGAGTGAGAGTCGAATATGGGAATTCCAAGGGCGACCAAAAATACTTGAGCATGGAGCGAACTGAGCCGTTTTTATATCGTGCGGTGATTGGCGGCAAGGATATACAGGATGGGCTGAGCTACTTCATCGAGGCTGTTGATAAAACCGGGCGGCGAGCAAGAACCAAGTTGATTGAGGTGACAGTTACAAAGGACAACAAGCCGCCGAGGCTAAGGCATAAACCTATAACCAGTGCTTTAGCCCAAAAACCTCTGACAGTCACCGCAGAAGTCAGCGATCCTTCGGGAGTTAAATGGGTTCGTCTGCGCTACCGCAGTGTGACCCAGTTTGAGGACTACAAGAGCCTCGATATGGTCCAGACTGGTGGCAAGGGCACATACAGTGTTACGGTCCCCGGCAAGGATGTCATCACGAAGTACGACTTCATGTACTTCATTGAGGTTTTGGACAACAAAGGCAATGGGAAAATCTATCCCGACTTAGAAAAGGAAACACCCTATGTTATAGTCAAGTTGCAGCGATAAAAGAGCAGATTGATGGTTCGGAAAATGAGCTGATTTCTCACGGCCGGTCAGAATTAAATTATATGCAAAGGTATATTTTACAGATAATCTATCGTTTCTAAAGAATCAGAAGGAGGTAAGCCAATGCTAAATCGAAGAAAGTTTTTTGCTGCAGCCGGTGGTATTGCAGCAGCGGGTTTCATGGCTGAGCGGTCCCGTGTGGTGCAGGCGGTGCCCAAGGCAACTACGGAATTGGGCAAAGTAAAAATCCGTGATGTCAAAACCGCCACGGTGAGGATTAAATATGATGCGCACCTGGTAAAGGTGACCACCGACTCAGGCCTTTATGGTCTGGGCGAAGCCTACAACCGCGCCGGGATTATCAGTCACATCAACACAATCAAGCGGCAAATCATCGGCCAGGACCCGCTGCAGGTGGATTACCTGTGGCACAGGATGATGGATGCCGGTGTTGGACAAGGCTCGCGGTCCGGCTCACTTACCGGCGCTATATCGGGGATTGAAACGGCGTTGTGGGACCTGGCGGGCAAGATACTCAACGTACCTGTTTATACTCTTTTGGGCGGTAAGTTTCGTGACAAAATACTGATTTATCACGATACCGGTTCACCCAATACTACCGACCCCAAACCCTGGGTCAAAGAAGCGCAGAGTACAAAGGCGTATGGCTTCAAGGCGACAAAGTTCGACCTGAACCGGTTCCGCGGTGAGAGATGGAACCGTACACTCTCCTCACAGGATATGAAGGCATGGGTCAAAATCCTCGAGGCGATTCGCGGCGAACTTGGGCCTGACTTTCCGCTGGGCGTTGATTTCCACTGGGCGCTCAACACGCGGGAGGCAATGCGTTTTGTTCAGATGGTCGAGCATCTGAACCTGTGGTTTTTGGAAGACCCTATGCCGCCGGGGAACGCCGATGCCTTTGCCCGGCTGACCGCCGTCAGCAAGGTCCCCATTGCGACGGGTGAAAACCTGTTCACGCGACAGACATTTCGGCCTTATATCGAGAAGCAGGCGTGTGATATTATCCAGCCGGATATGCAAAAGTGCGGCGGCCTTCTTGAGACCAAAAGAATCGCTGACTGGGCCGACTTGTACTATATCAATATGCTCTGCCACAATATGTGTACACCGGTTGGTACCATCGCTTCGGGACATGCCTGCTCGGCCATCCGCTCGTTTGTTGCGCTTGAGTCCGACAGCGTGGAGCTGCCCTACTGGCAGGATATTATAAAACGCGATGGTCCAATTTATAAAGATGGATACCTGGAAATCCCCAACAAGCCCGGCCTGGGTATCGAGTTGAATGAAAAAGTTTGCCGGAAGCACCTTAGCAGTGGATCCGGATTCTTTGAATGATCCGAACCGTAAACGTTACAGTTAACTTATCAGGAGGTTCACAATGAAGTTTAATCGTCGTCTTTTTATCAAGTCAGGTCTCGGTGCCGGTGTATGTGCGATGACGCAGGGCCGTGTGTCCGCCGCCGGGCCTCGCAAAACAACCATTGCTCAATTGGACAAGGTTGCTGCGGCTCCGATATTGAAGATTGCGTCCATTAAATCGCCTGTAAAAATCGCCTCCATTGAGTTGCTGCGTAATCGAAGGAACTTTTTTGTTCGCACAACATCTACCGATGGGGCCGTCGGCGTCGCCGTCACCAATGGTCGCGCCGCATATCTACACACGATTCTGAAGCAGTTGGTTATACCGTATTTCGTTGGCAAGGATGCCCGTAATCTTGAGTCACTTATTGACGGAGTATATGTCTATCGCAGCAATTACAAGCTCTCCGGTGTGGCGCTTTGGTGCTGTGTTGCATGGGTGGAATTCAGCATCCTGGATCTTCTCGGTAAGATAATGAACAAGCCTGTCGGTGAGCTGCTTGGTGGTGTGATTCGCCGTGAAGTACCCATCTACGTAGCCAGCGGCAACCGCCACACGACGCCGAAGCAGGAGGTGGATGTCTTGGCAAAACACATTGAGCGAACGGGAACCGGAGCCATCAAGTTCAAGGTCGGCGGTCGTATGAGTAATAATGCCGACTCGATGCCAGGCCGCAGCGAGGGCCTGATTCGCATTGTGCGCAAGGCCCTTGGTGACAAGGTCACTATATACGCCGATGCAAATGGTTCTTACGATTGCCGCAAAGCCACCGAGCTTGGCAAGCTGATGCAGGACCACAAGATTGATATGTTCGAGGAGCCCTGTCCGTTCGACCACCTGGAGCAAACCAGGTGTGTTGCGGACGCGCTGTCAATTCCAATATCGGGTGGAGAGCAGGAGACCAGTCTCCGACGTTTTCGCTGGATGGTCCACAACAATGCAGTGCAAATCGTCCAGCCGGACCTGCATTATAACGGCGGATTCATTCGTGCCATCCGCGTGGCTCGTATGGCCGCTGAGGCGGGCATGTCCGTTATACCGCACATGTCCGGGGGCGGCGTTGGTTACGTTGACGTGCTTCACTTTGCCTCATGCACGCCAAACATCGGGGATTTCCACGAGTATAAGGGCGGCCTGGATAAGACAGGGCCCTGGTACGATCCACCCCTCCGGCTGAAAAACGGCGCCATAAATGTACCCACCGGCCCGGGCCTTGGGATTACTGCGGAGGCGAATATTCTTCGCGATGCCAAACTAATGTAGGGTGCGATATTTCGCACCATTTCGACGGTCACCATTTTTGTTTTTTTTTTGGTTTGACATGTCCCCGAAGCGGTAGGGTGGGGCTTGCCCCACCATTATTTCTGTCACCCTGACCAGAGCTAACTCAACCGCTGTCATTCTGAGCGCAGCGAAGAATCTGGCCACCGAATTAACTCAATCCATTTTTGTGGATTTTTTAATTGACAATCCAACCTAACTGTGGTAAGTTAGTTATTCAGTTTGTGTGAGGAATTTTCTATTATTATATGCGAGTTTGAGCCGTGTGTATGTGAAAACGACTCAAAAATTGGACATTGGGGGGCAGGAGGCAGATATGAAGGTTATTGCGAGGAGTTCAAGTCTGTTAGGGAAAATCACTATATTAGTAATAGTCGGCTTATGCATAAATACTGCTCTGGCTTTGGATGGCTCAGGGACAGAGCAAGATCCCTGGCTGATACAGTCATTAGAGGACTTCAATGATTTTGCTGCTGATGCTAATTATTGGGACGATTACACGAGGTTGGAGACAGATGTCAATCTGGCTGGGCAAACCTACACCAAAGCCGTTATTGCTCCGGATATGAACAGTACAGAACACTATTTTCAAGGCACTGCCTTTACTGGTGTGTTTGATGGGAATGGCCATACGATAATAAACCTGACCATCAATGACGGAGGGGCCGGTAACGATTATTTGGGGCTGTTCGGATATATAAGTTTCGGGGAAGTCAGTAACCTGGGCCTTGAAGGCGCCTCTGTAAGCGGAACCAGCGACTATATCGGCAGCCTGGTAGGGAGGAATGGGGTTGGCAGTATCTTAAACTGCTATTCTACCGGCAATGTAAGCGGTCGATATTGGGAGGTCGGCGGCCTCGTCGGGAGGAATGGCGGCTACATTTTGAATTGCTATTCTACCGGCAATGTCAATGGTGGTTGTGCTGACGGCGGTCTGGTGGGGAGGAATCGTGGCAGTATCTCGAACTGTTATTCTACTGGTTATGTCAGCGGTGATTGCTATGTCGGTGGCCTAGTAGGGACAAATAGTGGCAGTATCTCGAACTGCTATTCTACTGGCGATGTTAATTGTGTCTCTAATGGTGTCGGTGGTCTCGTGGGAGGAAATGGTAGCTATGGCGATATCTCAAACTGCTATTCTTCAGGCGATGTTAATGGAGACAATTGGGTCGGCGGCTTGGTGGGGTGGAATCATAGCGACATCTCGAACTGCTTCTGGGACACCGACACCCAGACCCACGGAGTAACTGAAAGTATAGGTTATGATGATGGCGGCACAATCACCAATGTTCTCGGCCTACCCACCTTCCAACTCCACCAACAATCCACCTTCACCGATTGGGATTTCATCGGCGTCTGGAACATTGGTGAAAACCAGACCTACCCCTATTTAAGAGTCTACCTTGCTGGAGATATAAACAAAGACCGAATAGTAAACTTCCTTGATCTAAGTATCACGGCAAACCAATGGATGCAAGAGCAATAGGGGCGCAGGCGTTGGAATCTGGAATTTGCGGCCAAAAAAAATCAATCGATAAACCGAAACCCGCAATTCCCGTAAAAATAAGAAGTTCCGACAATAATCACCCATTTACGCATACACTCATTTACTCATTCTCAAAATATTTTTAAAAAAAGTTAGTTTTTTATTGAATATTCCGGCCATGTTTGGTATAATTACAATCGCCAGTAGGCGAAGATGACATTTCAGTTTGCATGTCGTAAGCCACAGCGTGGCAAGGTCATAGAGCCAGCAGGCCCGAATCAACTTTAATCATTAGTGAATAGTTTTGGAGCGAAGCGAAAGTAGTCGAATGAGAGGGAAATCGTTTTACATTTTGAGCTTTGGTTTTACATTTTCCACTTTAAACTTTAAATTCTCCTCTACATTTGTAGAGAGTCCTCTACAAATCAACCTTTTTATGCAAAACGAACCCAAATTCCGAAAAAGTCAAATGAACGTAACTAATGTATTAACAAGGAATTATGATAAAAAGGGCACTTGGTCAATTGGGAAAAACGAACCCAAAACGAACCCAAACGAACCCAAATCCAAAAAGGCCAAAATGAACGTAACTTCTATTTTAACAGTGGGTTATGAAAATAAAACGCCCTTTCGGGCTCCGAAAAAACAAAGCCAAACTTCGAAACGACAAAAACCAATGCAAACCTCTTTACCGCAAAGGATTATGAAAAAAACCGCGTTTTCGGGTTCCGAAAAAACAAACCCAAACAAACCCAATGCTTGCCCGCCGCGCCGTTTGGCAGGGCTTGTCCGCCATCAGTGTGGCCCGACAGAGCCAATATATGCTGCTGCCCTTAACAATTACCGGCGGGACGGCCGGTGCCGATTTGCAGGATGCGCTGCGAGCGGACGGTGTCGATCTGGCCCGCAGCGGCGACGAACAGAAAGACCTGGAAAATAAAGGCTGAGTATAGTACGATGGTAATGCAAAGTTCTCCAGCGTCAAAGTGTGGGAGATGATGTCGTCGAATCCGTATTAGGGAAATTATTTCAGGAAGTAATTCTGTAAATGGAGTAATACACAGTGACACAGCGAAATAAAGTAAATCGCAGAAGGTTTCTGACAGCAGCCGGTACAACGGTCGCTGGCGCAGGTGCCCTCAGTTCTCTGACGCGTTCAGCTTCTGCTCAAAGTACCCTGACAATCCGCAAACAGGCCGCCATTCCATACAAGCCGGATGTACTGGTTGTCGGTGGCGGCCCGGCCGGAATCGGCGCAGCGCTCGGCGCCGCGGCAAGAGGCGCCAACACTCTTCTGATTGAGCACCATGCCTTCTTCGGCGGTGTCGCTGCCTGGTGCCTGGGGATGCCAATCAACCAGATGCGTCCCGGCAACAAACCTCGCTCCGAAGTCCATGAGCTGGTTCTTGAAAAGCTCCGGGCCTATGGTGACCAGGCCGTCAGGGTCGGTCAGCACCAGTTGTGGTGTAACGTTGATTACCTGAAAGTTGCAGTCCTCGACGCACTGGACCAGGTAGGCTGCAAATATCTGGTTCACACCCGGGCGATTGACGCCGTGGTGACCGGTGACCGCATTACAGGCGTGGTTGTGGCAACCAAGCGAGGGCCGTCCGTCATCAGCGCCAAGGCCATAGTCGACTGTACGGGCGATGCGGATGTGGCCTATTACGCCGGCGCAGAAACGATGAAAGAGCTGGGTAACCTCTCTCCGATTACGCTGTGCCTGAACTTGACAAACGTCACCAGAGAACAGGTCCGCAAGGCCAACATGAGGGACATCGCCCGCAAGGCAAGAAAGAAATATCCGCTCATTCCAAACGGATGGGGCCTGGGCAAAGTCTCAAACGGCAGCAGCTTTTATATCAACCACGCCGGCACAAGAGACCTCGGCCAGTTCGACGCCACCGACCCCGTACAGCGCACACAGGCCGAGTGTCAGAGTCGACGCCAGGTCCTCCAGATGACCTTGGCCATGCGAGAGTTTAGCGGTGAACACTTAAAAGATATCGAGCTGATTGGCACAGGCACGCAGGTCGGCGTTCGCGAAACCCGTCGCGTCAAAGGTCCATACGTCCTGACTGAGCAGGATGCGCTGACCGGTAGAAAGTTCGATGACGTTATCGCCTGGCGAAGTGGTTTTCTCGATATAGGTTTCGTCCGGCTCTCCAAGATGAAGATCCACGATGTACCGTACAGGGCAATTATCCCCCACAAGCTGGATGGTCTCCTGATGGCGGGACGGTGCATTTCGGCAACGCATGTAGCGGCCTCCGCAGGCAAAAGCATGGGTAACTGCGTGGCCACCGGTCACGCGGCTGGCCTGGCAGCGGCAATGTCGGCCAGGAAAGGATGCATGCCCCGTGAGTTGAAAGTTGCCGATTTGCAGGATGCGCTGCGAGCGGACGGCGTGGATTTGAACCGCAGCGGTGAGGAGCAGAAAGACCTGGTAAATAAAGGCTGAGCATAATACGGTTGAATGCTGAATCGGAAATGTAAAAAACAGGTAGAAATTGGCCCCTGTTTTTTGTAAAAATATGAGCTGCATTTATTCAATAATGATAAGCACGTAGGTCGGAGAACAATGAATCAAAAACATACGACCAGTCGAGAACGTATCTTTACTTTGTTCAAAGGCGGCCATGTTGACCATTTGCCTCTTATGCCTATCACTATGCAGTTTGCCTCTGATAGTATCGGCAAAAAATATAAGGAGTACGCAACCGACCACAGGATATTGGTCGAGGGCCAGTTGAAAGTGGCGCAAGATTTCGATTTCGACCATGTCTCTGTCATATCCGACCCGGCCCGTGAGGCGGCGGATTGTGGGGCCTCAATCATCTTTTCAGAGGATTCCCCGCCGGCTATCGATAATCAAAATAATCTGCTGGCTGATAAAACCAAACTTGCCTCTCTTAAAATGCCCGATGTCCTTGCCGGCGGCCGAATGCAGGACAGGGTCGAAGGAGTTGCGCTTTTTAAGGACAAAATAGGTAACGAAAAGATTATCGAAGGCTGGATAGAAGGCCCCTGTGCTGAAGGCGCCGACCTGCGAGGCATCAATACTCTGATGATGGACTTCTTTGATGATCCCGGATTTGTTCGTGATCTGTTCGAATTTGTAATTGAAATGGAGTTGAACTTTGCAAAGCTGCAGATTGAAGCGGGTGTGGACGTAATGGGCATGGGTGATGCTGCTGCTTCTCTTGTTGGCCCTCAGATATATGAGGAATTTGTCTGGCCTTATGAAAAGAGGCTGATAGATGGCGTCCACAAGCTGGGGGCAGCGGTTCGGCTGCACATCTGCGGCAACACACGGGACATTCTGGAAGGCATAGGGCGTCTGGGTTGTGAAATCGTTGACCTGGATTATCTTGTCCCCGTTTCGGAAGCTCGGGAAAAAATGGGGCAGCCCCAGATTATCTGCGGCAATATCGACCCAGTATCGGTTTTGCAGGATAGTACTCCGGGACAAATACATCAGGCAATAGAGCAGTGCCATACGGAGGCGGGCGGCAATTTTATTGTTGGTGCCGGTTGTGAAGTTACTCGTAACACCCCGCCTGAAAACTTACGTGTACTCACAAATTACGCTCAATCACACTAAGTCGCGCATCACTTCACATACAAGCCTGCTTTGGCTATTCTTTTTAGATAACCTCCAGCCGACGAAGGATAGCCTTTGACCAGCGGCCGCTGCGCAGCTGTGCAAAAATAAGCAGCAGCAACACCAGTAGCCAGAAGCCGGTGAACCGCAAATAGTGAAGGATTGTGGCGAATATATTGTAGTCGCCGGCTTTGGCGCAAGCGCTTTGTAATTCGGCAGGAGTGAAGATTGCTCCGATAACTACTCCGGGAAAGAACCTCTGCCACGGCATCAGCAGAACAGCGAATGTAAGAGAGAGGAAGAAGGCCCTGGCGATATGGTTTATTCCACCGAGCCGGCCCAGCAGCGAGACCTTTAAGCTAAAGAGCATCGTCAGACAGTAAAGTATGGCCGTAAGGATAAGCACAAAATTGAATAATCGAATGAGCCAGGCCAACCGCTCGAACGTCAGTTCGAAGAGAGAGCTTTTTTGTGGCTCTGGTATCGCTGTGATTAGCTGGTTGGGGTCGGCGATGACTTTATCCGCAGCCTTTTTAATTTGCTCCTGGACTCCAACGGCCGGTGTGTCGTCAGCAGGTGTAACATAACCGGTTTTTACAAGACAAAAGGACGCCTGCAGAAGAAAAAGGCAGCAAATTGAGATTACAAATAAGAAGTTTTTCCATGCCCTGAAGACCCCAACGGCTTCAAGACAATCGGTTGTATCAACGAGACTACTTTCTTTGGCCTGGTTTTCACTCATTTTTGAACCTCTTTCGATTATTTACCAGTGTTTATCTTCAATTCTCAATCGAAAATCGACTGTTATTATCCCTTGCCCCTGACAGAAAAGCAAGGATTTTCTTATATATACAAATCGACAAAGACCGGCCCCTGCTTTATAGGGGATTTCTTGTATTTGCGGTTTTTTGAGGAGAAAATTCAAGAATTCGGGTTTTGTCCTATCCATGAGTAAATGCCTCGTTTGAAATAGGTTCGACCCCTTCGACTGCGCTCCCTTCGACTGCGCTCAGGGCAGGCATGGCAGGCAAGCTCACTACAGGTTGGCTTTGTTTGGGTTTGTTTTGTCGAAACCCGAAAGCGCGTTTTTATTCATAATCCTTTGCGTCAAAAGAGGTTGCATTGTTTTTAGTCGTTTCGAAATTTGGGTTTGTTTTTTCGGGACCCGAATGGGCGGTTTATTTTCATAATCCTTTGCGGTAAAGAGGTTTGTATTGGTTTTTGTCTTTTCGAAAATTGGGTTCGTTTTTTCGGGGCCCGAATGGGCGGTTTATTTTCATAATCCACTGTTATGTAAGACGTTACGTTCATTTTGGCCTTTTTGAATTTGGGTTCGTTTGGGTTCGTTTTGGGTTCGTTTTTCCCACTCCACCAAGTGTCCATTTTTTCATAATCCTTTGTTAATACCTTATTTACGTTTATTTGACTTTTTCGGAAATTGGCTTTGTTTTGCATAAAAAGTCTGATTTGTAAAGAACTCTCTATACCTGTAGAGGTTTCTCTACAGTTGTAGAGCGCCTTAAAGAGACGTAAATCGTTTATTAATCGCTGATACCTTGGGCACAAGTTACGCGGATTAAATGGATTTTTTAGACACAAAAATGCACAAAAAATTAACCACAGATTGCACAGATTTTTGGTCATTAATACACCAAAATGTTTGAAAAACTGGCTTTTTTTAACAAAATAACACTTTTTGGCTGTTTAAAATGGAAAATGTAAAACCAAAGCTCAAAATGTAAAACGAGTTTCTTCCCATTCGACTACTTGCATTTCACTCAGTATAAATTTGCTCAGGACAGGCATCGAAATTCTCTATAGGACGCCTGACGGCACAATTAAATTTGATTAGGCCTGCTGGCCCTAAGTCCTTGCCACTCGGTGGCTTACGACTTGCCCTTCGACTATGCTAAGGACAGGCGGTTCTCCGCAAAAACAACCTTCGCCTGCCGGCGGTTTACGTTTGCCTGCCGGCCCCTAAGGGGCAGGCAAACATATTGGTATGTTAACAGAATATCAAACATCTGTAAAGGAAAAAATGAAAAAAAAGTGCTTTTTTTGGTCACCACGCGATGACCGCTTTATCCTTTTACTTTCCGCTGGTATGATTTTTAGGTTTACAGAATCTTCTATAGATCGTTGGCAATAATGAATATAGAGGAAACTGCACCCTTTGCAGCTGCCTTTGTAATGGTGTGTTTTTTGGCACTTTCCTTGGAAAGATGCACAAAATTCCTGAACTCTCTTGCAGAATCCGACAACTTTCTAATACCTGTTTGTAAAAGCTTATTCTGTTTACAGGCTCTAATATACTCATTAAACGTATTATCTGACGTTGCGATGTTCTTGTGTTTCAGATAGAGTCTCAGTAGTTCCTCGATTACACCTCCGGCTAAGATAACAGCGGGTTTCGCAAAACCCTCCGATGCTAAAACATACGCGTGTTCAACATCACGAAATATGATTTCCCTTTTGAATGAATCCGACACGAAGTTAATCTTCTTGCCAAAAACCATCTTGCTGATGCCATATTCACTTTTTATGGCCTTCCAATTATCCTTACTTGAACTTACCATCATCTTAAGCATGCTCCCTTTAGCTTTTTCTCCATTTTTGGATTCACGATCTTTTTCTGCTGATTTTTTGGGTTGCTCTTGCTCTGCCTTGAGTTCGGCTTTTAGGAGTGCTTTGTATCGGCCTAAAACAGTGCGAAATTTCCGCTTTTCATGCTTACTGACTAACAAAGGTTCTGCTTGGGATTTGTCAACAATATCCTGTAGTTCTTTTGCTGTTTTGTATAGTTCTGAGTTCGTGTCATCACTCTTAATATCTATGCCTATCTGTAGAAACTCTCTAATTTCGTCCCACTGTTGCTCTCGCTTCCATTCTCTGTAATGCTGAGCTTGCTCTTTTGCATGTGCTTTCCGCTCGTCCTCAGTTGCTTCAGACAGGTGTTTAGGCTCAGCACGCCGTAACATCTCGTTGAGCTTTTTAAGCTTAGTAGGACTCATTTGGTCGAAGAATAACAGGTTTTCAAATCGCGACTCTATCATTGCAAACGTTTTGTCAAGCTTGGACATCGAATGGCCGCGCTTATTTGGTCGTTTTTTGTTGCTGCTCATAACATTCCGCCACTACTCGATACATTCCTTACACTTGCGGACTTTTGTTTAGTGAACGCTTAATAGGCTCATATTTTAACAGGATACGGCTTAAAAGGCAATATTTTGCTTTTTATTCCTTGCGTGTCAGCCATACAGAGTATACAATCTTTCCAACTTCGCTGGTGAAAAAAAGCAATTGACGGAGAAAATATTTCAAGTGATATATAGAAAAATAAGGAGAGGTAAATGTCACCGCAAGACTTCAATTTTAAAATCTGCTTCGGCAAGACCAAATCGGTGAATTACAAAAAAGCGTTGGTGCTGGCTAAGTCTTTTAATGGATTCAAAGAAGGCGAGCCGAACATTTTAACGGTCAGCCGGGACGAGATGGTCCGCAACTACAAGGAAATCAGCCAACTAGCCGGATATGTCCAAAGGTGGGCGGATACACGGTTTTTACTAAACGAAAACGAGCCTATATCGCCAAGAGAATTTTACAAAACCTTCAGCGCCCTTAATTGCCATACCAAACGCCAAAAGGCAGTGATTCAGGAAATCCATTGTTGGATTAATAAAGACATGCCCGGGTGGGGGTGTATGTTTTTATCGGCGGTTTCACGCCATTTTATAGGCGGATTGAGGCTTCCCAGCGAAAGAATGTACTGGTTTGAATTGGGGCATTTCATAGAAGATAACACATGGCGGATTGACAAAAAGGAAATTGCCCGCCTATTGGAACGGCAATGTAAGTTAGAGCATTTAGCCCTTTGCCCGATATTTGATTTCAAGAAAGTCCTAAAGGCCATAAACGAACTTCCGGACGAGATTGAGGCATCAGACGAGAATTGGGGGGCTATTTTCTCTGGCGATCCCGAAGCAGCCAAAGAACCTATCAAAATCTGGCCCCGTGTAACTTACGAACTTTAAGGAGAGGACATGAAAAAAGAAATCTGTCTGTTTTTCGAGTTTTCCGAGTCAAGGTGGAAAGTGTTGGGTTTTGGCGTTGCGAACATTGAAAATGAACACAGGCCGCTGGCAACAGTTCCGGGGCTAAATACAAAGAGAACCCCGCCAACAGACATTCGACTTCGCTCAGTCCAGGGGTGGCAGGGCTAACCGATATTGATGCGACGAAAAACGTCGCGTTATTTATAAGTTCCCTGTTATTTTATATCCTCGATGATTTGGGTCATGGTATCGTGTAAAAGTTTAATTTTGGTTTGGCAGACATCAAAAATCGCTTCGGCATTCACGTCAAAATACTGGTGGGATATAATATCTCTGAGGCCTTTTGCTTTTTTCCAGTCTATTTGAGAGTATTTTGGCAGTAATGAGGCATCAGTAATTTTGTCAAGTTTCTTTAACGATTCTCCAATGGCGATCAACAGCATACAGATTGAATCCAGTTTTTGGCGGCCGGCAGGTGAATCAGTAAAATCCGAAAAAGTCTTTACCGACTTAAATCTGCCAAGTATGGTCTGCGATGCCGTTCGTATCTGCACAAGCACTTCGAGAACCAACTCCTTATCATACATAGATCGCTTCCTTATCGATTCTGTTTTTGAGAAAAGTATTCATTGTTTCGCGATAACTGATTACATCAACATTTGTGTGCAGCGTTTCTTCCAAATCCTGTTTTATACCTATCATATTAAACAGGTCCTGTTTTTTCAGCTTTATAACAATATCAA
>SDBU01000042.1_pt1 | contig 158122 bp, 127 predicted proteins | sample 2277071 | NCBI WGS metagenome assembly SDBU01 (sample SAMN10397929, study PRJNA504765) | marine sediment metagenome | isolation source: marine sediment core GS08_GC12, 126 cmbsf | place: Arctic Ocean: Gakkel Ridge, Loki's castle | collected 2008
AATCTACGAAGGTTTGGATCTGCATTTTGGATGGGTGAATAATCATAGGGATCATGAGTTCTGGATTCTTCCCAGTCTGTCCATGCCTTTCTCCAGTTAGTATCTATGCTCTTGTAGTGTTTCTTGGTCTTACTACGAACTCTTCCGTGTGCAAGGCGTGCAAGTGCTGCAAGTCCAGAATAGATCGCTGATTGAAGGACTGCATTTGGTTGGAATTTTCTTGGTCTGCGACCCATTCTTCTTCATCTGGGGTAATATTTATTATTTACTTATAAGGATGAAGATGTCAAAACGAAATACTGTTTTGATGAAATAAAGGTCTAATATCATCGAATTAAGAAAATAAACCTATAATAGAGTAGTCGGCTTGATAAACTTATATTCATCTGTGTTAATATAGACTGTGAAGAACGATGACTCAGGAACGAACAATGAAGCAAGGAATCCAGCGCCGTCCCTGGACGCAGAAGCGTAAGCAGAAGCAAAAGACAATGGATGGCAAACTTATATTCTCTGCATCGAAATCCTATCTTGTCGAGTCGTTTGTTCTTAATTCAGAGGATAGAGAAGTGTCTAGGAAAGGAAAGGGAAGAGATCCTGACCCCTCTTTCAAACGAGATAATGGCTCTATCAAACAACTCTCTGAACTCTCAAAACAATCAGGTCGAAAGGTGAGGGATATTGACCTCAAGCTAGTCACTAACCATTTTGAGAACTATGTGAAGGTTGTCAATCTCATCCTGTCAAGGATATACAAGACTGACAAGCGAGCCCAGTCCTTGGGAAAGGCATTAACCGAGTACCGAGGACGCGCATATACTCTGCTTTGGAAAGAGAAGGATCTCTGCTACAAACACAATGATGATTACAAGGAGTTGGTCTATGAGCGACTTCACAGGAACGCCCTTGAACATGCAGGAAGAACCTTGCATGCTGACTACACTCGAAGAGCACTCTTCATTTCATCAATCAAGGTACTAGCTGATTCATCCGATGATGTATTGAAACTCTTGAGAAGAAAGAGGATTCCTGCTGACCTCATCAGAAGAGTTCGTGATTCCTGTGATGCTGTAAAGAATAACGGTTCTGGGTATCACTATGCTCTCGGTGTACTCAGGCAGGTGCGTATTGCTCTTGACCATTTCATTCTTGATAAGATGGGTTTAAAGATTGGTTGGAGAGGAAGACAGAGAAAGAAAGTTTCCTCCCTCTTGAAGGATGATTCTTCTGATTTTCAGAGAGTCAAGACCTTGGTGGAGAAGGAGCTTCAAAAGTGGAAGAATAAGGGATATCCCTTCACTGTTCCCCAGCTTAGAAAATATAGTCTAGACTTCTCAGCATCTACGGAGAACTCCACCGGTCAGGGCTACTGGTTCACTCTGGACTCAGAGAGAGGGAACGAGGTTCTCTTGCATCTCAAACTTCCTCCTGGAATCGATGGTTCTCATCCCGATGCATCACCATACAAAGAAAAGACCCTCACATTCCGATTTCTAGACTGGCTCCCTAGAGCTGCTAATGAAGATTCTTTGAAGGCACAGAGAGCAGAAGAGATTGAGAACTTCCCTAGAGCTGAGCGACTGCGTTTTCGAGCAGCAAAGTTTGAGGACATGCACCAACAGTTTAGGAATACCATTGAGCTGCAACATCTCACTCATAGACTATCAAGGCTTCGTGGGAAGAAAGAGAGTGATGATGAAGAAATCATTTCACTTGAGCAGAGAATCAAGGAACTGAAACAAGCAAGGAAGAGCGCACCACCGCGTTTGCTCTTGAGGGATGGAAAGATCATCTTACAGATACCTTTCTTGTCACCGAATGGTGAGGTCAGTTCTAAGGTTCTTGGAGCAAGGGAGTATTCCACCAAGGCAGGAGTGGACCGGGGAATTCGAGTTCCTGTGGTCCTCTCAGTTCAAAAAGAACAGGAGTATACCGAGCTCTTGCTCAAGGTGGAGCATCTGATAGGAAAAAGAGAGTGTTTACGAAAACAGGCCTATAGACTACAATCAGTCACTGATAGAAAGAAGAACAACTGGGAACGTAAGCGGAAAGGATTGTCATATCCAGGGCATATTCTCAAGAAAGAGAGACACATCAATGCCCTGTGGAGAAAAGTTCGTCGTCTAGACTGTGAGGTTGCCCGGGTGATTGCTTCTAAGACTGTGTGGTTCTGTGAGGAACATAATGTGAAGACCCTGTTCTTTGAGGACCTTAGGAGCTTTCAAGGCCATGCTGGTTCAAAGGACCTGTCGTACAATCTATCCTCCAATCTCTGGGGGAAGATCATCGACACTGTTCGCTATATGCGAGAGTCTCTAGGTCATAGTAAGTATAGTGTATGGACAGTAAATCCACGATATACCTCACAGACCTGCCATGTTTGCAGGGAGAGAGGAGTACGAGTGGAGGATGATGCTTCAACCAAGGAGCGAAAAGGAGGAGAGTACTTTTACTGCAAAAAGTGCGATGAGCACTTCCATGCTGATGTGAACGCAGCACGGAATATCATTCATGTTCACGCCGGTCCCAGTATCGTTGCTGGGCGGACTGCTTGATTTTCAAGTTTGTCTAGTTTTCAATCAACGATGACAGCTAACTCTGGTTTGAAGGTGAAGGATACACGTCTATCTTCATTTTGTCTGAGTTTTGATACAAGGGCTTCATCATAGGTCAATGCAATAATATGAGTGTCTTGAAAATCTATACTGATTTTGAAAGAGCCAACTTGTGGAAGGATAGATGTTACAATCCCGGTCGCAGCTCCCTCTTTAATCTCCGGTGAAAGTTTGATATCTTCTGGTTTGATGCTGAACTTGACAGTATCGCCAACACTTCGATTTCCTATTACGGGTAATTGAACTCCCATAACATCGATACACAGTTCTCCCCCATTTACTTGTTCTACAGTGCCCTGCAATACGTTTCCACTTCCTAAGAAACGTGCAACGAATTCATTTGCTGGCTTATCATAGAGCTCCTCAGGAGTTCCAACTTGTACGATTCTTCCATCATCAATTATTGCTACACGATCTGAAATAGCAAAAGCTTCATCCTGACTATGAGTGACATAAAGCGTTGTGACCTTCATTTTCTTCTGAATACTTCGAATCTCAGTTTGAAGTCGCTCCCTAAGTTGAGGATCTAATGCAGACAGTGGCTCATCAAGAAGAAGGAGTGAGGGTTCCTTTGCTAACGCACGAGCAAGTCCAACTCTTTGAGCTTCTCCACCACTAATTTCACTGACTTTCCTAAATAGTAGATTCCGGATTCTTAAGAGGTCTGCAAGTTCTTCAACTCTCTCCACTGTCTTCTCATGCGACCACTCGGCCATTTCTGGTCCAAAAGCAATGTTCTGGTAGACTGTCATATTTGGGAATAATGCTACTGATTGGAAGACCATCCCGATATTCCTCTCTCTGGGAGGAACCCCGACCATATCTTGGTCGTCAAATAGAAGATTCCCTTCTTCAGTTTCTATAAATCCTGCAATCAATCTGAGCGTCGTTGTTTTCCCTGAACCGCTTGGTCCAAGTAGTGTAAGGAGTTCTCCATCTCTTATTTCTAGGTCAATAGGTCCAATTTCGGTACCATCAGCGAATTCTCTTACTAGTCCTACAAGATTTATTCTAACCATTATAGCGTACCTCCAGTACTTCCTTCGGATATCTTTTCCATTGTCAGAAAAGCTACAACACAGATTGCTACCAGGATAAGGGCTGAAGCTCCAGCTTCAACGAATCTTCTAACACCGAGGTTATCGTATATTGCAACAGCCAAGGTGTAGTTTTGAGGGAGGGCAATGAACAGAGTAGCAGACATCTCCCCTATTGCCATTGCAAATGCAAACACTGCACCAACCAGAATACTTGGAACAAGAAGAGGTAGTTCAACATAGAAGAGTCGCTGAAGTCTTGAAGCTCCCAGCGAATCTGCCTGATCCAAGATAGCCGGGTCTATATTCTTTAGTCCAATCTCAATTGACCGCGCTGTAAAAGGAAGTCCAATGATTGTTTGAGCAATCACGATGATAGGCCAGGGATTGATGTTGAGACCTGTTGGAACTGCAATGACAGTCATTAATCCATATGCGACTGTGATAGATGAGATTCCTAATGGAAGTAAAACCATTACAGCTGATAGTGAGGGTAGTCCCCTTGTTCTTGATCTATGTGCATATGCAAGAGGAATTCCTATTATGATGGAGAGAAGAGTTGCCATCCCTCCGTAAAAAAGGGAGTTGATGAGTGGTTCTATTCCCCCCCTTGATCCAGTTGTTATGAGATAACTGAAGCCGTCTAAGGTGTAGCGTTGAGTTATCGGATCGAAAAATGCAGCACGAAAGATTGAAACAATTGGTCCCCCAATTAGAACAAGTATCATAACAAGATAGACAACAATTATAGATTTTTCCCAAGTCTTGTATTTTGCAAGCGATGAAGTTCGAATTGTTGTTGTGGGGCCCGAATCACTATCAGATACTCTGGCTAACTTGATGTAGGAAATAGCAAGTGCAATTGTTATCATAATCTGAATGAGCACTAGGGAGCTTGCTTTTCCAAAGTCTGCACCTTTGAAAGAATAATATATTTGCACTTCAAGTGTTTTATACGCTACATTTCCAAATGCTAGTACAATTGGAAATGACATAAAACAAAAGAGGAAGGTTAGAATTGCTGAAGCTGAGATGGCTGGAAGAATATGAGGAAGCGTAATTCTTCTAAAACGAGAAAATGAGTCAGCACCAAGTATCTCCGCAGATTCTTCTATCTCAGGATTCAATCGTTCCATAGATGCTGAAACAATGAGAATGACAAGCGGTGCATTGTAGAATGTATGCGCAAGTATGATGCCAACAACACCATCTGCAAGATTCATGATAGATGTTGATGATTGAGTTAGCCACATAAGGGCTGAATCTATGATGCCATAGGATCCAAACATCTGGAGAAAACCCACAACAACTACAATCGGTGGAAGCACAAATGGAACTATGATGAGAGCACGAACGAGTGATTTTCCACGAAATCTGATTCTGGCTAATAACATTGCTCCTGGTATCCCAACAAGTAGCGTTAGAACTGTACTTATGCCAGCTTGGATGAATGTGAATGATATTGTGAATTGAATGTCGTAAGCTGAAAGGGTATCAACGAATGAAGAACCAGTTGCCGATGTCAGACCTAATACAATCACACTTACAACAGGGTAGACAAGGAATATGGACAACAATACAATTGGAAACGCGAATACTAAGTATGTCTGATATTTCTGTCTGTTCAAATGAGGTTCCTCTTATCAGGGTGTCATCACAGTATCGAACTCGTCTAACCACGCTTGAAGGTTGGTTGCAATCTCAGTACTATTCAACAATGTATTGAGAAGCCTTACTTCATTTGGATGTATTGCGTAGTCGAATACATCAGGAAGGGTGAGATCTGTTCTTACAGGAAACATCCACTGATTCAGGGAGATTTCAGACTGGACTGTTGCATTCAGACAATAATCAATGAAAGCTTTTCCAAGGTCTGGGTTTGGTCCATTCTTTACTAAACCAACACCTTCAACCTGCATCCATGCCCAATGGTTGCCTTGGTAGTAAAACGGTGCAATTGCAGTATCTGGGGCTGTACCAAGAATATGAGCAGAATAGGCAGGGTCGGTTCCATAGCTCACAAGAAGATGTTTAGTTGGATCAGAGGACCATGCATACCAAGCTTCAGTCCAACCTTCTTCTATGTCAATATTTCCTTCTACTGCTTCCCACCAATTGGTCCAATCTTCTTCCAGTATTTTATCATAAATTGCAATCTGCGATAATAGGAATGCTAGACCCGGACTGCTCAAATGTGGATTTTCGGTGACAAGAGCCGATGCCAACTCGGAAGTAGCTAGGTCTGCAAAGGTAAGATGGTCTAGTTGTGGGTGAGTAGTAGAGTTGATCGTATTCATGGAGTAGATTAGAGTGACAAGTCCAAAATCAAATGGCGTGAGATAATGCTCAGGATCAAGTGCATTTACAAGGGTTTCATTAATCCATGCCAGATTTGGAGATTCGTATGGCTCTAGAACATTTCGAGCCGCCTCCTGCAAGATCAAGATGTTGTCGATTCCTATTACAACATCAGCTATTGGATTTGCAGCCTCTGCATTCAGTCTTGATACAATGAAATTTGCATCCGCTTGAAGAATTACAAAGTCGATGTCAATTCCGTATTTCTCCTCAAATGGTGCAAAAGCACGTTCTAGTACAGCCTCCGCACCTTCATCTCCCCAGTCCATGAAACTGCTGTAAGCATAGACTACAAATCTGGGTTTCCAAAATGTCAGGAAGCCATAGGATGCAACAATGAGTATGACAATAATCGTTGTAACGATAATTATTGTTTTGGGATTTCTTCGGACTGGATATTCAGTCATCTTGAAGCCTCTGAATTGAGTTGATGCAAGCATTCTTATAACGATTGTTATAACAGTGTTATAATTGACTGGAGATTTGTATCATGCGACCACCTTGTGAGATTGTGCAAAGAGACTTCCTCCGTGTTGTTAGAACATTTGTTGCCCGTGCACTATCTGAAGATGGTCTTTCTCAGACCGAGATTGCATCCAACATGAACTTGACCCAAGCTGCGGTAAGTAAATACTTGAGCCAACCAGTGGTCAAGACAAGGCTTGCAAGTGAGATTGAGATTTTAACAAACAAGCTCACAGAGATGATTAGAAGCGGTGATTCTGACCCAGCTAAGATGGTTAGAGAAATCTGTTCAACCTGCATGCGTTCTCGACTTGGGTCAACTCTATGTGAGATCCATCAGGAAAAAGTACCATCACTTAAGGCAGTGAATTGTCAAGTATGCGCCCAACTTCTTAGTGGGAGTGATGACAATCTATCAGAGCGAGCAGTTGTCATATCTGATATGGTTGACGCTCTTCGAACCATCGAAGCTTCTGAATCTTTTGTGGAAATCGTTCCTCAAGTCAGAGCAAATCTTGTCACCTGTAATAGAAAAGCACACTCGATGGAGGATGTCGCTGGAGTTCCTGGTCGTATTACGATAATTGATGGTCGTGCAAGAGCGCTCGTAAGTCCTCAATTTGGAACTTCCCATCATACAGCTGAGCTTCTACTTGATGTCAAAGAAACATGGACTAGAATTCGTTCTTGTCTATGCGTTTCTGGAAGAGAAGCTGTGGTGAAGTCTGCAAAGAAGATTGGGTTCAAAGTAGTAACTTTACAAGATCCTGAAAGTACTGCAACAAAAATCATCAAAGCCCTCAAGAGCGCAGAAAAAATACCTGGAAAGAGAACGGCTTATCCTGCAATTCATGTACCTGGTGGCATTGGTGTTGAACCCATACTATATTTATTCGGTCCCAATGCTCGAGAACTGAGCGTGAGATGTGTGAATCTTAGTGAATCGATTAAACCAAGATAATATGTCTTACAGTGTTTTATTTTCATCATCACTCTTAGAGATATTATCAGGGTAGGTGGCAGCTACCAAAAAGTTGGACATTCGTGACATCATGTTATCGGTGTTTATATAATTCGGATTGAACAGTAAGGTGTAGAGTTAATTTAGGACAAGAACCAAGTCTATGAACTGACTCTAACGTCGCCGCGAGTTTCACGGAGACATAAAACGCCTGCTGGAGAAGTCGTTAGACGTTTAAGGTCATGAGCTTGGAACGCAGCTTCAATGAATCAGGAACCGAAGTGGATCGATGGACTTTGATGTCCAAGCTTGTCCAAGTTTCGGAGAACGGTGTCTAGTGATGGTTACCATACGTCAAGGTGTGATGAAGGATTGCACCGATTTACTTGAAGTGTATCAAGGTACTCGATGGTTCTACAGAACAAGAGAGGGAGGATACACAACTGTTGAACAGATAAAGGAAGAGCATCAAGGAGCTGCTTTTGTCCGTTGGGGCTGGTTAGTAGCTGAAGAAAAGGGTCGTGTTGTTGGAGAGATTGTCTTCCGAACTGAGAAGAACCCAATTGTAGGAAAGATTGGTATAATCAGGAATCTAGATATTGATGTTAGACAACAAAAAGTAACCATTGGAACCAAATTGACTCGAGCTGCTGAGGTTGCAATGAAGAAGAAGAAAGTTGTTCGTGTAATTGCAACGACTCCGCCTGCTGCATACAACTACTGGATGAAAGTCAAGTATTTTGCACGGGGTTCAATATCAGTTCTCAAGATATCGCTCAATAAGATACCTGAAAAGAGAACTAGTAAGGTAAAAACTGTAAAAATTAAAGACCCCCGAAAAATACCAAAATCAATGAAATTCTCCAATCTTGCATATCCCGGCTCTCTTGCTGAGATGGCTGGAGATGTGATTGATGGAAGATCTAAAGGTAATCTTCTTGAGTTTCAATCTGATGGTCGTGTTGTTGGTGTAGGAGTTGTGGTTAGAAAAGATGCAAAGACTGCTAGCTTTGTAGCTGATGTCACAAAGAAAGGTTTTGATTTTGCTGATATCATAATCTCACGAACTGCAAGAACTGCTATACCTTGGAAGGTGAAGTCTATAGAAACAACAATCCCAAAGGACCAAGTTGGTGTATACACATCTTTTGCAAAGTGGTCCTCTGAGTTGTCAACGGATATACCCGTGACAAGATTATTGTGATTCTATTTAGTACTTACTGGTCCTCACCTATGAACGGCAGTGCCCAGTTTGTGAATACTAGAATACCACCAATCGCCCAGATGCTAGCCATGTTGACATGCCAGAGTATGAATGGAATTGTTGAGATTCCAAGCATTATAAATGCTCCAATAATTACTAGAGCAAATATTGTATCTACTATCAACACAGTCTTGATCGGATGTCCCTGTTTCTTTCGGAACAGAGGAATGACCAAAGCAAGTCCAACTAAAATTCCTAGACTGATGATTTCTTCAAACCGAAGTGAAGCAAATCCAAAGATTCGTTCAACCTCTGAATTATCTCCCTCGATTGTCGTCATTACAATTCTAACTGTATGCTCAGTCTTGCTGTAGGCACCCGTGTCAATGTAGAATGTGAAACTTCCAGAACTAACATCAACAGTGACATTTTCATAATCCGAAATTACCACATCATCTACAAATATACTAACAATAAGTTCATCCCAGGCTGAATTAACATCAATAGTGAAAGCAGCTAGTCCAATTACAACTGCATCAGTTGTGGCATATCGGATTGTTGGGGCACCTTTGTTATCAATCTCCAGAATCATTGAAGTTTCCCATTCATAACCAAAGCCGTCACTAGCTACAATCATGATTACATGGATACCTTCAGGATAGAGTGTAGTATTGAGAGTGATAGTATTTGTACCAGAATATACTGTGATATTTTGTAGATATGTTACAGGTGTACCATTAATGAAGAATGACACTGTTGCATTGTCATATGCCATTTCCATTATTAGAGTGAACTCTTCATCACCAGAAATTTTGTCATAGCTTGTTAGACCAGATATCCATACTCGAACATAATCCAGGAATACCAGAGTAATCTCAGTGGTTGCAGTTGCATTTTCACCGGTGTAAGCAGTGATTCCAATGAGGTGGTTTCCATTCTCGTATTTGCTGGCATTGACTGTATAATTGAATGCTCCAACACTGATGGCAGTGCGATTGTATTCATCTGTGATTTCACCATCAACAGTTATGTTGAGATAGAGTTCTGGATGTGTAGCTGAGATGTTCAGCCAAAGATCAACCAAACCTGTTACTGTTGAATCTGCAGTAGGGTCTAAAATGATAATGGTTGGTCCAAGATGATTGTTCACATTAAAGACAAGTGTATACACAGCTTGTGCATCTTCTCCAGTTACATTGTAATAGAATAATAGAGTGAAGTTTAGTAAACCTTCTGTGAGTCCAGTTGTGTTAATCGGCACTATCTGTTTTTTAATTCCTAATGCACTCTTGTTGTATTCATGAATAGTCCCATTCACGAATAGAGTGAACTCAAGAGGTTCATATTCTGAACCGATTTCAAGAGTGAGGTTGAAAATTCCTGAAACTTGGGTTTGATTTGCTGGAGACAGGTGGTCGACAGTTATTGGCAAACCATCGTTATCTACAAGATACACTAGATACATGGAGTGCGAGAAATATGTTGCAAGAACATCATATTGGAAGAATAGTGTGAAATTATCATATCCTTCAATTAGTGTGAGTGTATCAACAATGACACTGATGTTTCCAGTTCCGACAAATTCTGACGAGTAGATTTCACCATCAACATATACTGTAAGGTTGAGAGTATCGACGTCAGCAGTCACGTTAAGGTCTATGCTAATGGTTCCATTGACTTCAGTTTCATTTGCTGGAATATAGAGGGCAACATCCATGTCGAATCCATCATTGTCTACATAATAGAGCAAGTAGACTGATTCTCTCTCAGTTGCGTTCTCAAAGAGGACTGTGAAGTTCAACATTCCCTCTGAGAGTGTTGTTGAATCAATGCTGATCACTTCGGGCCAAAATGGGCTCGCAACAGCTGCTGCAGTTTCATTATATGCAGGGTAGATAGCACCATCAACAAATAGAGTCAGGTTAAGAGCAGTAAGATCTGAGGTCATATTCAAAGTGATATCAAAATTTTCTGAAACCGTGCTCCCGTTAGCCAAGCTAATGAGTGATGCAGTAATGTTCGGTGAATCGTAAGTAGCTGGACTTAGAATGTCTAGCTGAGCGCCCATGGGTTGATTAGAATCAACACTGGATGTAATTGTCTGTCCTTGGGTTGAGCCCAAGATCATGAATGCGACAAACATGAGTGCCAATATTCTACTTGTTTTTCTCATTCTGGTGCCTTCCTGAAACCCAGTAATCTCTTATCGGGCGGATGGAGTCAGAGAATTTGGACTGCTTTTAAGCCTAGCGCCAGTTACACCGTTGTACAACTGTACTTTTATATCTCCATTCACATGATAACAATTCTGCTTGAATTCATGGTGACTTCCCCTTGACATCCAACGAAACTAGTAAACCCCGAATTGAAATCTGGACTCATTCTGATAAATTATCAAAGAGAGTTCAAAAATTACGAGAACATTTCTACTCATTCAACGAGCGTGAAGAAACAAACGAAGTGGTATCCTTCACTACTGGTACTGTTTGGGATGAGGTCTATTCAGTCCACGACTGGGCTAATGAACCCGCAATCTATCCTTTCTTTCCATCAATTAACGAGGTACTGAAGTCAATGGCAGTAAAGGTAGAACTTCCAGATGATTACTGGAAGCACGGTCTACCCATGCGTCGTGCAATTTTCTTTCATGAAGTTATGACACACTACATGCCAACACAGGTCATAGATGGAGAACTGATTGTAGGATTCAATTTCAATACCGCACTATCAAGGTCTCTTACCAAATCTGAAACTGCTCGTAGGACCAAAGATATGAAAAAATGGTTCAAAGAAGCAACTCGTTTGAATGAGATTGGCGTGGGTACAGCCACTTCAGTTCCAGGTCACTTGATTCCTAACTATGCTAGAGTTATGAAAATTGGTCTAAAGGGAATCGCAGAAGAGTATGAAGAATTGCTGAAAGGTGATTTAACTTCTGAACATCGGGAGTTTGTGGAATCTCTCATATTGGGTTGCCAAACTGCTAGAGATGTTGGAAAGAGGTATGCAACGAAGGTGCAAGAGCTTGCTGAATCTGAAACCGAACAGAAGCGCAAAGAGGAGTTAGAGAAAATTGCTGAGGTCTGTGACAGGGTTCCTTGGGAAGCTCCTGTCACCTTCTGGGATGCTTTACAGTCCCTATGGCTTACTCACATGCTTGTGATGGCCGCTGAGTCATATCCAGGTGCTGGTCTTTCCCATGGAAGATGGGACCAGTATATGTACCCGTTCTACAGGAAGGACATTGAATCTGGAGAACTCACCAGAGAACAAGCAAAAGAATTGATGCAGTGCTACTGGATTAAGCACAACTATGTATATGACTGGCAAGGAAAACTTGGAATGAATCAGGGTATCAACTCAAGCTTTGGTCAGCTCATGACCCTGAGTGGATGTGGTCCAAATGGGGAGGACCTGACAAATGATCTCACTTGGCTTGCTTTGGAGGTCATTGAGGACATGAACCTCTTTGAACCAAAGCCCAATGTCAGACTTCATAAAAACACTCCTCAAGATTTCCTAATTCGAGTTTCAGAGATGGTTGCTAATGCACAAGGGTCTCCATTCCTCATGAACTTTGATGAGCACAGTATAGAAGGTCTTGTCTGGCAAGGTGTACCTCGCGAAGATGCTTGGGATTACGGTATTGTTGGTTGCTTGGAAAATACAATGCAAGGAAATGACAGATCTGATACTGTTGATGTTAATTTCAATTTGGTTAAAGCTATTGAGCTTACAATGAACAATGGTAAGGACCTTGCTACTGGAGCACAGATAGGGATTAAGACTGGGGATCCAAGTAATTTCACAACTTATGAGCAATTTCTTGGTGCTGTAAAAACTCAGCTAGTTGAATTGATTCGTTTACTCACAACTTGTGGAAACATGGCAGATACAATCCGGGCCAAGTATCAACCTACACCTTACCTTAGCGCTCTCATGGATAACTGTGCTGAGAATGGCAAAGATGTCAATGAAGGTGGTACAGTTTGGAATTTCAATACACTTGAGGGAATGGGGATCGCAACAGTTGCAGACTCAGTAGCTGCGGTCAAGAAGATGGTGTACGAGGAAAAGAAAGTCACAATGTCTGAACTGGTTAAGGCGATAGAAGCAAATTATGAAGGACATGAAGAACTTCGTCAACTTCTTAGATCAAAGGCTCCAAAGTTCGGTAATGATGATGATTACGTAGATGACATTGCTAGGGAGCTCTCGATGTTCTGGGCTGAAGAAGCATTCAAACACAAGAATCCCTATACTGGTCGTCGTTTCAGAGCTGGTTATCTTTCCTGGAATTACTTTATTCCACTTGCACCTCTTACTGCTGCAACACCTGATGGTAGAAGAAGAGGAGAATTCATGTCTGGCGGTGTTGGTGCTGTTCAGGGCATGGACGCGAAAGGTCCAACTGCATCTATACGGTCAGTGGGTAAGCTTGGACTGGAAACCATTCCTAATGGAGCCAGTCACACTATTACTCTGAGTCCTTCAATGGTGAAAACAAAAGAGCATGTAGAAAAGCTTGCGGCTCTCTTGCGAGCATACAATGAAGTTGGTGGAACTGCTTTGCAGATCAATATCATTGATGGAGAGACCTTACGTGATGCTCAGAAGAATCCTGATGCCTACTCTAATCTTATGATCCGAATTACTGGCTACAATGCTTACTTCACACAAGTAGGCAGGGAGCTTCAGGAAGAAATCATCACACGTACGGAGCATTTACTATAATGACTACTACTGGTTTCGTGACCAACATCCAAAGATGCTCTACCGAGGATGGTCCAGGTATTAGAACAACAGTCTTCTTCAAGGGTTGTCCAATGAGCTGTATCTGGTGTCACAATATAGAAACCATTAATGCAAATCCAGTAATTGTCTGGTACGCTGTGAAGTGTATTGGTGACCAAGCCTGCGTTCGTGCATGCCCCGAATCTGCTATCGAACTTACTCCTGATGGGATGAAAATTGATCGTAATCTTTGCAAGGTTTGTGGAACTTGTGAGGACGAATGCCCCACTGGTGCAATGAAATTGATGGGCAATTCATGGGACTCTGATAGTCTTGTTGAAGAATTGCTCCGCGATAAAGTGTTCTTCACTACATCAAATGGTGGTGTTACTCTTTCAGGTGGTGAAGCGACCTATCAATCTGATTTTGCGATAGATATTGCCATTGGGCTTCAAGCTAATGAAGTACATGTGGCTTTGGACACATGTGGATACTGCAGCGAGAAGATCATGCGGGATACATTGCAACATGTGGATATGGTTCTTTACGACCTGAAAATAATGGACCCTCAAAAACATGAGGAGTTTACTGGTGTTCCGCTTGATAGAGTATTAGCAAATGCCAAAATTGTAGCTGAGAGTGGAAAACCCGTTTGGATTAGAACTCCAATTATTCCTGAACATACTGATAGTGAAGAAAACATACGTTCTATTGCACAGTTCATAGTGGAGAAACTGCCTAATGTTGTGCGATATGACCTACTTGCTTTCAATCGAATGTGTACTGACAAGTACAAGCTCTTTGATTTAGAATATCCATTGAAAGATGCTGATTTGATATCTGAAGAAACGATGGAACACTTGGCAGATATCGCTCGAAATGAAGGTGTTGAAAATGTTGAATGGTCTGGAATGACTACGAATTCAACGATACTAATTACAAATGATGAACAGGAGGAACGACCCTGTGCCAACTAAAATACTTGATGACGAACTTGTAAACGCAATGAAAATATTTGAAACTCCAAAGTTTATGATAACTAAGGATTCGAATGAAGAACCCAATTCAAGCCTTGTTATGTCATGGACAGTCTATGAAGGAAACACCATAATCTATGGTGACTTCTTATCCGAAAAGACTCGTATGAATCTCAATGCTGGAAACAAACAGATGTCTCTCCTCGTAATGACAATGGGATTAGATAGTTGGTTAATCAAGTCTGATTTTGACTCCTTTCACCGGAATGATGAGTTCTATGAGTTTATCGCACAGACTCCGCTATTTAGGTATAATCAGTACACCAATGCAAGATCTGCTGGTGTTGCTGAGGCAATTTCATCCAGCGATAAATATGGTATCTCTAAACCTTCTGTCCTTGCATCTTTCATTAAGACAAAGATGGTAAAAGGTAAAGTTCCGGTTGAAGAAACAATAGAGGGAAATATGCCTAATAATGTCTATGAGATTTTTTCCAAAATGGCTGCAGTCAAGGTGCTTGCGTTCATTGATGATGATGGTTACCCTGCGGCATTTCCCGAGTTCGGTATGCTTCCAGTATCATCTAATTCTGTGGTTATGAAACGGGACCAAGAGAAACGACGTGGATATTCACTTCGAGATGGCCAACGAGTTGCTATTTCACTGGTATCCTTAGATCCTGCTGCATTCCAGATGAAAGGAACTTTTCATGAGATTAATGACAACACAGGGTATGTCAAGTTTGATCGAGTGTATGCCTGCTCACTACCAAGACCCGGAATTCGTGTAGACCTCCCTTTGTTTACCCGGGTAGAATGAATTCGAAGTTTTGCCACACCGCAAGCTTTTTTGTAGGCCAACAATGACAAAGTTTCGGTGCAGTGTATTGAAGAAATGGGAGTACACAGCAAAGGATGGGCGGTCCATATTAGTTCGAACTGCTCAACGTGGGGACGCTCCCAAACTGCATAAGGGATTTCATCGAGTAGTTGATGAGGGAATTTGGTTACCAACATTCTCTGCTAATTCACATATCTCAGATTGGGTTCACTGGATAGATAAGACAAATCGTAATCGAGATATCTTACTCATTGCTTTCTTAGATGGCGAGTATGCTGGACATCTGACTTTACAGCCTGAGGAATGGAATGCATCTCAACATGTTGCCAAGCTTGGAATCATTGTAATCAAAGAATGTCGAAATATCAGTGTTGGTCGGTCTCTGATGTTAGCTGGTGAAGAAATCGGACTAGAGCGTGATTTTACAAAAATAGTTCTAAGCACCTTTGAGGATAATAAAGTAGCCACAGCACTATATCTAGACATGGGTTACAGAGTCGTTGGTATTCGAAAGAATCACTTCAATATGCCCAATGGTTTTGTTAATGAGGTGCTTATGGAGAAGGAGATCTGTAAGTAGTCAATTACTTTCTCCACTAATTATTCTCTAACTCTTTCGTTTTTGACAATATTCCTAAATTTGGGAGGTTATAATTCCAAGCGAAGAGCTTTATAGAAGGTGTGTGCATGAAAATAGGACAAGAGCGACCTCAATAATAGGTGCAGAGTATGTGGCGTCAAATTGTTGATTACTTTAAAGATAGTCCTCAGAGACTCAAGGTAGCCCAAGCTATTGTTCGTCATGGATTTAGTGTTGACGGACCTGGTGTAATAAAATGCGGCAACATCCGCATACCTCTGAAATCATTAGGAACAGCTCTTAATATAGATAGAAGGACTGTACGTGCAACTACTGAAGATATCTGCAGTAATTCGGATCTATGTGACTTTTTCAAATTACTAAAACCCGCAGGTCCATCTCTTGAAGGCGTTCGTCGAGTTCTTGGATATGGTGTTGTTACGATAATGGTTGAATCACCAGACTCGCCAGGAATAATTTCTGCAGTGACTTCAATGATTGCAGGACGTGGGATTCCTATACGCCAAGTTCTTGCAGAGGATGTGGCAATCTACGAGGAACCTTGTCTTAAAGTAATAACTGAAGAACCCCTTCCAGGGAGTGTAATAAAAAATCTCTCTGATATTAGAGGAGTTCGCAAAGTTATCATCGATAAATAAGTGTCCTATTCTGAACATTGAAAAGGGGTATCAACAGCGAACATTAGAGTGTTTTTGAATGGACTCCCCACCTGAACTTCAATCCACAGATGATACCCTTGAAGAGTTCCAAAAGGAAACTGGTCACAGTGGTATGTATCAGGTTGTGATGTTGGCAATTTCGTTATGTGTCCTACAGATTGGTTTTGGGTTTATCACTCCCGTCTTCCCAGTTTACATAACTGAATTAGGAATGGGTGGAATTGAGTTGGGAGTATTAGCTGCCTCTTTTGCGATCTCGCGTATCTTTCTAGCTGGGCCTCTTGGTGGACTATCTGACACTCATGGTCGTAAGAAGATTCTCGTGTACTCGCTGCTTGGATTTGCAGTTTCTAATGTCATCTATGCTTTTGCACAGGACGCATTGGTGATGATTGCAGCACGCGCAATGGAGGGTGCAGTATCAGCTGGTTTCTTTCCAACTGCTAATGCATTTGTCTCAGATATGACAACTCCCGAGAATCGGGGTACTGCAATGGGTTACCTCAGCACAGGGAATATGGTTGGTTTTGTTATCGGACCAGTTGTTGGAGGAGTGCTTGCTGAATTCCTTGGTATCCGATGGCCTTTCATTATTGCTGCTGGTGTAACACTACTCACAATGTTATTACTCACGATTTTAGTTCAGGAACCAAAACGAAAAGTATCATCAGGAGATATGAAACCTCCCAAGGTTCCGATTAGAGAATTACTCTCACGAGCCCGTGCCGCTTATGGTGCTCTAAGCATTGCAATGTTTGCGAATATGTTCGCAATCGGAGTTCTTGAAGTTGCATTCATGCTTGATGCTGTTGTTAGATTTGGTATAGGTCCTCTCGAAATCGGAGGGTTCTTTGGTGTCATTGGTATTTGCATGATCATCGGCAACATTGGATTTGGTAAGCTCTCTGATAGAAGTGGTCGAAAGTGGTTAATTGTCATTGGAGCTATAATCGGGACATTTTCCATGCTGATGTTTGCTACTGCAACTGATACCTCTAGTTTCTACGTCGCTGGTGCAGTTCTCGCAATAGGAATGTCAATGCGTGGACCCGCAATTCAGGCAATGATTGCAGATCTCACTGACCCAGGTTCATATGGACGTGTTATGGGTTTCTTTGGTGCAGTAAGCAATAGTGCTTATGTTGTAAGTCCTACAATGAGTGGTTATCTCTTTGATCTGGATGGTAACGCTATCTCTTCTTTACTTATAGCTGGGAGTGTTTCTTTGATAGGTGGAATTGTTGCTGGAGTTGCACTTCCAGCCGACGTAAAGAAGAAAGACACCTCTGATAGCAGTACACCAATCGAAACTCAAATTGGCGATGAGAGAGCATAGAATCAGTGTAGTCTTCGTTCTTCTACTACTACACACGTTAATTAGATAATTGTCGCAGCTACATAAGCAACAACACTCTTGTTGTCTCCACTGATATCACCTGATGTTGTATACTTTAGTAGATTGAACTGAACTGCACCTCGCTCTTTAGCAAAGACCATTGCAGCTGCTATTGGACCTGCTCCACATATGCTAATACGATGTCCTTGAACAAAATTGAGGAATCCCTCAGGGTCAAAGAATTCAAGGTATTCCATAGCCTGATTGTCCTTCTTCTTGGCACTATCTGCAGTTTCGAAGTGTGTAAAGTCTGAACTAGCAATTACAAGTATGTCTTCGTTCTCTGCGAGTTTAGCAAGTGTCATTCCTATCGATTCACAAACGCTGTAGGATTGGTCGGTGACACATATAGGAATGAAATTGACATCTGGTCCGAATATATATTGTAGAAAGGGTACCTGCACTTCTATCGAGTGTTCATTACTATGGGCTATGCAGTCGTTGACTGCAAATTCATTCTCTTCTACGATTGCAGCGCCTAGACCACTATCGAATATTGCCTTACCTAATGGTGTTTCCCAGTCATCATTGCAAACTGCTAATCTAGCTCCCATACCTGTATGATTTGGTCCAAGGACAACAATATGATCTGGCCTCCCATCTTCAAAGATATTCAGATAGGTATGTGCTGCTGGCATTCCAGAGTAAACGTATCCCGCGTGCGGAGCAATGACTGCTTTCAAATTCCTAGATGTTCCGGGGTCTCCTTCGGGTAGTTTACCTGGACCTAGATTTCCCAAGAAACAATTCTCTATACGTTTGGTGAGAAGGTCTTCTTTTCCTTCATAGAACCTTCCAGCAACAACAGGCATTCTTGTCATTGGTTCTCCCTTTGAGTATAGTATACACTCCACGAGAAAAGCCTTTGGTCTTGCCTCGTAGTTACTTTTTCAGAGATTTCTTGATGAATTTCACTACTGCGTTTAGCTTGACCTGTTCAGTGTCCTTGGTCTTCATATCGCGAACACTTACTTCTCCTTTCTCAATATCTCGTTGACCAATGATTACTGTTAATGTAGCATTCTTGGAATCTGCTTGCGCAAAGAGCTTCTTGAGAGACCTGTCCATGAGATCTACTTGGCAAGAGATTCCTGCTTTCACAAGATCATTCTGGATGGTCATAGCATATCGAACCATTGGTGATTTAATGGGAGCGATGAAGACATCAAGTCTGGGAATGAGATTGTCTGGTAATCCTCGAGATAATACTACTTCTATCATTCGACCGATGCCAAGGGAAACACCAGTTGCAGGAGTAGGTTGTCCCCCAAATTTCTCGATTAAATGATCATAACGACCGCCGCCAAGAATGGAACCCACCTTTGGCTTACCCAAGTATCGACCTTCGAATACGGGCCCTGTATAATATTCAAGACCTCTAGCTAGAGACATATCGAATACAATTTTGTCCCCAACTCCAGTATCATCGAAAATTTCAGCCATCACTATAAGTTCTTCAACACCTTCTATTCCGATTGCAGAACCTGTAAGAAGCTCTCTAAATTCATCTAGAGAGCCAACACCCGATCCTTTGATAGCAATAGCATCAATCAGAAAATCGCATGATTCTTTACTGATGCCTCTATTCTTTAATTCTTCAAGAACTCCATCGCGACTAATCTTGTCTAATTTGTCAATTGCTCTGAAACACTCGAATGCAAGCTCATCAGGTACACCAGCACGTTCAGTGAGTCCCTTCAACACCTTCCGATTGTTAATTTTGATAAGGTACTCATCTTCGAAAATTCGCCTAAGAAATTCAAGTGCAACAAGCACTACCTCAGCGTCTGCCGCAGGGCTTGAAGCTCCGATTATATCAACATCAGCCTGCTCAAATTCTCTATAACGACCTGCTTGGGGCCTATCATATCGCCAAGCTTTACCCACGGCATAGCGTTTGAATGGCTTGGGTAGATGGGGGTTTGTGGCTGCAATCCGAGCTAAGGGTACTGTAAGGTCAAATCTTAACCCAACTTCTCGCTCACCTTTGTCGGTGAACTTGAAGGTTTCTGCTTCTACTTCCTCTCCACCTTTTGCTGAGAGCGTTTCCCACAATTCTACAACCGGAGAATCGAGTGGTTCATAGCCAAACTTCTGGAAGACATCAATTGCTGTTGCAACGAGATAATCTTTGGCTCTCATCTCAGGTCCAAAGAGGTCTCTCATACCTCTGACTGTTCTCATTTCACTCATTGGAAGTCCTCCAAAATTCGTTCCGGTAACAGATGCGGGCGGCAGAGTATCCACTAGTTCTATCGATAATCCCGATGAACAAAGCCACCATCTTTCACTTTTGTCACCGAACTCGAATTCTATCTTTTTCACTTTAAGTGTTGTGTTAACTGGATTCCTTTAGTCTATATAAGACCCAATGCAAACAAGACCAAGTACAGTGTTATGACAGAGCCAATGATCACTGAATCGCGAGCAACGATTTTCAGAAGCCTTGTTTCCCTATCCGCGATATAGACGTAGATCATCTTGTTGAGAACCGAGATTATTGTAGCAATGATTATTGCCATCCCTGCCTCTGGATATAGAGTTGGGTCAATCATGAATACTGCTGCTGAACTTGCGACAACAGCTCCTGCTGAAACAAAACCACCAATGAGTGCTGCGATGATTAACCCTGTTCCACTCAAAGATTCTGAAAAGAATAGCTGAATCAATACAACCCCTGAAAATATCGCTCCAAATCTGAGTGCTGGTCCAAACTCAAATGGGGAAACAAGTTTGATATTGAAGAGTTCTCCATCTGGAATATCATTTGACTTGCTTTCTACTATCATTCGAATCATGCTGATGACTATAAGAATCGTAATCGGGATTAAATAGATTCTAAAGAGCAGTAGTGTTCTGTCTATGATTAGAAGTAAGAGACCATTACGAAGAACCATGGCAACATTTGCAAGATTGATAGAGAGCGCAATTCTACCTGCTCCCTTTCTTTCTTCCTTGACGTAGAAATCTGTAAGACTAGATACTGCTGCTTCACTATTTGCAAGCCCACCGAAGAGCCCAAAGAAGTAGATACCACGGTCTTTGAATTTTTTGACAAGGAGATAGTTTCCAAAACTGACCACAAGCAGGAGTACTATCAAGAAATATGTTTGGAATGCTGGAAATTCAATTACACCTAATTGAATTGTCTGTGGTATCAATGGCCAGAGAAAGAGTATGATTACTCCCAATTCTACTGCACTAATCATTTCTTCACGGGAAATCACATCTACTGCATGAGCTAGCTCATCCTTGAAACCAAGTACGAGGAATACAAGGAAAGATACCGCCATTGCGAAGATTTGTAGAGTTCCAAACATCTGACCGTCCGCGGGAGTATCAAAACCGACAAGTGCTCCAAGAATAAAGACGAGCGAGAACACAAGAGGTGTAGTCAGTCCTTTTCCCATCCGTCGAAATAATTTCCAATAGACTTGTGCTGCAACGAGAATAAGGGAAATTGATACACCATAAATCAGAATCACCGGATTTGCAGTTATCTCTGATATGTAAACGACATTGCACCAAGAAGACTGTGCAGACCAAAGGATCTCACTCCTGCTACCCTTTCATTGTCCATCTTCTTCTGCCGCTCAAGACCAATCAAGGCTCCAACAACAAATCCGAGAAGCGCCTTCACAATTAGGTCTGAGGTTAAAAGCAATTCCTGCACATGATGTCACCACTGGGACCTATTAGATTATGAGTCCTCTCTTTTAAGGCGTATTATGATGACATTAGAAAATGAAAAAGAAAAGATGGAGATTGGAATTATTCCAACCTCGAATGCTTGAGCAACAACGTTAACGGAACGTCGATAAATTCACCAGTAGGTAGGGATCTCCTAACTGTCATAGGAAGCAATCCTGATTTAAGTTCCAATTCAGCAAAGCCGTAACGAGACATAGGTGCTGTTTTCACATCAATCATGATTGGAGCTCCCATAGCAATCTGTAGAGAACGTGCGCCAATAATACGGGCTTTCTCGTATTTTGTCATCCATTTTGGACCTATGGTCACGCCAATGGCTGCTTTATCCAAGTCATAACCCGTTACCAGATTCTTTCTTTCCTCTGCGCGAGTAATCTCTTCTAATGCTGGAAGAACATGTTTATCGGGTTCTGGCTCTGGTGCTTTCTTCCTCTTGGATTTGGCTTTAGCACTCAAATCAATTTCGCCCGAATCAATCTTCTCTTGAAGATCAAAGGCTTCTCCAATTACTGCATCAGCTTTAGCTTCGCTTAGTCCAGTAACTGCAGCTGCAAGAGCTTCTTTGTCAGCCTCTGACACTTTTTTGATTGTGTCATAACCTGACTCCGCCAACTTTTCAGCTGTCTTAGGTCCTACGCCTGGTATATTAGTAAGAAGAGAAACACTCTCTTCCGGTGTTAGTGCTTCTGTTTCCGCTTCTGCCTTTGGAGTATCATTCTCTTTCTTCTTTTCAGAGCCGTCTGACATGAGTTTCACCTGATTCGTTCTACGTTTGACTCTTTCTATTCGTCGTCGCCGCCGAAATCTCCGCCGCCAGGAGCGCCGCCCATGCCGCCGCCCTTTGAGCTGATGACATCGTCGATCTTGAGGATCATTTGAGCTGCTTCTGCAGCAGACATAATGATCTGTCTGTTGACAACAGCTGCCTCGACCACTCGGGCTTTCTTCATGTCATCAACCTTTCCTTTTGTGTAGTTGATGCCGTGATTAACCTTGCCCTCTGTGTGTGCTTTCCTCAGACTGACAATAATATCAATGGGATCCAGCCCTGCGTTTTCAGCAAGTGTGTTTGGAAGTGACTCAATAGCATCAGCAAAGGAGTTGACTGCGTATTGCTCACGACCCACAAGGGTTGATGAATAGTCTCTTAGCTGCTTTGAAATCTCAGCAGCGAGTGCACCACCACCGTAGGTGATTTGTGGATGTACAACAACATCTCTAACGACGTAGAGTGCATCGTTCAGTGCACGGTCTACTTCATCTACGATGTGGTTAGTTCCACCACGAACTAGAATTGTGACAACACTTGACTTTGGTGTGCCCTCAATGAAGAGCATCTTGTCATCAGCAACTTCCCTCTGTTCGATAATCTTTGCTTTGCCTAGGTCTGCTGCAGTCAGGTTCTTTATCTTTGAAACAATTGCAGCACCGGTTGTCTTGTGAACTCTCTCCACATCAGACTTCTTGATACGTCGAACTGCCATAATGCCTTCCTTAGCCAAATAGTGCTGAATAACATCATCAATTCCCTTTTGGGCAATGACAACGTTTGCACCAGACTCGACAATCTTGCTCACCATCTCTTTCAGCATGCGATCTTCTTCGTCGAGGAAGCTGGTCATAGCTGAAGGATCTGTGATTGAGATTTTTGCGTCGAACTCCGTCTTGGTTACTTCAAGGGCGGATTCAAGGAGTGCAATTTTTGCGCCCACGATTTTCTTGGGCATTCCTGCGTGTACAACTTCTTTGTCAAGAACAAGACCCTTTACTAGCTCGGTCTTATCGACAGTCATTCCAATCTGCTTTTGACGGGGGATATTCTCGATATTGAGTTCTTCACCTTCGGGTATATCCTTTGCAATTGCAAGTACTGCGTCTACGACGGTCTTAGAAAGAGTATCACGATTTCCAGAAACAAACTTACTTGACATAGATGTCTTCGCCACATCAATGAGAATCTTCTTGTAATCCGCAGCCGCTGGATCAACTGTTTCTGCAACATCATCAACTACTGCCAAAGCCTTAGCTGCAGCTTTTCTGTAACCACTGATGATTGTAGTTGGATGGATTGCCTTATCGAGTAGGATTTCTGCCTGCTTCAAGAGGTCTCCAGTCAAAATAGCAGCGGTAGTAGTTCCGTCTCCTACCTCAGCATCCACGGTCTTTGCAACTTCGATGACCATCTTTGCAGCTGGGTGCTGAACATCCATTTCTTTTAGTATGGTTGCTCCATCGTTACTAATTGTTACGTCTCCAAAACTATCCACGAGCATCTTATCCATGCCTTTTGGTCCAAGACATGACTTGACAGCTTCAGAAATAACTATTGCAGCCATGATATTGTTCCTTTGAGCATCGCGGCCACGTGTTCTCTCGGTGTCTTCTCTAAGAACAATCACCGGTACTTGTTGACTCATAAATTAGTTCCTCCATTTCCTGACTCGACAATACGAAGCAATCGCACTAAATCGGTCAGTCCAGATAAAACTGTACAAGCGCTTCGCGGTGTTTTGTGTTTTTAAACGTTAGGTTTGGGCTATGACCGAATTATTGTTACATCTTATTTTGAGTAGGTTGTTACATATAGTTCAAGTGTTTTTGTTTGATACTTATCCCATGCATCACTATCTGCTGCATCTACTGTACCAAGCTTTGCATGACTAATATCTCCAAACTCATCAACTAGCTTGCAGAATTGATTGATAATGAAATTTTTAATTTCCCAAATTAATGATGAACAGATTTCAAATGACTCAAGGTCATTATCAGGATCATCTTCATCTACCTCACTTTCATAGTCTTCAAACAGATTGATTATCTTCAGTAAATGTTTTCCAAGACTTACGAGGAGCTGTAATACGTATTCCTTATCTTCTGCGTTTGATGAATCCACAGTTATTTCAGAAGTCTTTGTCCAGCGTTTTCGTGGTTTCATCTTCTGATCTAAAATATCATTCATATCTATCCATTCGGTACCTTTTTCTCCAACTTCCATTTCATCGATCTTCTTCTCAGTATCCCAAAGCATAGCGGAAAGCGGTCGTATAACATGTTTCTGATACTGAGATGATTGACACTCGATTTCTGCGTATTGACAAGCTTCATTTATTCTATCATATACAAAATGTAAAATGAAAAGCAAACTATCTTTCCTGTCCCCCTCTTTTTTCATGATGGGATATATGAATGAAGTTTCATATTAAATATTTAGGCCGCCTAAGAATGACACTGTCTCCCTTTTTTGCACCCACAGCTTGTGAGATATGCGGACATTTTGCTCGTGTTATGTAGTAAGTTTCAATGTTGGTTTCTCGTTGAATTTCAGGAAAGGTTTCGATGTTAGCTTGACCCTTTGAAATTACTATATTACTCTCAGTGACCAGTTGCAGAAACTCGCGGCTCACCCACTGTATCGGTACACCATGAGCCCATGCACCGGTATCTGCTATCTGAGTCAACTTCTCAATCTCAGTTCCGCGTACTTCCTCAATTGTGACATCATTAATCATAGCTTGTCCTTTGACAATGAAAGTCACAGACCAATCCATGTCCTTGAGAAGCCGAAGCAATGGGATATCGAGTATATGCTCACCAGCATTATCAGCCAAGAACAACAATTTTCCGGTTCGCGCCTGAAGAGACCTCCATAGCTGCTCCGAGTCATCAATAGCAAATCCATCATTTTGGATACTGTTGAATACTTTCACAAGATTCTCAAGATTTGGTACGTGGCCTGAAGTATTGAAATCAATAACATTTCCTGTAATGGTTGCCGCTAGACACGCTCTGAAACGTGCATAACCTTCTAGAGGTTCGATTATTTTATCAATCGTTGGTAATGCCTTAAGAGCTGCCTCAGTACTGATTCTCTTAATCTCTGCATAGGGATCTTGAATGCCTGCCTTGTTGTACAACTCTCTGTACATTCCAATTGAGAGGGGAGCTGGTTCAGTTCGATTCTCATATCCCTCAGAAAGAAGTCTGAATGCCAGTGCGAAATACTCTGCTTGTTTGTTCTCATCGGGAGTTAATAGAGGGACAAGAATCTTCAAACTGTCCATGATGCAGGGACCACAGTCGAGAATAAGGGGGACTTCGATTCGCTCACTCAGCGTCGCTCACTTCCTTAGGTACGGAATCTGATTTTCCTACCATTAGATAAGCGTCTTCTCCATCACGATAATATCCTCGAAGAACACGACGTACAGAGTAACCTAATGTTTCGTATACCGAAACAGCTTCCTCATTGCCTTTCCTTACTTCAAGGAAGAATTCACTTGCCCCATACTCGATCATTGCATCCATGCCTCCTTTGATCAGAGCTGTACCTATTCCCATGTGTCGATGACTGGTTAGAACTGCTACAGAAACAATGTGTCCTTTCTTCACTGGTAAGCGACCAAACGATGAGATTCCACGTTCAATTCGACACATAATGTAACCCACAACCTCGTTATTCACTTCAGCTACCATGAATGCCTTGGGAGCGTGGTAATGAAGTCCTATGAAAAATTGGTCTGGGTAGTTCTCGGGGAGTGTTTCTTTGTTGACATAGACTACATGCCTTATGTCATCAGGATTGAACTCTCTGATGTTAAAGGACTCAGTCATTTTGGTCTACACTCTATGGTCTCTTGATTCTGACGACAATATGCTTCTCTTAAATCCATTATGAAAAGGCTTTCCCCAAATGTTTCTCAGGGTATTTTCATGTACCAGACTCAAAGCTTATCTTGGGAATAGAACCAAACCAGTTCATGGCCGCGATTTTGATAGGTGGAACCCCAGGAACAGGAAAGACGATGGTTTCCAAAGTCCTTGGTAGCAAACTCAGTGTTGATGTTGTTTCACTAGGAGATTTGGCTGATGAATTTGGATGTATTTCTACTAAGGATAAAATGAGAGATACTGGAATAATAGACGAAGATTGTCTTGTTGATGCACTTGTGGAATTAGTGGAACCAAAGGGTAACAGACTCATTATTGAAGGTCACTACATAGACCTAGTACCCAGCAGTGCAGTCCAATGGGTGTTCATTCTGAGAACTCATCCTGAAACTCTGAGAGGAAGATTGGCTAAACGTAATTACAAAGATGAGAAAATCAAAGAAAATGTTGAGGCAGAAGTTCTTGGAGTCTGTCAGATGGATGCTCTTGATTCATTTGGTGAAGATCGTGTTCTTGAGATTGATACATCTGAAATGGCTCCTACCGATGTTGCATCAAAGATTGAACAACTAATCAGTGAAGAAGCGGCTCCCATCCGAATTGACTGGATGATGACCCTTGAAGAAGAGGGTTGCCTTGATGAATTTCTCAGTGAGTAGATTACTCTGTTTCTTTTACCGCAATTGCAACCAAGTTGAGTCCCGCTGCAAGAAACATTACGAGTGGTATTATTGAAGCGTATATCTCACCAGTGAGATGTGGTTGATTATCTACTGCGAACGTAATGAGGAAATACACAGTGCCTCCTGCCATTCCAAGCAGTATCGCTGGAATTAGAGCCAACCATGCGTACTTGGAAGTGGTGTATGCAAAGTAACCAAGAATAATCATTATTACTCCCGCAATTATTGGAAAGAGATAGATTGCTCCACCTGTTCTAGTGAATGCCTCGATAAAGTTATAGAACCCAATTTCTGGGGGAACAGCTGCAGTTCGAACCATAATTTGTAGAAAAGTAGTTATGATTGCTATGACTCCACCTATGACTAATAGATACATTGGCCATCTGAAGTTGAGCATACCAAGACTTCGTTTGCGAAGCTGCTTCTTCAACTTCTGGGCCTTTTTCTCACGTTCAGCTGTTCGACTTATTTCAATGGAGCGTTCCCTTTTCGTAAGTCCGTCATCAACGTCTTCCTGTTCTGCTTCATTATCTATAGCATCAACAAGATCTTCAGCCAAATCGGTGGAATCCTTCTCTTTCTTCATTCTGAATCATGATGCTGGCTGTGTATCTCTATTTAAGCATCAGTATCTGGGAGACTTTGTAGGACTATCATTCAGATGATTCTCAATCTGTTGAACCTGCTGCCAATTCATCACTTTTGATGCTTCTAATACTAATGACTTGCTCTTCATTTTCTCACAGAGGATCGTTAGGTCATTTTCGAAGGTTTCATCAGTGCTTAACAATAGAATCATTTCTCTCTGCAATTTATCATTATTTCCAAAATACAAATCATATACGAGAGCTTCACTAATTGTTTCAATAGTATTGATGCATCTCTCTCGTTCAGAAGTTTGGTTTTCATTGTGTAACATGGAGAGTACATCAAAAAGTAATGCATAGGTGTCTGGATATTTTGGAAGAATAATGGGGAGTTCTTCCAAGATGCCAGTATTCAAGCATGTTGTCAGCTGAGAATAATTTGTTAGATAACGAGTACAAACATATTGGATTAGTTTCGAGTTTAGAATCAATCCTAGAGTTCTAAGGTTGACAGTATTTGAGGAAGGCCTAATTTGTACAATTCCACCACCGTGAATAGTACCAGGCGGTTTGATTACGCATCTAGGATACCTATAGTTTTTCGTTGCTACAAGAAGCTCATTATCAAACGATTCTTTCAAGCCCTTGTTTCTTAGGAACCAGTCATCAGTGTAGGTCTGATACTTCTTATCGATATGATAACGACGAACACTTCGCCCACTTGTGATATATGGCGTAGAGTAAGGTTTTGTTGTTGTACGTTTAACATGTTCCTTGGGAATATCTCGGCCTCTTGTCGCAATCAAGAGGTTCTTCTGACCCTTCTTTAAAATCGCTTCAAATATTGCATCATGATAGATTGGGAAAATATTACTGGTTCTCAACAACTTCAAAGGCACTGAATTATTCTGTTCAAATCCAGGTCTTCTAGATTCCACTTTGATGACTCCGTTGGTTCCAGGTTTCTGTCCTCTACAGAACATTGTGACCATCTCAAGTGTTACTCCGTCAAATGGGCTACCCTCATCAACAATCTTCCAAAGTTTTAGATTCTCAAGGAGAAATTGTCTTGTCTTTGAAAATTGTTTGACTCTGAGGATGCTGTTCGGGATTAGGAATCCAAGTTCTCCATCTTGACGAAGAAGCATGCTTGCTCTGACGATGAAATGTGCGGCGCTATTCCAAGTACCCGTTCTACTCCCTCCCACATTGAAGGGATACTTTGATTGGATGAACTTACGTTCGTCGTTACTCAGAAGATTACCATATGGCGGATTTCCAAGTATAATATCAAATCCTGGATTTGTCCTTGTTGTAATTGATGAAAAATCTGCAGTCCAGTCAAAGGAAGTCAAGCTGTTTCCTTGTTTGATATTGTCATGGACAGAATCTAAAATCGCTTGTTGCTCTTCCTCAATCGGTGAAACCCATTGAAGGATTTCAGAGCGGCATTTGTCAACAGCATCACCGATTAGGTCAACACCAAAGAGTGAGTTTCTAACGATTGCTTCCCGCCTCTTCGTGATGTTTTTTCTTTCACCAAGTTTCTGTCTAGTTTTATCAAGCCAGTCCGCAGCTGATAGAAGAAATGCTCCAGCACCAGCTGAAGGATCTAGAATCTTGAGGTTCTGAACTAGTTTCAATTGATGATTATCTTCAGTATCTGGATGGTTATCAAGCCAAGCATTGAGAGATTCATCTGCAATGAGTGAAGCTAGATGAGGTGGAGTATAGAATGCCCCAAGTTTCTTCTTTTTAGACCTTGAGTATCCAGTTTTTTTGTTCAACATTTCCACCATTAATCTGCGATTTCTATACTCTTATGTCAATTGTCTTAATCTGGTTCTTACATATAACCAACTCGGCACATGGGACCCATTTAACATCATTTGCGGGTAAACCGCCATTTTTTAATGGGAACTGTTTGTCAAAACTCATGAGAAATCTGCGGTTCATATCAGTCATTTTCATGTTGGTTATTTTGATGCCAAATACGGTATCTACTAACTCAATATCTGATGAACCACAGATAGTTGAGCTCATAGAACCTGCAGATAGCTTACAACGAATTTATGGTGTTGATATATCTCAAGAAATCTTTGAAGCGGTAGATCAGAACAGATACAGAAGTTATGTCCAGGATTTCACGTCGAATGGCTCAAGACATGTCTATTCCTATCAATCAGTTCCTGGCAGTGATAACGAAATATCTCGGCACTGGCTCGTCAATAAAATGACGGAGTTATCAGAAGAAAGATTGGAGATTGAAATAATCGGCGAATACATGAATATTGTTGGCCGTTTACCTGGGTATCTACCTGGCAATAATCCCGTTTTTGTAATTTCCGCACATTATGATACTATGCCATTGTGTCCCGGAGCAAATGATGACGGAAGTGGTATTGCAGCAGTCCTCGAACTTCTTGGGATTATGTCTCAATACGAGTGGCCTCTTGATATCTACTTCATTGCGTTCAATGGAGCTAATGCTTTGTTTGAACAAACATCACCTCAACCTGGCCTCTTCCAAGGTAGTCCAGAGGTTGCTCAAGCGTTCAATGATGCAGGTATTGAGATACTAGCGCTCTATAATGTAGATACAATTCTACGTCCATCTACCTACATGACAAGCAATGAGCGGTTATTTCTAGTATACAATGATAATGCACAATTCTATCACGAAAGCCAATACTGGGCCGAGCTAGGGAAAGCTATGTCGAATTGGTATGGGCGCGATGTAGTCGGTGCTATTACATCGATGGGTTTCGTTCAATGGTATAGGTCCGATCATATCAAATTTATTGCGGACGGATATGATAACGTGATACTAGCCTTTGAGTCTGGTTTTAGTGTTGATACCGCCTATCAAACCCAAGATGATGAATGGGATCGTCGCGAGTATGCATATTATATTGGCAAAGAAGTTACTGCTCTCATTGGAGCAAGCATGGCGTTTACCATGGGCAAAGCTTATGGTGAAAGAACGCTGTTTTACAATTTGGAAACTGTCTTCCCGAGTATTTCATTCAAATACTACTTTCCAGTAAGCATGGATACTACAATCAACGTTACTACAAGGTGGTATGGGTCTTCAGCGACTTTTCTACTATACAGTCCTAGTGGTACATTATTAGGTTCATCTTCACAGACCGCCCCGTATCCTTGGGAATTTACGCAACTCTTTTCCTACCCAGCTACACAGAAAGGACTCTATTACCTTCAAGTTTGGAATACTGGTACTGAACCCCTCGGTGTCGAATCTTACATCGATATCGATGTTGATATCAATGGAAACGATGTTTCGGATCAATTTGAGTACTGGTTAGATTCCTCATTGTTCAATCAAGATTCTGACTCTGATTCGATTAGCGATGCGATGGAAATTATTTATGGTACTGATGGAACTAAGGCAGATTCTGACGATGACCTTATCCCCGACAACTGGGAGTTAGATAATGGACTAGATCCCAATGACCCCACAGACGCAAGCAAGGATTTTGATAATGATACTCTAACAAATTTGCAGGAGTTTTCAAATGGGTTGGATCCCAACAATTTTGATTCCGATTCAGATCTACTTCCGGATGCCTGGGAACTTGCAAATGGTCTGGACCCGCTTGTTAAGGACGCAGATGAAGATCCTGATGCTGATAGCTACACAAACCTTGAGGAGTATCTTCGCGGATCGGACCCTCAAGTGGCAGAAGTGATAGAACCTCCATATCTTCTGTGGATTGGAGTTTCTTCTACATCTATTGTCTTGATTGGGGCGGCAGTGTATCTTCTACGCCGCAGAACACTGTAGCTGCACAATACTCTCAAAGTATGAATAAGTAACGATTTGGAATTAATTGCAAAGTGGAAAGTTCCAAAATTCTTGATTGAAAGCAAAAGAAAAAACGAAAACTGGTTGGGCAAAAACACCCAACCAATATTATTCTACTATCCGATTTTTGTTCCACAGTTGGGACAAAACTTGGCACCATTAAGTGCAGTACCGCAGTTTGAGTGGAACTTGGCTCCAGTAGGGGCTGAACTAATCACATTGATCATAATTGGAGGTATCGGTGGTGTTGCACTTGTTGTCGTAATCATCGTGGTTATGAAGAAGCGAAGTTGATGTGAGAACAATAAAAGAGCACGAGGCACTACGCCTTGTGTTCCATCCTTATTTTTGATGAAACAACTTTTTTCACTGCTCAGTGTAATTGAATGTCCCTGAATTGATCTGATGTTGGTTTGATTGAAAGAAACGTATCGCTAAGCCGAAACCCGGTTCTTCTTAACCAAGCGTTAAACTGAATCTGACTGGAATCAATTGCTACCAGCAAACGGACTCATCTTTATGATCCATATTCCCTCTTCTGTGTGACCCTCTGGAAATAGAGCCGCGAAAAGACCAATGATTGCTAGAAGTATTCCAGTTCCTACAAAATCTGAAATGAATCCGTAGTCGGTTGAAGGTGTACCCACAGCGGCGGCTATTGATGGAATTAATGAAACCGCAACGATTATGAAACCTATCCAAAATAGTGCCTTTCCTAATTGCTTTCTGAGGGATTTCTTCTTCACTATTGGTTCTTCGTGTGATTCATTCATAACCGTTCAAGTAACATTAGGACAAGAATTCGTTTAAACTTTTAGAAGAATGTGTTTATGCTGTGTGAAGTACGTGCGTATATTTTTTAAGAAAAAACGAGAACTGGTTGGGCAAAAACACCCAACCAATATTATTTTACTATCCGATTTTTGTACCACAGTTGGAACAAAACTTCGCACCGCTCGTAGCAGTACCGCAGTTAGGACAGAACTTGGCTCCAGCAGGGGCTGAACCGCCTCCACCGCCACCTTTTTGTCCGCCACCGCCCATCATTCCTGCTGCAGCTCCCATGAAGCCCATGCCTGCACCGAAGCCGGCACCGGGACTCTTTCCAAGAGATTCAGCTGATGACTTGATAGTTTCAGAGCCCATGATTTGCTGTCCGCTAACTCCTCCAGTTTTGAGCCAGAAGAGGCGCTCTCGATACTTTTCTGTGGTATCAAGACCTTCGAACTTCAAATCTACGAGCTCAAGCCCGATTCTTTCGAAGTTCATTCTGACCTTGGTCTTGACCTTCAATGAGGTCTCGTCAAGCTGTGTGAAAACAGATTGTAGGTCAAAGTGAGCAAACTCGTCGATGATTCTCTCATTCATAAATGAGCGAAGGAAGTCATTGACCTTCTTGGTGCTGAAAGCGTTCTGATTAGATACGACTTCATTCACGAAGATCTTGGGTTCCTTGACGCGGAACCAGAAGTTGCCATGAAACATGAGTGGTGCAAGATCGCTTGTTTGTCCTCTTCCACCGTATTTGCCTTGGAACTGGGATCTGGAAATGAAGATACAAGTAGCCTCAAAGACGTCTCCCTTGATCTTCTTTTGTAACCATCCAGCAAGGCTTGGCATGCTACTGGTGGTAAGCTTGTGGCGGCCCGCAAGGAAAGTATCCAGAGCCTGTCCATCTCTGTAGAAGATGGCTGCCTGGTTTTCCATTACAATTAATTGTGAGCCCCAACTTATTCGGTTGTCTGGATATCTCCAGACTAAGTGGTCAGGACTGGCATTAGTCCATTCTATTGCATCTGCCATAATAACACCCGTTAATAATCGAGTTCTGATTGGATACAGTTTTCATAGGTTTTAAACATTGACATGGTATGGTCTATGATGGGTTCTGAGAAGAAATTATGCAAAGGCTTGCCTTCAAGCGGTCTATTATTAGCATTTAATCCGATAACATGAATGTGTGAACCTTGAGCGATGAAACCCTTATCCCTGAAGAGAAAACTGAAGAACCAGAAAATAAACGACCTCCAATTAGAGGATTTAATCCCTTGGTCAATTACCTCTTCTATACTATTGCTGTGTTAGTGGCATATGCGCTCTTTTGGGCACTAGGGTATCCCCCGGTTATTGCTATGATGCTGTTCTTCGTGATTCGGCTGATTCGAGATACTATCCATGTTAACAAGACCTACGAGTACAAGTTTGCACGTCAGGCTGCAGTAGTCAATTTGATTTATTCTATGGTTTTCTTTGTAATCCTAGTAATCAATGGACTTGCAATATCACAACAACTAGACCCATTAATCCTACCTGACTTTCTTGACCTCACATCCTGGACTCCCATGTTCATTATGGGTGGAGTATTTGGAATGGCAAACATAAAGAGAATGTGGGGACCACGACCAGAATTCAAGTACTAGACCTCGAATGACATCAGGTCCTCTCCCATAACAACCACCGCATTTGTTCGGCTGCTAATTATCTCAAGGACCTTGTCTTTCATATCAACAACTTCTGGTGATACATGAGTCAAAACTAGTTTCTTAGGAGAAACCTCTTCAACAATCTGAGCTAATTCATTTGGTGTTGTATGGACGCCCTCTGGATTTGGTCCATCGAGCCAGTTACATTCATGAACAAGAACATCTGCCCCCTTGGCGAGATCAATAACATCGCGACAGGGTGCTGTATCTGATGAAAAGACAAACGAACGGTCTCTCCATTCAATTTTCAAAGCCCGAGTTTCCATATTTCCATGAACCGTGGGTGCATTGGAGATAGTTGCTTCTCCTACCTGAACAGCTTCATGTTCTTTCAAGACTGCCACATTGATAATCAATCTATCACGAGCGTATGTAAACGCGATATCAAAGAGACCTCTAAACCATTGTTTGATTGAAGGTGGTCCATAGATATTCAGTGGTTTGTCGTGTCCACTTATCCAGAGGTTTTGACAGAGCATTAGAAAATCGGAACAATGGTCAATATGAAAATGTGATAGGAAAATGGAAGATATAGAGCTCAAATCCACATTAAGCTGAGTCAACCTATGGAAGACTCCTGCTCCAATATCAAAGAGAATACTCTCATTGGACATCTCAATGAGTATTCCTGATTGGACTCTGTCAGGATCTGGATATGATGTTCCTGTACCAAGCATTGTAACCTTCATATCAATCAGGCTGGAGAAATAACAAATCAATGAATGAGTCTTTCCATTTGGTATCAGGTGAGTTCAGGTTTGATAATGTATTCAAACGTGTTGATGAGAATGCGAAGGTCTCTTAGCACCTTGGCATGGTCTATACTGGTTCCCTTGAGGCGCTTTCCTATTTCGGGACACGAAACAATCTTCGCTGCTCGAAGAACTGCAATGGAACACACCCTAACATTTCCATCTTCCACTTCACCCCATAGTGTATCAAGTGCATCAGACATCATTTTCTGTTGTGAGAGAATCTCTACTCTATCAAGCTGCTTACTCGCGTCTTGAAGGAGCAAGCCAGTCATATACTTGGCTTCATTCACAAATCGAGTACTCGGGCAAGGTCCTGGATTCTCTTGGTCTTCAGATTTTGTACTGGAGTATTTCTGAAACACTCATGTGCACCGCATGTTTTCTCAGCAAAGGTCTATTTAACTGACACCAATTTAAAAAAAGTAAGAATTAAGCCGAAACGTTAGAAACAAGAAAATCAGAGGTGTAGCTTAGAGCTACAGATTCCTCTGATTGGGTTACATTCAATTTCTAAGTTCGTCTTCTCCAAATTACTATTGAAATCAATCCTACAATTACAAGTGTGCCTACAGCAAATCCAGTAATTGGGAGGATCGCACTAAATGCTGGGGGTGCTCCTGTTGTTGTTGTCGTGGTTGTAGTTGTCCATGTTGCAGTCGCCAACCGACCATTATCTGAGTCGGTCGTAGTTTCTCCAGGAAGGTAGTCCGTTGTTATCAAAAGAGCTGTATATCCTTCGACAATGATTCCATACTGCATTCCGAGATTGATAATCTCATCCCTTAGAGATTGTGTTTCTCCTTCAAGCTGAACAACTCTCAGCAGATAGGTGATTCGATGCTGCGCCCATAATTTCTCAATGTGCTCATTCTCCGTTGAAGGTGTAGTTGCAGAATTCGTATACGTTTCTGTTCCACCAGGATAGTCAATCGATGTAGAAACATTCATCGAGGATTCATAACGTCCGCATACAAGAATTTCGCTTCCATTGAAGAACGGTGAATTATCCAAAGGCTTCATGATACTCATATCCAGAACTCCTTCAAATTCAATCGAATATGAATCCGCAATTGGAGTAGCAAACTCACTATAGAACTCGACAAGTCGTGCAGCTGCTTCTTCATCTGGTTGAATGAAGACAAAGAACCCATCATTTTGAGCAGCTAGATTCGCCATTAGGTTCTCGTCAGAATCTGAACCAAATGCTACAGTGGATATTGAAACCCCCATATCATTGGCTTCTTCAACTGCGGATAAGATTCCACTTGAAGACGTAATTTCTCCTGCTGTTGGTTGTCCATCTGAAAGCATCAATATTGCCTTCACATTATCCCCTGAAATCATCATGTCTAAACTTGTCATCATGGCCCCATGAAAATTCGTACTTCCGCCAGCATTAGTACTACTAACCCAATTCTGTGCGTCTTCAATGCTTGCTACAGATGCTGAATGTGGTTCAACCCATAGTGTCAAGACATTTGAATCAAAAGCAACCACATTGAAGAGGTCGTTGGGTTGGAGCAATTCAATCATCGAATTGAAAGCAGCTTTAGCCTGGACTATTTTTGTACCACTCATTGATCCTGACTTGTCCAAAACAAAGACATATTGTCGACTTTCTATTTCTGAAACTTCAACTATCGACGGTGCAAGAAGATATACAAAGAAATTATCTGTTCCATTTGTATATGTAAGCAATTGACTTCCACCAAGTTGACGATTTAGTGAATATCGAATTTCTAACACATCAAAATCAATCGGAGTTGCACTTGCATATTGAATTCTAACACCATTCACTAAATCAGTAGCAGTGAATGACGGTAGACCTCGAATTGAATATCCTGCAATTGATTCAAAATTCGAACGAATTGAGAGATCTATGTACACATCACTGTGAATTGGTACTCCTTGTGCAATAGGAAGGTCCAGAGAATATAGACCTAATTTCCTTGTAAGTAATCCTTCAACACGAACACTTACGATGGCTTCTGTTCCATTTTCCAGATTGAAATCTATCCGATATCCAATTGGAGTCCTTACAACAAGCAAAGCACTTTCATTTTGCTCAACGCTTTCATTATATTCCTCTATGGCTTCTTGTACTGGCATTACTCTTCCCCAATAGGTGACATTTCCAAGGTCGATGGAAACATTACTCAATCTAATGCCCTCCTGAAGTTCGAATAGCCAGTCTATTTCCGTTGCCGTTGATGATGCACTATTATCAAAGCATACTGTGTACAAGACATCGACACAGCTATCGATTATTGTTCCTTCTATAGTCACATTCCCAGGAGCCATCGACGCTATCGTTGTCATCCCTACTGGTTCACCATCTAGGGCGGTTCTTTTTTCGACCACCATTGAGGGTGTTATCATTGCTGAAACGATAAGGATGATACCTACTCCACTTAGTAGTAAATACCGCATGTCTACTTTCATTTTGTTCAACTCCCTTCGTTAACTAAGTTCGTCTCTTCCAGATTTCAAATACTACCAACCCTACAAGAATGATTCCGACTGCACCCACTATTGATGCAACTCCTACAAGCGATCCACCGAATGCCTGGAGTCCGCCTGCAGTAGGAGCAGTAGTAGTGGTAGTGGTAGTAGTAGTAGTAGTGGCAGTAGTAGTAGCAGTAGTAGTAGTAGTGGCGGCAGGAGGACCTGTAGTGGTAGTAGTAGTGGTAGTAGTAGTAGTGGTAGTAGTAGTAGTAGTAGTAGTAGTGGTAGTTTCTTCTACATCCTCAGTTGTGATCAAAAGGGCAGTATATCCCTCGACAATGATTCCATACTGCATTCCAAGATTAACAATTTCATCTCGGAGAGCTGGTGTTTCACCTTCGAGTTGAACAATTCTCAGAAGATACGTGATTCGATGCTGTGCCCAGATCTTTTCAATATGCGCGTTTTCAGTTGATGCTGTGGTTGCAGTGTTTGTATAGGTTTCTGTACCATCTGGATAGTCGATAGATGTGTAGACACTCATTGATGTGTCGTAGCGGCCACATACGATAATTTCACTTCCATTAAAGAAAGGTGATTCGTCCAAAGGCATCAGTGTACTCATATCTAGGACTCCTGCAAATTCGATAGAGTACGATTCAGCAATTGGTGTCGCGAATTCGTAGTAGAACTCAACGAGCTGGGCTGCTGCATCCGATGTTGGGTCGATGAATACAAAGAAGCCATCATTTTGAGCAGCTAAATTGGCCATGAGGTTCTCATCTGAATCTGACCCAAAAGCCACAGTCGATATTGAAACCCCAAGATCATTAGCTGCTTCAACAGCTGTCAAGATTCCTAAAGTAGATGTAATATCTCCTGCCGTAGGTAATCCATCTGATAACATCAATATAGCTTTTACATTCTCTCCTGTTGTCATCGTTTCAAGACCAGCCATCATTGCACCATGGAAATTCGTACTACCTCCTGCTTGTACATTGTTAACCCAAGTTTGTGCTTCTTCAATGCTTGTTGTAGACGCAGAGTGCGGTTCGACCCAGAGTGTTGATATTTCGTTATTGAACGCAACAACATTGAATAGATCATTGGGCAGAAGCGTTTCAATCATCGAGTTGAAAGCTGATCGGGCTTGTTCAATTTTGGTACCTCCCATCGATCCTGATTTATCCAGTATGAAGACATATTGCCGATAAGCTCCATCTGCTACTTCAGTTATCGAAGGTGCCAGAAGATAGACAAAGAAGTTGTCAGTTCCATTTGAATAAGTTAATAGTTGACTTCCAGCAACTTGTCGATTTAAAGAGTATCTGATTTCTAATTCTTCTATAATAATCAAGTCCTGATTGGAAAACTCAATATTAATACCATCAGTCAAATCTGTGGCAGTGAACGAAGGTAACCCTTTGATTGAGTATCCTGCAATAGACTCGAAGTTTGAACGAATTGATAGATCTATAATGACATTTGTCTGGATTGGAACTCCCTTTGAGATAGGAAGATCTAGAGAATAGAGACCTAATTTTCTCGCCAATAGACCCTCTATGCTGACGCCTACAATGGCTTCAATTCCGCTCTCCAAATTCAGACTGACCATATACCCATCTCCGGATTTTACAACAAGTAAGGCACTCTCCTCAGCTTCAACACTTTCGTTGTATGCCTCTACGGCAGCTTGTTCTGGCATTACTTGTCCCCAGTATGTGACTTCGCCAATTACAATTGAAACATTACTCAATCTGATTCCCTCTTGGAGTTCAAATAGCCAGTTAATCTCTGATGCCATTGCTGATGCTCTATTATCAAAGCGCATTGTATACAAAAGATCAACATAACTATCGATAATTGATCCTTCAATCGTTACATCATCAGGTAACATTGACCCTAATTTTATTGAAGCTGCAGGACCATCGTAAAGATCTCTCTGATCGTTAATTATCAATGATGGTATCGCAAATGCAGTAACTAAAAGTATGATACCTACGAAACCAAGTACTATATACCGCGAGTCCACTTTCACAAGTTTCTACTCCCACATCTATATTGTTGATTTGTGTATAAGCCTCCGCCTGTGCTCCTCAATACACATGCTGGATATTATCCAACAAGTTAACCACTATCTAGTATTTGTAAACTTAGATATGAGTCTATTCTTTGAACAAATGGTTCTATTAGTTGAACCGCGCCATAGGTAATAGAGAGAAGACCCAAATCATGACATAAAATCGACTATTGCCGAACTGAAATTCACAAAAACAACACCAATTTATACTACTTTATCATGGTTTAACCTCATAGCGTGGGCCCTTTGGGCCAAGGAGAAAATAAAATTGAGTGACGAATTTGACTTCAAAACGATAATACAATTCATGTCAGCTATCGCATTAGCAATCTTCTACTTGATTTACTTGCCATGGACATACCTGTCCGCGGAAGTATTAACTAATGCTGGATTGACCTGGATTTATTATTTCACATTGGTTTTGGGTTTACTCTTTCCAATGTACTATGCAATCGAAAAGGAAACAATGGCATGGCTTTGCCTTGGTCTTTCTCTCATTCTGAATTCAGCTATATGGATGGCTTTAGAACCATTGATGGCAATTCCAGCAGTCTTAGTCCTTCTAGTTGGTCTTCTGTTCTTCATTGGACCATTCCTTGAAGAACGATTAGGGAACTGGGACTTGTTCAAGAACATCTTCCATTTCTTCAAAGGACTATTCCTTGTTGTAGCTATTTTCATTTATGCTGGTCCCCTCGGGATAGATGGAATGATTGGAAATACTAGTGCAAACCACATCATGCCTCAGTTCATTTATCTGGGTGGAGGTATCATGGTTGCCTTTGCAGTATGTTTGATGGCATACGGTCTCTTTAACATCTTCAAGATGTTCTTGCCTGAGAAGATTGGTGGTTACTTCGGTGACCTCGCAAAGATCTTCTATATGCTGATGGTGTTATGCTTCTTAATCGGAATTACATTCAATGTAATCACATACTCCTACTTCGCTTATTTTGCGAATTATTGGGCTGCAACACTTCCATGGAGCTCTGGATCCATTGGATTCTTTGCAGGAATGTATAACCTAGGCAACTCTAACCTTGGAGCGATTCTCTTGATCATTCTGTATATTTACGGTATGAAGAAAATTGCATCCAAGTTCGAGTAATTGCAAAACAATCTTAGGAAAGGGAGGACTCCCTCCTTTTCCTTCCTCTTTCTTTTTTCATTATCACCAATTGTTGAAATGATACACTCTTGCTTCCTAAATCGTATTGCTCAGTCTTAAGTTCAAGATTCGTATCTCCATTAGATGGAGACCCTGCCTAATGGGTGAATTCAAACAGAAACCAACTAGTGATCGCACACGCATTGATAGTTCAAAAGTGGTTCCACGAGAAATTCAGTTTCGATCAGTAACAAGAGATTTCCTAACTTCTAAAAGAAGTAAAGAGATGAGGTGTCCTAGTTGCGGTAGTACCATAGATTTTGAATCTGGTGTTGAATGGATGGGTCCTGACTCATTCACTTGCGGTTCCTGCAATCACCTTCTTAATATCTCCTTAATCAATCGCGCTCTAAGAGACCTCAGTATCGAGTAGTATACAGCTATCTTTAGTTCAAACTATATTTCCTGAGGAATTCTTTTAGGTTCACTTAGCAATTCTAAACTAGCATGACGGACACACTTTATGATATCATTGATACTTGGACCATGAAATGGGACCGAGGAGCTATCGAAACCATATTGAAACAGGTAGCTGCTCCATTCTACAAGCGCAAGCTTGTATTCTTTCTCCTTGAGGAAATCTGGGATATGCTAGAGTTTATTGACGACCCTCATGAATTCATGACAGAGGAACGAAAGATTGAGCAGATAGAGAAACTTCTCGGAGGTAACAAAATTGAACGAGCCGCGAGGTTCGTGGAGTTAGAAATTACTGAATCCCCAGAATTGAAAATTACGGTTCTTAATGCTGAAAATGTTATCGCAAAACATCCAAGTTGGTTCGATAAGTTGATGGAGTCACTTTGAACTAAGTTCGGCCAGTGAAACTTCCGATTTACGTGATATTTTTCTAATGTCATCAATTAGAAGATATAACCCTACAACGTCAACTATGAGAAATACAAATGCAATGACAAAATCCGTGTTTGTCATCCTAGTTGCCACCAGTGCAATAGTACCAATCAGTCCCACAGTGATTAGACCAATAATGCCCGTCAACCATGATAGCATCGAAACCTTGTCATCACTTGCAGCATATGTCCGAAATACAATGTAGAATAGATAGCCCACTAGTAGGAAAAACTCCATACCGACAGTGAGTAGTAAAAATGGTCCTTGCATATGCTAATCTCAAGAAACATTCTCATTCTTAGAAGTTAGACTTTACTGTATGGTCGAATTAAAAAAGAAGTTGAATTCCGGAGCAAAAGCCCCGGAATAATATAAGTAGACTATTCTTGGTAACCTTTCATGTAGCCTTCTCTCTGATTCCACTTCTCTTCGAGACGCTGCATGACTGTCCACATACGAAATGTGTAATTCCAGGCTTCATCGAACTTGCCTTGATTCATCTCATCCTGAAATTCTTCGACGACATCGTTAATGGCACCAATATCCTCAAGGAGTGTTGCATCAAACTCGTAGACTTGGTCGAGTTCTTTCTCATTGATCCTCTCCTTGGAGCCCCAAGCCGCGTAACCGTAATCCGCATATCTGATTCCGCTCTCTATCTTGTCTGTAAGATTGAGCATCCTGTCGAAGGTTTCCCAAGTCTTGCTGAGATTGTAATCGACGACCATCATTTGTAGCTTTTCTAGGTCCTGCTTTACAAGACGAAGTTGATCTGCAATGAACTCACGGAGGACTTTATCAGCGGCGCGCCGCTCGTTCTTTTCTTGATACCCGTGCCATCCTGGGATGTAGTGGGTAATCTTGCCAAAGAAACCTCCTTTGATGTCCTTGGCGGCCTTCTTTCTAATTCTCTTAGCAATTGGGTCTGTGACTTTGCCCATATGTTAATTCTCCTGATTATTTACAACTCTATGGCATGACGTCTAGAGTTGACTTGACTGGAATTTGTACTTCAACGCTTAAAAAACATATTACAAGGAAGTCCACCTTTCTAAGTTCAATAAATTGAGCTAGAATTTGAGTCAATAGCGGACAAAGTTGCCCTTAAATAGAAAATGACTAACAAAAGCAAATTATGACAGACGATGGAATACTCCGCAAAATGGAATGGACGATAGAACCCGCTAAAATTCAGACCATTACGGATGAAGCAATTGAAGTAGCAAAGAAGACATTGGATACGATTGCTAAGACTCCACCTGGCAAAGAAACCCTTGCAACCCTACAAGAATTTGAAGAAGTCGGGGGACTCATGGGTGAATTACTAGGCCCCTTTGTGTTTCTGAAATATGTGTCAACTGATAAAGCTCAAAGAGATGTATGTGATAATGTTGAGAAACAAGCTCGAAAATTCTCAAATGAAATCTGGGGCAGAAAGGACCTCTATGATGTAATTGCAAAACTTGAGTCGATTGCTGATTCTTTGGGAGAACAAGAGAAGACCCTTCTCAAAAAGACCCTTGAACAATTTAGACATCGTGGCGCAGGATTGTCCGATGATGAGCGCAAAGAGTTTCTTGAAATTTCAAACAACATTACAGTGCTTACTACAGATTATGGTAGGGTTCTCAATGAGATTACTACAACTGTACCATGTACAGAGGCGGAACTTGAAGGAGTACCTCCTGCAATCTACGAGGACCTGGATAAAGATGGTGTTGCTTACCTCCTTCCGCTTGACTATCCAATCTTGGTTCCTGTAATGAACTACGCAAAGAATCCAGAAACAAGGATGAGAATGCAAATTGCTCAGTATCAACGAGGTGGGAAAGAGAACAGTGAGCGTCTATCTGATGCTCTTGCCTTAAGAGATCGCTTAGCAAAACTTGCTGGATTCAATAATTTTGCAGAATATCAGATTAGTATCAAGATGGCAAAGACACCAGATCGTATTTTCGACTTCATGAACGACTTGAATAAAAAGCTCCTTCCACTTAATGAGAAGGAACTTGTAGTACTAAAGGCGTTGAAGGCAAAGGATACTGGAACTCCAGTGGATGATGTGAAGTTTGAGCTTTGGGATCTCTTCTTCTACCATGAGATGCTAATGAAAGAACAGTATTCAGTTGACCAAAATGATGTGAAGCAATACTTCCCAATGGAGCGAGTCGTGAAAGGTGTTTTAGAGGTTTATCAAACAGTGCTCAATCTTGAATTCATTGAGGTCAAGAATCCTAATGTCTGGTACGAAGAAGTCCAGGAGTTCAAAGTAATCGACAAGATGTCTGGAGATACGATGGGTGTATTCTATCTAGATCTCTATCCCCGCGAAGGTAAGTTCAAACATTATGCAGTATTCAATTTTCTGGATAGGCGCTTCAAAGATGGAAAGATATTGTTACCAATTACTTCAATGGTTGCGAACTTTCAGAAACCTACCAAGAGTCAACCCTCATTACTAACTCACTCTGAAGTAGAAACCTTCTTCCACGAATTTGGGCATCTCATGCATGTCATTACTAACACCACAAACTACGCAGCGTTAGGACTTGATGGTGTTTTACCCGATTTCATTGAAACGCCGAGTCACATGTTCGAAAACTGGGCATGGCAAGAAGAAGTCCTCACACTCCTATCAGGACACTATGAGGATACTGACAAGAAGCTACCCTCTGATCTCTTAAAACGAATGCTAGATGCGAAGTTACTCGATATTGGTGTCCTTACAATAAGACAAATCTTCTACTCCTTAATTGACATGTATTTCCATACTACACCAGTCGAGGATACTACTGCAGAGTGGTACAAGAAATTTACAGAAATTACTGGTTTTGAAATTCCTCCTGACACTACTCCTGATGCAAACTTCGGTCATCTCATGGGAGGATACGAAGCCGGCTACTACGGTTATCTCTGGTCTAGAGTATATGCTGAGGACATCTTCACGAAGTTTGAAGCGAATGGGTGCCTTGATGAAAAAACTGGTTTTGAATATCGAGAGAAGATTCTTGCGCCCGGCGGCAGTCGAGACCCTGATGAAATGGTCAAAGACTTTCTTGGTCGTAGCATGAACAACAAGGCATTTCTGAAATTCCTTGGGATTGATAACTAACGAAAAAGAAAGAGCGATGTAGGGTACCGTTATCAATACCCTACTCGTTACTATTGTTTTACAATTCTTACCAGAGCTGGTATTGCCTCTTGACGAAGCCTTCCCAGACACGAGGTAGTTTGCCAATCACTTCTTCAGTGATAGACTCGACAGATTTTCTTACCTTATCAAGATCACAATCACCATAGAGCTCAACATTGATTGCCAAGGGTTCAGTAATGGGTGCACCAATCTGGCTTACGAGATAACAGTAGATTTGTGAAAGATCTGGATGTTCTTTGTAAACGCGTTCAGTGATTTCGCGGGCCGCCACATTGTAAGTCTTACCAACATGAGACACGGGATTCTTTCCAGCCGCTGCTTCAAGTGTCATTGGCCTGTAAGGTGTAATGAGACCGTTTGCACGATTGCCTCTACCAACCTGTCCGTCGTCTCCGTGCTCTGCAGAAGTTCCAGTGACTGTGAGGTAGAATAGATTATCTTTCGGACTATCTGCGGTATTCACATTGACATCTACATCCATATCTGTGATATTCACAGAGAGGTCTTTGACTATATCCTTAATTCCATCCATGACATTAGCATACTCGCTCTTGTCCTTGGTTTCAGTGGAGATGATGGCTGCTGCAACTTGAATGTGAATCTTATCATCAATTCGTGTTCCCATAATCTTGATGTCCTCTCCAATCTGGGGCCACTGTTTCTTCACATTGGGACTGTTGAGTAGTTCTTCAGATTGCAGAGTAATCAATTCAAGGGGTGACATAGGGGCATAACCCACACCAAAGCTTGTATCATTGGCTCTTGGGATACCAGTTTCCAAGTCAAAGTTTCCAACGAGGTCTGTACTTCCAGCACGAATCTTGTAATCGATGATAACATCAGAGTTCACATCGAGGTGTGGAAGATCTTTGCTTAGCCATTGTCTAGTATGCTCAACTGCGAACTTTCCAACAGGTACCTGACGTGTATAGTCCCTGTCAACAACATCTACAGCACGACCACTCATGAGAATGTATATCGGCTCGATGACGTCTCCCCCACCAAATTTAGCGTTTGACTGTCCACCAACAATCAGGACTTTGTCAACGTTATGATGCTGAACTTGACCAAAGGTTTCCATATAGTACTCGCTTAGACGCACACTCAATTCTTCTGCAGCTTTGTCCGCCAAAGTATCGGGATGCCCTTTGCCTTTCCGCTCGACTATCTCTACTTGGAGCTTATCGACAGATGGTCCGGCTCCGCGCGTGACTTTCAAATTCATAATAATCAACTCGTCTTTCCATCGGGCGCGCAAAAATCTGCATAAATAACTTGTTATAGGTCATTCCCAAGGGTACTATTCCAAAGATTTTTATTACTCTGGGGAATATTTGAAATGATGACAAATGATGTCGGCTGATAGTCTATTGGACCTCCGAAGAGAAGTTGGTATGACTCAAGCGGAGTTGGCTATCGAAGTTGGGGTTTCTCAGTCGTATATTGCGAGGTTCGAGAAAAAAACTCTAGATCCTAAACTCTCCGTTGTAAATAAGATATTCGAAGTGTTGACAAATCGTCAGAGTAAAACCTGCTATGACATCATGACGATTGATCCATTAACTATTGATGATAGAGACCCTGCAGCACAAGCTGTTAGATTGATGCAGGAGCATAACTATTCTCAGATTCCTGTACTCCGTGGAACTAAGATGGTCGGCATTATCACTGAGCGCGATATCATTAGGAACCTCCGACATAACATGCATGAGTTATCAGTGCAAGCTGTGATGAGTCCAGAGGGAGTACCCATAATTGATGAAACCACGCCTGTAGATATTGTCGCTCCTCTTTTCCAAAAATACCAAGCCATTCTTGTGCACCAGCAGGGTCGCATCCGTGGAATTATCACTAGATCAGATTTACTGAAGCTTACGTAACTATTCCATCATCTTAGTTCTTATGTGAGCTGGATAATCATAATCGCAAATCCTAGGTATTTTGTGCCCCAGAGAATCTCTTATATGGTCTGAAATGAAATTAGCAATCGGAGTCGAACTACCTCTTGGCAAACTACCTGGATACGCTTGATGACCTGCGTGAGGGTCTTGATACATTTGTAGAAAAATGGTCAAACATTCAGCGAAAGTCTGCCAAAGCTATTCAAGCAGTTACCAATACAATAATGCAGATTGAACACTTGGATGGACCTCTGGGAAAATTAGGTGGATTTCAGAATATCCGAGAGAACTCCAAAGGGATACTACTCGTTAATTTGTACGATAGACTTGTGCCTTCTTTAGAGGCCTCCATCAGGGAGTTCACAAAGCTGATGCACATGTTTGAAAACCTCAGGCACACTTCAACTAGCATCCAGACTCTAACTGAAACGATGCGTGGAGACCTCTCAGAATCACCAGAGCTTGAAGATCTGGTTGGATTCCTTGATTTGATTATGATAAGTGTCCGTGATATTCTTAATATGTACGAGTCGGAATTTCTTGTTAAACTCACAATCTTCCGTGACTTTGAAGAGAGTGCGGTCGATATGGGAGTTGTAAGCAACTACCTGACTATCTGGATGGTCGAACCAAACATTGAAGCAGGTGCAAGGGACAAACTACTCAAAGACCTCGATGAACACATTGAGTTACTAAGAGATGTTTTCACGGGCAAAACTGGTATTCGATTGCCTGATGCCTACAAGAAAGTTCAGCTCTGAAAGCAGAGTTCATTATTCCTCAGTATCATCTTGCTTTGGGCTCCTAAGTGTTGCAAGCTCATCAATCTCTGCCTGCAGCTCCCTCCTCTGGTCCTCGAAGAGAGATTCTGCAACTTTGCCCTTCTCATATTCAGCTTGGAAGAACGCAAGTTTTTCACGATAAATTTCTTCTCTGACTTCAAGCTCACGCAACATTGCTCGCTTATCAGAAACTAATTTTCGTAGATCGTCTTCAAGGCTGAATATCTCTTCTTCAAGCTCGGCTTTCAATCTAGAATAGATTTGACTGCTGACTTCTCCCTCAGTATATTTATCGACAAGTTTGAGAAGAGCATGGCGAGTTGCATCTCTCATCGCAGCGATTTCTTGTGCTGCATCCTCTTCTTCAATGAGATTCAGAAGTGTAGCGATGCGCGGTGCTGATATACCTTGCACGACGAGACTCATGAACACTACAATAAAGACAATCGAAGTAATTGTTCCGCCTATCCCAGCTTCTACTTCTACAACGACAATTGCTGCTAAAGCGGCACTGGCTACTCCTTTTACTCCCGCCCAACTGACAAAGAATCGATCTCTATTGCTCATTGTCTTATCAAAAGCCGTCACAGCGAAAACTGAAATTGGTCTAGCAATTAGAATCACCAGTAAACCAACGATACCTCCAACAGCTATTATTTCTGGTGTCATTGCTGCCATGTCTAGATTTATCCCTAAGAAGATGAACACAATTATCTCGAACACGAATGAAACATTCTTCATTGTTCCGCGCATTGATTTCTGGGGGAGTACAGGAAGACCAATCGATCTAGAGTTTGCCATGAAGAGGCCTGCAAAAACTGCTGCTAAGGCTCCAGGATGGATTCCAAAAACTGCAAATAATTCACCTATTCCATATGCAATGATGGGCGTTGCCGCGGTAACTATGGATGTATTCGTTGTTCCTTCTATGGCCAACAGTGTCTTTGCCATGCCCCATGCAATCCCGAGGCCAATAATCACACCCAAGGCAATACTTGCAACAAACTGGCCTCCGACAATCCACCAAGGTTGAGCAAGTGCAGGGACAATGAAAGGGAGGAAAACTGTAATGACAATAATAACTGCGGTTGCATCATTAAATACAGCTTCTCCTTCCAAGATTGAGAATAGTTTTCTCTTAACTCTCACTCCACCTGATTCAAGAACCGAGAAGAGTGCTGCAGGATCTGTTGGTGTAAGAATCGCACCAATGATGAAGGCGACTCCTATTAGTCCAACCTGTCCAGGGATTGCAAGCCAAATGGCTCCTCCAGCAATAATTGATGTAAGAAATACACCAACTGTGGCAAGAATTGCAATAGATCTGATAGAGAGTCTAAGTTCTTTCATATTGATATTTAGACCTGCATAGAAAAGAACTGAAGCAAGTGTTAACTGAGCGATAAGAGAGAGCGGAATGGCTGCGAATATAGCAGGATCTATGACCAGCTTGATTCCTAATCCAGCGACCATTAATGGGATTGGATACGGAATTTTGAATCTCTCTGCAACTTTAGCAAGTACTGCGCCACCAATTAAAATGATGACTGCTAGATAGATTCCAAAATCATCAGCCAAGAATACACACCTCAGAAGTCCGCAAGAATCTCAGCGCATTCTTTCACATAATCCGAAATATGTTCCAACTCTGCGACAATCTTTCTCATCATATAACATGAGAAATCTGATTCATCGCCACCAGCTGTCTTGACAGAGATTTGACGGCAGATTACAATATTATCCTCATCAATTTGTCTTTCTAGTTTGATGATTTGTTCCAAATCTCCTTTGGCACTTTCTGGATCACTGGTATTAACTTCAATCATATGTTTTATTGTGCCAATTTGTTCATTCACCTTAGACGAGATTGTTGTGAGTGAGTCCATATAGATTTCGCCAAAAGAATCACCTCGGAGTGAATCAAGAATTACTAAAACTTGGGCGAAAGTGTATTGAATTCTAATAAAGTATTCAATCACTGCGAGTGTCATGATACCCAAGTCATCTCTAGGAATTTTCTTTGTGAACATGTACTTGTCCATTAGAGAACGAAGATACGTGAAAATCTTTTTCCTCTTTTCAGTCCATTCTTCTTGAGTCACTTCTGGCTCTGCGGTTTGGTCACAGAACTGACCACACAACCTTCTATCTACGTAATCACTAATTTTTTGTTGTAGATCCAATATCTTCAGAAAACCACTAAGAATTTCATCCTTTGTAAGAACATCGTCACTCATCGGACTTTGCCTCCTCTACCAATCTTGGTCGACTCCATGAAAGTGCAATGTTTACATGAACGAATTGCTTTCTGATTTTGACTTCGAGTCCTGTTTCCACAGGTTCTCCAATTGGTACTACTATCGTACCTTCTTGGAGTGTTGGCATTGGTAACTCTAAGTCATCACCTTTTCGAAGTTGCTCAACAATCTCTTCCAAGAGGTCGGCAAGATTAGTGAGGGTCATCTCCCGCTCGAACTCATAGTCTTCGATTCTCATCGTATTATCTCCTGTTTTGTAATAGGATTATCTCTTTTTGTCAACATTATCCCTTTTTAGAGTAACTCTTTGACCATTTGCACTCCTAATTTGAACCATCAGGCTTAATTGGAAACACTGTTGTTCAACTTTGCTAACCATGAGTTGGCAAATACATCCAAGGAGACGCTCACATTGAGTGAAGAAAAAGACGACATGGTTGTAACACCATTCAAAGTCAGTGGGAAACTCGATTACGATCGTCTAATCAAAGAGTTTGGAACCCAACGGATAACAGAAGAGTTGAAAAAACGAATTTACAAGATTGCTGGAGATAGGCATGTCTTACTTGAGAGAGATCTATTCTTTTCTCATAGAGACCTTGACTGGATTCTCAACGAATATGAGAAAGGCAATAAATTCGTTATCTACACAGGAAGAGGACCAAGCGGTCATACTCACATCGGTCACCTAGTACCTTGGATGTTCACAAAATGGTTTCAGGACCGATTTAAGACCCGCCTCTATTTCCAGATGACAAATGATGAGAAGTATTTTTTCAATTCTCACCTAAGTCTTGATGATGTGAAGAAGTATACATATGAGAACACGCTGGACTTACTGGCACTTGGGTTCGAGCCTGAGGACACCTACATCATCCAAGATATCGAGCATATCGATATGCTGTATGAGATTGCAGTTGAAGTGGCTCGAAAGGTCACTTTCTCCACTGTGAAGGCTACATTTGGGTTTGATAACAGCACGAATATTGGGTCGATCTGGCACCCTGCGATTCAGGCAGTTCCCGCATTCCTTCATTCTTGGATCTATGGGGAGAAGACGCCTTGCATCATTCCGTGTGCGATTGACCAAGATCCCTTCTGGAGAGTAACTAGAGATGTTGCAGAGAAGATGGGTTACTACAAACCAGCAAGCATCCAGTGTTCCTTTGTCCCTGGTTTGAAGGAAGGCGGTAAGATGTCCGCATCCGACCCTATGTCTGCTATCTTTACAACTGATACCCTAAAAATGGTAAAGAAGAAAGTCATGGGTGCGTTTACAGGTGGTAGAACCACAATTGAGGAGCAACGAAAGCTCGGAGCAAATCCCGATATCTGCAGTGTTTTCAAGTACTACAACTTTCTCTTCATGCCAGATGATAAGGATCTTGCAGATATTGAGAACAAGTGCAGATCCGGAGAGATTCTTTGCGGTGAGTGCAAGCAGATACTTGCACCAATGATGATGGATTTCTTAGAGAAACATCAAGCTGCACGAGAAGAGGCTAAGGATCGCGTGGATGAGTTCTCAGCAGCTAGACTGCGTGAGGATATTCGTAGGTAACATTGTTCAGATTTCAATGTCTCGTCCCCATACCGAAATTCGTGAACAGAGGTTCCTCTGTTCAAGTTTTGACAGTGTCTGCATTCATTCTAGGGCTAGTAGCTGGAATCTTTCTGACCTCAACCGGTAGTCTCCTGCTTCCAATAGTCATTCATATCGTTTAACCTAGTCGGATTCTTCGTAGGAATACGCTCAAAGCAAACCTAAAGGTAGTTAATTCTGGTCAAGTAGTTTAGTCACCCAAACTCTAAATAGCTTTCAGACGCAATTTGTTCTTAGATACAGACTCTGGAGAGTTTGATTATGGGTTCTGAAGCACCAGCAGCGGACATGTTCAAATGTCCCGTATGCAATGGAAATGTAAAGACCGGACCCGATGATGTTGTTATTACTTGTACATATTGTGGTCAAACAACCACAATTGAAGGCAAAGCGATTGGCGACCACTTGATGCAAACCGCGGTAGATTCTGATGAGCGACTGGCTGGTTTCCAAAAGTTTCTCGACAATAATAAAGGCATGAACAAATCTTTGGTTAAGGATTGCCAAGTTGTTGAGAATCAGCTAATCATGGTGCCTGTATGGACTGCAAAGGTAAAAGCAGATTCATACTACAAAGGTTACAAGACCGTTCAGGTACCGGTTCAGAAAACTAGGACCGTTCGAGATTCAGATGGTAACACTCGAACTGAAACCTATACAGACTATGAAAATGGGTATGTCCCTATTCAAGATGAACTTCACACTGACACTCACGAGCCACTGCTCGCGAGGAAAGGTGCAAGGTTCTATGGTCTGGAGGACTATCTAAAAGACGTAAAACCCGAGAAGGGAGTTCCCTACGATTTTGCAAGGATCAAAGATCTTGAACCAGTTATGCTGAATGCAGAAATTGGTCAAGAGGAATTCGAAAAAGCAATTCACGGACGCGTTGCTGATAATCATCGTGCTCAAGCAGGAAGTGGTCTTACTGAGCTCTTTGATTGTCGAACAACAACCGCTGTTAGGGAAACAACCTACATGCAAGCACCTTTCTCTCTCATTCGTTACAAGTTCCAAGGTGACTTGTACAAGGCTGCGGTCGACGGTCATTCCGGAAAAGTAGTCATGGGTGAGATTCCAATTACTCGAGGTCAGAGAATCATGTGGACTCTTATGGGTCTCATAGGTATCATAATTGCAGGGGTTGGAGGAGAATTCCTCTTTGCTGGAATTAATGTCCCAGCAGACACAGACCCAGACATGATGCTATTGGGACTTGGAGCACTTGCGGCAATTGTAGGTGTCCTTATGACATTCTATGGGTTCAGGGTGCTGATTATGACACAGCGCACCAAGAAGGGTGGTAAATGATATGGCAAGATGCAACTTTTGTGATGCAGATTTCGAAGCTGGAACTGGTGACCTTCTTCTGGTCTGTCCCTATTGTGGGACTGCACAGACGATTGACGGTGTAAAGTTCACAGACCACTATATGATTCGCGTTCACTATGATCAAGGTGAAGCGCAGACAACTCTTCTTGATTGGGTGTCAAAACAACTTGGAGTACCTGATGACCTTTCAGCTACTGCTAGGTTTTTGAAGTCTGAACAGATCTGGTATCCATTCTGGATAAGCAGGGTTGATGCAGACACAAAATATCAGGGACTTGGTCGTGATGCCACTTTCCATAGTGAATGGCCGCAGCGACGAGGAGCTTACAAGCATTTCAAGTATTTCTGGAAACCTGAGTCTGGTGAATTCAAAAGACGTCATGAGATCAATATTGCTGGTATCAAGGATATTGATGAAGATGTTCGTCATCATCCAATCCCGACTCGTGCTAAAGAATACTTTAGTCATGCTCATGCTGAAGAGTTCGATGGTAAGGTGTTACATAGTAACATCGGTGAAGACCAAGCTAAAGGACTTGCTAAGCAGATTGCGACTGATAGGCAAACTCAACTTGTACTCAAAGAAGTGGATAAAATAGAACAGAGGACTGACAACATCGATGTTGGCGAAACCTTCCTTATCCATGTGCCCGTTTGGGAGCTAGAGTACAGATACGGGAAGAGAAAATACAAAGCTTCGGTTTCAGCACCAACTGGTTATGTTATCGAAAGCAAGTATCCTCGTTCTATGTCTTTCAGAGCAGGCGGAATTGGTGTTGGGTTAATAATGCTCCTTATTGGTGCAGGTCTCATAATGCTTGCTTTGGATGTACTTGGGCTTGGTCCAATACTTCAAGGTGGCGGTCTAATTTCAGGTGGGTTACTTGCTATAATTGGACTAGTACTGATGTACAAGGGTGCCTCCCGAAAAGAGGCCAAAGAGAATATCTAGTGCAGAGCTTAGGCTCTGCCTCTCTTTCTTTTTTTATCTGATCCGATTAAATGGTGAGCTATTTTCTACTAGTTTGAAGGCTCCTCCAAAATTATCGAGAAGAGGATTATCCTGAGTCCAGACTGAGATATCAGGAGCAAGGAGTGATTTGAGAACCATTAATGCATTCTCTTTAGTATCTAGTTCAACCTGATTTGATTCTAGTGCCGCCTTCACACCTGCTCGAACAAGCCAAGGACCAAGAATACTATTATTACTATTTCTTGAGAAATGGAAGATTGTCAGGTGAGCAGATTCTTTCCTTTTGACCAAGTCTGAATATGCAGAGAATCTTGCATGGTCTGAGAAGACAGAAGTCTTGGAATCGGTTGTTAGATTCTTAACACCCTGAATGCTTACACCATGCTCTAATCCATCTGCAGTCCTTTCGATTCTCAAATAATCAACCTGCGGTTCACCAGGTTGAGCAAGAACTGTGAAGTTCTCTCCAAATAACTCCGACATACCAAGACGGAATGAAGATGCTAAAGGTTTCTCAGTCAGTTCAATTAGACTGCGACTGACATAACCATCAATAACAGCCTTGTACGCACCTCTAGTTGGTACTAGCCGCCTATTATCTATCATACCCAATAGACCCACAGACATTAACCGAGCTACTTGATCAAGAGTATATTCGTAATCAAGAAGTTTCCACGCAGCTTCGGCAGATGGAATGTCTTGTTCAGTTATTCTCTTAGCAACCCGACTAATCTCAGGCTCTGAAATTATGTCAATTGATTTGACATTCACACTAGGACTTGCGGGTAGCTGTCCTCCAAGAACTGAGAGCTTTCTTAATGGTAGGCTAGATGTTTCGATTTCTATTGCAACTGGACTCACAGATAGAGCTATTGTTTGGAGAGTATCAACAACGCTCCTTGGTTCCATTGCTCTTGCATCAATTGGAATTGTGAATCTATAAAGTTGCTTTCGCATTCTCAAGATTGCCTCTCGATTAAGACCACTCCATGCTTCTGGATGATCATGGATTGAAAGCCATTCTGAAGGTTCAGTAGAAGCTAATACACCTGCCATTAGAACAGGATATTTAGCAGCCTCAACAATGATTCCAGGTGGACTAAAAGCTGTGAGGGACTTGTTTGTAGTTGGTTGTCCAAATTGCATCTGAGTCGTTTGAACTTGGTCAAGAGCCATCTAGCCATACTCCTGTCTGAAGGTGGACCTGATTTCTAGGATAGTTCCCTACGCTAAGTTCATTGTTACATGTGTACATACTTTCAAGTGAACAATTGCAAAGGTCGGAGAGATGCCCGAAAGTAAATTTCGCTGAAAAAATTCATATACAAATTTGTTTTTCTGAAACTTGAGATTGGCAAGTAGGATTTCTGTGGTCGATGCGTTGCATAGTGAAGATGTGAAGCCTAAATGGTTACTTATTAGATTCATCAAGCGCTATCAGGAAGATTTGATGCTATTCACCTTTGCATTTATTGTTACTATCTCATGTTGCATTTACTATCTCTCAACAATGCTTACGATTTCCAATCCAGGTTTTGCCCTGGATGACTCTTGGATACACATTCAATTTGCTCATACGATATTCGAGGGGATTCCTTGGGAGTATTCACCTGGTTATCCAAGCACAGGTTCAACAAGTCCTCTCTGGTCAGTCATACTCGCATCAATTTTCTTCTTCACATCAGATCAATTTGGAATTGTATGGGGAACATACATTATTTCATCCGCATTCTTCGTTGGATGCACCTACTTTGCTGGTCGCATTGTTACAAACTATCTTGAGCATCCAGGATGGGGCTTTTTGACGATGATTGCCTTTGTCATTATCCCTCGAAATGCTTGGCTAATGCTATCTGGAATGGAAACTCCACTTTTTGTCTTTATTTTGCTTCTCTCGATTTGGATTCTTGATAAAGAAGAAATGAAATATGATCTACTGATTGGAGTGATAGCTGGATTTGCCTACCTCTCTCGTCCTGAAGGGATCGTCGTAGCACTTTGCATTCCCATCCGTTTCATCATGATTACAATGCGTGGAAAATCTGACTTGAAGAGACTAGGTCTATTCATTCTGTCCGGTGTCTTTGCAGTAATTATTGTTGCACCATGGGTGGTTTACTGTCTAACAACAACCGGATTTCCTCTACCTGATACGTTCTATGCGAAAGTTCATACACCCATAGAATTTGAGATTGAATGCTGGGATTTCCATTGGATAACATTCGTAACCCAGATGCCACATATTCCAGTAGCTGTTTTTCTTGGCGTTATCTTAATTGTCAAAGGTAAACCCTTCGCATGGCTCTTACCAGTGGCATTGACAATTCTTTATCGATTGTTTACTCCATATGCCGCTCTGATCAACAATGCGAGGTACCTAGTTCCAATATTTGATCTATTCATAGTTGTAGCAATTGCGTCTAGTGTGATTCTATTCAAGTTGATTTTAATTAAAATACTTGAGATGAAAGATAGCTTGTCACTCAATCTACTTGGTATCTTCTTGTTTGCATTGATTATTATCAATCCGATGCTACCTCATTACGTATGGCAAACAACAAATTATGGAAAAGCAGTTGGGAACATCAATGACATGCAAGTTCATCTTGGGTACTGGTTAGATGCAAATACTCCCCCAGATGCAGTTTTTGCAACTCATGATGCTGGTGCATTACGGTTCTTCTCTGGTAGGACTATGATTGATCTTGCCGGTCTAGTTAGTCCAGATATCAATCATGGAAATATGACCAACTATGAAATAATGCAATATCTCTATGATAGTGGTTGTAACTATATTGTTTTCTTCGACGAGTTATTTGTGGTCTGGGCTCACATTATTCCTCTTGCATATTCCAAAATCTACTCAGTATTCCTTGCAGACAACGTTGTGTGTGGTAGAGATACAATGTCAGTATATCAGATATTTTGGGAATATACAGAATTCCCCGCAAACAACCCTTAAATCAAGGACTTGGTCTTAACTAACATAGTGTTGCTCATGGTTGACGTAAAGAGTCAGATTGAAGATTACTTGGGTCTCTTAAATATGAAACACACTTGGAACGCAAAAGAAAGTGTTTTCGAGTTGGTTTTCAGTGAGAGGAAAGATAACAAGACTGCAACACCAGATGATGCTAATACTTTCCAGTATACAATCTACGTTAAACCCGGCTCAAAGTGGATTCAGATATACACTGAAGTTTACAAAGTTGCAAGTATTCCTGATAAAAAGCGAGCTGATGTTCTTCTAGAATTACTCCTTGCCAATCGGAAATATGCAGAGGTCTGTTTTGATTACAATAAATCAAAAGGATTTATTGGATCATCTCAGGAAATGATGGTTCAGGGTCTTAACTTCGATGGATTTAGAGAAGAATTCCTAGCAGTACCGTGGGCAGTTAAAAAGTTCTGGGCCGAAATAGCACCAAAGTTTGGTCTCAAGTGACCAGGAACAACAAGGGATTATTCTAATATCTTCTTCCTTACTTTCTCAACTATCGTAAGAAAGAGCTCTTGTGGATCTTCAACCTCAGTGAATCCTCCTGTATATGCTTCGGCACTTCCTCCACCACGCCCTCCAAGATTTTCCACAATGTCTGTGATATAGTATGCGGCATCCTTTGGCATTCCCTTAGTCCACAGGACAATGTTAGTCTTTTTTCCAGTGGTTAAGAATAGGGTGACGGATGGTTCTGTGAGTTTCACTTCCTTGATTAGGTGTCTTATCGTTGATATTTCAAATCCTGGTAGATATTCATACCAGAATGCGACCTCATCGAGTTGCTCTTTGTTCGGTCCTTCTCTCATCAATTGAAGAATTTTCTCCACTGCTTCTTCGTAAGATCGCTGGAGAGTTTTTGACTTATCCAAGATAGCTCCAAGCTGTTCAATCTCGTACGGGTAGCTATATTTTCTAGTCAATGCAATATTATAGGTCTCCACAAGATTGGCAACAGCAATCTCTCCTGTGACAAATTCAATGTGTGTGTTTCCTTCTTGTGCTTTGACATCGGTGATTTTGAATGCACGGATTTCTCTCGTGTTAGTAACATGAATGCCAGAGCAGGCTGAGCTATCAAACTTCCCAACATTCACTAACCTGATAGCGTCGTTCTTAGACGTGACCCCTTCTCGTGCCCTTACAGATTCATCAACATCTGCTGCTTGTACTACTTTTGTTGTCACACCTATTTCATCGTGAATCAATCTATTGACCTTTGTTTCAATGTCCAATATCTCTTCTAATGGAATAACTTTGCCTTCAAGTACTACTGTTCCGTGAACTCCATCAACCCAGATCCAACCAAGTTTCAATTCTGGATATTTCTTCTTCATAAATCCAACAAAGATATGCTCAGCTGTGTGATTAGTCATCATTGCTCTTCGCCAGGACATATCGAGTTTTAGGAGCGCCTTGCCTTTTCTTGGAGGCGAGCTCTTCATCACAAACACTGTTTTTTCATCATGAAGTCTTGTATCGATGAACGCATACTCTTTCTCTTCTAGAATTAGGACTCCTTTATCTCCCGCTTGTCCTCCACCAGCAGGTTTTGTTACTTGCTCATTGATTCTTACGTAACAGTGGCCATTGGCTTCGAGAATAGACTTAATTTCAACCTCAAATTCTCCCTTCATCGGATCAGTCCAGTAGTGTGGTTGAGTTCCCATAATTTTCACACACACTTTATCAGTATAATATATTCCTTTTGAATCTGGTCGAATGTTCTAGCAGCCGAAACCGATATAGCGCATTCACTTTACACTCAGTGTGCTTAGAGGATAAAAGAGGACGCAACTATGTTCAAGTTCTTGAAGTCTGACCCACTCAAAAAAGCTAGGAAACGTGTTGAGAAAGCTCTAACCGAGATTGAAGAGGGCTATCCTGATTATGCAAGTACTGAATATGAAAAGGCAGCTCGATTGTTCCAAGAACAGGATGAGATTGAATTTGCTGTCAAATATTTCCGTGAAGCCGCATCTTGTTCATTGGAAAGTAACGACCACTATCGTTGTGCAGAGCTGAAAACTGCAGCTGCAGAATGTTTGTTTCTTGACGGTCGATTCGACGAAGGAGCTAGTTTGTACTCTGAAGCCTCTGATCATTTATTCCGTGAGAAAAAAGCAAGAGAATCAAATAGGTCTCTAGGCATTGCAATTATAGGTTACTTGGGTGCTAGGAATTTTGAAACTGCTACAAACCTGATGAGGAAAGCTGAGAAGCGACTTGTTGAATCCTCACAGAAAACTGATGCTAATTACGAACTTGCAAAATTATGTGTCGCTATTTTATGTGACGGTTCTGATATTACGAAGAAGGTTTTCGAGAAAGTTGCAGGTCGTGCAAAACCAAATACTGCTGAAGAAGCACTTCTCACTTTTGTTGTAAACTCTGTAAGGCTTGCTCTTGAAACTGAAGTCACCCTTGACTGGGCGGGTAAGGTTCGAGAAGATATTCCAGTTAAATCAACGGTTGAGCTTGAACTCCAATACAAGTGTCCTGCTGATGTCCATATAATTGACCATCGCGTTTCTCTCTCAAATAGTGTCATAATTGCGAAAGAACCTGAATTTCAAAATCCTCCATCCAAGGAAGAATCTTGGCTTATCAAGTTTACACCTGTTTTGAACGGCGATGGAGTAATCGGTCCATATACAGTCACTCTAGAGGGCGATCAGGTACTTGTACATAAGCATAGCAATGTTATCAAATTCAACATTGCACGAGCTCCTTCTGATATTGCTCTTCAAATACTACCAGAACGAGTTTCTTGTAGCTTGGGTGATGAAGCAGGACTTCAGATTGAATTGAAGAATAGTGGAGATGGTCCTGCAGATAAAATCTTAGTAACTGTTGAACTATCTGAAGGTTTGGAGATATCACTTGGAAGTGAAGAAAAGCTGATTAATTTCATAGGAAGTGGCGAAAAAATTCGTTTCCAAATTTATGTACGTGCAATCAGTCAGGGTGACGAACTTGTGACAATTCATGCGGTAGATGGAAGAACAGGTCAGGAAGTAGTTAAGACTACGATGGTGAGAGTAGGATAGATTTCTACTTTCTCCGCTTCTTTCTTTCTGCATCCTCTCGAATGCTCAAACAGGCTCCCATGACTTCTTGAATTGCCTCTTCTTCATTGAAGGCCTTAAGAAGGTCGCCAGCATCTTCGAGCTTATTATCCGCAAGATTTGAACTGAAATTTAGGAGAGTGTGAAGCCATTCCCATCGAGTTTTATCAATGATCTTCTTAGCTTTCTCAATTCGTTCCTTTGCTTTATCCATTTTCTCAATGGTAGCAAAACCCATTGCTGCTAGAGAGAGATCAATAACTGCTCGCTCAGCATTTCCATTATCAATCGCCTTCTCAGCAGCTTTATCGTAGAGATTACCCATATTTTGGGCTGCTGTAAGAAAGTATTCAGTATTACCTGTTTTGTGGCAAGAATACGCTGCCCAAAGATATGCCTGAGCTGCGGTTTCAGTCATCCTCTCTAGAAGAGCCTCTTTGGCTGCATTCTCATAGAGAGTGACCGCGGTTGAAAAATCACTAATTTGGCGGTACTGTGTTGCGGCCTCCAGGTATGCAGTTGCAGCCGCTTTATGATCGTCTTTTCCTAGGCTTTCTTCTGCATACATATGATAGTACTCTGCCGCCTTCTTTGTCATCTCGAGTACACGGTCGAGGTGGCAAGAAGCTGCTTGTTTGAATTGGTTTGCGGCTTGATAGTAATTCTCAGCATCCAAGAATTCATTCGCAAGACGTTCCCATTGAGCGCATTCGTCTTCCATATGTCTCGACCTCTAAGTTTGAATATTATCTACTCTGAACCCAAGTAGGTAGGTGCTAATTCGTCTGTGCTACACAAATATGTTGTGCTGACGTAGGTGTTCCAAAATATCGACATTCTTGATGGTTTTATTTACTCAATTCCTCAAGTAATTCCTTTGCTCGTTCAACTTTGACATTCTTTTCCTTGACAAGTTTCTCAGCTATAGTGTCTACTTGTTCTCCACGAGCACCAGCAGTTGCAGCGACATTACGTGCATGAAGTGCCATGTGTCCTTTCTGAATGCCTTCGGATGCCAAGGCTCTCAGTGCAGCTAAATTCTGTGCAAGTCCGACACTCGCAATTATATGAGCCAATTCAAGAGCTGTTTTCACTCCAAGTATCTTTACACACGCTCTAGCAACAGGATGCACCTTTGTAGCGCCACCAACGAGACCTACAGCCATAGGAATTTCAATCGAACCAACCAGATTACCATCTGAATCTTTCTCATACTTTGTTAGTGAGCTATAACCATCAACTGCAGCATAACTGTGAGCTCCAGCTTCAATTGCTCTGAAGTCGTTACCAGTTGCTACAACCACAGCATCAATTCCATTCAAAATCCCTTTATTGTGGGTGGAACATCTGTACGGGTCTGCTTCAGCAAATGCCCAAGCTGCGATAATATCGTTAACTACTTCTTCTCCACCTAGCAGTTTCTGGTCGAAGGTGGCTCTTACACGTACAAGCCTGAATTCAGCGAGGTTAGATAGAATCCTAAGAATCACTCTTCCACCAGTTATCTTCTCAATTCGAGGTGCAAGGGCTTCAGCCATTGTATTGACAGCGTTAGCGCCCATCGCATCACGAGTATCAACTATCAGCTCACAGATGAGCATGGGTCCAACTGATGTATCGATAATTCTCACTCTGATGTCTCTCGCTCCGCCACCAAATTTTATGAGAATTGGATCCTGCTCATTAGCAAGTTCGAGAAGTTCATCTTTCACTTCAAGGATCTTGTTCTTTGCTGCGAACGGTGTAGGTACTTCCACTGTCTGTATTTGCGCAATCATGACGGGTCCTGTATCTGTAGCCATAAATCCACCGAGGTTTCTTGCCATTCGTGCAGCATTGCTTGCAGCTGCGACGACTGATGGTTCTTCTATAGCCATTGGAATGAGATAATCCTGACCGTTTACCTTGAAGTTTGTTGCAATTCCCAGTGGGATCGTCATTGCTCCTACAACATTCTCAATCATGTGGTCCAAGACTTCCATGTCGACCTTGCCTGGGTCGATCAGAGGACCAAGATCATCGTCACCAAGACCTGTGACTTCCTTGAGTTTCTTCACACGCTCTTCACGTGATAACTTGTAAAATCCTGAAACCTTTGAATCTTTGACCATAATGAAACCTCGATATCTTTGATACTTGACATCGGTGGTTCCATAAAAGAATGTCCCTCACACAATTTATCTTGTTTCAATTATTATTTAGAAACATGTCACTTGTTTCTGGTAGGAGCGCGGGCGCATGTTTGTTAATCATGTTTGGATTCATGGCTGTTGTTATTGGGCTAATGTTAGTCTTCATTATTCCCTCTTTTGACCCCATTTTTGAAACAATATCTTGGGTCAGTCTATATGGAGGCATATTACTTCTCATCATCGGTTTAGCTATGATACCAGGTGTAAGAAGAGAGACAATCAAAACAAAAAGCATCATTGAGATAGCTGCCGTTCGAAAAGAAGTCACAATCTCTGAAATAAGTCAGGAAACTAGTCTTGATAGAGAATATGTCAGGGAAGTACTGACAAAATATCTGATGAGCGGATTTCTCTTCGGATATATTGAAGATGATCTATTCGTTCGCGATACTGCAGGGAGACCACGCCATTATGGTCGTGGGCGGATGGGATTCTCCAGTAGTTATGATTAAACTACTGTGAAATACATCATTTCAGTAGAAGACCATAGGGTTTATTTCCCAACTATCTGACGATGCAAACTAGTTGAGCATCATGAGTTCAGAGCAAGAATTTAGTGATATCATTACAGGTCTGGCCAAGAAACGTGGCTTCTTCTGGGGACCCTCTCCAGAGATATATGGGGGTAGCGCTGGATTCTTTGACCTTGGCCCTCTCGGTAAGCTCTTGAAGAATCGTCTAGAGAATGCTATTCGAACATCTTTTGTTAGAGCCAACTTCTGGGAAGTCGAGTGCCCAACTGTTTCACCTGCAGCTGTTTGGAAAGCATCAGGTCATCTAGATGGTTTTATTGACCCAGTGGCAAAATGCACAAAGTGTGAGCAGATATTTCGTGCAGATAATCTGATTGAGGAGCAGGCACCTGGCACTCAAATCGCTGGCAAGTCTGTGGAAGAGCTCACAGAGATTATTGCAAAACAAGGTATTGTCTGTGCTTCTTGCAAGAGTCCGCTCGGTCCTGTAGATTCTTACAACCTCATGATGAAGACAAGACTTGGTCTTGACCAAGATGCATACCTGCGACCTGAAACAGCAACTTCAACTTACTTGCTCTTCAGACGATTCCTAACCTTCTTCAGGGATAAACTTCCGATGTCTGTTTTCCAGATTGGTAAGGCTTACCGTAACGAGATATCCCCACGTCAGGGTATGTTACGACTTCGCGAGTTCACACAGACAGAGGGTCAGATATTCATCCTTGAACAAGATGAGCAGAACTGGCCTCAGTTTGAGGATATCAAGGATGAAGAACTTCCTCTTCTTTCCTATCAGGTTCAAGAGAAAGGAAAAACCGACCCTGTCAAGATGACGATAGCTGATGCACTCAAGAAAGGTCATTTTCAGAAACAAGCTTATGCATGGTGTGTGTATCTTGCTTACTCTATTTTCCGAAACATGGGCTTCTCAGAAGACAAGATGAGACTGCGTCAGCACATGGAAACTGAAAAGGCTCATTATGCTCAAGACGCATGGGACATTGAGGTCCACACTGACAGTTTTGGATGGGTTGAATGCTGTGGTGTTCATGATCGTGGAAATTACGATCTCACTCGCCATCAGGAGTTCTCGAAGGAAAAGTTGCATGTCAAGGTGAACAAGCAGCCGGTTGTGCCGAATGTACTTGAGATAGCCTTCGGTATCGAGAGACCTCTCTTCTGCTTGATTGATAATTCATTTCAACCTCAAAGCGAAGCGCGTGATACTGATTGGCTAAAGTTTCCGCCTGAAGTGGCTCCCATTCAGGTTGCTGTTTTTCCTCTGATGGGTAAACCTGAACTTCGAGAACCTGCCCAAGAGATTTTCGGAGCAGTTATGGATGCAGGAATCGTAGCTCAGTTTGATGTTGGTGGTTCTATAGGAAAGAGGTATCGTCGCCAGGACGAAGTTGGTACACCTTTCTGCGTGACCATTGATTACACCACACTAGAAGACGGAACAGTCACAATACGCGACCGTGACTCTATGAAACAGGTACGAATTAAGAAAGACAAGCTCATCAATACATTGGAAGATCTTGTAAAGGGATTAATTCAATTTGATTCTCTTAAGGACGCTAGCTAATGAAACTCATTTAAGTTTCCAGTCTTTATGTTTCATTGAACTATTTGAGAGTAGTAACGACTTACTCAGCAATACAGAATTGGAGGGTATAATAATTCTAGATTTTCTTTTAGCAGGTACTATTCTAGTCCTTTCTTTAGTTTCTTTACTAGGTTTATTTGTTCTTATTCAAAAACTAATACTTAGATGGATTGGCTCATCTGCGAATAATGAAGAAACATACCGAACTAATCAAAGAAGTTTAGATATTCTATTTGATAGTATTTCCCTGTTCCCTCTTCTCATTGTCAGTTATTTTTGGGGTGCCTATCTCGTAACACCTCTTTTCGAAACGCTGATCGGTTATGAATCACCTAGTGCTACATTCGGTGCAACATACACTATGCTAATCACATTGACACTGCTTACTTGGGCACTCCATAAAGAAAGACATAGAATGCTTGAAGAGAATGCGTTCTCAAAAAATAAGGATACTAACTCCTTATCAGAATCCCATAAGCAATGAGTTGGGGTTTAATGAAATAATTCTCTAGTATGTGTGATTAGAAGATGATATCGTCACTCATCTTCACTTTTCCATTTATTATTAGGACTCCCTCTTCCTCGCAATGCTTGCATCTTCCTTGAGCTCTGGTCCTATCGCCTCCAAAGCTACCATCTTCCTTCACAACTCTATGACAAGCAACAACCGGAAAGAGTGGATTTTTGTGAAGGGAATTAGCTACAGCTCGGTAAGCTTTTGGGCTACCAATCATTTTTGCAATTCTTCCATACGTACTGATTTTTCCCTTGGGAAGTTTGTATGTAGCTGCATAGACCCTACTATCAAACTTAGTATATCCTTTAATCTCTAAGGTTGCACGAACCACATCTTCTTCGGTTTTAATCTTGCTGAGATCCATTTGCTGATTCTCCTTGCTTGATATTCTTTCAATTATTGAATAAGGCTCTTTCACTCACAGCAGGCGAGTAAATATTGGGAAAGAGAGATAAGGCCTGCAGTCTATCTATGATTAAGAGAGGATGATTGATGAGTGAAACCGACGAACGCATCACAATTAAGAGCATCCTTGTCGCTGTGGATGGCTCAGCACATTCAGAGAAAGCAGTGCGTTACGCATGTGCAATGGGACCTTCATTAGGCGCAGAAATTGTGTTACTTCACGTTGTCCCAATGGTAGTTTCAGCCACGCCTTATCATGATACAATTTCAGACCAACCATTTCTCTCTCTTCAGAAGGTCGGTGAGGATATTCTAGAGAAAGCCAAGAGGTTAGCCACTAGGTGTGGCTGTGAAGTTATTGACATGATCTCTCATGGAGACCCTGCAGCTCGAATCATCGATGTCGCCACTGAGCGAAAAACAGATGTCATCATCATAGGCTCTAGAGGTGTAAGCGGACTCAAACGATTATTCACTGGTTCTATTAGTGACAAGGTTTCCAAGCATGCTGCATGTCCTGTGATGATTGTTCGATAAGGAGTAATATCAATCGAGATGTTGTGCATTGCCAAGACAGAGCATGTATGGAACTGCTGTAGACATTGGTACGACGAATATCACAATTCAACTGATCAAGTTAGATGACCAAACAGTGCATAATCAGATTCTGATGAGGAACCCTCAAGATCGTTATGGGGTCGATATTATTTCTCGGATGAGATTCTCAACTATAGATCCTATGAATCAGACGATACTCGTTGACCTGATACATGATGCAATAAAGAAGGGAATCAAAGGGGTCTTGCAGGAAAGTAAAATCAAGCCATCAAGGATTTCAGATATTTCGATTGTTGGGAACACTGTAATGCATCATCTCTTCTTCGACCTATCACTCGATTCCTTACTGAGCCCTCCATTCAAAGCAACGAATAAGGATGCTATCTCAATTCCAGCACATGAAGTCGGACTTGATTTCTTAACACAAGCCACTTGCTATTCACCACCAGTTGTTGAGTCATTCATAGGTCCCGACGCTATAGCTGTTCTTATCGCTAGTAACTTCTTAGATATGAATGAAATCAGAATGACCATTGATGTTGGTACGAATACTGAAATTTCAATAATCACACCTCATGGAATCTGGATTGCCTCTGCAGCTTCTGGTCCAGCATTCGAGGGTATGGCTACTGAATGTGGTCTTAGTGGGGAGAACGGAGCAATAAATGAAGTCAGGATTGATTCCACTACTTACCGACCCACGCTCTCCGTAATAGGTGATGGTAGACCAAGGGGACTCTGTGGTACTGGTGCCGTTTCTGCAATGGCTTCTCTCCTAGATACCGATCTATTTCTTCCAAGAGGGTCTCTTAACCGTGATATCAAAACTAAGTGGTTGTCCTTGGATACCAATGTTGCAAAGTACATACTCGCATTTGGAGATACTACTGCAACTGGAAAAGATATTTTCATCGCACAGACAGACCTTCGCATGCTACAACAGTCCAAATCTGCCATTAGAGGCGCTATCGAATTGTTGTTGATGAGATCTGGTTATTCAGCTAAAGACATCACTGAAATCCTTCTCACCGGAGTGTTTGGTTCTGATCTAAAGATTGAGGATGTGTATCGAATTGGAATGTTTCCAGTTTTTGACAGCGCAAAGATTGCTCAGGTAAGAAATGGTGCTGTAAAGGGAGCCGGTCTTTTACTCACTCAGAAGAATCGTGAGAGAGTAGAGAAGATAGTAAGTGAAATGAACTACATCGAGCTTTCTGCTGAGGATGAGTTCAAAACTTTCTTTCTTGAATTCCTTCCATTTCCTAGTAAATGAGAGTGTCTGGATCGAAAATATCTCCACTCCGTTTTCTGGATGAAGAGAGTGGTTTGCCATCTGGAGTTCTTACTCTGGGAATAATGATGATATGAAATCTCTTTAACCCGTTATCAACTCGCATCTGGTTGATATCAAATGCATTCTGGACAACACCAATCTCATCTGATACAATGAGTGCTTCAAGATCTTCCATTGTATCTGCTCCTCCTTCCTTTGAATCAATGGAAAATATAGAACACCTATCAGCATCGCATTCAGTTTCTATGAAATTCTCAATTTCTCCATGACGTTCTTCGAAGGATTGTAACAGATGTTTGTTCGTTTTGTTTTGAAGCATCTTATCGGTTGTTAATCCAATAGCCACTTTTTTTCCAATCTTGAACGCATTACGTAGTATGTGCTTGTGTCCTTCATGTAGATGGTCGAAGGAGCCTGCGAAGACGACCTTGTTATACAACCACTGGTCGTCTCCCAGATTTTACACACTCCTTGATTCGATAATCCCTGCTTCTACAAAGTCCTTTACGATTTTCAGCAGTTCTCCAGATTCGATATTTCCGAACTGGAAACAGAGCATGTCCCAGATCAAGTCTAGAGATGTCCAATCATTGGACATGTTCAATAGTTCATCAAATCTATCCCATGAGTGAGGATCTTGTTTCCTCATATCTTCGTACTTCGGAGCTTTCTCACCAAGTTTCTGGGTGAGGAATGATGGATTCAATGCGTGCGTATGAATACGTTTCACTTCGATTCCAAAACTCTTAGGGTCAAGAACAATATCATCTTCTTGCATTGCCTCAAGACCGACTTCTGCACATGCTCCTTCGTAGGCTTTCCGAGCAATTACCATCTCGGTAGTATATGCCATTTGCAGACTAGTCTTCAAAGCACTCCTGATTGCCTCTTGTTCAGTAATCAATGACCACTCATCTGCAGCCTTGTCAAGAGTTGCTTGTCCTAAGTCATGGGCAAGACCAAGCCATCTTAGTACTCTGGGATATATCTTCTCAGGGTCGCCTAGACAGCGTGAGAGCTCAGTTACACCTTGTGTTGAAACACTCTGCATGAGCTCGATAAACTCATTCCTACTAAGGGTCATGATAGTTTCTTCGTACACGTGTTTTGGTAACACCATCGAGAGCGCAGTGAGTGTTGCGATTCTAGATGCGTATGCCATTTGTCGTGTATCAATCTTATCGATGGTATCAGTTGAAGTATGATAGAATCTGTCTGGACTCTGATTCAACATAACAGATGGAACACCAACAGTACTATCAGTTAGTAAGAAGTGATCACTACCAGCACTGTACCTATCATACTTGAAGTGTAACGGTACCATGGTACCACCTTCTCTTCTATCATCCTTTCGTATTGCCTCACTGCTTCCCCAATATCTGACAACATTGTTCAAAGTACTTGGTAGTGAGAAAGGTGTTCTATAAAGGTGAAGAGTGGAACCTGCTTTTGCTGGATCTGCTCCAACCATATCCATGTTGAGCATACCGATACAGCCCTTTAGAGCTGCCTTCTCCTTCTCAATGAAGTAGATAGTTCCGGACCACTCGGGCATCCATATGAAGCGGATCGAGTATGCTGGTTTCGGAATTTTTCCTTCACTGATAAGTTGCGAGATAACTCTGAGTGCTTCCATGATTGCTCCGCTGCCAGATGCATTATCATTTGCGCCTTGATTCGGGTGACATACATGCGCTGCTAACCAGAATTCTTTGGACTTGTCCTCCCCAGGTATTATTGCTGTAAGCACTTCGATCTTGCCAACTTTGAGAGCAGCATCAACTTTCGCTTTCACTTTGATTGTCTTACCTTCCTCAAGCAAGCCTTTTAGTTTGAGACCATCTGCTTGAGTTAATGAAAATCCAAAACGTGTGCTGTCTTTCTCATTTCCAGCGGGCCAAATTGCGTCATAGCGTCTTAGGTCTGCAATCTCATCTCTATCGGATGGTGGAACAAAGGTCAGTAAACCTGCGGCTCCCATCTTAACACATGCAACACGATGGACCCTTCTTGCCATTCCTTCGGTGAGAACTATCTTGCCCTTGACATCCATTCCCTTGTAATCTTCAGGACTGATTCCTTTGCCAATATAGACAACCTCCGCCTCAGTATCTACTGATGTAGAATGAGCAATCAGAGAGATCGGTTCTGCAGTGTAGTCTGCGAGTAACTTCTCTTCTGGTTCTATAAGGGTAAGTTTTCCTGTTTTAGCTTCCCAACCATGAATTGCCTCCCATGTTCCTATGGTTGTCTTACCATCTGCGGGATATTCATGCAGTTTAACCTCCACTCCAGTAAGTCCCTTGATTTCCTCTTTCAGATACATCACCGCATCATGCAATCCTGGACTTGCCTGAATTCTATGATGTGTTGATATTGACTGAACAAATCCTTTGGCTCGAATACCTGAAACGGTATCTGCCACTACCTTGACAATTTCTTCTGGTAGCATATTATTCACTCACACAAGAAAAGACGGGTGAAACTCTGACATAAGTAACCTACTACTACGTCATAATCGCACCAAAAATGATTAGAAATAAGAAAAAAAGTACCGGAGGAGCCTACCTCCGGTATTTCTAAAAAATGATTTAATGAATCTAAGGATCTGTGGATTCGGCTGGGATTGGTGGAGCTGGAGGTCTAGTTCCGAGCTGTGCATCAAGTTGCAATAATGCTGGAATAGAGTTTCCAATCAATTTCAATTTGTCACGAATTCCCATTGTGTTTGCTTCTTCCTCTGTTTGTTCGTTGTAGAACCAAGTCAACATTGATTGTGTAGATCTATCTCCAAGCTTGTCAGCAACGTCTCCAATCTTGTAGATTCTCGCGGTGACAAGTAATTCATGATGATAAGCATCAGCAAAGACATCATGAGCTGAAGCCCAATCTGTCTTTGGACCTTCGATTGTCTTCAGAGTGACTCGAGCACCACGCTCAGTAAGATGACGATAGAATCTCATTGCATGAGCAAACTCTTCTTGGTATTGAACTTCCATCCAGTGGGCCATTCCGCCCAGGTTCTGCTCCTCTAACCATGTACCCATTGAGAGGTAGATGAAAGCGCTGTACAATTCAAAATTGATTTGATCATTAATTGCGTCTACTATTTCTTGTGAAATCTTCATGTTACGCACCTCAACCAACGGCGTTTGATTTCCGCTGTTGCTATACATCACAATAGTTAATTATTTTCGTCTTTAAACTTTCGGTACAACGGTGTGGTGTGTAATTTAGCGAGTAAAAGAGCTACAAGGTCTGTCCAACGAACCTTTTTTTGATGGTTTTAGAAGTGTTTGATTTGTATTTAGGCCGGAGTGACACCTATGGCGCTACAAGATATCACCCTTTTGACAATAGTATTTGAGTTTCTTCCACCATTGATTGTGACTTTTGTTTATCTTCTATTCTTTGGAAAACGGAAGAGCAAGCTCATTGAAGTATTCATTGGAGTAATGTATCTCAAGACCGTAACTTGGTTCTTATTCACCATTGCAATCGCAGATGTTCAAGTAATGGCTAATCCCCAAGTTGATACAACAGGTCTGTTTTGGGTTCTTCTCACAAATATGATCTTTCAGTTTGCTTTCTCTTTGCAAGAATTTCTCACTTGGATTATGATAGCATTCTATGGAGTCCTCTTCGGTATGGTAATATTAGCTCTCAAACTCCTTCTGCAAGAACCCATGAAGATGCGATTTAAAAACATCATTAGAAGGATAACGAAAAGAGAACCCGAAAGTGATGGTTTTTCAAGTTTCAGAGACCGCGTTAATAACATCCGATTTGAGGGTGTTGAGCCCCAGCCTCTTGATCCTGAGGTTCAGGCAAAAGCGTGGCGTGGTGCCTGGAAAGATTATACAATCATCGGATTAGCAACGTTAATTCCAACAATAGCCGTATACATGGGTAGCTTGCCAACATTCATCCTACAAGTTACAGGTAATCCCTCGTACTCACCACCAGACAATTACTGGCTTGGCGTCACAATATTCCTAACATGGATTTACAGATTCGGCTATCCTGCGTCAAACCGAATTGCAAAGGGAGCAGGGCTCTACTTAGGCAATCGAGATATCGGTAGCGAGATGATGAGGGGCGTTCTTGGTTGGTTTTTCCGCCTTAACATTCTTTTATCATTATATTTCATCATTACACAGATTCAGACCGTTCTCAGTTCTGAAATCGCAAATATTGGCTCAATAGTATTTCAGTACTACTTCTTTGGTCTTCTCTACGCTGCACCACCCATCATATTTGTCGTGCTTGTATTACCAATGACAGAAGACTTTGCTGTGGTATTTTACAAGAAATTGTTTGAAGGATTAACTCAGGCACGTTCTAAGTTGAGTACTCTCAACATTCGTGAATCGATTGAGAATCTTTTCACAGGTGCTGGACTTGGCTTTATTGTCAGTCTTGGCTTCATCGGAGCTGTAATCGCAGCAACGGTGAATTATACGGCTGGTGCCTTTCTCTTTCCACGTCAACTGGGTAATGATGTTCAATATGCCATTACAGGAGCTGCAAGCAACTATGATCTTTTTGCTCCAGTTATATGGACTCTACTGATGTTAGCCATTCCATTTGTCTTCATGTTGATGACAGGTATAATCGGTCATATGGCAAGGAAACGGATTGGTGGTGCAATTGAAACCTTTGCCTTACTTTCTGGTGCGACAGTTTCACTTGTAACTTACTTCCTTCTTACCGGGATGGATTATATGCTGGCTGCTTTCCCAACTCAGACTGTATATAGTGGTTTCATCTATAATAGAATCATACCATTCCCTGTAGCCCCTACTGCAGAACAATGGATCTACAGGTTAGCATCACAGTTCATTATCAATCTACCAATGTATGTCTTCACTGCGTTGTTCATTTTATACTTCTTCCAGTTCAGAGCCAAGTGGAAGCAGACAACCGGTGATATAGAAGGACCATTACTGAACACTCACAAGAAAGATATTATTGATTCTGTCTTGATGTTCTTTGGTGGTCTTGCAGTATCTCTTGTTGGCGTCTGGTTGGTCACCATGATGCTATCAAATACCGGTTTTGTTCTAGGTACTCTGGAACAACTTCTTCGGATGGTAGGTGATCCCGATGGGCTTGAAGCAATACTCATTCCGAATCCACCTAATCCTGGAGGATTATTCATCCTCCTTGCTGAACACAATATAATCAGGATATTCTTGATGTTAATCATTGGTCCTGTCTTTTGGTCAGCAGTCCTTTGGTTCGTGGCTGTTGAAAAGAAAGGTAACGAGAAGCTGGTAGGAATTTGGAGTGTTGTTCTATTAGTTGCATGTGCAGCCATCACATATGTCTGGACTCAATTTGATGCACTAAACGGAATTTTCAACCCATATGATCCAGTTCTTGGATTTGCAGCACAGCTTGGATATAGGGCTATCATAGTATTTGGAATTCCGGTACTGTTTATTGTATTTGCAGCTATCGTGAATTCAGTGCGGGGCAACGGAATTGGAATCTCATGGTTCCCACTCATCCTCATGCTCTTCGCAATCGAATACTTTGTCTATGATGACCAATTCACTTTGATTGCTTTGATCATTGTTCCTCTTTTCTTAGCTGGAGCTTACAGATTACTGTTTAGAGGTCGGCTTAGTATAAGAGCGACGGAGAATGATGCAAGTGGTAAACGTGAAGATTTCCTGATAACTTATATCAAGTTCAGCTTGATGTCTTTGGCAATCGCAGAAGTTCTATCAACTGCTTTGACTATTGGAGGTATTGCAATCATTCGATTGACTGCTCCTCCACCCTTTGGTGGCAATGTTATGCTGTTCTTAGCCTCTATCATACCTCATGCAATTATAGAGATACCAGTCTTTCTGGTTGCTGCAGCAGCTGCTATTCGAATAGCCAAAGACTTGTGGCCTACTGTTGAAGCTGAAGATTGGGCTTCTATTCCGTCAAAGACCAAGAGTCTTCTAAGTGATGGGCGTACATGGAGGACATTCGCATTGATTGTGTTCCTGTTGGTTATAGCAGCTCTAGTCGAAGCCTATGTCACACATCATATCATGGGAATGGTTTGATAGAATAACTCATCGAGTACGAGCGGGGTTTCTCCCGCTCCTCTTTCTTATTTCGAAAAATCGATTCATCTATCTATTTCTTGGTTTTGTTCAATCGACGTAAGCTTATATTCTTACTACTAGATATTTCGTAAATGCGCTGCTGCTATTGATATTGCTACTTGGGTTGAAATAATGTGTCAATCCTTGATTGGTTTCGAAGACACTACATATTCGTGTTCTGACTTGGTGCAGCTGCGGTCGCGATTAAGATTAATTTGAGGTGTGCAAGACGAAACCTATTACTAAAATGTTCTCTTTGTTTGCACTAGTTCTATTTTCCTTATCATTATTCATGACTCCTCCAGTTGCTGATATTTCAGCAGAGGAGCCTTTTACTAATCCAAATGCATTTACTGTTAATAATCCGCAGACTATTGCAGATTATCCTGTAAATTATACAAGGGTTGATTGGAATCTTGGAACTGAGAATAACAATTGGACAGAAACTTGGAGTTCAAATCAATATAGGTTTGGACCAACGATAAACTGGCATACGCGAAATACGACGGATTCCAGTTTGATTACTTGGACCGATGAAATTGCTATTGACGAATATGTCGATTTCAAGGTAGAGATTCCTTTCAGTGCATTAGCAGGTCAGACTCCCGCCGGTATGTATCTCATGGGACAATACTTCAATATGTCAGCAATGGCAAACAGTGAAGGAGAGTTTCAAATGTCTGGAAATTCACCCATTATGTGGATGGCATACTACAATATTACTGGAGATGACTGGATGCTTTACAGTAGCACAAATACCACATGGCCCGAGCATCCCCCAACTGAAATCGATTCAGGTTTTACCATCGCTTCGGTATTCGGGACAGAAGTTGCTCCCTTTATGGAGATTGATCCTGTTTTCACTGAATACATTCCTACCGCGGAATCTTACTGGGCTAATGTCCGTCTGAGATTCAACTCATCTACTATTGGTGGATTCTATACAATTAGCTGTGGAGTCCAAGATGCAATGTTTAATGCTATTGCAGAGAGTAGATTTGAGGAGTTTAATAGTGGGAGAATCATTGGAACCACTTTTGATTTCTTAGTTAATCAAGCAGCTGGTGGTTACTACGACTGGGAGAGAGTATCAGATGATGGAAGTCCTCTGTACTCAGCTTCATATGGCGTAGATTTCAACATGACTGCTGTAATCGACAATGGTACTCAACTAAGTACCGTTACAGTGTTGTTCGATATTCCCCAACAGATTCGTACTGATGTGTGGGTCTATGGTCAATACATAGTGACAGAAGAGGTCACAGGTATCTGGGATTACGACAACAACACTGAGATCTATTTCTGGAATGCTACAAAGACTGTCAACTGGACCTCTCAGAAGGAAGGCTTTCATTTTGAGGAAGGATACATGTATCTTGATACTGGAAGAGAGTATAATTTCTGGGAAGCTTGGGGTCCCTCTTCTGGGATGATGCACCCACAATGGACAAGAGCTATGGCAGCAATAGTCTATGATTTTTCAACTGGAACATTCTCAACACTACTTGCATACAATTACGAGAACAGTACTTGGGTCGATGATGAATGGGGTGGACATCAGGAAATGGTCAGATGGTTTGAATACGAACCTTGGCCAATGGATGGAAGTATTCCACTCCCCTTCGTTGTAAACGAAACCGCAAGTGTGTCCTATTGGGAGAACAGTAGTATTGTTGTGACCTTCAGGGGTCATATTGGAGATGATATTCTTCCAACTACTGGTAACGATAATTGGCCACTACAAGTTTACGAGATTATCACAGATGTCTATGGTCGCAATCTTGTACCTACGGCCAGGTTACCGCTATCATCACCTGAAGATGCAGTGGCGTACGAGCTGCTTAGAGAATTAGCTATTGAATCACCAGTTTCAATCGTAACGCTGACTCATGAGGGTGAGCCATATCAACCAGATTGGATGTTTCAAACAGATGTTGCTGAACCCTTTACTGTAAAGTCATGGCTTCAAGGCGGTGCCGATTATATCGAAGAGATGGATGGTATCGGATTCTTCATGAATGCTTATGAAGAGAAATGGGGCTTTGATGGAGTGAATGATTGGAATCAGTGGTCTGACATAACGGTTCAGATACGTATTGACCCTGATGGAATGGTCGATGTCGCTGTTTACAACAGGACCATGAGAACCCAATGGCACTATGGTGAACATTGGGATTGGATTATGGTTGAGATCATGCCTGGCCGCTGGGAACCCCAATGGCTAATGATTGAGGAATGGTTCTGGGAAGAACTCACCTGGGACTTTGTCGCTAATGACTGGGTTCCTGGATGGCTATCAATGGAATCCCCCAATCTAAGAATGCCAGTTCACTGGCTTGATGTGGAAAACCTCATGCAGGATCTTGATGGAACCGATCTAAGAGTTACCTTTGACATCCTACCAACACCAGAACTACCACAGCTCGAATGGAATTGGAAATATTTCTATGGTGACCTCACCTGGGTAACAGATTACGAATCAGGTTGGGGTGAACACACAATTCTTGGTTGGAACGAGAACACTGTATATAGCTATCTCAATGGAACCAAGACATACATGGATGAGCCAATCAAGGCTGAAATCTTCAGAAACAATGTTACTGGAGATTTCTATCAGCGTGAAAAGGTTCCCTTTGTTGAGATAAAAGGTGAAGTGATTAACCTTGAGCCGTATCTTATGACAGACATGGAATCCAGCTGGGAAGAGGTAGTCCGAGCAGAATTCAATTACGAAACTGGTCAAGATGAATTCTTCATCAAATTTGATAACGGTACCGAGATTCAGGTCTTTAATGGTGGTGTAGGTGTTGTCTACAACATCTCTCTACCAAGTGTATCGACATGGTTCCTTGGTTGGGGTGATGAACTCTACTATTCTGGTTTCGAAGACTACTACTACATGATGGCTGTGAATGGAACAATGATTGTTGAACCATGGTCTTTCTGGAGTGGTTGGACGTCACAATTCTACATGATTTCAACGAATGTTGTTGGAGTCACTCATGTAGAACATACCTATGTGACTTTCTTGAATGGAACGACGCCATTCTACATGATTGGTTGGCCAGAATACCTTAGTCCTGACCATTATATCATGTATAGGAATGGGACCTACGAACCAGTAGAGTTCTGGTGGAATCCTACCTGGGGCTATCACTACTGGAATATGACAGATGGCAAGTTATACACATTTGAATGGCCTTGGGCATTGATGACAGGTAACTGGCAAGGGCAACCATTCTACATTCCTCAATTCATGACTAGCTCGTATGTCTATACAGTTGTAGGAGGCTTAGAATATCAACTACCTGCTCCTGGTATTCCAATGTGGGATCCATGGGAACTGAACAATCTAGAAAATATATTCTGGCCCGCTCACGACAAGTACTTTGCTAATGAGTACGCTATTGTCGATGGTGTGAAGTATGAAGCAATCCAGTTGCCTGGACAAGTGCTTGATCAGACCGAAGGATACATGTACGATGTCTATCAGATTGATCTGGGTGGTCCTGTCAATCTGACTGATTGGAGCACGCATCCTAATTTCAGGTTGACCTACAACTACATGGACTATTGGGAAATGTTGCCATGGTCAACTATAGCAAATGGTAGCATCTTTGTTCCTGAAGTTGTTCATGAAGATTGGAGTGTAGCATATGGTTATCGCGATCCTATGACATTCGAGTTCATAGTAGATGGATGGTTCGATCTTCGAACAGGTCGCTATGATGGTAACTATCACGATGATTTCCGTACACGAATCTATGAGTACGATGATGGTCGTGGTTATGATTGGGTTGAAACAATGGTTGGTGAGGAATTTTCCTATAACATAACTTGGAGAGCAACATTCCTCAACATCTCACTGTCAAATGGAACATTCTTCTACTCAAGAATGGACCATCCAATCGCTGAACCAACAAATATCACTCAATGGGAGATTGACCGATACTACATGATTGACATCTATGGATACTACCAAGGATGGCAAGGATGGATGGACTACACTGCAGAGTTAATCTTCGTTGAAGATGTCCTTGGAGGACCAAATAATGTTACAGGACAATTCTTCTGGGAAGGTTTCTATCGACCTGTATTGAATTATCCGGTTGTTTATTGGGACTGGGATGGAAACCAGTGGAATAATATGATCCACATGGAGGACAACATTGTCCCGCACGACTATTTCTTCCTGCAATCTATACTGAATGGATCCAGGTACGAAATAGTGGAGCTACATCGGACTCCTGAGAGTTACAAGTTTAACTTCCCTTCATGGGCGTTCAATGTAACTGGAACAGAGTACCACGCCTTCGGAGCGAAGGAGGTCCTCTACGAAGCCTTCAAAATACAAGGATACAGTTTGAAGTTGGACTATGCACCACTTCCTATTTCCATCATTCGATCTCAGGGAGCTATAGTCTATGGTGTTCCATCTCACGGAATGTGGGAGAATGATGTGTGGACTGTTGATCCATTATCTGGAGCGTTAGATCTAGATGGTGATCTTGATACAACATTTGATCAGTTCTATGTTCGAGAAATTCACTCGAGCACAGATACATTCAATGTAACCCAGCAATACTTGGATGTCAGTATTCTTTGGGAACCTGACAACGCAACTTGGTCTGACGAGTTCCATCTTCACTCATATGCAGGAATGGTCACTTTCAATTGGACCTATGACTGGAGTGAGGTGAATATTTGGACTCATACAGATGGCACATCACTGACACCGACAGAATATGGTATAATCAATGCTACATTGTTCGACTCCTACGGTAATCCGAAACCTGGTTACTGGGGTATTTCTTGGATGTTCGAGAACAGAACATACACCGACATGCTCCAACAAGCCCAGGATGAAGGTTGGGATTGGGTTGAAGATAACTCACAAGAATGGAGTTGGCTCTGGTGGCAACTAGATGAACACTATAGCACTGAGGTAAGTAATGGCACTCATTCAGATTTGATGGATGTCAATCTTGCCTATCAATACGCTGGAATGTTCGCTTGGAATGATACCAGTCAGGATAATTTCATGAACATCGTATCTGATAATGAAATTACACACTACTGGATGCCTATAGATGTAGAATTAGTCAACTTTACCACACCAGGCATGGGTTGGGGTAATCTCAACACTACTGGCTCTGAATATCGAGCAGTCGACGAAACCATTGACTTTGGAGTTACATTCTACAATGTAACTGGTCAAGTCTATCCCTTCGGAGAAAGATCTTACTTTGATTGGTATGAAGGTGCAGTCGTTGGTTCGGACTTTGAAGATTTCAATGAACGACCTTCTGAAGTTCTGACTGAGGAATTCTCCATTGATGTCCACTTTACTGGTGAGTTAAATGCCACTGGCTCTAACATTGCGGAAGTAAAGTTTGACATAGGAGTTGGTCAATGGGATGTAGACTTCCCATCATCTACCAATCCTCTCGAAGGCATGAGTCTTGCAGTTGCATTCTATAGCGATCTCTCCATCCTGACAAGTGGTGGAATGACAGCGAATGCTTCCTATATCAATGATGACGGACAAGTTGTCACCAACGATCAGGAAGAAGCATCATTGAATTTCACGATGGCTAGTGGTCTTAGTGATGTTGCAATGATGAGTCTTGGTGGTGCTCCATACGACTGGGGATTCAATAGTAGTTTTGCAGCTACAGTTGGTGCACAGACAGTACCGCTCTCGACGTTCAGTGAAATCTATGTGTCTGGTGGAGGCAATACTGCAACAACATTCTCAATCACATCACAGCAGTTCTATACTGTTCTAAGTTTCAAGTGGTGGGATGGTTACTCAGTATATGTCGATCCAGTGTTTGTGAGTTACATCTCGCATGGTGTAGCAGATACTTCAGGACCAACGATATCTTCAGTATTGCATGATCCCGTTGTCCCGACTGCAACAGATTCTGTAACAGTTTCTGCCAATATCCAAGATGTATCTGGAATCTCATACGCAACTCTCCAGTATCGGATTGATTCTGGGGCTTGGTTGAATATCACATTGACAGCAATCGGTGATATCTGGTCGGGTGATATTCCAGCTCAAAGTCTTGGTACTTCAGTAATCTACAGAATTGTTGCTGTTGATAATGCCGGTAACGAAGCAATATCTGGTGAATCCACGTACACGGTTGGTGAAACTTCTACTACGACCACAACCACTACGACAACTACTACTACAACCAGCACTGGTCCTGGTCCCTTCGATGATCAGATGATGCTAATACTAGGTGGTGTCGGTGCACTAGTTCTGCTAGTAGTCATTGTTGTCATCGTGAAGAAACGTAATTAGAATATCTGGAGCGGGCCTAGTGCCCGCTTCTACTCTCTTTTTTTCCAAATATAATTCCAAAATCGAGTTAGTATCTCTGATTATTCATCTATCATTTGCGGATGTAGTTTATCAAAGAAGAATTTGATTCCAGAAAGATGAGCCTCATAGGTGCAGTTGAAGATATCATAAGAAATTCCGGTTACAGGAATCGTATTGCGGATCATCAAACAATTCTTCTTATCTACTCCGAAGTTCACTTCAACCAAAGTAGCATTCGCTTTCAGAAGTGTTTCGTAGGCAGTCTTCCTTGCTTTAGCTGGTAATTTGGTCATATCCATGAGGCGCGTCGTGAGAGTGATCCAATTCTTTCCTGGAAAGACCTCAATTACATTAGTTTCAGTGTGCCGATGCGGCTGAACACTGAAAGTCTTACGTCCATGTTCTTCGAAATCAATCTCTAACCTCTTCAGATACTCCTTTGCAATAAACCAAGTCGTACTCATCTCTAATCTATCCCTAAAGGCAGCAGTGTTTCCTCTACCTGCCAAAGGTTTCCGCAGCTAACCTAACCCCCTATAGACAAATACTAGTAAAAGTCTTCGCCTTCCAATGCGGCGTACCAATAATGCCTCAAAATCAGTGTTCTGTGAAGAGACTTGAACATTTGGTTCATATTCAGTTCACTCAGATATTCATTTCAGATCCCATATTAGATGGAACAAGAAGAAACAGTTGATAGAAAAGAAGGAATCAATGATAAATGAATAAGGTTTTTTAATATTTATGCAATTACAACAACAAAGACAATGGTTCAATCTATGTGGAGTGGAACTATCTTCTTATCCAAATAGATCTCGAAATGAACATTGGGTGCAATCAATTGATTCTCATGGGGGTTTGCTAGTGGCTTCAAAAGAACTTAACAAAAATATGGATGATTTTCAAAGATTCTTTAATACAGTCGAAGAATTTCTCTTTATTCTTGATTTGAAAGGACGTGTCTTGCATTGTAACACTGAATTCACTAGGTGTTTAGGTTATTCAACTGAAGAAATGCTCCAAATGAATGTCACGGAACTCTTCTCTACGGATTGCAAGGATGAGATTATTGAGATTCTTGATAGCATTCTGAAAGGTACGATGACAGAAAGCCGTATACCTCTGCAAACAAGAGCCGGGCATTTGATACCTGTTGATACAAAGCTCAGTGTAGGAAGTTGGAATAGTGAAGATGCGTTGTATGGAGTTTCCAGAGATGTTACCGAACGCACTCGCGTTGAAAAAGAATTACGCGAAAGCCAACATCGTTTCAACATACTTACTGACAATGTAAGAGATGTTATCTGGGTTGTGGACATGAATTTCCAGTTCATTTATTTTAGTTCATCTGTGAAAGAAATGTTTGGGTATACTGTTGAAGAAGCTTTAACCAAGTCCATTGATGAGATTATGACTGAGGAATCTATTGAGACAATTGCAAAAGAATACGCGGAAGCTCTTGCCACTGATAACCCCGAAACTACCATCGTTGGCTCCGACCCATCCATAGAGGTTGAAATATTTCATAAGGATGGGTCAAGGATGTGGGTTGATCTCTCAAGGAGTTTCTTACGTAACAATGATGGTTCGCCTAATGGTATTATGGGAGTTGCTCGAAACATCACCAGTCGAAAACGAGTCGAAGCCGCATTACAAGAATCAGAAGCAAAATTAAGATTAATTGGAGAAAACACTCCTGGGCACTTAGTCCTCCATTCTCCTTTGGGAGAAGTATTGGCCTGCAATAGACCTCCCTCAGATATGGCAGTTGAAGAATACATTGGAAAATCGATTTATGACATGAACCCGCCTAGATTTCATGATGTTGTTGCAGCTAGTTTCAAACGTGTTTTTGAAACTGGTGAAAGCGATGTGTATTATACTGAGTACGAACACAAGGCTGGGCATATTATCAATATCGAAGTCCGATTGGGCGCAATCAAAAAGGATGGCAAAGTAGTCAGTATATTGACTAGTTCATACGATATAACGGAGCAAAAACGTACTCGTGAAGAATTAGAACGTCTGGTCGAAAAACGAACAGAAGAACTCGAAAACGCTCAAGAACAACTTATCAAGAGTGAAAGATTTACAGTATTAGGGCAATTGAGTAGTGGGATTGCTCATGAAATTAGGAATCCTCTTGGAACAATTAAGAACTCAGTCTATTACTTGCGTATGCAATCTGATGATTCCCCTTACGAAATCACAGGAACCCTTGATATTCTAGATTCAGCTATAGCTTCAACTGAAAGCATCGTCAAAAGTCTATTGGAGTATGCTCAGCCTGATAGTCCTATCTTAAAGAAAACAAAAATCAACGATATTATTGATTCATCACTATCACATGTAGAAATCCCAGAGGGAATAATAGTATCGAAAATGATAGATTCTGAGTTACCAGTTTTAATTGCAGACCCCATCCAAATAGAAACCGTAATTGTTAATCTGTGCCTGAACGCAATTCAAGCAATGGAAGATGGTGGAACACTGACGATCAAGGCTGAGGTCTCCGAACCGGGATGGCTCGAGATTTCGGTCATAGATACTGGCACGGGCATGGATGAAGAAACCCGCGAGCACCTATTCGAGCCACTATACACTACAAAGGCAAAAGGGATAGGTCTGGGTCTACCTATAGCTAACTTGCATACAAAAGCGCATGGTGGTAGTATTGAAGTCCGGAGCACTCTTGGAAAAGGGGCAACATTCATTGTGAAACTTCCGAGTTCCATATAGAGAAATGAAAAACAAATCTTTTGAATACTACCTGATAGAACCAATAATCATAGTGTCTGAATCTGACTCGATCTATTGAATATGCAGATATTTCATTTTACTCTGCCTATCTAGTCTTCGCTTTTCACTCACTGGTATGAAGAGAATCTTATGTTTTTTCCCAATCGAGAAGACGTTGTTCACCTTCAAGACTTCGAACTTCTGTTACGTCTTGTGTAGCTTCAAGGGTTCCGACAAATTCCCCATCATCATCTCTCACAGCGTAGTAACTTATGAGGAAGAATCGTCCTTTCATTTGAATCCAGAACACAGCTTTATCCTTTTTACCTTCCTTGAAAGAAGTCATAATTTTCTGAACCTTGTCATAGCTCTTGCTAGGGTGACAATTAATCACACTTCTACCAATGACTGCTGGACTTCTCGGGAATATTCGGTCATCAGTAGCTGAATAGTACTTGACTTCTTCATCCACTCCCACGAATGAAATATCGAGGGGTAAGTGTCGTAAGAGCAGATCAATTTCTTTTAGGGTTAGACTTCCAGTATTCAAATTGATTTTTGGAGATTCGGGTTCCTGGTCAACTTGGTGGATGTCGATGGGACTGATAGGTTTCCAATCTTGTCCTGGTGAAATCCATGCATATCCAATCTCTTCTTCCCCTGTTCGGACCTTGACCCAATCATATTCAGACAAGTTTTCGAGTGACATTGGAAAGAGAATATTCTCTTCTTTGTATATCATTTCTTCAATGGCAGAAAGTAGTTCGTTGAGATTTGATTTATTCAGATTCTTAATCATTTCACGGATTTCATCTTGCTTCGCCCACATTACGGTAGATGGACCTGAGATATCTGCCTTCTCAAGTAAAGGAAAGAGTTGATTCTGAAGTCTGGTGTAATGAGTAAGTATTTTCTTCAATTCTTCAATTGTACTATCATCATCTGGGTTTTGTTTGAGAAGATCAATCAACCTCTGAGCTTCTTTGTTCTCGTTCATGTAGGTATGTATTGGATGTCCTGGTGTTGCTTGAGGTGTTTGCTGAACATCCAAAGATTCCTTGAAAACCTGTACATGTAGATCACAAAGTGCAGTCACTTGTTTTGCGGTGAGTTCACCAGAAGTGATGAGCGACTGCTCCATGTCCGCAACCTCCGTAGCACTAACATCTACAAGAATCTCCTTGAAATCCGATTGTAAACCTTCCAGTTCTTCTCCTGCGTGCAATCCTAAAACGAGTTCTTTCAATTTCCTCTGTCTTCTATCAAGTTCTTCTTGCCATCCACCTTTGTCTTCAGATTCCTTGTCAATGGTAACGGTTTCATTGGCGTTTTCTAAGATCGATTCGGATAACAACACGAAAAGTCGGTTTAGTGGAACTTTCGACAGCTTTGAAACATCAGTCAAAGTTGCTCGTCTGCCAATGGTCTTTTGTAAGATCGGATTTTGTAATCTCTTCAGTTTTGGTGAAATATTAACTAGTGTTTCAAACAAGAATGGATACTCATTTGCTAGTTCTAGAATTTTGGTTGAAGCTTTCAGGGTCGTTGCCATACAAGCACCTCAATTGATTCAAATCTGACTAAAAACTTAACTATATTTAAGTTATGTGGTTCGCTTCTTTGATAGTAATGAAATTCTAAGTCACCACTATTCGTTTTAATCAAATAGTGGATAAATTTTCTATTGTATTTATAACAGCAAGAAGTTCATTGATTTGAAGAGGTGGAGAAGATGAAGCGCGTCAAGCCTATACTTCTAATAACTATATTTCTAACAACTATGCTTATTGTTCCATCAGCCCTCGTCATCAATTCCCTTAATGGGGATACAAACATGATGAGTTTTGATGGTTCTCTAAATTCTCAAGCATTGATATCACAGATACCCCATAATGCTAGAGTCGCAATATATGATGAAGACAATCTGACAGTTCCTGTAATCTCTCATGCATCTAATTTGTCAAATAATATCACCGAGATTACAACTCTTCTAGAGGGTGCAGGTCACTCAGTTGACCTTCTAACCGAAGAAGACATTCTGGATCACGAGTTGATTACAGCAGATTATGATGTCTTTGTCATTGTGGATAACATTCCACGGCCAAGTATCTTCAATCACATCAAGGAATTCTCACTTGGAGGTGGAGGACTTCTAACCTTCGATAGTGCCCTAAGTTACTTGTGGTTTGATGGCTACATAATTGAAGATCTAGCTGTTGATGTTGGTTATGCAGTATGGTGGGGTTATTGGTCAAGTGATACTCAAAATGTCACTAGTCGCCATTCAACAATGACTGACTATCATGTCAATGATACTATCACTCTACGAGATAATGTATGGGCTACCGCTTGGGAACCCAAGCTTATCGAGGGAAGAGGTAGTGATATGATTCTACTAATGAATAATGCATCATCGCCTGCTTTCATTACAGCATTTGCCATCGATAACAAGAAAGACGGTGGTAGGATTGTGCACCTACCTGGGGATGGATATGACATTGATTCTGAGATGGAAAGTATTATTCTCGATTCTGTTGACTGGCTGGTGCCACGCCCAATAGGACGAATTGCCTTTGATTTTTCACACCAACCTCGATTAGGAATTGATCCTTGGGACATTCCCTATGTCACAATCTATTCCTCAACACACAATTACGGAGATTTCCGAACACTAGCAACAAATCATTCATACACTTTCGACAAATTGTATCCCTCTAGTACAGGAAACTTGATAGCAGAAAGGTTAGCCAAGTATGATGTCCTTATTCTGAATTACCCTGATCTGAACTACACTTCTGCAGAGATTAGTGCAGTTGAAAGCTGGGTCGCGGGTGGAGGAAGTCTATTAGTTTTAGGTGATAGGACTGGAATGCTTGGTCCCAACAGGGGTGATCTTGCCATTAACAATCTCCTTCAAAACTTTGACATGAGCCTCGGAACAACCGATATCTTGACTGATGCTTCAATGACTCCAGACACTCATGTAACCCTTGAATCTTGTACTTCACTATCGATAGGCTTCAGAAATTATCTGGTTGTGTTTGGAAATGCAACTGAGGTATGGATGGATGGTACTGATTGTGTTGTAGCGGCTGAGGAATTTGGACTTGGACGAGCTATTCTTGCGTCAGATATGAATATCTTTGACAATACATACCTCCCTGAGGAATCTAACATACGCTATGCACTCAACGTCTTGAATTGGCTAACTGCTACTGATGCTGAGATTCTTGTTCATTCTGACTTCCTAGGACAGAATGATCCTGTTTGTAAAGCTCTGAGAGATCTTGGGCTGTCTTACCAATTCTTCTCTACACGTCAGTATTTGGATGACTTCCTTGATTCAAAGTCATGGGATCTTCTAATCTACAACAATGTCAATTTCTTCCCTGAAAGCACAATATATGATGAACTTTATGCATTCGTAAATACTGGTGGCACATTGATATTGACTTTCTTTGGTGTGGATGATCATCCAACACATCCCCTGTGGTCAAAGTTAGGCGTGGAATATGATTCCACACTAGCAGGTGATCCTTCAATGCACTTCTGGGATGCATCCCATCCTATCTTCACAGAACCAAACGATCACACCATGTATAACTACACATCTGGTGGTCCCTTCTCTGATGACGGTGATACAGTTATCTATTTCGATGGATATACTGCACTTGCTGGTACAACCGCTACTCACCAAAATGGGTCTGCTGTTATTGTAGTAAGTGAAGATAGAAAGACTCTCTTCAATTCCATCATCATTGATAATTTCAGTACTGACGAGGATGACTCAACCTACATGGATAGTGTCGAACTCTGGCAAAACGAGATTGTCTTCATGATGACTGAACCGCCAACTACTACTGGAGGAGGTTTTCCATTAGATACGACAACTCTTCTCATCATCGCTGGAGCAGCTGTTGGTTTAATTCTGGTAATCGGATTACTAGCCCGTAGACGTGGTGGTTCTAAACCAAAACCAAGGAAACGTAAGAAGAAGTAGTCTATTGAGAGAAGCCTGTAAGGGCTTCTCCTTCTCTTTTTTCATAAAGCAAATATACTTCAATACATTGGCGAATGCAAATGTATGGATGCTTCAAAATTCTTAGACTATCTAAAGGAAAGATTTCCTCAACGGAGAAACCTGAAGATTGTCAACTTGAAAAATATCACAAGTGGTTGGGAAACAGAGATAGAATCATTCGACCTAGAGTGGTTATCCGATGATGGAAAGGTCTCTCATGCACTAATTGCTAGAATTTATCCAGGTAAAGGTGCCGCCCAGAAAGCTGAGAAAGAATATCGGGTAATGAAACATCTTCAAGACATCAAATATCCTGTACCGTCCGTGTATCTAATCGAAACTGATGAAAACGTAATCGGAAATCCCTTTATGATTATGGACCGGTTAGATGGAGGAATCTTTGACGACATCGCAAATCAATCTGATGAAACACGTCAACATTGGGGTGCAATATTCAGCCAATTGTTTGTTGATCTTCACAGAGCCGATTGGAAATCTATGGTTACCGAAGACGAGCAGAGAAATTTCGAAGATCCATTATTCATAACCAGGACAAATCTTTCTCACTACCGAAACATACTGGAAGAAACTGGTGCTCTGGATTTTCTACCAATAGTCGAATGGATGGAAGAACGAAAAGATACTGTGCCTTGTGAAACTCCTTCTATAACACACAATGATTTTCATGGATTCAATATGCTTCTCGATGAAAAGAAGAATGTCTTCGTAATTGATTGGGGTGCTTTGAGAGTAACAGATGCACGTTATGATTTGGCATGGACACTCTTGCTATATGCTGCATTCGGAAATATGACCCTAAGGAATGATTTACTTCGGGGGTATGAAGCTGCAGCAGGCGAATCCGTTGACCAAATTGAATTCTTTGAAGTTTACGCTTGTCTAAGACGCCTCTTTGAAATATCTAGATCGATCAAACAAGGTGCTGACGAACTGGGAATGAGACCTGAAGCAGTTCAGATGATGAAAGAAAGTGTTCCTCACATCGTCAACGTTCGCAATCGATTGAAAGATTTGACTGGAATTGTGATACCCTCAGTTGATGTTATGATTGAAGAACTATCCCAGTAGAAGACTATACAACTTATTACTAGGTTTCAAATCAAATTCCACTTGGAGTCTACAACAAATGACTTGGAAAGAACACATTCGAGATATTGCTGAATTACAAAATGATGAAACTCCTGAACCTCGTTTATTCAATGTAGTGCGCTATATGCTTGATAAACCGATAGCCATCCCTCGTCAAGTACTTGAGAACTATATTTGTGATCGTATCGAAAGTGCATGGGATGCAATTCTGGTTACATTAGGTTTAGAAAAAATGCAAGGTACCGAATCCGAATGGAAAAATGTCAATTGGGTTGCACACACAGACAATGAAGCAGTTCCCTACATTTCATTTGCCACGATTGACATGGGTGAATGATCACTTCAGACCATGCCTTGCCTTATACCTGGCAATTGCAGAAGCACCCATCCTTCCAACACTTCTGTCAATGTCTTCTTTACGAATTCTGATCATTGAAGGTCGTCCATGGCAGCAATTGTATTTACCTGTAGTTGCTGATAATTCTAAAATGATATCACGTATCTCCTCGGTACTAAGAGCTTGACCTGCTCGTACAGCAGAATGACACGCAGTAACTTTAACAAGATTATCCATGAAGGTTTCTTCAGCTTCTTTTCCACCCAAGTCAAGAATCCTGTCAATTAGAGCCAGTAATTCTGTTTCGGATGCTGTTCTTCCTAGAATCTCTGGAAGCGTGGATATTGAAACCTCATTACCTCCGAAACTGCTGATTGTGTAACCAATGGATTCTAGAGTATCAGCTAAATCTACAATCTGTTCTGCATCCTTTGGACTAAGACTGAGGATAAAGGGTTGTAGCAATTCTTGAACAGCGACTCTATCTTGATTGACTTCCTTTCTTAGCTGCTCATATAGTACCCGTTCATGTGCTGCGTGTTGATCAATAATCAGCAATCCTTCTTCAGATTCAAGAAGAATATAGAGGTCATGCATTTGACCAATTATTCTGAAGACTCCACCAAGGAAATCGATTTCAGAATCTTCTTCTGTGCTTTCACTAGACGGTACCAGTATTGTTTGTTCGATTAGAGGTGCGGCTGCAATCTGATTGTGACGAGATGGTTGAGAACTAAGTTGCGATGATTCTGCTGTGCTTGCCTCTGCTGTAATCCCAATAGTTTCGTCTAATGACGACTGCAGGGTTTCAGTTTCCTCAACTTCATCATTCATTCCAAACGCTTGTCGAACCGCTTCCTTAACAACATCACATACTTTACTCATGTCTAGAACTCTTACCTCTCTTTTTGTTGGATGTACATTGACATCCACATTGGAGAGTTCCATCGAAATATCCAGTGCACAGATTGGATATTGGCCTTTCATCAGTGTTGTAGAATATGCTGATTCAACAGTTCGACTTAGACGCTCATCTGAGATGGGTCTCTTGAGTATCGAAAAATATTCTCGTGACCTATTACCTCGTGAAACCGGAGGTCTCACTACAAAGCCTGAAATTCTGATTTTTCCCGATGAATGGTCTACACTGACTAATGATTTAGCTACATCAATTCCCCAGAGAGAAACTATTCTATCATTTGCTCCTTGATTTGGTGGGCAGTCGATAATCGTATTCCCATCTCTTAACAAACGAAAACCAATCTCAGGAAGGATTGCTGCCTGTTTCATTACAACTTCTTGGATTCGTTGTGATTCAATTTTTGCATCCGAGAGATGTTTTCTACGAGCTGGAATATTTTTGAAAAGATCTGTTACTTCGATAGTTGTTCCCTTGGGTCTTGATGTTTCAACAATAGTTGGATTCTCTCCAAATCTACTGGTGACTAGAGACCCCGTTTCTTCATTTGCTGTCTGTGTAGCGATTCTGACATCTGCTACTGAAGTTATACTTGCTAGAGCCTCCCCTCTAAACCCATAGGTGGATATCTCATCAATATCCTCTTTCGTATTGATCTTACTTGTGGAATGGCGTAATAGGCAAACTGGACAATCATCTCTCAATATTCCTGAACCATTGTCCGAAACAGTGATTGAACGGATTCCTCCTTCATTGATTGCAATATCTATCATATCCGCTCCAGCGTCCAAGGCATTTTCGATAAGCTCCTTAACTATAGATGAAGGATTTTCAATTACTTCTCCTGCTGAAATTAATGAGACCAAGTCCTCCGCTAGAACTCTGATCTTGCCCATAAAATCACCTCAAGCTCGAGTGGCTGAGTATTCTACAATGCCGCCAACAATTGTCATTTCTACAGTAATGTCCTTGATGGTTTCAGGTTGTACTTTGAGAATATCATCAGACAAAACTACAAAATCTGCCCTCTTTCCAACGGTTAGACTTCCCAATGTATTTTCTTGAAAGACAGAATATGCACTTTCCATTGTGTAGCACCTGAGTGCTTCATCCACAGTCAACCGAACTCTATCGTTGTGATGAGTCGCCGCAGACCAGATACCGTATAGAGGTCCGTATGGCATTCCATCTGATCCAAAGCATAAACGAGCCCCATTGTCTAGAGCCACACGAAACATATTCATCCCACGGACAGTTTCAGCATCAAGCCGTTCGTCGTAGAGACCTCCCTCTTGTTGCCATCTTCCTACAAAGTTGGGTTGCATAGAAAAAATTAGACCTAGGCCAACTGCGCGGCGAATCTGAAACTCATTAATCATCTCTGCATGTTCAATTCGATGCCTTTGGTCTCTAAGTATACTCTTGTCTTTGAGGTTTTCAAAGGTTGTAATGACCATTTCAATAGCTTCGTCACCAATCGCATGTGTGACAGTTTGAATATTATGTTTAACTGCTTTCTTGATGATGGACGCGTATTTGCTAGGTGTCATCAACATCATACCCTTATTCTTAGGATTCTCCAGATATCCTTTTGATATAGCAGCCGTCATTGCACCAATCGACCCATCTGTAAATATCTTGACACCACCAATCTTTACGAGGGGACTTCCCATTCCAGATGTTATCCCAAGAATGGTCATGTTATTCATTTGTTCTACTGGTATGTTCAGAATCATTCTTGTTGAGAGTTGATTTCGTTTCTCTATTTCTCGAACGTGACCTAGTGTACCAGTAGGCGCATTGTCGACCACTGTTGTGATACCTTTTTCATTTGCAATCTTATTACCAGCAATAACTCCCTCTAGCACTTTCTCTGCACTTGGTCTGATCTTCTCCCAGATTTCAGGAATATCCTTTAGGATACCTGTGGGTTTGCCTTTCTTGTCTTTCTCAACACCCTCTTGGTTCATGTCGATGCTGAGTTTCTTGAAACCTATACTATTCACTACTGCGAGATGCCCGCAAATTCTTGTTATCATGATGGGGTGTTTACTACTTATTTCATCCAGCTCTTTCCCGAGGATGTATCTCCTATCAGACCATTCACTCTCATCCCATGCATATCCTAGAATCCACTCGCCATTAGGATACCTGTCAACATTATCCTTCAGCTTCTGAATGACTTCTTCAGGTGAATTCACACTGTCAAGCTGAACATGGGACTGCTTTATTCCCGCACTTGTTAAGTGAGTATGCGCATCAATGAATCCTGGGACCACAGTCTTCCCTCCAAGATCAATGACCCTCTTGGCTGTGGGTACCAAGTCTATAACTTCATCTTCTTCACCGACGGCTAACACCTTGAAGCTTTTCACAGCAAGAGCCGTGGCAGTTGGTTTCTGTGGATCCATTGTGATTATGTTGCCGTTGAAGACAACTAAGTCCGCCTCAATCTTCATGTCAATACCCACGCTATAGTTTGACTCATCAACACCATATCATTGTTGTGATTAATTAGTTACTGTATTTTTCCATTTATTATTGTATTAATTATCCATGCAACATATCCTAATATACATAAAACTATCATAATAACGTTAGATAGATTATATTCACTGACGCCGCCAGATGCTGAATTCAGTCTGTCTGAAGCACCACGCATTTTGCGCTAGGTCTTGCATTTTTGGCTGCGTCGTGGGGACGATTATAATGCGACTAATGCGATTATTCAACAAGACTTTTGCTTTATTCATAGTGACATTGTTCGTTCTTTCCTTTTCACTGGCAGGTAACTCTGCAGCTGTTCCACAAAACTTCTTTGAATCTACTACGGAACCGAGTTATCTGACTAATTCAAATCCTGTTAGTTATTCAATACAGGCGGCTGAAGGAACTAGTGTGGACTGGTATACTGATGTTGGGAGCTACAACGACACATGGACATGGTCCAATAACAATTGGATGTTCGGGCCACGAGCAAATTATGAGTTATTCTTCAATAATGGAACTCAAATCGACAGATTGGACTTTATTCCACTTGGCGAACAAATCAAATGGAGAATTAATATACCCAAGAATGTTCTTAGAGGCGCAAACCTCCAGAGTGTTTACGTTAATGGTTGGTATATCACTCCTGATATGAACTTCAGTGCAAGTTTCAGTTTCGACTTCTACAATGATACTGTACCTTCTTGGTATGCATGGTCACACAGTGAGAATTACACTTCAGGATATTCAGCACCACCCTATGTGTCCATCAATACTACTGCTTGTACTTTTACTAGCGATGATACGATGATCACTGTGTCATTCAGTGTTACCTTTGATGTTGACGCACCAGCTGGTCTGTACAGTCCCTATGCAATGATCAACGATGATCTTGGAAATAGCTATGATGTACGATCCAAGTTTACTGAGAACGATATGATGTCTGATTATGTTGCCATTGGAATTCCTATTTCTGAGGCATTTACATATTCATACTACGGTGGTTATACACTTGAGAAGAAAGACCTTGCTGGTGACACGATCTACAGTGTTAGTCGCGATACTGATTTCATGATGCGTCTAAACATCACTGGTAATGGTGATCTTGCTTATGCAGCCTTATGGACTCAGTTCTATGGTGAAATGCAGATTCCAGTCAACAGAACTGGTCAACACACGGAAATGGTTACTAAGTACGGTGGTTGGGAATACGACCCTGTTCTTGAAACCTACTTCTACAATAGTTCAGCCGAATATGTCGTCCCCGAAATGGTTTGGGGAGAATATACAACTTATGACTACTACTACTATGGTTCTGATTACAGGAACCATGAATACAGTTACATTAACTACAACATGACAACTGAAAGTTGGTATGTTGAAACTTATGAAACAATGGATGAAATGCGTTTGATGTACATCTACAACTTTACATCCGCATCTTGGGAAACAATCTATGGATTTGCCTATTGGACATATCCTCTCGATGATTATCAACCAGATGTTTATGACGAATTAATCTGGTATACTGAACCCGCTGAAAATGCTCCCTTCCAAATCTATGAATTGGATGAGGGTCTTAGCAGTGTCTACACCATAGATGGAGTGATCAGTGTTGAGTTTATCGGACACTTCACAAATGATGCACCAAAGGGTGCAATTGTTCAATTCCAGGAGCAAGTGAAAGACATTGAAGGTTACAACTATGGAGTTAGTGCAAGTGATGTGGGCAATGCTCTAATGACTTGGCAAGAATACTATGATGCCAAGGAAGTAGCAGTTGAAACACCTGTCACTATTGCCAAGCTTCTAAACGTTGACGACTCACCAATCTATAGCTGGTTCTTCCCCGCAGACCCCGGTACTCCATTCGAAGTACAAGGACGTCTTCAGGGTGGAGCAGATCTCTCCTCAGACATTGATGGAGCTCTCTTTGAGATGAAATCTTATGATAGCTTCTGGGCTGAGAACTTGTACGGGTACACTGACATGTACTACGAGATTCTTGTTGGTGCTGATAGTTCAGTCATACTTACTTCATACAACTACACTGCAATGCAAAATCTAACATGGGGCTACCACTGGGAATGGGGTGAAGTCCTCATCACTGGTTGGCACTATGAATACAACGAGACCACTGGTAATACAGAATGGGTCTATGGTGATTACTATTCCTACACTGACGAATGGGTTGAGGGGTGGTACTATGAATGGTATTACTTCAATCAGAAAGATGGCGAGTGGGTCACTTCTACTGACTGGTATTGCTATGATATCAAATCAGAAATGACAAAGACTAATGTTATCTTTGCTGATGTGAGCAATGTCACTATCTACACTGATGGTGGAGACCTCTACTACTCTTTCTTAGTCAATCTAACATATGATGTTAAGGAAATTACCCACTGGTGGGATTTCCAATTTGCTAACAATACTTGGGTTGTAGATCCAGCTTCTGGAATTGGATTCCATGATATTGGAGTCTGGAGGCCAGGTTGGGTGTCCAGTCTTGATTATTTGGGTGAAGATCTATACGTAGACATCACCTCACAAATTGGTGTGTACAACAACACATTATCTGGTGTTGATGATTGGCTATCTGTTGAAGAGCGACCATACATCACCATTGATGGTGTTGATTACCCCATTCGTGTTAGAGAGATTTCAGATCCTTACTCTTCATACTCTGAAACAAGAATTCTATTCAATGACATGATGGGCTACTATTATGAACTTCTTAATGGTACGAAGATTAGCATTGAAAATGATTGGGTCGCAAAGATCTATAATGTGACAATTCCTGGAAATGGTTCATTCATATCTGCCCAGAAAGAACCGATGTACTACTATGATACTGTAGACTTCTGGTATTCCTGGTGGGATATTGATGGTAATCTACATCAAGGTACTGACCATATGATGTGGTCATCTAACGTAGAAGTTGAACTCCTAGATGTATCTGAAGCAGAATATGCAGGATACTATATGAGAATCGGTGCTTGGGATATACTTGAAGTTCAAGAATATCCAAGGAACGATCCACGTACTGGAACTGACTATGTCCTAGATTTGGATGGTACTCGTTATGACTTAAATTATGATCCATACTATGGTGGATATGAAATCTACTATAGTGGAATGTATCAGCATGCTTCATATGTCTATGAGAGCATGAACGCAACCTACATGGGCGCCCCTGCTTTTGTCCCGGAATACTATATTATGCAGGAACAGTGGTTCACCACAGTTGGCAACTATGAGATGCCATACCCCGGTGCAGAAGCTTCGTGGGGTGGTGTATACTACACAACTTCTCAGTACGACGGAAAAGTTCCAACAACCAAGACAATCGAGATTGATGACGTCAGTTACTTCCTTGGTGGAAACCCTGACACATCATCTTGGTACGAGTCTGATTTCAATAATCACACAGGATTTTGGGTTATTGTCGATTCAACAAACTACAGTCTTGATGGTCGAAAGATGTGGTACGCAAATGTGAATGGAACCTCAATCTGGATGCCCACTGTAATTGGTGGAACTCTGGATTATGGAACCTTTGATGGTCTGGCTATGAATTACGAAGGTCAAATCATCACTCCTGGTGACTACTACATTGATTACGATTGGAACTCCACTTATGGCTATGAATCAAACTGGAGAGTTGATTTCTATAATGGTACGATTATCAGTTGTGAACCTCGTACTTTGTTTGAAGTCTATCTAGTTGATGCGAATGGTACACAAGTCTATACTTACAATACCTACCCCTATGAAGAATTTATCTCGACGACGGAGATATACTACTACATCGAAGATCTTGATGGAGTTCGATACTATGTTGACTCTTATAGAGAACTTCCAGCTCTTGACGTTGTTATTACAGAAGGTTGGGATGTCTGGGACGATGATACAGCTACTTTCCATTATTTTGTGAATGGAACTGAATTCATTGAACCATATATGGGTGGACATGGTGGAATCACTGCCATGGTTTTCACTAACAGCAGCTATGATGGCAAGTACTTCTTCCGCTATTCAGACCATGACAACAAAGCCTACAATATAACCTACCAGGGCAGTTCATACATAGTAACTGCTCATCATGACTACATCTACGAAATTGCTAGTGTAGAAGGTCTAGCCTATGTTTACACACTGGCACCTATTGAGAGTGTGACCTTCAAGAATTTCCATGAGATAATCGTCGGAAATCCAAGATGGGCACTCTGGGGCATGAAGAGTTGGGACGTATCTGAAACAAACAACGCTTTAGACCTTGATGGTGACCTTACAACCACTGGTGATCAATACTACGTACTATCTGAGTATCAATCAACTAACTCATACAATAACTCTTGGAGTAGATTATGGGTGAACCTTCAGTGGGACCCCAATGGAACTCTATATGGTGATGAGATGAACACATACTCATGGATGGGTGTTGAAACTAACACTTGGTCCTATGAGTGGCAGGATACATACTTTTGGTATCATGCAGACGACCTCACACCCGTTGGTGCTGCAGAGTGGTCAATCATTAACTCAACCATCTTTGATGCTGAGGGACTTCCACAGCCTGGCTATTGGGATATCTCCCATATGGCTCGTAATGTCACTTGGGCTGACATTATTGCTGAAGCAGAAGCTAATGGTTGGGATTGGTACGATCAAGATGGACAGACTTGGACTTGGTTATCCTTTGGAGTCGGTCAAAATTACGGTGTCGATTCTGCAACAGGTTGGTCTTCAATCAATCTACGATACGAGTATTCAGGACTGATGCTATGGGAAGATCTTGACAATGATAACGTATTGGATGCCTACATAATCAGTCCTGGTGATGGTGAGTTGACTCACTACTTTATCCCTGATACTGTAGATGATGTCAGCTTTGTTACTCCAGGAGTTGCATTTGGAAACACTGATGAATCTGGTAATCTAGTACTGGGTGTAGAGGATGAAGTGACTTGGGGTGTAACATTCCACGATGTGAATGGGACAACCTTCCCATTCAATACCTACGCCTACTGGGACTGGTACAGTGGTGTCGTGACAGGAAGCGATCTTAGAACATTCGATGAGCGACCAACCAAGGTCACCATTGATGAGATTTCGTTCCTTGTACACTTCCAAGGTCAGATCAACACAACTCTAGGTGCGACGAGTAATTACGCAACCATGAAGGTCGATAATACTGTCGGTCAATGGTATATCGATGGTCAAGCAGGCCATAGTGATCTAGCAAACCGTTCTTTGGCTCTCAATTATCTTGCTGATGTTAGCACATCAGAATTCAAGGTTGAGAACTCCACTGTCGGACAGGAAGAAACTGTTGTTTCAGACAGGTTCGAGATTGGAGATGATACTACTCGCTTTGCTGAGATGATCATGGGTGGAGTTACATACGAGTGGGCTTATGATCCGTACACTGCGTACAATGTCACAAGTCAGACTACTCGAGCAAGTACTTTCACCAGTGCATACCAGTCTGATGACGGTAAATCTGCTACCTCTTGGTCATTCTCGAATACACAGTACTATGTGTCAATCGGATTCCCATCTTGGGATGGTTACTATGTCTATCAGGATCCCGTCTTTGTTGGTTATATCAGCAACTCTGGGGACCCTGGTGGAGTAGAATTCTCTTCGATGAGTATCTATCCTGAAGTACCATCTTCCACCGATAGTGTAAGTATTGATGTTGACTTAGTCACATCTCTAGAAATCGATAGTGTTGACCTTTACTACAGCACTGATGGATTCAACTTTGATAAACAAACGAATATGGATGAGACCTATGTTAACCATTGGAGTGGTTCAATCGAACCATATCCAGAGAATACACAGGTCTGGTACAAGGTTGTTGTCGAAACTGTCACATCAGGAACGTACGAATCCACTGTTGGATCTTACATTGTGGGCGTGGGTTCTGTAACAACCACTACTATTACCACCACTACCACCACTACTACTACATACACTGGTGGATTTGGAGATGGACTCTCATTAGAGCTCATCATGATGATTGGCGGTATTGGTATTGTTGTTGTAATGCTTGGAGTCATGGCTAAGCGCCGTAAGTAGAATAAGAAAGAGGGGTAACTCCCCTCTTCCTCTCTCTTTTTTATAATTTGAAAAATTTGTTTTCTATTTTTTCGGAACCTTTTTCCAGTCTTCGAGGAATTTCTTGATTCCGATATCTGTCAAAGGATGATTAACCATTTTATCAAGAACTGCAGGTGGAATTGTTGCAATATGAGCTCCAAGCAAAGCAGCTTCGTAGACGTGAATCGGGTGCCTGATACTTGCTACAATTATCTCAGTTTCAAGTCCATAGTTCAAGTAGATTTGGGCAATACCTTCAACGATCTCCATTCCAACCTGACCAACATCATCGAGTCTTCCGATGAAGGGTGATACGTAAGTTGCTCCTGCTTTTGCTGCGAGTAGGGCTTGATTTGGGCTGAAGACGAGTGTAACGTTTGTTTGAATTCCTTCTTCTGAACAAACCTTGACAGCCTTGAGACCCTCCCAGGTCATTGGAATCTTGATTGCAGCATTATCTATCCACCCGTTCAATTCACGAGCTTCTTTCAGCATACCTTCAGCGTCTTCGCTAACAACTTCTAGGCTGATTGGACCTTTGACAAAGGATGCTATCTCATCAATGACCGTTCTAAAATCACGACCTTCTTTAGCTACAAGTGATGGATTCGTAGTTACTCCATCGACCATTCCTCTCTCGTGAGCCTTTCTTATTGCATCGACATTAGCAGTATCTATGAAGAATTTCAATTTGTTTCTCTCCTCATAAGACCAAAATATGGTCTACACTAACAAAACTAGAATCCTTTCTCGATTTAAACCGTAGGGTTGGGAATTTAATTACTCCATTGCCTTTTTCAGGTCCCTGACTCTTTGCTCAATATCTGGTGCCTTGAAGACTGCAGAACCAGCAATGAAGAAATCTGCTCCTGCTTTTCGAAGGTTTCCGATGTTATCAAGGGTTGTAAACAGTTTTCTACAGGAGCTTAAATACTGGGATAGGGAACAAGTATCTGTAGTGTCAATTCAGGACGAAAGCCAAGTCCAAGAAATGACTCTACAGTCGCCGCGAGTTGCACGGAGACATAAAACGCCTGTTGGAGAGACCGTAAGACTTTCCAGTCCTTCGGGACCAGCAAAGCAGCCTCGATGAAGCAGGAACCGAACATCGATCAAGGACTGTGATGTCCAAGTTTGGGTAAGTTTCGGGCAACGGTTACTCCGCCATCTATAGCGATGCGAACACTTGGCTTCAATTCATAAAGAAGCCTTCTCAAATCCGAAATGGTGGTTAGGCCTTTGAGGGTCTGTGGGATAGGTAGTTATTCCATAGCCTTCTTCAGGTCCTTGACTCGTTGTTCGATATCAGGTGCCTTGAATACAGCTGAACCTGCAATAAAGAAGTCTGCACCAGCTTTTCTGAGGTTTCCAACATTATCCAAAGTAATTCCACCATCTACTGCTATTCTCACTTCAGGTTTCAATTCGTCAAGAAGAGCTCGTAAATCTGTTATCTTCTTCATAGTTGCTGGAATGAAGCTCTGTCCTCCAAATCCTGGACACACGCTCATCAGCAAGACTGAATCAATGAGGTCGATTACACCTTCCACAGTGGAAACAGGAGTAGCTGGATTCAGTGTTATTCCAGCTCTAGCACCATGATCCGTTATCATCTGCACCGTTAGATATACATCGTAAGATGCCTCCATATGAGGGTAAATGAGTTCGACTCCTGCATCAATGAACTTGGGTATGAACTCACGCGGCTTTGTTACCATGAGATGAGCATCAAGAGGAACATCTGTGATTGCTTTCATCTGTTTAGCTACCCACGGACCGAAGCTTATGTTTGGAACAAAATGACCATCCATTATATCGAGATGGAAATAATCAGCTCCTCCTTTCTCTGCTGCTTTGATGTCCTTTTCTAAGTTAGCAAAGTTAGCCGCAAGGATGGAGGGAGTAAGTAATGGCTTCATTTCTAGTTCTTCTCATCAATGCTCGTTATCAATCTTCGCTCACAGTATATTATGATAGTATTTTCAATCCTTCAAGAGTTTGGGTACCTGAAAACGTGCAAGGAGGACCAACACGAGTATTGCGAGTCCTTGTGTCACCAGACTAATGATATGCGAACCTGTTGCTATCATGGCAAGTCCATATCCAATTAATGGAACAATTCCTACAAGAGCTGCAACTACTCCTGCCAATATACCAATTGTTTGGTCACTAGTGACATTGACTGCAACAGCTCGACCGCCACCTCTGACTCTGAATACAGTTGCACCCACGGTCATCCCTATGACGTATCCACAAGGAATCTGAATCAAGGGCATCAAAAGTATCCAAAGAGAAATGGGCGGCTGAAGCAGGAAGACAATATCCAAGGCAATCATACTTAGTGCATAGGGGACTACTATAATGGCAGTCTTTGTTTTCAGGATTAATCTCGATCTTATGGGGAGTCCTTCATGAATAGATGCCCCCTGTGTATCAAACATTAGTACAGACACCAGCGACATGCCTCCAAACAAGTTTGCATACTCCAGAGCTACTAATGCAGGCAAGCTTCTCATTGGTCCATCACTCATGATCTGAATTATGGGGAAAAGTATCACTACTAAGAAAATAGGAATAGCAAAGATGAAGGCCGAAGCGATGTTTCTAGTAGCAAGTTTAATGTCCTTTCGAATCATTCCTTGAAGCGGGCTTGTCGTTTCCACCGCCACTTCTTTCAGGAGACCTGGACTACTAGTTGAGATTCCTCCTAGAGTAATTGCTCGAAGTGATTCTCCACTACGTTTGTAGGAAACAATTGCAACTACAGAATAGAATGCTGATCCAACAAGTGAAGCAAGGAATGTGTTTAACGGGATAATTGAAGAATATGCAATTGAGGCTGCTAAGAATCCAAATGAGAAGGGGAAGATTAGTGCAAGAATTGTAAAGAATCCCTCTCCCATAGATAATGATAGACCAATTATGAAACGAATCAGGTCCGGAAGATAACTTCCGATACTGTAGACACTGATCATTCCAATGACAATTCCCAGTGATGCTGCAACTCGTACGAATGATGACATTCTCGATTCATCAGTCTGGTGCGTCTTCTTATGGAACCATTTGGACACTTTAATCAGGGCACCAATTGCGATTGATACATTAGTAGCACATGCAACAAATGAAATTATCGCAACAATAGGACCAAAGATAATCAAACACCCAATCGGAAATATCACCATTGAGAGCACGACTGGTGCAATGAAGATTCGGACAAAGGTCATGAAGTTGAGCTGCTCAAGTTCCACTCTTGTTAGTGGTAATGTTGATGGTAACCGCATTGCGCCTGACGTGAAGAGTCCTGTTGTTGTTGTAAGATTCAGGAAAAAGATTACTACAAAACTAAGTATGAGATACACTGCAAATCCAACAGCTAGCCTGGCATCTGGATTTCCAAGTTCGGTATCAAATGCGGATGCAGCTAGAGTTAGGACTGATAGCATGATGAGAATCATTGTTGAGAACATCACACTGATTCTACTCTGCGATTTCAGTGCTTTAGATATCTTATCGGGATTCTCCTTCACCCGTGCAAGATTGGCAGGGTTCGCCTCTAGGAACGCCTTAAAGCGAACTTCCTGTGCAACAACTCCTGCGTAACGCCAGCTCTCAGACCGTTTCAATCAGCCAGTGCCTCCCTAAGAGCTGACACACCTTCAGCGACTTCTTCTTCCTGGTCAGTGAGTTTAAGGAAGAGTGATTCTAATGTTGCACCTTCTTTTTCAGACTTGCTCCGAAGTTCATCGAGAGTTCCTTCTGCTACTAATTTACCTTCATCAATGATACCCACACGGTCGCAGAGACCTTCAGCAACTTCCATTACATGAGTGCTAAGAAGAACTGAACCTCCATTCTCAGTATGTATCTTCACGATATCCTTCATGATTTTTGCAGAACGAACATCTAAACTTGAGAAAGGTTCGTCAAGTATCAGGAGTTTTGGTCTGTGTAGAAGAGCGGCGATAAGCATAGTCTTCTGCTTATTGCCTTGGCTGAGAGTGATGATCATGTTGTCATAGTATTGTTCGAAGTCCAGCGCTTTCAAGAATTCTTTCATTCTTTTGGTGACCTTCTCTTCTGGAAGGCCTCTAATCGATGCAATGAAATTGAATAGTTCTCTGGGTGTGAGCGAGTCGTAGAGCTGCTGTTCTTCAGGAACATATCCAACAAGTTTCTTCACCTCGACTGGATTTTCCAATGAATCGATACCAAAGACTTTGGCACTGCCTGAATCGGGATCTAAGAGTCCCATGAGCATTTTGATGGTAGTAGTCTTTCCCGCTCCGTTGGGACCTAATAGGGCGTAGATTTCACCTTTACGCACCTCTAGTGATACATCATTTACTGCAACGAGGTCTCCAAAGGACTTCACAAGATTTTCAATTACAATCGCTACCACTTCTCTTCAAGCTCCATTGATAATTTGTGCTGATAATGAGAACAATGACACAATGATATAGGTATCATTGTCTGAATGAATATAATACTTCAGAACTACGCGGTTCAGGTTAGGACATATTCAAGTCGTGAAACCCGTGGATTTAACAGGCATAAGTTACCCAACACAGCTAGCTCGTGAGTTGAGAACATGCAGTACAGAAAGTTAGGAAAACTTGGTAAGACCTCTGCGTTGGGATTCGGATGTATGCGCCTTCCAACTAATGACCAAGATGGTACAATCAAGCGAGACGAAGCAATCCGATTGATTCGCAAAGGTATTGACAATGGCATCACGTATGTGGATACTGCCTGGCCCTATCATAAAGGCGAAAGTGAAGTAGTCTTGGGATTGGCGTTGAAAGATGGGTATCGAGAAAAAGTTACTCTAGTCACTAAATGCCCAATAGGACATAATTTCTTTGCTGAGCCTGAACATTTTGAGAAGTATTTGAATGAGCAGCTTGAGCGATTAGATGTTGAATGCCTAGACTTCTATTTGTTCCATGCCCTGAACAAAAAGTCCTTCGAAGAGAAGGTGGTAGGTTTCAATTTAGTAGAACGTGCATTGAAAGCCAAAGAAGATGGAAAAATCAAGCATCTGGGATTCTCCTTCCATGATAAAACTGAGGTTCTCAAAGAAATTATTGATACAGGGCATTATGATCTGATGCTTGTGCAATACAATATCGTTGACCAGGTCAATCATGAAATGATCAATTATGCTGGTGAGAAGGGTCTGGCAGTGGCAATCATGGGAACTGTCGGGGGCGGGAGATTAGCAGGAACAGATATGCCGGAAGAAATGAAGAAATGGCTTACTCCTGGCCGCGAGAATTACGTAGATTTAGCATTCAAATTCGTGTTGAACAACCCTAATGTTTCAGTTGCATTGTCCGGAATGGGATCCGACGAAATGCTGGATGATAATCTTACCATTACGTCTGGGGAAGATTATGATCAATTGACTAAGAAAGATAGGGAATCAATTGATAGCATCTCCACGAGATTCAAAGAGCTATGTGATCTAGTTTGCACTCAATGCAAATATTGTCAACCCTGTCCAAATGAAGTGAATATCAGCTTCATTTTCAATGCCCTGCAGCGCTATCAGATCTATGGTTTAAGGGACCAGGCAAAACATCTCTATTCACTGATTGGAACTACTCCCTGGGCTGCAGGTGAGAATGCTTCTGCATGTGAGGAATGTGGTGAGTGCTTGGAGAAATGTCCTCAGGGAATTGAGATTATTGAACAGTTGAAGAAAGCCCATGAGATTCTTTCAGAAAATTGACCACTTGTAATGAAAAAACTCGGGAGCAAACGAATTGAACTTTATCCATTCCTTCTCTTTGCCTCTTCTTGCATTTCTTTTAATTTAATTAATGCATCTACTGGTGTTGTTCTATCGAGATCCATAAGTCTTAAACTCTCAACAAGTGGATCCTCGATTACTAGTGACTCAAGGCTTGTTTGCTCTGTTGATTTAAAGTCTGGTGTTGTTTCTCCAACAGTGACTATGTTTTCTTTCTCTATCCTTTGAAGAATCTGATTTGCCCGTTTCACAACCTCATCAGGTACTCCAGCTAATGCAGCAACGTGAATCCCGTAGCTCTTATCTGTACCCCCATCTACAACCTTGTGAAGGAAGACAATCGTATCGCCTGACTCCTTTGCTAGTGTGTGAACATTCTTGACACCATGGTACTGCGATGCCATGTCCGTGAGTTGATGAAAGTGTGTTGCAAAGAGTGAACGTGTTTTCATCTGAACAATTCGTTCGGCCACTGCCCAAGCAAGAGCCATTCCATCAAAGGTAGAAGTTCCTCTACCTATCTCATCAAGAATCACCAAGCTACGTTCTGTGGCATTGTTGAGTATATTTGCAGTTTCAATCATCTCGATCATGAATGTGCTTTGTTGAGCAGTGAGGTCGTCAAAGGCTCCCACCCGTGTGAAAATCCTATCAACGAGACCTATCTCTGCACTCTTTGCAGGAACGAAAGAGCCCATCTGCGCCAGTAGAACTATGATGGCACATTGTCTCATCCACGTAGATTTTCCTGCCATGTTAGGTCCGGTGATTATGATAAGAGTTGAACCACCATCACCGATTTCAATACTGTTTGGAACGAACTCGTTAGGGCCAAGTGTGACCTCTAGGGCTGCATGTCTCCCGTCTATAATTTTGATTCGGGTGTCTTCTGTAATCATTGGTCGAGTGTATCTTCGTGTCACAGCTACATCTGCCAACGACACTAATACATCCACAGTTGCCACAGCAGTTGAGTTCTGGCGTAGAATACCTGATGCCTCACTTACCTTATGTCTAAGGCTTTCATATATTTCATATTCTAGTTTGTTGATCCTCTCTTCACCCGCAAGGACTGTAATCTCTTTCTCCTTTAGCTCTGGTGTGATGAATCGTTCAGCATTCACGAGAGTCTGTTTTCTCTGATATTCTTCAGGAACCAATTTCAGATTACTCTTAGTGACTTCAATGTAGTATCCGAAGACTCTGTTGAATCCAACCTTTAATGATTTGATACCTGTTCGTCTTCTCTCGGTTGCTTGAAGTGCAGCTATCCATTTTTTATCAGTGGATATTGATTCCTTCAATAAATTGAGGTCCTTGTCGAAACCCGATTTGATCATCCCACCATCACGCACTGAAACAGGTGGTTCATCAACAATAGCAGACTTCAGAGTTTCATGCAATTCAGAAAGTGGATTGATTGACTTTTCAGATTCTGAAACGATTTCACTCTTACAAGATTTCAAGGTTTCTTTGACAACAGGAAGTTTTCCAATTGAGATTCTGAGAGCAAGTAGGTCTCTCGCTCCTGCTGAACCAAATACAATTCTGCTTGTTATCCTTTCGAGGTCTCCGAGGTCTCTCAGACTATTGGAGATCTCTTTTCTAACAATGGCATCTCTGGCCAATTCTTCGACTGCATCAAGACGCCCTTGGATTGCTTTCACATTTCTGAGAGGTTGGAGAATCCATTGCTTGAGTTTACGTTTCCCCATTGGTGTAACAGTCTTCGAGATTACACTGAGCAGAGTTCCTCGCAAACTTCCATCTCGAGCATTCTTGACCAATTCCAGGTTCTTCTGAGTTTGACTATCTATAATCATGTGTGAATCGATGGAGTATGTCCTCAAACTTGAGAGTGTCAATGCTCCTGTCTTATGCACATCTCTCAAATATGCTAGGACTGCGCCTGCTGCACCAAGAGCAACTGGTTTGTCAGAGATTCCATAACCATCAAGTGTAGTGACATTGAATTGCTCTTTGATTAGGGTTTCCGCATTCTGGGATGAGAAATCTAGGCTGTTCCTTTGGGTTATATGAATTCCAGTTTCTTCCACTGCTCTTCGCGCCTTTGATTTCGAGGTTTCATCTGAGAGAAGGATTTCTGAGGGGGAAAGTCTTCCAATCTCGTTCAGGACAACCTCAGCATCAAGAGACCCCTCTATCTGTGTTGCGAGAAATTCACCTGTAGATACATCGACTGCAGCTATACCTACATGACCGTTATCCTCTATTAGAGCAACAAGGTAATTGTTTGTAGCATCCTCAAGCATCGAACTTTCCAACACTGTGCCTGGCGTTACAACTCTAACGACATCACGCTTCACAAGACCTTTTGCTTGAGATGCATCTTCAACCTGATCCGCAATTGCTACAGTGAAACCCTGATGTAACAACTTAGCTACATAGCCATCAATGGCATGATAGGGGACACCACACAGAGGCCATCTATTGACTCCTTCTCCCCTTGCAGTGAGCACGATGTCCAGAGCTTTGCTAGCTACTTTCGCGTCCTCATTGAACATCTCATAGAAATCACCAAGTCTGAACAACAAAATGCAATCAGGGTATTGTCTCTTCAGTTGAAGATACTGCCGCTGCATTGGTGTTTGCTTGGTCAAGATTGCTCCCTTCTTCTTTTGGATTCAGCTGACTCTCTAATAATGGCATCGACAGGTAATCTAGTTGGTACTTCTTTTCCACAAAGCTCGTTTCAGAATGGATATTTTTTTATTCAAATTAAAATGATTGATTTCAAACAGATTATAATTACAAGATGTAACTTCCTAGGCATATTCAAATAGTCAAAGTATCTTTTCGTAATCAATAGTATATATAGAGGTTAAAAAAACGAGGATTTAGAGCCCTATTGAATCGAATTCGAATGAACCCGAGGTAAATTATTTGAGAACACGTATTCTTGGAATTTCTGGCAGTCCCAGAACAAATGGCAACACCGTGGCTTTAATTGAAGCATCTCTTAAATCTGCAAAGAATCAAGAAGCATTAGTTGAATTTATTGATTTAGCAGAACTTGACATTAGAGAATGCAACCATTGCAATGAATGCTATACCACTGGAAAGTGTGACCAAACGGATGATCTTAATCATGTTGCAAAACGAATGTTATTAGCAGATGGCATCATATTTGGTTCACCATGTCATCATGCAACTGTCGCCACCGCATTGAAGAATTTGATGGACCGAACCGGTAGATTTCTTCATTTAGAGGGGAAGGTAGCTAGTGGGTTTGTTGTGGGCCGAAGATCGGGAGTCGATCTATCCCTCGCATCAATTCAATTCTTCATCAATGTAAAGGAAATGATAATTCCCGGTAGCGTCTATTGGCCAATTGGCTTTGCCTTAAATCCTGGTGACATTCGAGCTGATACTGAAGCTATGGCAATGGCCTCACAAGTGGGTACACGTGTTGCACAATTGGCTTCGATACTTGTGAAAAATCCTGTTCCTTGGTCCCATGAGCCAAGACCGAATGGTGAGAAAGTACGTTTTGGTGATGAATGGAAGTAAGATTTCTATGGTGTAGTAGTGGTTTCATACTTACTTGGACACTTCACTAAGAGCTGTGTTGCTAGTAAGAGATTAGCTGATTCGAGAGTACCGATAGCTACTATTTCCTGTCCATCAATCATATCCGGAAGTTCACCAATTAGAATGACGGTTAGCGTGGTACTATTACCTTCAATAACTAATGTCACATTCTCCGAAGTGATAGACAATGAGCCTGCTTGAAGATTACCCTTTACTTGGAGTGTTCTTCCCATGTATAGATCTGGGTCCGCAGTTACTGCGTCGACACTGATATACACTTCTCCAAATGTGTTTAGTACTTGTAATGACACAAAACCGATAGTGATAATTAGAATTACACTTGTCACTGCCATTCGTGTCTTCTTGTTCATTACTATTGGTCTCCTTCAATTTGAGATTCAACGATTTTCAGTTGTTTATCTATGTTCATCATTCTCTGTAGTAGGTATAGTAAGAATACGAAAATACCACCCCAAAAAATAACTGATACAATAAAAAGTTCATACTGTTGCATCTAAATTAACTCCTTGACATTCTAATCCTCTGTAGCTTTTCATGTACTGAATCAACATAATAGGTGAGGTCTACCAATATCGTTGCAATCATAATGACTGCAATCATGCTGACCATTAACGTATATCCATGTTCAGCTGCCATCTGGAGACCTGTTGGTTCTATCACGATTGGGTGTAATGTTTCCCAAATTCGAATTGAGAAATAACTAAGTATCACCATTGGAAATGCAACAATACCAAAGATCGAACCAAATTGTGCTCGCTTTTCACGGTCACTGATTGATGCCCGGTATGCCAACACACATGCATACGCTATCCAGAGAATCAGGGTTGTTGTTTCCCTTGGGTCCCAATTCCAAGGTGTACCCCAGGTTGCATCAGCCCACATCATTCCACTGAAGAGTGTTATTGTTGTAAAGAGCAAACCAAGCTTCACTGAAGCAGCTCCAAGTATATCGTACTTGAGATCTCCCTTCCACAAGTATAAGATTCCACACACTAAGGTTACTCCAAACATTCCATATGCAACGAGTGCTGGAGCTACATGTTGGAAAAAGATGCGAACCAGTTCTCCAAGATTCACATCAGGAGGTGCATAGATCCATGTCATGTAGACATACAAGAGGGATACTGCAGCTGTGACCCCAAGGAAGATTAGTCTATTCTTACTCACTGCCGTTCAACTCGAATTAGGATGGATATTCATAGGGCTAATATGAAGGTTTTGATTGGGTTCAAGCTTCAGGATGAAAGCGCAAAGTGAAATACTGCGGCTGATAATGTCAATATAGCTATTAAATGAGCCAGTAATATTTGAATAAGTACAATGACCGGGACAAGCCCAGGACCTATTACTATTATTTTTGTAATCTCTATCAACAGCATAAGACCAGTGGTTGCTGTTGGAAAATACACAAGGGGAAAAACTGTAGCTTTTGAATCTGAAGGCATTGTAAGAGCAGATGCCATTGATCCAACTGCAGCAAGATCTAGTGTTCCAATTACAAATATTGCAATAGCAAGAGGAATGTTGCTGAGGATGGAGAACCCGAACAGCAATGATATTATCGGAATCAGAAAGAGTTCCACAATTCCCATTAGAGTAAATCCATAGATGACCTTTCCCAAATACACAGACCAAGCTGGAATTGGTGCTGTAGCAAGTCCTGCTAGAGTTCCTGTTTCTGATTCTGAAAGAAAGATAGGAGCAAATCCGAACATTCCCATGAAGAAAATAATCACCCACAGCATTGCACTTCCTATTTCTTCTGGAATTGAACCTTGATTGACCAATGCAAAGGAAAATGCTAAGACCGCTATCAAAGCGAATAGAAACATTGAGAATGCCTCGACCTTCTTCCTCATCTGTGTGACAATGTCTTTCTTCGCAATCGCAAATGCAGCTTCAAGTCCATGTCGCATCTTATCACCTCAAAGTGTTTGGTCAAACTCAAATATCGGACCTTGACCAATCACAGTTCCCTTCCTCAGAGTGACAAAATCGTCGCATAATTCAGCACCAAGTGCTAGATTGTGAGTGGTGACAATGGTTGTTCTTAGATTTCTATATTCATTCAAATATTCTTTAAACACGGTTGCTGAGTCCTTGTCTAAGCCACTGAAGGGCTCATCAAGGAGAAGTAACTCTGGGTCGTGTAGAAGGCTTCGTACAATGTCAAGTCGCTTTCGCATTCCAGTTGACAAGTTCTTGACAGGTTCTTCAAGCCAAGTTTTGACTTCAAAGCGCTCAGCTAGTTCATTCATACTGTTTTCAAAGAAATCTCTTGGAAGTCCATAAAGCTTTGAATAGAACTCGAGGTTTTCCTTGCCAGTAAGTTCTTGATACAAGAGTGGCTTATCACTCACGATACCCATTCGTTTTTTTACTTCCTCTGGGTTTTCCTCAAGAGAAAAACCCAAGACCGTTACAGTTCCTCCATGAGGTCGAAGAAGAGTAGATAGCACGCGAAACAATGTTGTTTTGCCAGCACCATTAGCACCAAAGAGCCCCTGAATCCCTTTCTCTGAGAAATCCAGTGATATATCTCTTAGTGCAACTCTATAACCATATCTTCTGGTAAGATTTCTTACTTCGATGGCTTTTGCTGGCATCTGAATTCTCTCTCTATTTCTATGTCCCGCTGGCTGTCTTTTTAGTCTGTCTACCCCCGTTTGGTTTGACAGATCTAATCTAGTGGAATATTTTCCTTCCAAATCTGAGGAAAGGCGTACCCATCGAAAGCATAACAGAAATCGGTATTATATTTGCAAACTCTTGCGCGATGAATCCCATACCAACCCCAACTAACGCCCACAATAGGAAACTCGCTAGATCATTTACTACAACCCAATGAGCAAAGCCTCCAATTAGACTTGGAACTAACCACCATGCAAACATTATAGCAATTGGCACTGCAAGTGCAGCTCCAAACATCATGAGGAAACCCATCCGTGTACTCAGATGCAATGGTCCTGGAAACACTTTGTGAGAATTGAGGTAGCTCTTCGGATCTGTTCGTCGTTTCAGGTTTCCCATCTTGGTTAAGTTTTCTTTTCCATAGAATGTGCGTGAATGCATGACATTCCACATTCCAATTGAATAAGCTCGACCGCCATGCTTGAGACCGATGTTAATGACATCGAGAGACCGATACCATCCAAACATGAATGGAATTCTCCGACGCTCATCATCCAAAAACCATGTTAACACCGCAACTTCATTTTGATGGTTGACGGCTCCTTCCATGGCCATCTTCTCTCCTTTGAAATGCTTATTGCAGTGTTCAATGAAATTAACCATTCTATTCAAGGGGACATATACCTCAGAAGGTGCCACGCTTGGACCCAGTCTTTTTACTCTCATGGGGTAGAAACGTTCATCCCATTCATGATGGGCTATCTCGTCTGACTCAACTGTCCCATGATACATTGATATAATCTCGGCGATTTCCTTTGCATCATTATTATTTTCTGCATTTGTTCCCTCAAGAGCACACAGAACCAGCCATTCATTTGTTGTATTTGGAGCTTGACCTAACTCTTTTAGCATACCAAAGAACTGGTCTGTCTTGAAATGCATGTAGAAGGGTTTGGTGTAATTAAGAATGGCTTGCATTGCGCCAATTGTCTGTTCTTTGTTTGGGAATGACAAAGTCATAGGCTTAATCTTTCTAAGAGGAATAACTTTCAGTGTCACCTTCGTGATTATTCCCAAGGCCCCATTGCTATCAATAAATAGTGATGTGGACTCATCATTGGTTTCTTCGCTTACTTCGGATTGATAATAGAAAGCATCATCTCCTTTGAAGAAAGGTTCTGGTGATCCATCTCTGAAAACATCATCCATTTTTTCAATCGTATTTATGATTTCTCCGTCCGGTAAGACAACTTCCATCTCTACGACTTGCTCTCTTATGCCTCCATATTTGGTACTTCCAATACCACAGCCACCTGCAGCTACCCATCCCCCAACTGTACAAGAAGGTGCACTAGATGGATAGGTCGCGACAGATAATCCTTCGTCTTCAAGATATTCGAGTAGTCTTCCCCATATGATTCCTGCGCCAACTTCAATGGTCATACTCCCCTTGTCAATGTCGAATATCCCATTCAGTCTAGTCATATCGACTACCAAGCCGCCCTTTGTCGGTAGGGCTCCTCCGTACCCAGAAGTTCCATGCCCACGAGGAACAACCTTGATATTATGCTCTTTGCAATATTTGAGTAAATTCGACACAATTTCGGTGGTGGTAGGTTGTGCAACTGCTTCTGCTTGAGGATTAATGATATCATTGACAATTCCTGGAAGTGCAGAAATGTCATGTGAATACAGCTGAGTCATATACTCTTCAGAGGAGAAAAACTCTTCACCCACAATATCCGCAAGTTTCTGATAATGCTTTTTTTGTATCATCTCATCACTACCTATAATCCCAGAGCTTCCACGACAATCTGTGACAAGTCCTTGAACTTCATATCAGATTCTATATGTTCAATTCCATCATTCAATGACATTGTACATGATGGACATTCACTAGCCATGAATTCAGCTCCTGTTTTTGTAGCCTCATCAATGCGTTTACCTGAAATCCTCACAGACATCATCGGATTAACTCCCTTGAGCAAACCACCGCCGCCACAACACCTTGCTTTGTTTCGATTGTGTTTCATTTCACGAACCTGTAATCCAGGTATCGCATTCAACACCTCTCGAGCAGGATTGTAGATGTTTTGGTGTCGTCCTAGTTCACAAGGGTCATGCCATGCAACTACATGAGGATAGTTCTTCGTAAACTTGATTTTTCCTTCATTGATGAGTTTCAAAGCAAACTCGGAGAATGTAAGGAACTCAAGTCCTTCTGTAGCTTCTTTACCGAGTAAGTGGGGATATTCTTCTGCAAAAGATCGATGGCAACCTGGACAGTTGAAGACAACAGTCTTCACACCAAGCTCTTTCATCTTTCTGAGATTGTGCTTTGCCAACTCAATACCCTTATCAAAACCACCAGCCACGAAGTACGGATTTCCACAACAATATTCTTCTTCACCTAGGATTGTGAAATCCACACCTGCAGCATGCATCACTTTGACAGTGTTTTCACCCATATGAGCAAGTGTTCCTTTGAAAGAAATATTACATCCTGCGAAGTATGCCACTTCAGCTTTAATACCTGTCCTCCCTTCAACGAGATCATCAACCATGTCGGTCCAGAGCATTCTATCTTCCTGGTCCATTTCCATGATGTTGTTGGTTTCTTGTAAGGCAGTATCGATATAATTTACGATTTCTGGCCATTCTTCAAGATTACCAATCTCTTGTCTTACGAGCTGCCAGAATCTCAATAGAGGTATATCTGTCTGACAAATTTCTTGGCATGCGCCGCATAAGGTGCATTGGAATATCCTAGCTGCAAAGTCTGCTGGAATTGGTTTCTTGCTCTTAATGAGTTTCGCTAGCTGGAATAATTTACCCCTCGGTGATTGAGAATCCCAAAGAGTATCAAGATACGCTGGGCATACGAATGTGCAGAAACCACATCTTGCACATATCAATGGTTCAATATCGAGTCCCTCAAGTTTGAGAGGTTCAAACAGTTTTGTCATTGTAAGGGTCTCCTCATTATGGCCATGGAATTCCGGCCCAATCGAGTAACGGTGCCATAATGGATTCATTGTAGACTGCAAGTCCTCCAAGTGCTCCCATTAAAACCATCAGTCCTCCACCAATGAGAATTAGGGTTGCGTAAGGAATGTACGTGGATGGTTTGACCCAAACACGGTCTCCAAGTTTAGCTCGGACTATTATTAGAAAGAGATAGATCTCCAAACTTACAACGGACCAAAGGATTTTGAACCGCATAATTGCCGAGCCCTCTAAAACCACCAATGGATAATCAGGTTCCATAAACCCGGTTACCATTCCCGCAATGAGGCCTAGAAAGCCAATGATGCTACCAATATAAATGAAGATATCTACTTGGTGGAAAATACTTGCCATTCTGCTACCTGGTGTATTGATACTATCCTTGAATGCTATACGCAAGAATAAGTTGAGTAAAGCAACTCCTGCAGTTGCTGCTAGTATTCCTGTGTGAAAGTGTACAAAAACTGGATGTATTGCCATTCATATCACCTACTTTGTTCGTTGCTCCTGAACGCGATTATTCCTAGAATCAGAAGAATCACACCAGTTACTACTGGGATGATTATCATTAATAATCTCCATATCCCAACCAAATCTAGTGGCTCTGGAGGAGGGGTTGTCGTGATTGTTTGACCGGTTACAGTGACAGCAACATCCAATGAGGATGCCAGATCACTACCAGCAGCAGTCCAAACACGAATTGTTAGATTACCGGGTGATAGTGGTGTGAATGTTATATCTACAGTTATCGCCCCTAAGGCTGCATTCGTGTCATTAGTAGAATCATCCTCTATCACCATTTCTGAGATTGAAAACTGAGAATTATCAGCCCACGTGGTTTGAACAGCAATCCATTCTGCGCCATTTCCAGCATCTATACGAAGAACAAAAGGTTCCCCGGTCGTTGCGCTTAGACTCGTTGAGTTGGAAGCAAGAGTAAGTGTGCCAAGTGTGTCATGACATCCAGAATTTCCACACTCATCAGTATCACCACCAGAATAAGCTGGAGTAGCTCTGACTGAACCCGCAGCAGAAGCAACAAGTAATAATAATAAGCCAATGGCGACGACGATTTTTGTTATTTGGTTGCGTTTCATTCTTTTAACATTCCATTTAGGTTTCATACTGAACCTTTGACTTTGCGAAATACCTTGTACTTGGTTTCATTTTGTAACATATGTCTCATATTTGAGCATATTGGTCAAATTACATTCTTGGATAAGATATGAAACTTCAATATCCAAATATGCATCTAAGATTAGAAATGCAAACGACTATGCTTGCTTCAATATTATACTAGCATAAATCCGACGAATTGAAGCTATTTTCGTTGTAACTTACTAAGGATCCTTAATAATGGGATACCCATAGCAAGCGCTTGGTTCAATGTCATAATTCTAGTAATCAATAACCCCACTAATCCTACGGATAATCCAACAATTACTAAGTAGGGGAAATATAATAGCTGAAGTAAACTTGAGTCCAACAATTGAATTAACTGTACAAGAATAGGAATTCTTGGAATCACCCAACCCGCTATCAGCGTACCGATAAATCCTATAAGAAATCCAATAAGCATTGATTCGCGGCCAATTGTCACTCTACCTCCAAAGACTTTAACCGGATTCATAATATTTCTTGGATCGAGTTTCTTCTTCATAACTTTGAGATCATTGTACGCATCGTTTCCATAGAAATTCCTTGCATGCCTTCCATTCCAGAGTCCCACTGCATATGGAAGACCACCAAACCGCTGAGCAAGTGATGCAAACTTGAAGGATCTATGCCACCCAATTGTGAAGGAAACCTTCTTCCTTTCATCATCTAAGATCCAGACCATGACTGAAGTTGTACCATCATTACTGAGCATTCCTTCAATTGCAATTTTGGAATTTCGAAGTTCTGTTTTTGTCTTCTCGAGTATCTCTGGAATCATATTTATTGGTGCAAGCATCTCTGCTGGAACAATACTCGGACCGTGTCGTTTAACTCTCAAGGGATAGAACCTTTCATTCCAGTAATACCTCGATCGCTTATCATTCAGTACTGCTCCATTGTCCTCATTCGTAGCAGTTTTTATTGTCTCAACATTATCCTCGTTCTGATAGATGGTGTCAAGGAGAGCTCCTGTAAGGATGAACTTACCACTCTCATTTTCATACTCGTTCAAGGCATCTAATTTGGAAGTGTAATTATCCGTGAGGAATCTCAAATAATATGGTTTAGCCTTGGAGATGATAATATTCGCCACCTTCACGAGATCAGCCATATTATCAAATGAACATGCAAAAGGAAGAAGGTAGAGTTTTGGTATTGTCTTAAGGGTGACTTTAGTGATTATACCAAGTGTACCGTATGTACCTGTAAAGAGCTTAGTTTCTTGTTCTGGAGTACCAAGTCCAGCGGTTGATAACTGCTTGCTCAACCATAAGTTACCTTCCTCCACTTTTTCCTTAAGTTCATCATTCTTTGAATCTAGTAATAATTTACCAAGCCTTACGATTTTTCCATTTGGTAAGACAGCTTCAATTCCAAGAACTTGTTTTAGAATATCTCCATGACGAGTTGAACCTATTCCGAGACCTCCGCTTGCAACAAAACCTCCAACTGTAGCTGCTGTGGCGCTTGATGGATATACAGGTAATGTAAAGCCAAGCCGTTCTACGAATGTAAGCAGATCTCTCCAAGTAATACCCGTTTCAACAGTCACCGCTGACTCGAACTCGTTGAAATATAATATTTCAGACATACCTGAAAGAGCAACACAGAGACCTCCTCTAGTCGGAATTGCTCCACCCCAACCAGAGGTTCCATTTCCACGAGGAACAATAGGAATACCATTGTCCAATGCATACAATATCAGATTACGAAGTGAAAGAACATCCACGGGCTGAGTAATAACATCAAATCTTGGACTAACAATCTGATGTGCTACTTCAGGTAGACTTGTCACGTCTTTCGAGTAAATCATGCATGTTTCAGGAGTAGTCGAAACATTATCAGCTCCAACAATGTCACCAATTTGTTGCTCATCAAATCTCACTGGTTTTTGCTTCCTCCTTCGTCTTTTGGTGCCAATGAGTTTGCTACAAGCTGCGTAATGTCCTGTACTAATATATCGTAGTTAGTAGTGAATTTTGCAAGATCAAAAGCAAGAATACATCGGGGACACTCAGTCACTATCCGAGTAGCTGGTGTCACTGTCACATCTCTCAGACGTACTTCCGCAATTTTGGATGCGAGAACAGGGTCTACAACATCAAGCAATCCATGAGAACCACAACACCTTGTGTTTTGCCGTGAGGGATTCATCTCGACATGATATACACCAGGAATGTAGTCCATGATTTCTCTTGGTTCTTCAGTTGCTTTCAATACCCTAGCTGAGATGCAAGGGTCATGAAATGTTGGTGTTATCATAGGTTGCTCTTCAAAGCTAAGTCGTTTCTCTCGGATCAAACGACTAATGAATTGTGATGCAGTCAATAATTCAATGTTCTGATTTTCTTTCAGGTATTCGCTGTATTCCGACCATGTCAGAATACAAGAAGGACAGCTGAATACTATTGTTTCAACTCCAAGTTCACGAATGATTTCTAGATTCTTTTCAGCCATTTCATTAATGTCTTTAAGATTTCCTGCCCAACCCAATGGAGCACCACAACAAACTTCTTTGTCACCAAGCAGAGTGAAGTCAACACCAGCATAGTCCATTATCTTGACCATCGATTTAGCTACATCATGCAACTGAGACTTCAAGGAAACATTACATCCGAGAAAATACGCAACCTTAGCTTTCTTCAAGATACGCCCTTTGACAATTTCTTCGACATCTTCCATCCATAGGAGTCTATCTGCCGAACCCATCCACATGATGTCCCCACGTTCTTTGAGTGACTTCAGTACGAATTGTGCTGGAGCTGGTAAGAAACCTCGTTCTCGAACCTCAGCACGAACAACTTCCCAAAATCGGTCAAGCCTGATGCCAGTTGTGCAAACGGAAGTACAATGCTCGCATAAGTTACAGAGAAAAATCTTATGAGCGAAATCTTTTCCAAATTCACTTTTTCCTTCCATGATTGATTTGACGACATGAAGTTTTCCTCTTGGTCCATAGGATTCCCATTTCAGTTCATGAAAAACTGGACAGACGAGAGTACAATTCCCACATGACGCACAAACATATGGTTCATCTTCTTGTCCGTATCTTTCAAGGAAGTCCAGTTTGGTCATCTCAGAGCACACCGTAGGATACTGTTTAATCTTGAATTTCTGGCTTGCAGTATATAGTTATGCCAAGGGTAATTACACCCTTGACACTATAGATTTGAGGTTTGAGTTACTTTATGTCCTCAAGCATCTCGCCAGCACAAGCAGTACCAGACATGGAAGCGGCTTCCATTGATGCGTAATAAATATCACAATTTGCATGCGGACCAGCAACATAGAGTCCTTCAACACCTGTCCGGTTGGTTGTCAGGCGATCATCCATGATTCCTGGTGGTTGCTTAAGAACTGATTTCCAGATTTTCCAACTCTTCTTCCATGTTACCTTATCTTTCACACCGGGAATAAGAATCTCTAATTCATCAAGGATTTCATCAGTCGCTTCTTCATCGCTCATCTTGAGAAGTTCTTTATCAATTCCTGTCACTGTCAAGAGTGATTCGCCAATTGGAGCCAAAACTCCTGAAACTCTCTTGGCTTCAGCAACTATGTTGATCTTCTTCCCTGGCACAAAAGCTCCCACATTGAAATCCAAGATTCGTGATTCTAGTCCGAAGTATGCTACAGTGGATGGAACATATTCGAATTTTGAAATCTTCTGAGTGAACTCTTTAGGTATATCACTCATCTTCACAAAGTTTGGTAGAAGGTCAATTGGCACAGTTAACACAACAGCATCAGTGTCGAGATGCTTACTTTCTCCATCTTGTTCATAATCTACACCGACGACTTTGCCATCCTCGATTATAACCTGCTTGACAGCGCAGTTGACTTGTGGCTCTACTCCAAAGTTACGTGCTTGAAGCATTAGTGTATATGCAACACTCCCTAGTCCACCACGTTCTGGGTACATCGCACTGAAGCCATCTTCATATGCAAATCTCAAGTATTCAGAGTATAGATACTGCCCAGCGGAAACCTCGCTAGGATCCATGAAAGTGACTGTCTTAATCAATGGGGCATAGAAATCATTCTGAATCGACTCCGGGATCTTCTCTTCTTCAGCATATTCTGTAAAGGTCATCTTGTCAAATTCTTTGAACTCGCTTTTGTCTCTCCTCATGTTCTCTTGAATTAGCAATCCTAGTTTTGCTCTATCAGTTGTAGGAAGTAATCCAAACTTTGCAAGCTCAATAGCGGATCTACGAATGATGTGCCTTTTCCCATCCTTCAACCAGACTGCACCCTCTCCAACTGTGGTCATTGTAACTCCACTTCTCTCAAGAATTGGAATTAGTGATTTGAAGCCACCAACGAAAAAGTGTAGACCTTGGTCAAAGACATATCCCGATTCAGTGTAGGATCTTGCCCGACCACCGACTGTCTTCTCCTTTTCTAGAATAGTACAGCGTGCCTTGAGACCTTTCAATTCCAATGCACAACTAAATCCTGTAATTCCGCCGCCAACTATAACAACTCGTTTGCCTTTCTCTTTGCTCATACCTGACATCTCCATTCTTTCTTTGTAACTCTTCCTATTCTTCCACTTGAGAGGATAGAGCTTTATCTAGTATTAGTTCATCAAGCTGAATGACTTTCAGCGTTGTGTCCTTTGCATTATAACTGAGATTCTTATAACACGACACGCAAGTCGTGATGATCCCATCAACTCCTAGTTCTTCTGCTTCAGCAACTCTACGTCTTCCTACTGATTCAGCTATCTCTGGATCGAGGACTGAAAGAAAGCCGCCGCAACAGTTTGACTTTTCTCTGTTGTTCTTCATCTCAACGAACTCAAGACCAGGAATCGCTTTTATGATTTCTCTCGGTTGTTCGTAGATTCCAAGAGCTCTTCCGAGATGGCAACCATCGTGAAGTGTGTAACTCCCTTCTAATGCTCCGAAAGTGAGAACTCCGTTTTGAACCATATCCGCTAAGACTTCCACTGTATGTAGAATCTTGATATCAAAATCCGGAATAATGTGAGGATAGTGTTCTGCAAGTGTACCATAGCAGCCACCGCAACCGGTTACAATATGGTCAACTCCTGCTTTCTTGAACATCTCGTAATTTTTTCGGACTATCCTTTCAAATCCCTCGTCATCCCCTGCCCAGTAATTGAATAGACCGCAACAAACTTCACTGGGGACATAGCCTGCATTTACATTCAATTTATGAAGCATATCGACTATTGTTTCCGGTTGATCGGGGTACCAGAAGGATCCCATGCACCCGGAGAAAATAGCTGTGTTTGATTCTTCGGGAAGCTCGAGGTCTTCCGCCCATACTCCCCTTTCCTCAGCTTCAAATCCAATGAATGGTGTCCCTTCTTTATTTAGCCAATCTATGACCTTAGTTAGTGTTTCTGACATCTCTCCTCCAGTCTTTAGGAGTTGTGCTTTTGCATCGTGCCAGATTTCTGTAATTGGGACTCCTGCAGGACAGATTGCTTCACATCGTCGACAGTCTGCACAATAGAGTTTCTCTAAGAGTGCAGCTGGAGGATTCCGCATCTTTGTGGCATATGCTCTTAGAGCTCTGAGTTTTCCTCCTGGGCTATCAAGCTCTGATTTTAACTCTATATACATTGGACAAGTGTCCCTGCAATAATTACATGAGCCACATTTTTTTAGGATTTCCGAAAGATTGTCGATATTCATTGTAAAATTTCACTCTCCCACGTATTTTGAGAGCCGCCGAAACGCGGTGGCTAGCAAGAATAGGATGTCAATTCTTCTAAATGACGTCAAGCAACTCGTAACTCTATCTGGATTCATGATTCCACTGGGGTCCCATTTCTCCTTTGCCTCTTGCATCTCAGCCATTCGCTCAGGATATGCGCGAGACATATAGATTGAATTCTGAAGTCCAATCGTATATGGACCTCCTCCTATTTTGATTGCCTTCTTCATCATCTTGTGCAAGATTCCTTTGCTTGAAATGAACTTGAGGTATTGTTCTGAATCTATCATTACCATGAGTTCTAGTCTCATTTCATTTTGAGTCCCAAGCATACCAAACCATAGAGCAGGAATCTTGTGTGATCGACGATATTTCTCAAATCCTTTAAGCATTTCAAACACTTTTTCAACAGGCATCCAGAATTCTTGGAACATCAAGGTTTCAGTATGTTCTTTGGGATTGAATTCACAATCATATCTCAAATCCCATTCTTTCTGGGAGAATTCTTCGCTGATGTACACTCCATCGGTATTTCCTGATATTGATTTTAAGTCTTCTAACGGGACATCGGGTCCATTGATATAAGTCACAGAGAGAACATATTTGCCAATGTCAAGTGGATTGCTGTATTTCTGCAACTCGTCATCTGCAATTTTGAGATAAACTGGTCTTGTTTCAAGCGTGGTAATTTCTACCAATGCGCTGCATAGTCCGTCGATTGTTCTAAATCCATAGCTAAACGATTTGTACTCACGAACAATCTCGTGAATCTTCAGTTTGATCTCGAAAATTACACCCAGTATTCCATATGAATTATGAAAGAGATTGATATCATCGTCCTCTAAGACTTGTACTGAACCATCTCCTCCGATGACAGATAATGATATGATATGGTCTCTGAGTCCTCCATACAGCGGCGTACCGATTCCGCCCTTGCCGCCAACTGCGATCCACCCTCCGATTACTGCAGATTTTGCACTTGATGGATAGATGCCTAAAGCAAGACCCTGTTTTTCCAAGTCATTCTCGAGTCTTTCAAAAGTGACTCCTGGCTCAATCCGTGCAAACATACCCTCCTTGTTAATCTCTAGTATCTTGTTCATAGGTTTAATGTCGAGAGATATTCCTCCCCGGCTCGGGCATGAGGAACTCATACAACTAGAGGCTCCGCCTCGAGGGATTACAGGTATATTATTTTCACGAGCTATTTTCAGAATGCCTTCAATCTCATTTACATTTTCCACTCTAACTGCAAAGTCCGCAAGATACTTTGCCTTCCATCTATAATGAAATTGAGGTAAAACTGAAGGATCCCCACTATAGATAACACGTTCTAGCTCCGAGTCTGAAACACTTCCTTCTCCTACTACATCTTTGAGCATTTCCAGTATTGTCACTTTCTCAGGAGCTGGGTCGGGTGCAATTTCTTCTGTAGCCGATTCGGGTGTATCTTCCTCAGGAACCGTTTCAGTTTCAATTTCTTCCGGAGTTGTTTCGGGTGTAATTTCTTTTTCACCATTTGACATCTCAATCACCTCACATTACAAAGACTTCTCCAAGATAGATACCCATTATCCCAAGTATAGTCCATAGTATCACTGCAGGTAATCCTAGATTGCACGTTTTCCAACCACCAAGATGTGTTATGAATGCAAGAGTACCAAGAACCATGCTAACGATTCCAAGCCAGACGTGCCATGCGTGCATGAATAGTAGCATGTTACTCAAATCAAACAAGTACACTGGATTCATTATACTCCAGATGCCTGCTGGTTCTATTAAGAGGAACAAAACATTAATGGTTGTTAGAATGTAAGCAACGCCAAGGGTCATACCATGAATTTTTGTGAATCGTTCTTCATCATAATACACGAGAGCTGTACCAAGGTATGCAAAAAATAACGCTGGTGCTCCCAATAACCATCCATAGTGAGCCTGTGGTATAACAATTGGTTCCACAGGAATTTGCCCAACAACATATGATAATGTTGCACCAACTCTCTCCACACCTGACGAGTCAGCTGCTACGATTCGCCACAGTACTAGCTGATTATTCAGCTGTCCAGGTATAATACCATTGTAGATGTCAGTTGACAATTCAGACATTGTAACATTCTGCCAGTCAGTTCCATTATCGAGACTGTACTGGAGGATTACGTAAGTTATTGTGTCTGTAGATGTAACTTCAACAGTGACATTAAACTCCTCATTTGCAAGTGGGACCTCTGGGTCAGTCGAAGGTGCTCCGATTGAAGCACCGGGGCCTGCTTGCACTACATTCACAGTTACTGATGTGCTGATTCCAACGGATGTGTGCTGGACTGCGTAAATAACCAGTGTGAATGTTCCAGTAAATGCAGGTGCAGTAATATTGTAGATGGTATGAATCTCATTGTCATTCGAATTCAAGTCAGAGGCATCATTATCATCTACAAGTCCGGGATCATTTTCATTTATCGGAATTTCTATTGTAAATTCGTCATTATCATTCACACCAGAGGGGATCCTCAGCACAAAAACATCCTGTGCTAATCCGGTCGCAACCACATCAACTTGAAAGGTTTCTCCTGGAGCTACATCTATTGTTGATATTGTGGTAATTGACATTCCTGCTGAATCAGGATGACATGTTGAGCAGTCTGTTTCAATATCACGATTAGCGATGACATTGCCAGCTACCAGCATGATAATAAGAGTGCCTGCTAAAAGAACAAGTCCAATTCTGACATTTCGTTTCATTGAGTGGCCACCGAATCCTATATTCTCGGTTTTATCCGAGATATTTCTCCCAGATACAGGCTGTTGGCAGTCATTGACCCTGCTTAATACCTTACGGAAATTACGTTAGGTACAATCGTTATCATAATAATGGGTTACAATATGGGTTACATTATTTTACATATTCACGATTTTCGACCTTACAATTGTAACTAATAATGTGAAATTGATAGAATATTATATAATCCTGTCTACTTTTGCTTAAGTATTGTAACCATATGGAATACAACAATTGAGAAGCTCTGCTATTAACCTATTTTCGAATAAGCATCTTTTTATTGCTGTATGTTCGGAAGTCACAAACTGAAACCGTTAGAGTTTGGTGAAAAAACCAATGGTGTACTACACTGATGAACCCCAAGGGGTCAACAAACGGATGGTTACAGGTTATTACCTGTTTCTCGTCCTAATTGGTTTCGCCATTCTCCTAGGACCAACGGGATCTGGAATTCCTATCAACTTAGTTGGTGATAGGCTTCGTGAAGTGCATGATATCGCATCGCCAAATTTAGGCGATGATTGCGCAGCATGTCATTCGGATGAATTTGACTACTGGAATGCAACGGTTCATGCAGGTCATCTTGTTGTGTTGAATTCAACAGGCTATGTTTCTGTAGCCGGTCGACGTGACCGGACATATGCTGATTTCAATGCTACGTGTGCAGAATGTCACGCAATCAATTGGGACAACTCAACTTACCCGAATACACATGACGGGTTTGGTACCGAATGTTTGACATGCCACGACGCAAGTACGCCGTACTATTCAGTTAACGGTTCAAGCTGTGCCACTTGTCACATCCATGATGGACATGGTGGACTCGACGGTTGGACCGAGTCGGCTCATGCCAATTCACTTTCAGATCTCAGAGGAAGCAGCCATGCAGGATCAGACTGTATGCACTGTATGTCGGCCGAGGGATTCCTCGACCAAAGTGCAGACCTAGATCCTCTTGGTGACTACAACCCATTAACTTGTCCTGCTTGTCATTCCGTACACTCGGAACTATCCGAGAACCCGTTAATGATACGTGCTGACAATGCCACAGAACTCTGTGGTCTTTGTCATGTAGGCTCTCACCATCCCACTTACACAGTGTGGAAAGGTGGAGCTCACGATCTGACCGGTGTTGTCGAATGTACCTCATGTCACGGATTCCAACAAGGCAGTCATGGACCTTCCATGAATCACACTTTCGCTGTAGTTCCAGCGGATTCGTGTGGCCCGACTGATGACGAAGTCGGTGTTTGCCATGAAGGACAAGAAGACTGGGCTATGAACCAACTAGAAGAGATTCAATCAGCATTTGATGATCTTGTCGAAGACTTCGAAACTGAAGCATCAGCTTTCGAAACTATACTATTGACTTACAATGCAACTGTAGGTGCAGACTATGAGCTAGTTACTGAGGTAATGGACATAGTTGACGCATCCGCAACCACTGTAGGTTATTATGTCTACGACGGCTCATCTGGTTTCCATGATCCCACGGAAACTTTCGATGCATTGAATTCTGCATTCAGAGATCTTCTTGATGCTAAGGCATACTATTATGAAAATCTCCCAGCACCAGCTGCTGGATTTAGTGCAGACACTCTGATTATTGTTGGTGGAGCCGCAGGTGGAATTGTTGTTGGCCTTCTCCTAGGAGTATTGGTAGGCAGACGTCGATAGACGCTGTTAGAAACAAACATACGTATGGTGAATCCAGATACTTCGGTATCTGGAATCCCTTTTTCTTTCAGCTCCTAAAAGTCCAACATAACCACAAACTGAATTTTAAATGTGTAATGAATTTGCACAAAAGTTATTCAATTAGGATAGAATTAGGATAGATAAACAATGAAACAAAAAATCATCTTCACGATTACATTTACCATTGTGATGTTGAATGCACTGACTCTGGGTGCAAACATCACTGTTAGTGGTGAGTATAGATTAGACATCTATGAAAATACAAAGATACCACTACTGTCACAGGGTACAGAGCATAACATATCTTCATATATGGAATATATTGAGGCGACATCAGATTTACTGTTAACCAAGCAGATGAATATGACAACAGGTGTAGTTTTCCATTCAGTTACTCATGATTTGACCGCATATTCTGAAAACACTAGCTTGGCAAGTTACTACTGGACGATAGCAGCATTGTCAAATGTATATTCAATATCGAACAACGAAACTTTCAAAATTGCGATGAGTAGAGCGGCTAATAAAATGGTGAGCCTATTCTTGGATCCAACTTATCCTGGCTATTATGTGAACCAGTACTCTGATCCAATTCTTCGACAAACCAAACGACCTGGTGTCCAAGCTTATGCATATTGGGCTCTCGATATCGCAGAATCCACGAATGCTTCTCTTGATTTCACAACAGAAAAGGAGAGTGCATTAACTTGTTTAACTGACATGCTATATGATCCAATTTATGGAGGTTTCCACTTTTACACAATGAGGAACGGTTCGTTGACTGTACCATCGAATTTTGATGAAGTCTACCCAAATGACGGAAAAAGATTAGATCACCTTGTTCTTGCAGCGACAGCACTCTACGATGCTGGTGTATCCTTAGGAAATGCAACACTGGTGGCTATGGCTGATCGAGCTATGTCGTTCATGCTTTCTCAAATGACGGAATCTTTTGAAATGGAATTCGTAGGTTTAAAGCTCGCAGTGGGTCGAGCTGGTGAAATTATTGTTGTAGATCCAGGACAACGAGTTGCAAATTCAATTGTAACCGATCTTAATGCCATGGCGATTAGAGCACTGGTCAAGGGTTATGAAATCACTGGCAACACAACTTATCTAGACCGGGCTAATCAAGTTTTTGAAACACTATTCGCAAATAATTGGGATGGTGTGTCTGGAGGTTGGTATGCAGAAACAGTTGATGGCGAACCTTACGACCCTCTAGAAGATGAAGATGTCAAGTATTACAAATACTCCGAGATTCAGTTCCTGATGATATTTGCTCTGGAAGATTTGTATGAAGCAACAGGTTCAATATATCCAATTAGAATGGTTATTGACACACTAGAGCTTGCTCTCGAACATCTATGGGAATTTGATGTTGCCGGCTTTGTTGCTAATAGCAACCAGATTTGGGAGGTTTTCAATGACGAATGGGGAATTCATTATACTACAGTACAATCTCAAGGAATAATTGGTTTGTCGCGTGTATGGGAATACGGATTACCAATTGTGAGTCGCATACGGATAAGCCCAACAAATCCTCGACCTCAAGATCCTGTTTATTTCTCAGTAACCGTCCTTGATGATGACGGTATTGATTCTGTATACGTCAATTATACACTAAGCCAAGGAGGAAATGAAACAACTGGCATCCTTCAATTATTCGCCCATCCAACTATAGGTGGTTTATACAACAATACGATGGCATCTCTTGAAGATGGCACTTCAGTGAATTTCGAAGTTGTTGCCAATGATACAACAGGTCGTTCGTTTGTGGCTGGACTTTATCATTTCATCGTGCGTATAGACACATTTGCTCCCCTCGTTGAACTTCACATTATCTATCCAACTGGTCTTATACGAGCAGGTGATAATATTGTGATAGATTTTGAATCAACTGAGTTTCCAGTACAAGGTCACACAAACAGTTGTGTGCTTGTGTGGAGAACGTTATATACGGCTTATATCCGGGAAAATATGACGCCAATAGAAGCTGTAGATGATAAAATTATCTGGCGAATCGCCCTCGGACAATTTGAAGGTGGGGAGGAGCTCGCATTCTTCTGTCAGGTGATGGATGCGGCTGGTAATGTTGGCGAGAGTAGGTTGTATCAACTCAAAATACTTCACCCTGTTTTTAGTATCTCACCAGTTAACGCTTTTCAGATTGTAGCTGCAGTGGGGTTAATAGCTGCACCCGGTGTGGGCTATCTATATACTAGAAGAAAGAAGGGAGTCTATAGAGCGGCACAACGTGAAGGAAAGAAGGACCAAAAAAGAAGAGCAAGAAAACGAGGGTCAAGTCGAACGAGACAGAGAAATAGGTAAGGAGAGTTAACTATGGATATTGGTACAATATTACTATTTGCTGCTGTTGCAGCTGGAATCTTGGATACAATCATTCTACTGCTTGGTCCGAAAATTGAGAACTATACGCGTTATTCATTCATTACTTCACTGACTAGTTTCTTAACTGCAGTTGGAGCTTTATTATGGATGGGTGTTCTGATTTTCATGAATCAGTTTCAATATGCATATGTTCGTCAGGTAACAAATATCAATGCTGATGTCTTGCTGAAAATCTCAGCATTGTGGGCTGGACAATCGGGCTCTCTTGTATTTTGGTCATTTCTAGCATTTACTGTATACTTTGGATTTAGGTTGGTAAGTCGAGGATATGAAGATGACAAGATTGTATACAGGGCATCAATCATCATGGCGATATCGGCTGTCCTTGTTGCCGTGAATGCAATTGTTGCAGATCCCTTTAGACTGACTGGAGGATTTGTTCCGCCTGATGGGCTCGGTCTCAATCCATTATTGTCTACAATTTGGAATGTGATTCACCCTCCAATCATCTTTATCGCATACGCATTGATAATGGTGCCTTTTGCTGTCAAGCTAGCAGGATTTACTGTTCGTAGTGAGGAACGCAACGAAGATCCAATCCCAGCAGTCGATACATATGTGCGATTCACAACCGTCTTTGCTTGGTTGATGCTCTCAGCGGGTATCGCGATTGGCGGCTATTGGGCTTACATCGTGCTAGGTTGGGGAGGTTATTGGGCTTACGATCCGGTAGAAACCACATCACTGATTCCATGGTTATTGCTAACCGCGTATTACCATGCCAAACCCATCTTTAGGAAGAATGATGTTTTGCGTGATTCTTTTCTGGTCATGGCATATGTTACAGTCATCTTTGCAACATGGACTACAAGGAGTGGAGTTCTCAGTTCCGTTCATGGTTTTGGGATGTCTATTGTGAGTTGGACAATGCTTGTAACACTTCTGTTTACCTTAGCTATCGGAGTTGGTCTTACATTATATGCGGGCTTTCGAGACATGCCGGATGATGATACATCTGATGTATTCGGATTCTTCAAGGAAAAGAACATTCGACTACTATCAATCAAGACCGCCTTTATTGGTCTGATTATTATCGCTGCAACATCCACTGTTGGTGTTGCATACCCTGCTGCCTACAACTTGGGACTAAGTATCTTTGACCCAGCGAGTTTTGAAACTAGTCAAATAGGAATTAGGGTTGAGTTCTTCCAATATGGATCCTATCTAGCGAGTGCATTTCTCATCGCTGCAGCATTCTTTTGTTTGAGACCTAAGTTTCTTAGTATTCGAGCTCGAGGAGTCATTATGCTTTCACTCTTCATTGTTGGTGGCGTACTTGCTGGTCTAACAGTGTTTACTGAGCTAGGCGCATTGCCCACAAACTTTTGGCCTGCAAACCTACTTGTCTTACCAGCAGCCGGAGCTATTGTATTTCTTGTAATTGCATTTATACGGCAAATGCTCGGAAAGGACAAGATTGCTAGTACTCGTGAAATGGGACGTCTGATGCTTCATCTTGGTCTCATTGTACTCTTACTGGGTGTTTTCATGAGTGAGAATGTCGTCTATGAAACTACCACTGGCTTTATGGAAGGTAATATTCGAGAAATTGCCCCAGGGATTCATATTCAAGTGACTGAAATTGACTTGTTTGAGGATGGATACTGGATTGATAACCGAAATTTCAACATGATTGTAACTGTTCAAGTAATCGAAACTGATGCAAACAATAATAGTATGATTGTTGGAATAGGTCATGCTACAATCACTGGGCATCCAGAGTGGGGTATGATGAGTCATCAAGTGTACCTGCAAACAAACGCTTTTCGAGATGTGTTTATTGCAATCACAGTATTTGAAACAATCATGCCACCAAATGTGTTCCAAGTGACGGTTCATACAAAGGTCCTCCCGTTGATATCCTTCGTTTGGCTTGGTTCGTTCTTGATGATGACCGCGATGGTTCCAATGTTTGGAATAGAAGCACAGGCACTTCTTAAAGATCTCAAAGCCAGAGACGAGCATCTCTATGAGGATGTTCCTGAAGACTCAGAAGATCCAGAGATTGAGCATCAAGGTAATTGAAACAAAGAACAAGGTCGAGTCTATGTACTCGACCATCTCTTTTTTTTGCAAATTCTAAATTAGCTACCATTTCCCTTTTCTGATTAGGATTTCTGATATCAGAATAACAACAAGAATCAGAGCTACCCAGGTACCAACAACAAGTGAGAGTGGAGTAGCTATTGCGGATACAATAAATTCAAGGAATTCAAACAGTGAAAAAGAAGGCTTTATACATTCCAACAGAATTTGAATTCTGAGGAATAATAGTGTGTCCTTCGTTTGATGTCGCAGTAGTTGGTGCAGGACCAGCTGGTTCAACAACAGCGGGAATATTAGCTCGTAAAGGATTCAAGACAGTCATAATTGATCGACGTTCCGAAGTAGGTGTTCCAATTCACTGTGGAGAACTTCTCCCAACTATTCCAGAGCTCCTTGATATTTTTCCTCGCTCAAAAAGACTTGAGCATCTCGGAAATGTTCCAAAAGAATTCGTTACGAACAAGACTTCCCGAACACAGTTGATATCCCCTCAGGGTCATGCAGTTGAATTCAAGTTTGGAACCAATATCATTGACCGAACAAAGTATGATCAATATCTGGCGCATCAAGCTTTAGATTCTGGGTGTGAAATTTTCCTACATTCTACTGTTCTTGACCGATCAGAAACGAATAGTCTCAAGATTAAATCAAAGATTGGACCGAATCAAATTGATGCCCAAATCGTAGTAGGCGCCGATGGTCCGAGTTCTTTAATATCGAAAACACTCGGTAATTCATATTCATCACCAGAACACGACCTAAGTCCATCGATCAATTTCATCATGAGTGGAGTTGATTGTGATGACGATATCGTACAGATGTTCTTTGGAAAAAACATTGCACCAGGAGGTTACAGCTGGATTATTCCTAAAGGGGATTCTATGGCAAATGTTGGATTTGGTATTCGGAGATGTATCTCAACACCAGGGATTTCTTTGATAACATATCTGAAGCATTTCATCACAAAGAACAAGATTGCCGCTCCAATATTGAAACGTGCAAAGATTGTATCGCGAGTTGGTGCAATAATTCCTGTTGCAGGACCAGTTCCAATCACATCCTCCAATAATGCAGTACTGGTTGGCGACGCTGCTGGACACGTAATGGCATCAAACGGTGGTGGGATTCCTACTGCTCTCAGTGGTGGTTCCATCGCTGGTCATGTAATTGCAGCACATCTTGATAGACAAATTCCATTGAGTACATATGACAAGATCTGGAAATACGAATTTGAAAAGGAGCTCAATACTGCTCTCTCAATACTCAGAATCGCTGATAGTGTTATGGTCTCTGATTCACTTACTGATGTCTGCATGCGTTTTGCAGGAAAGCAGTTTTTGGAACCATTAATTCGCTGTAGACTTCCTGCTCCTGTTGATTTTGTTTCGAAAACATTTGTGAGAGCATTCAATATGATTGTGAATTAGAAGTCCCTCTCTCCTGCATGGTCTGCTAAGACAAAAAGAAGATCTTCATTCAGGAGTCCTTTGTTTCTAATCGCGTCTTTTGCCTTCTCAGCATATTCCTGAGCTAGAGCACTAGCATGCTCAACTGCACCAGATCGCCTGATTAATTCTAAAGCGAAATCTGTTTTTCCTTCCTTCAAAAGTTCAGTGCATTTATTGACTTCATCCTCTGAGCTCTCACTCAATGCGTGGATGAGTACGTAGTTAGTTTTGTTACCTTTGAGATCTGAAAGCGCAGTCTTTCCAGTTGAGGTCTCACTGGCAATTACATCAAGAATATCGTCTCTTAATTGGAATGCATATCCCATTTGCTCTCCGTAGGAATTGAGAATTTCTATCTGTTCTTCAGTTGCCTTACCAATTGTTGCACCAGCCCTTGCTGCACCCCGCATGAAAGAAACCGTTTTTCGCCGCACTACCTCAAAATAGGATTCTTTTGTCAGGAGCCCAGGTTCTACAATATACATCAGAATATCTAATGCTTCACCTTCGCACATTTTGACTCCGGTAGTTGCTACTATATCCAAGAGTTCCGGTGTTGCGTGTTGGCTAACAAGCTTCACAGCCCTAGCTACGAGTAAGTCCCCTGCTAGAATAGCCATTCTACTGCCAAATTTCTTGTGTGTGCTCTCAACACCTCGGCGTTTGTCATCATCATCGATTACGTCGTCATGAATTAGACTGGCTGTTTGTACGAACTCAGTGGCAACAGCATATGGAAGAGCTTCTTCAAATGTACCCCCCACAGCTTCACAGCTGAGTGCAGTAATTAGGGACCGAACATGCTTACCTCCTGCTTGAAGAAGGTGTAATGCAGTATCATAGAGAATCTCGGGTTCACCTCTCTCTGAGTTAAAGACCCGGATGATTTCTTCATCAATAACAGCAAGACGTCTATGGAGTTCTTTGCTTGTCTGCAGTTTGTTTCTGACCTTTTGAGGAGCATTTTCAGTATCACCTGAAGTATCACGAACAATGTCCGCTTTAACTCGACGTTCTCGCATTTCAAGGTCACCAATAACTGTTTCAGTTGAATTAATTTTCAAACTCTAATACGCCTTAAAGCAATTTCTCTCCAGCAATACACATGTGTGATTGTGTCAGAAGAAACTCATTCATAGAGCTCGTCCAGACCATCCCATGTCAGTCCCATTGCTTGAGCTGCAAGAACCATGAGGTCTTTCACCTCTTTATTACAGCCAGCTTGAGGAAGTTGATCCTTCAAATACTCAACACATGAAGGGCATCCTGAGGAAACAACATCAGCTTGAGTTCGGCTTACATCTTCTGCTTTTAATTTGCTGATTTCACCTGCAAACTCATGGTCGAAGGCTCGTAGAACGCCTCCACTTCCACAGCAATAACAATTCTCCTTATTGTGAGGAAGTTCTTCGAATTCGACTCCTGGTAATGCTTTGATGATTTCTCTTGGTTCATCATAGTATCCTGCATTTCTACCTGCATCGCAACCATCGTGATAGGTCATTTTGATGTTCAGTGGAGTGTTGAATTCGATCTTGCCTTGTTTGATGAGGTCTGCGATATATTCGTAGCCATAGAGAACTTCGAAACCGTGATTAATACCTAGGAACTCCTTGTATTCATGAGCCCACATTTTATAGCATCCAGGACAGTTCGTAAAGACACGCTTGACTCCGAGTTCCTTGTACTTTGCAATAGTGTGTTCTGCAAGGGTTCTCGCACCTTCGAAGTCACCCATCATGATGAGTGGTGCTCCACAACAGTACTCCTCTTCTCCAAGGATTGTATAATCTTCGCCAATTTTATCGAGAATTAGAGTTGTGGCGATTGTTGCCTGAATGGAAACTCCACGATATGATGATGAACATCCAAAGAAGAAAGCTGTTTCTGAAGGTTTGCCCTGCCTATCAAGAAGTTCGTCTTCGTTAGGGGTCCAATATGACCAGCCTTCGATACGATCCATTTGGGATTGTCCTTGAATATTGCAGGACTTGAGGACGGTTTCTTTAGCCAATTTCATGTTCTCAGGCCACATGCCCCATTTCATGAAATCTCCTCTCAACACCTGATAGATCTTAACAAAGGGTATGTCAGTCTGACATACTTCCTCACAGCCTCCGCAAAGTGTGCAGCCATAGATGGCGTCTGCCAAACCTTGGAGACCATCAAGAGGACTTATTCTACCCAGTAATAATGCGCGAGCAAGAAGCATTTTGCCTTTACCTGAATAACTGTCTGTCCGTTTTACTTTGTATGTTGGACAAGCTCCGTGCCCTATCTGACAGTAGCTACATTGAGCACATATGAAAGGGTAGTCCTGCAATCCGAATTCCTTCAATGCTGGAAATTCCATAATTCAGTTCTCCAGAGCGAGGTAATGATGATTTTTCCAATCACCTGTGGTTGAGCTGCTATACTTGTCTGCCTTAAAACGTTTCCACTAGTATCGTCTGATTCCTGTACAATCGTATCTCTCGCTAGGTTTTTAACAAATACCAATACTCGCTTTCCCATAACCCTCCTAAGATTCCAGCATCCGGAGAGTAATTTCATGGGACTCAAGAAGAAGCAGACAGAGCAACTGTCAGAAATATTCGGAGACCGGCTAATCAAAGCTAAGCATGAACTGCTTCTAAGTTCGATGGATGTCGGTTCTCTACCCAAGCAAGTTGGCTGGATGATGAATACTAATCCTGACGCAATTGTTCAACCAATCTCAGCAGAAGAAGTACAGGCTCTATACAATTTTGCAAGGAATGAAAAGGTTCCACTTGTTCCTCGAGGTGCAGGCACTTCTGGTTACGGCGGTGCAATTCCCCGTAAGGGCGGAATCATTGTAGACATGCGGCGTATGGAAAAAATACTCTCAGTTGATGAGGAAAACCTAACTGTAGATGTTGAACCTGGAATGAGCTGGACACACTTACAATTCGAACTCAATCAACTTGGATTGGATCTTCGAAGTTATCCTTCTTCAGCATTATCTGCCACAATAGGCGGATGGGTGGCTCAGGGAGGAGATGGGATTGGTAGTTTAAAATACGGTACAATTAATGAGAGCTGTGTTGAGTTCGAAGTTGTACTACCTAATGGGAAATTAATTCGAACTGATGATAGAGACCTGTTCTGCGATACAGAGGGTATTCTTGGAATCATCACAAAAATAACTTTGAAGATTAAACCATTGACCAAGATCCAGGCCTTTGTTTCAAGTTTTCCAGAAAATTATTTGATGAATTTGGCAATCGAGAAGATCTTGGAAGACGGACCACTTCCCTTCACAATCAAATTTGAGGAATCAAAATACACTGACCTCAAGAAACTTACTTGGGAAGAAGATTGGACATTTCCATATCCAGTTCATCACTGCACAATCATGGTTGTCTATGAAGGCGACCAAGAAGAGATTGATGCAGGAGAAAAAATAGTTCGCCGAATTACAGCAGAACATAAGGGAATATCATACGATGAGAAGGTCAGTGAACATGAGTGGGAAGAGCGCTACCATCCAATGCGCATCAAGAAGGCAGGACCCACATTGGTCGTTGGGCAAGCTTTCGCACCACTTGAGAATCTTGCTGCCATCTTTGATGATTTCCAATTTGAACAAGCCTCTGCCAGAGCAGGGATTGATGGGTATGTTAACTCTAAGAATGCTGTCACAATGATGGGCTACTTCCTAGAAGATGAGCGGCGATTCCTATACATGCTCTCTTGGTCTCAGAGCTTTGTCATATTTAAGATTGCACAACGTCATGGCGGACATCCACACTCAACTGGAATATGGTTTGCAAATTATGCCCACATTTATTTTGGAAAGAGACGGCTCGCAAGAATTCGAGCTGCAAAGTTGAAGTGGGACAAGAAAGAGATTTCCAACCCTGGCAAAATCTTTGCTTACTGGTTACCCTTCATGCTCAGAATTGGCAAGTACCCCATGTGGATTGGATTCGATATGATGCGTAACGGTTTCGGTCGTATTGCTCCTATCCTGTTGAAATGGCTTCAAAATGTTCCACCGCTTAAGTGGATACTTCGATGGGGTCGTGCTCACAGTCCTTGGCCCATTCAATATGGTCTTGGATGTTGCATGGCTGACGGTGCTGCTGCGGTTGCATCTAGGTGGGATCTTGAGCGATTTGGAATGCTTCCACTATTTGGTCCAAGACAGACTGACGTCCTCTGGATTTCTGGCTCCTTGACTAAGAAGATGGCTCCGAGACTCAGAAGAATCTACGAACAGATGCCTGAGCCAAAGTTCGTCATCTCTTATGGACAGTGCGCTGCTTCGGGAGGAATGTTCTTTGATGGATACTCACTCGTTACTCCTGCAGAGCAAGTAGTACCTGTGGACGTTTTCATCCCAGGATGCCCACCGAAGCCTGCGGACTTTGTGCGTGCACATCTGATTCTTCAAAACAAGATCAGAGCTGGTTCAACACACTGGCAGAATAAAAACGAAAATCAAGACGCAATGGGGTTGGTTCTATAGATGGCACTACGCGAAGATAACGGACCCTATTGCTTGATTTGGATTGGTGTGCTTCTCATGGGAGCATACTATGCCAACTTTGGATATATGATTTGGACTAATCCTACTGCAGCTGCGAGCTTCTTTGCGGTTTCCAATTTCTTCTACATGTTCTTACTGATGATTCTTCCACCATTGATGGTGCTAGTATTTACAGGATACCTACGACCAAGTCGAGGTAAAGCAAAAATGGCGATGCTTGGTCCTTCTGTTATTGCAGGATTGTTTTTCTTCATTATTGCTAATGTTGTTTCATTGAATACAGATATCCTCGGAAATCTCGTTATGTTCTCAGCGTGGGGCATAGGGAGTGCAATTCTTACTGCAGGTGGTTTTTCAATAATCCAATCCTTTGAAGCCGGCACCTCATCAGGTATGCTTGATGTTTCTAGCCTTCACTATGGGCCACCCAAGGAAGAACCTGAACCAGAACCTGTTGTTGAAGAACCATCAGAAGAGCCTATAGCTGACTCCGAGGAAGCGAAACCTGAAGCTGACTCTGAGGAAGCGAAACCTGAAGAACCTGTATCTGAGTAAATTTTCTATTCACTCTGCGGTTGTTTCAAAATCCGTTTCTGGCAGCCAGGCAATTGCAGCGCAAGCTAGCAATAGACCAAAGAGAAGCCAGAAGAACATGAGTGTACCATACATCCAATCTGGGAAGAGGACTATATCCATGTACGCATGAGTTCCTCCAACAAGTCCCGACAATATTGTAAGTATTGTACGACCTGATCTTGTTTTTGCGGCAGCTAGCCCAAATGTGGATATCATTAGAATAAGCCCTGAGAGGAAGAATACGAGCTTGACCATTGCATCTAGAATAGCTGCTGTTAATATTATCCAGAAATAGACGCCAAGAAATCCCACACCAATTAGGAGAACCAAGTAGTATACGAATGTGCCTCGGATAAGTGACAATAAATTCGACCTCTTTGAACACTTGTTACTTGGCCGCTGTGAAACCTATGCCCTGCTTAAAACTCCTTTGTGCTGTCTGTTTTGGGCGAATGGTTTTTAACATCGTCTCGACAGCGCCCATTCAAGTTTTCACAAACACCGAGTCACTCCTAGGAAAGAGATTCGGGTAAAGTTTGTTGAATTCTTAGGCAAGAATCAATCTCGGAGGTCTATAGTCATATGCGACTATTCATCGATTTCGTTCCTGTAATTATCTGGGCCATTTTGGCTGTTGTGATGGTAGTTGGTATGCTCGCCGCATCATGGGCTCTGAGACCTCATGTCTTACAAAATAGCGAGAAGACAGCTTCTTACGAATGTGGAGAGGAACCGGAAGGACCTGCAAGAATCGCCTATCCTTACAACTATCTTGTCTATACAATCCTCTTCGTTGTTGTTGACGTAATGGGTGCATTTCTATGGTTATTGGCTGCATCATCATTCCGACTTAGTGAGGTTGTTGTTTGGCAAGTACTTGTTTTTGTTTTGATAATTATGGGTGGCATGGGTTTTGCCATGAAGAAAATGCCCGAGACATTTCTCAGTGGTCAAGAAACCCTTACTCTTTATCGCAAGGCTAAGGCTGAGCAAGCATCGGAAGAGATTGGATCCGGAGGTCATTGAAAATGATGCAAATTGAAGTCTTGTTCGAGCAAATTGAATTCCTTGCAATCGCATCAATTGTGATCATCCTAGCCTATCTGGCACTTGAGCACAGGAATATTGTGTATGCCGCATTATTCTTTGGGTTCATGGCTTCGTTTGTTGCAGGAATATTTCTCCTTCTAGAGGCACCTTTCATAGCTGGAATGCAGATAGCTGTTTATACAGGCGGAATCAGTGCATTGATTATCTTCGCAGTTCTGTTAATTCCCCGGGCACAGGATTCTTCCTTGGAAACTTTTGCCGCACCTAGACGTAGGCGAATTGGACTTGTGATATCTGGTTTAGTTGGATTGCTCTCTGGAGGACTCGCACTAGTCTTCCCATGGTATGATACTTTCGCACCCGATATGCCGCCATTGGAGCTTAACATGGAACTCCTATCACAATGGCTATGGTCTGAGAATGTCATCTATGTGCAGATAGCTGCCCTCATCTTGCTTACATCAATCGTTGGGGCCATTGCTATCTTGAAAATGGATAAAGCTGAGCGCCTCATAGCAATCGATGGAGAATTTGGCATCGAATCAGTCGAAGAACCAATAGATGACGAAGCAACTATTGAGGAACCATCAGAGGAGGTCGGTGACGAATGATCCCACTTTCATGGTACCTTATTTTATCCTTCATCCTGATAGCTCTTGGTGCTTACGGGATGATGGTTAAGCGTAATCTCATCAGAATACTCATTGGGGCAGAAATCATGGGCAACGGCGTTAACATTGCCTTGGTTGCTGTTTCCATTTACAGCCCTTCTTTTTCATTTGTTGGGCAAGGGCTAATCATTCTTGTAATAACCGTGGCAGCGGCTCATACTGCTCTAGCAATGGTTCTGATGCTCATGTACCATCGACGATACGGTACAGTTGACCTTGGAACACCAATTTCACTGGAGGACAATGAGAATGTCTAATACATCCGGTTCTGCTTCTACATTGGCTCGTACGATTATCAACAAGTACCCCGATATCGAGTCGAAACCGCTTGATGGTAACAAAGTAGAGCTAGTAGTGCCACCAGCGAAGATTCGGGATATTGTTACTATGATTGATGAGGAAGTTTCAGATGCTCTACCAGAATCCATGTTTGGTGTTGATTTAACTGAGGATAAATACGAATTAATCTACATCTTCTGGTCCCACCAAGACAAGATGTTGATTCAGCTACGTGTCAGTCTTGAAGGTGAAACTCCTGAGATTGAAACTGTTAGTGACATTTTTCCTGGCCTTGACTGGCATGAACGTGAAACCCATGAGCTGTACGGAATCAATTTCAAAAATCACCCAGATTTACGTCTTCTACTCCTTCCAGATGAGTTGAAGGGGAAGTTCCCAATGAGAAAGAGCTTTGTTACTGATAGGAGTCGTATGGATGAAACTGGTCTTGCTCGACCTAAACCGAGGCCAAAGCCTGGAGGCGAGTCATCATGAGTCCTGATATTCTTGATGAAAGCAGTGTGATTTGGTTTGGTCCACAGCACGTCAGTGCACACGGATGGGCCGCAAAGCTGACAATTGTCGGTGATTATATTGTTGAGTGTGATCCAAATGCTGGATACTTCCATCGCTCTGCAGAAAAGTGCCTCGAGTTCCGAAATTTCAGACAAGGCTCAATGATTCTTGAACGTATTTGTATGATGGAGGCTTTCTTGGCCGAGTATCCATATATCGCGGCAGTTGAAAAGATAGTCGACCTAGAGATTCCAGAACGCGCAAAGATTATGCGAACAATAATGATGGAGTTTAACCGAATCCATTCATTGCAATTTTGGTGGGGTCAGTTTGCAGGCGAGTTAGGTCTCTTCGTTATGTTACTCTGGCCATGGGTTGACCGAGAATATTCTCTTGATGCTTTTGAAGAGCTAACTGGTTCACGCCACACGGTTTCATATGCTACTCCTGGTGGAGTCAAATACGATTTCACTCCCAAGTTCTTAGCTAAGATGGAAAAGGCACTTACACGTGTCAAGGATCGAATGCCTGTATTTGAAGACATGCTATCTGGAAGTCCTACCTTCAGATTACGAACTGAGGGTGTAGCTCATTACACCGCTAAACAGGCACTAAAATGGGGTCTTAGCGGTCCGAATATCAAAGCCTGCGGTATTCCTATGGACTTGCGGAAGGATGACCCTGACCCGAACTTGGCCTATGATATGATTGATTGGGAAGTTCCAGTGATCAATAACGAGGAGCATCCTGGAGAATCTGATGCTTTCGATAGATTACTTCAAAGATTCAAGGAAATTGAAACATCGCTTGACATCATTGATAAACTTCTCCCACTTCTTCCTGAGGGTCCAATCATTGACCCGAAGGCTCGTTCAAAAGCAAACAGATTACCTGAGGGAGAAGGTTACGGAAGAGTTGAGGGGACCCGTGGAATCACCACAGTCTGGCTCAAAACAATGGAAAAGGCTCAGACTCCGTGGAGAGCAAAAATACGGGGTCCATGTTTTGCGTCATACTATGCATTGAAGCATATTGTACCCGGATCACGGTTTGCTGATTTCCCTGCAATATTTGGAAGCCTTGACCCATACCCTGGTTGGTGGGATCGCTAGGAGGCTATGAAGTGCAGTTCGATGTCTTTACTTGGTTTGGCGGGTTATTGGATTGGATCATTGGTGCACTCCTGTGGCTCTGGGGATTTCTCATATGGCCATTCTTATGGGACGGGCCGTTCGATATCTTTGCTTGGTTTGGTGGGCTATTGGATTGGATCCTTGGTGCACTCCTATGGATCTGGTGGATTATCAAATGGTGGATTATCTGGGTGTTGGATTTCATCAATTGGATATGGTTCTTAGTTTTTATTCCCGAGAACTTCATGTTTCTATTCAGAGCAATCGTATTTCCAGGTCTGATATTTGTATTATTGGCTCTCATCTTCACGGTTTGGTATACTCGGAAAATCTGGGCTCGTCTTCAGGACAGACGAGGTCCCATGCATATGGGCAAATATGGAGGTCTCCAGTTATTTGCTGATGCAATCAAACTCATGTCCAAGGAGATAATTATCCCTGACAAGGCAAAACGATGGATGTATCGAATATTACCATCGTTGTTACTAGTCATTGTTATGTTACCCTTCGCTTTTATTCCATGGGACCCATACTGGAATATTCTAGGGTCTCCGACCTCACCATTCCCCGACCTATCGGTAAGTCTTGTACTTGTCTTTGCCATCTTGACAGCAGTTCCAGTGTTATCCCTACTCATTGGGTGGGTTTCTGGATCCAAGTACTCTCTCATTGGAGGATTCAGAGCTGCGAATAATCAGTTTGCAGCGGAGATCCCAATGATAATCTCATCAGTTGGACCTGCTATGCTTGCTGGCTCGCTAAGCTTGTACAGTATTGTTATGGCTCAAACAAACATCTGGTATATTGTCTTGCTTCCAATCAATTTTATTACATTCTTCGTAGCTGCCATTGCTTCTGTGGGTACATTCCCCTTTGACGCACCTGTAGCAGACTCCGAGATCATCTTTGGTTGGCGAACAGAGCTCTCTGGGATCTATTTCACCGTTGTTTACTTCGCTGAGTTTGCTGAGCAGATGCTGTATAGCGCTCTCATGGTTACACTATTCCTTGGAGGTTTCAATGGTCTTCCATTCCTCGCTGGAATTGCGAACTTTGTAATCAAGTGGCTTGTAGTATTCTTCCTCTTCATTGTTGTAACATCATCCTTCTATCGTCTTAGACAGGATCAAGTTGTCAATCTATGTTGGAAGTATCTACTCCCATTATCAATACTGAATGTAGTCCTCGTGATGTTTGCTCTTGTATACATCCCCGGACTTGTTCCCTTAGTCATAGGAGGTTAACAGGATGGGGTTCGTAGGTAATCTTGGCGATATATTCAAAATCTTGAAGCACACCTTCCGTCAGGTCTTCAGGAGACCTTTCACATACTTCTATCCCTTTGAAGATAGAGAGTATCCAGAAACAACACGTGGGCGACACATCCATATCCGTGAAACCTGTAATGCATGTGCCGCATGCGTTCGTGCTTGCCCTGTTGCAGCGATTCGTATTGACAAGGAAGATAAGAAGTTCGAGAAAGATTGTGGACTCTATTTCGATTATACCCGCTGTCTCTTTTGTGGAGACTGCGTACGTGCATGCAGATACGATGCGCTCTTTCACACACCAATTGTAGACATCTCTGAAGGAGACCGAGAGGATCTCATTTATGGTCCCGATAAAATTACTACTCTCGATAGAGACCCACTAGAGTGGCGTGGAAGGAGGTTCCGTTAATGGCTTTTGGAATTCCATTCATGGCTATCTCATTGGCAGTGATGTTCTTAGGTGGTCTTTTCATCTACGTATTCAGGAACAGAATTGCTGAAAGTGCTGGTAAGGTCGCAGTAGGGGTTTCATTAGTTAGCACATTCCTCTTTATTCCTGCGTTCTATGAACTCCTGACCGATGGTCAATCTATTGAAACAGCTGTCTGGTCAGATATCCTCGAACCTTTCGGATTACAGTTAGATGCGGTTGCGTTCCCAATCACCTTTGGAGTAGTAGTGCTGGGTTTCCTATCAGTTGTTTATGCCGTAGGTTACACTTCTCATACAAAGAACAAACCCACCTTCTTCGCAAATCAGTTGTTCTTCATAATGGGAATGGTCTGGGTCACTCTTGCAACCAATTTGATAGAATTTTTCATCGCTTGGGAAATTATGCTAGTCCCGAGTTACTTCCTGATTCTCTTCTGGGGTCTACCTGAAACCAGAAAACGCACTGCGCTGAAATTCTGGCTCTACACTCAAGCTGGAGCTGTCAGTATTCTGATTGGCTTTGGACTTCTATATGCCCAAGGTGGTACATTTGTGCTGGCAAATATTGTGGCCAGTGGTGATGTCATATTCACGATCATCTTTGTTCTTCTAGCAGCTGGATTCCTTGTGAAGATGGCTGTAATTCCTGTTCACTGGTGGCTTCCTCCAGTTCATGCTGAGGCTCCCACTCCAATCTCAGTTCTTCTATCAGGTGCGATGATCGAAACAGGTGCCTACGCCTTAGTGCGCTTTGGCATACTGACGCTTAATGATGCCGCAATATCCCTCTCATTCTGGATATGCGCTCTTGGAGTCGTCACGATGTTCTACGGTGGCTTCATGGCGTTAGCACAGGTCGACATTAAGAGGCTCTTGGCATACTCATCAGTTTCTCAGATGGGCTACGTCCTATTCGCTCTTGGCACAGTTACAGCCATTGGAGTATCGGGTGGAATGTTCCATCTCATCAATCACGCTTTCTCGAAGGGTCTGTTGTTTATGACCGCTGGAGCAGTCATTCATCAGACTGGGATTCGCAATATTAAGAAAATGGGTGGGCTCTCGAACAAGATGCCAATCACTGCTTTCGCTGCTGCGATTGGTATGATGAGCATTGCTGCCAGTCCTCCTCTCTCTGGATTCATTAGCGAATGGATGATGTTCCTAGGTGGTTTTGGACGTATTCTAATACTTGACCCCGTAACTTATGTTGTATTAGGAATTGATTACGGATTCTTAATCCTCACACTTCTTGCTGTTTCCAGCTCTATCCTTACCGCAGCATACATGCTTCGCTTCTTCTGGCGAGTCTTCCTTGGTCCTCATCCTGAGGAACTTGAAGACGTGAAGGAGAGTCCAAGATCGATGACCATTCCTATGATCATCCTTGCTGTTCTCATTGTAATCTTTGGAATATTCCCGAGCTTGGCACTTGATGTCATAGTCCCGGCGTTTGCAAGCATACTAGGTCCATGAGGTGAGTCACATGTTATTCGGTCTACCCTATTATCTCATCCTCGTAATCCCAATACTTGGTTCCTTAATTGTTCCAGTAATTGGAAGGTTCAACGAGAAACTCCGTGACTGGACTCCCGCAATCTTAATGGGAATCACAATGATCCTATGTTGGTCACTGTTATTGGACTTAGGAACCACAACTATGCCACACTATGAATGGCTTGACCTACCAGGTCTCTATGTGCCATTCGAGATGCTATTAGATCCTCTATCTATCATCATGGCAATTCTCTCCAGCACTCTATGTTTCCTCATATTCGTCTACTCAACCGAGTATATGGCACATGAGGAAGACCGCAACAGATTCCACTTCTTGATGCTTTTATTTGGTGGTGGTATGCTCACACTAGTTCTGAGCAATAATCTGCTAATTGCGTTTATTGGCTGGGAAATCATGGGAATATGCAGCTACGGTTTGATTGGCTTTTGGAACGATAAGCGCAACAAGCCTGAAGTAGATCCCCTGGGATATGAGGAAACCAACCCACTACTCCAGTTTGAAACCGAGGGTGAGGCTAACACTCACAGCGGCACAAAAGCCTTCATCGTCACACGAATTGGCGATGCGCTAATGTTGGGTGGTATTCTTCTACTCTTCACATTCGCTGGTTCTTTCCTCTTTACAGACCTTGCAAGCAACGTGAATGACTGGTGGGGAACCATGGCAGGTTGGGGACTTCTCATTCCTGCTCTTCTACTCATCTTTGCTGGAGCTATCGGCAAGTCTGGTCAGGCTCCTCTTCAAATTTGGTTACCTGAAGCTATGGCAGGTCCAACTGCCGTTTCGGCCCTCATCCACGCAGCTACTATGGTAAAGGCTGGAGTGTACATGAGCGCTCGATTCCTACTTACAATCGTTGATGCAACCACAACTACAGCTGTTCCTGAGCATGTAGTTGGTTACGTACCATTACAAACAATCGGTATAGAGATGGCAATATCATTCTTCATCATTGTTGCAGTAATTGGTGGAATCACTGCTTTCATGACTGCTACAATGGGCATGGTTTCAAATGAGCTCAAAAAGGTCCTAGCATTCTCAACTTTGAGTCAGCTAGGTTACATGATTCTTGCACTAGGCACTGGTGGAATCCTCGCCCTTGATGGTCATTTTGAACATGCGTATCTGAGTGGAGTTCTCCACGTTGTCGCTCACGGTGCTTTCAAGGCACTTCTCTTCCTTGCAGCAGGAGGAGTCATACATACAGTGCATACAAAATACATGTCCAAGATGGGCGGACTTAAGGGATACATGAAATGGACATACCGGGTCATGCTCATTGGTGTACTAGCCTTAGCAGGTATCCCACCGTTGTCTGGGTTCTGGTCAAAGGACTCTATCATTGAGTACACGTACGAGCTGGCAACTCATAGCACAGTAGGCGTATTCCTCTTTGTCTTGGCAGTCGGTGCAGCAGCGTGTACCATTTTCTACAGTATACGTTTGATGGGAATGGTATTCCATGGACCACGACCGGAACATCACGATGAGGAGCACCATGAAGAACCTCATGATCCAGGTCCTGCGATGATGGTCCCACTTTTCATACTTGCAGCTTTCACTGTGATAGCCTTCGCAGTGTTTCCGCTTATTCAGCAGATTGCAATCAATGATACTCACACTTGGACTGAGATCATGGTTGAAATGATCATGGTGAAGATTACCATGCCCGGACTAGTACCCTTTACTATCACGATTGGTGCATTGTTACTGGGTGGAATTCCCGCATATATGATGTACATCAAGAATGCTGACGCACCAAATACAAGGATTCCTGAGAAAGGTGTTATGAGGAAGGTGTATACTTTCTTACAACATCGCTGGTACATCAACGATATCTATTACGCTTTTGTGAATAAGTTCCTTCGGTTTGCAGATCTCTGGAGACTGAATGTGGATGAGAAAATAATTGATGGTATCGATAACAAATCTGCTAATGCAGCAATAGCGATATCCACCAAGGTGCGATGGTTTGATGATAATATTATAGACGGATTTGCTGAGGGTATTTCTACTTCCGCAGTAGAGGCCTCTGAAGCAGGTCAAAAATCACAGACAGGTCTCATCAATGACTACATTGGTGTTGTAATTTTTGGAATTGGCTTAATGGTACTTATAGCTCTACTCTCATGGGGGGTAATCTAGATGCAACTCGACTTCGCAACTAATCTGATTTCTATGCTGCCCATGAACATCCTAGTGCTAATGCTGCTAATCCCACTAATTGGTGCTCTAGTTGCATTCTTCCTTGGGAATAAGGGGTCACGAGCAATCACCTTGATTGTAACGACCCTAGAGATGGGCCTTGCAGTGCTGCTTATTCTTGGCACACCATCATTAGGTTCAGACCCTGGTGGAATGAGCCACACGATCAGTCACATGCTAGCACGGCTAGGAACTGATTCGTCTGCACCGGTCTTCGAGATAATCCTTGGTGTGGATGGTCTCTCACTGGTAATGATACTGTTAACCAATCTAGTTGTCTGGATCGCAGCAATCAGCTCAAATCACATCAAAGAATCAAAGGGTCTCTATTACACTCTCTTCCTTGTGCTTCAGACTGGTCTGCTTGGAGTCTTCATGTCACTGGATTTGATTGGCTTCTTCATTTTTTGGGAACTTGTTTTGATTCCCATGTTCTTCATCATCGGTCGTTGGGGTGAGGAAGGTAGTAATCATGCAGCGGTCAAGTTCTTCATTTACACTCATCTCGGCTCTGCAGTGATGCTTGTTGGATTCTTCTATCTATACTTCCAATCATCAATGTTCAATGCACACGGAATCGCGACAGCAGTCCCAACATTCAATATGGTTGCTCTTCGTAATCTTGGTCTTGATCCCTGGGTTCAGATTGGATTTGCATTGGCAATTTTCATGGGTGCTGGAGTTAAGCTACCGGTATTCCCATTACATAATTGGCTTCCATGGGCTCATGTCAAGGCACCTACACCTGGCTCAGTTATCCTGGCAGGCATTCTCCTTAAAATGGGTGGCTACGCATTCATCAGACTCGGCCTCTGGATGGTTCCTGATGCAATAACTCGATTGGCAATTCCATTCGCAATAATTGCAATCTTCACATGTATCTACGCGGCTTTCACAGCCATGGCACAGACTGACATGAAGAGACTTGTGGCTTGGACTTCAATAAATCATATGAGCTGGGTTTTACTTGGTGTTGCTGCTTATGCGGCTGGTGCTAATTCTACTAATCCTGCAATTCAGGCTGCGGCAAGTCTAGCACTTCAAGGCTCGATCTTTATGATGTTTGCACACGGTACGATAATCTCAGTGATGTTTATTGTCGCGGGCCAGCTAAAGTACAACGCTGGCACAAGAGAGATTCCTGATATCAAGGGTCTCATGGCACAGGCTCCTAAATTATCTGCAGTGCTTATCCTTGCTACACTTGCTGCTTTTGGCCTCCCTGGCTTTAGCGGCTTTCTTGCAGAGGCACTCATTATCTTTGGTTCAATCGTTGTTATCAATTGGTCCGCAGCGATTGGTTTTGGTATATTCATTACAGTTGGCTATATGCTCTGGATGTTGAATCGTATTGTCTTCAGTGACCCTGATCCTGAGAAGGAGGTCTCTGAGGCATCATGGAGTGATTTGATTGCTCCAATTTTGATGTTGGTTCCTGTGATACTACTTGGAATCTGGCCTGACCTAGTCTTGGATATAGTGAAGCCTGTGGTCGATGCCATGATACTTGGAGGTGCTCCATAATGCTACAACTTGCTGCTATAGCTGACAGTCTTAGAATCCTACTCTTACCATTGAAAGAACTGATACTTGCATATGTTCCAGCAGGATGGATCATGTCTCTACCTGCAATTACCTTGGTTATTTTCGGTATCATAGCATTAACAGTAGGGATGCGTTACAATCCGCTTGGTATCAGTTTCATTGGAGTTATCCTTGCGATTCTCGAAATGGTGATGTTTGATCCCACTGTGATGTCTGGCTACTCGTTTGGTACCCTCTTTGTGAGGGATGCATTCACTGACCTCTTCGTCTATATTGTACTGATGGTAGCATTTCTCGTATTGATGTCCTCAACCCTTTGGGGTGGTGACAAGGGTACATACAATTTCCTGCTCATGATATCATTTGCCGGTGCAATTTGGGTCGTCATGGCTACAGACCTTGTCGCTCTATTTCTCGCATGGGAGCTAATGAGTACTCCAACGTACATCTTGGTGGCATTAGGACCACGTCGTGAGGCTGTTGATGGAGCAACCAAATATTTCGTTATGGGACTCTTAGCAACAATGCTCATGCTCTTAGGAATTGCACTAACATTCGGAGTTGCTGGTACAACTGACCTATCTGCTCTCAGTGTATATGTCAATACACTCTGGGCATCACCGGTAGGCAATGAACCTGCAGCGTATACATTACTACTTGCTATAGTACTCTTCATTGTATCATTTGGTTTCAAGGTTGGAATATTTCCAGGATGGCAGTGGGTACCTGATACTTACGCAAGTGCGGACGGCAGTGTCACTGCATACCTTGCTGGTGGCTCAAAGAAAACTGGAGTGAGTGCACTTCTCAGAATTCTCATGATTGGATTCTTCTTTGCGAAGACTGAGTGGGCACCTCTGATTGCAGGAGTTGCTGTCCTAACGATGGTCATTGGAAATGTCCTTGCCCTCGCTCAAAAGGATATCATGAGGATGTTGGCCTTTTCTAGTATTGCTATGATGGGTTACCTGTTCATTGGAGTTGCTGCTGCGAATGAGATTGGAATGGCTGCAGCTGGGTTCCATGCATTCACACATGCTATCATGAAGACCGCTGCTTTCATACTAATCTGGGTGATGTCTTACAAACTCATGAAGCGCATAACCTACGATGATCTAGCTGGGTTGAGTAAGAGAGCTCCTGTGGCTGCTGCCATGTTCGCAATATTGATGCTCTCATTAGCAGGTATGCCCTTGACAGTTGGCTTTTGGTCCAAACTTGTGTTGTTCCAGAGTGCTGTTGTGGCAGATATGTGGTGGCTTGCATTGGTTGGTCTATTAAACTCTGTATTCTCTTTGGGTTACTATCTACGTGTGATGAAGTTCATGTACATGGAAGAACCGAAGGATGATACAAAGTTGAACTTACCACTAGTGCCAATGGTCGCTGTAGCAATCTGTGTCTTAGCTGTGGTTGCATTATTCATATTTCCGAATGTGATTCTAGATTATGCATTTCAAGCTGCACAGATATTCTTCCCGTTGCCCTAAACTTACCCAATCTTGGACATTGCATCCAGGACTGATGTTCGGTTCCTGCTTCATCGAGGTTGCATCTTGCAGATCTAGGAAGACCCACGAAGACGTCTTACGTCCTCTCCACCGGCTTTTAACGTCCCGTCCAACTGGCGGTGACGGTAGAGTGATCCAGAAACTTGGCTCTCGTTTCAGAGGTTCTCCACAGCTGATGATTCCTCTTCAGAGGATATAAGGTCCTACAGTTTTCCATGCTTTCTTCAACCAGTCATTTAAGTGATGTCTAACTTTGTCCAATTATTAGGTAGCTGTTGACAACCCTAGGCATTGAAACCTGAGAAATTCAACTGGGAGACTGATTGCAAGAAATCAATCATACTCTTTCAGTATAGTTTCCCTTGCACACTCAATAAACAGTGCATTGATGTTCTTCCCTGTTTTAGCAGAAGTTTCAATGTACTTCAGATCAAGCCACTCAGAGAGCATAAGCCCCGCCTCCTTTGGTACTAGTCGTTCCTTCACATCGACCTTGTTAGCAACCAATACAATAACCGCTTTTGGACAAACCGCACGAAAGTTCCGATACCACTCATACACGTTCATGAATGTCGAAGGTCTGGTGACATCATAGACTATGAATGACATCGATGAGCCTACCATGTACCGTTGACGTAGATCCTTGTATGAAGGTTGCCCTGCCAAATCCCAGAGGACAATTTGAGCTTTGAATATTTCCTCTTTGCTCATTTCCACTTCGATATTCTTCACTGCGATATTTGTACCAATTGTGGCTTTGTATTTCTCACCAAAACTATCCTCAGTGAATCTCATAATGCATGAAGTTTTCCCAACAGCTCCGTCACCCAGAGCGCACATTTTCAGTATGTATTCGGGACCTTCATTCGTCACCACTATTACTCCCTCTAATCGGATATTTGCTTATTTTATCTTAGATTTAATAGTTCTGGATAAAATCCTGTCGTTTATCCATCACATCTGCCAATCAGAATAATAAGATTCGAAAACAGGAAACCCTAAAAACCGGTACCTTCGTCAATTCTTTCGTACAGCTATCGTATTAGTGAGGATTGAGTGGAAATGAATTCAACAGAAGAGAAAAAAGAAGTTTCAAAGCTTAAGATATGGGCTCAAGAAGTCAAACTTGGAATACTTCCAGCTTCAACAATACCTATCTTTGTAGGAACTGCGGTTGCATTCGGTCTTTATGGTGTCTTCTATTTGGACCTCTTTCTAGTCACACTCATTGCCGGTATCTTTCTTCATTGGGGCGCTGATGTTACCAATGACTATTTTGATCACACTGAAGAGCTTACTGGAAGCGATGACATCAATGTGGAATTCATTCGACCCTATAGTGGTGGTAGCAGAACGATTCAACAAGGATTACTTACTCCTAGAGAAGTTGCTATCGGTGCAATTGTTTGCTATATTATAGCTGGAATTTTTGGTATGTATCTTGTGCTTAGACTTGGTTGGGTTATTCTAGCCCTTGGTGGTATCGGAGCATTCTTTGGACTCTTCTATTCAACTCCGCCAATCCGAATAGTGAAACGTGGATTTGGGGAATTTATCATAGGTATTATGTTTGGATTATTGATGGTAGTCGGATCCTTTTATGTTCAGGTACAAACTCCGATTGCTCTCGCATGGCCATTAGTGATTCCATTTGACGTGTTCTTTGAGCCGGGCTTCATCTCTATTCCAGTAGCAATTATGATTGGATTAGTACTTTTCATCAATGAGTTTCCAGATTACGTTGCAGATAGAGATGCAAACAAACGGACATTTGTTGTCCGACTTGGACGAAAGCATGCAGCAAAAGGTTATACTCTAGCCATAATTTCTATGTATGCCTCAATTATCGTAATGGTGTTTCTCAATTTGATTCGTTATGAAGCTCTACTCGTTTTAGCGACTCTACCACTTGGTGTACTTGGAATAGTGACAACGCTCAAACATTATGATGAGAGTGCGAAATTAGCACCCGCAAATTGGGCAACAATTGTTGGGCATATCTTCGTAGGTGTATTTCTGACACTTGGATATGTTTTCCATGGTTTCTCAGTAACATGGGAGATTACACTAATAGTTGGAATCGTTCTATTTGCCTTCATCGCACTTATGGCACGTAAGATTGGACAGCCGCCAAAAGAAGTTTAATCTTAGGTCCCTGTTACCAGAACATCCCCACTCCTAGAGTAGGATTATGCAGGAATCATAAGAGTAAATCATCATGTTAACAATGGTTACCCCTAGTTGGCGTAACCAACTCATGTAAAATCATGTGCCATTAAATCATTGAAAAAATCAGCTCAAGCTCTTGCCTCTTCATGCTGCTTTACTGCCATTTGTTCTGGACTCATGATTATCATGAAACGGTTAGTGAAGATAAATCGTGATTCAGCAGCCGAAGGGCAATAGAACAACGAATCGAGCGCCTTTTGTGTAATCGCCCGGTACGCGATCCTCGATTGATATCTTTCCACCATATTGATCAATAATCTGTTTTACAAGAGTTAATCCAACACCGGAAATCCTTTGCACCCTCTCCCCAAGACTTGTGAGAACAGTTTTCTTCATTCTATCATCCATACCCGTTCCCCAATCTACGAAATCCAACCTCAGGTACTCACCATCTTGGTCAAGACTAACCTTCACTTCTATCTCAACGTTTTCTTCAGTCGTAACCTTAACTGCATTATGTAATAAATTATAGAAAACATCTTGTAGAAATTCATTTGCCATGATGCAATATTTTCCCTTACTGACATTTGTCTTCACGTTAATATTCCGACTTGGAAATGACTGCTTTACAGTTTCAATTGATACAATAAGGGTTTCAGCTATATCCGTTTTCTCAAGTTGGATATTTTCTTGATTAATCATGGCAAATTTCTTGACATTGCTGATTAGAGAAACACTTCGATTGACTTGCATGAGTGCTCTATCAGCCATATTCCTAAGTCTTTCTGGTAATTCTTCATCTTCTAAGATAAGCTCGAGGCTTGCCATGATTCCCTGGTGCATGTTATTTATGTCATGAGCCATAAGATCGTTGAAGAACTCGGCTCGAGCTCTTGCTTCTTCATGCTGCTTTTCAGCTTCAACTCGTTCCGTGATATCCGTTGAAAATCCACCAATGAGTGGTGGTTTTCCTTCTCTGAATATTGGGAATTTATGACTTTTATATGTTCGAATATTACCTTCGATATCACGTGACTGTTGAATCCTATCTATTGGACCTCTGGCTAGTATTTTTTGGTCTTCAATTTCTAGCTCTTTCATACGTTTTTCACCGAAGATATCCACGAGAGATTTTTCCTTCATCCCTGGTATTGAATCCGCCATTCTCATGAAACGGTTAGTGAAAATGACTCGTGATTGATGATCCTTGATGAATACAGGGCCTGGCATATTGTCAGCAAAAGCAATGAACTGTTCCTGACTCTCTTTCAATTGTTCTTCAGCTTTTCTTCTTTCTAATATTGTTGAGAACATTCCAGCCACAGTTGCAAAGAATCCTCCATCTATCGGTCCTATTGATTTTGTTGTACGTGATGCAACATTGATCACTCCCAGAACAGAACCGTCAGATCCGATAATAGGCCAGAATATCAGCGAATGGAGTCCAAGTTTTTTTGGTTTTGCCATTCTTTTAAGGTCTTTAGATACTTTGGAAAAATCTTGAATGAACAAGGGCTGCTTTGTTCTTGCAGTTCGAGCTGATAGAGTATTTGGATCCCTAATTGAAATGGATGGCTCTAAAGTCTCGATATCAAATCCTATTACTGAGATGAGCTGAAGTGTTTCATCCTCTTGGTTGACGAGACGTATTGTACCAAGGTCATAACCTAGGCTTTCAACTAGTCCACTCAAAACCTTATCACAGATTTGTTTTGTGTCATCTGTACTCAATGCTGCTTCAGCAATAATTCCATACGCTTTTCGCTCACGGGAGGCGCTCTCACGCATATCCTCATCACTTGTGACATCCTCGCCATAGGTTATTACATATGTTTTATCACCGATTTGAACGGAGTTAGCAGTTATCTCAATAACATGTGTTTCTCCAAGTTGATTGATGAATCGGAAACGCTCCTTGTTAAAACTCTGTTTTCCAGAAGCAAGACTCTGAAATTTTTCTAGTGCATTTTCACGTGCATCATGAGAAAGCAACTCTGCTAGCATATCTATGCGTTGATTAACAGCCAACTCCGGAGTAATTCCCATGGTTCTGGAAAATGCATTGTTGATATAGACAATTTCATTTCCTTGACTAATTAATACTCCTTGAGGCGATGCATCGAAGAATGCCTGAAGCATTTCACAATCAAGACCATTTTCTTCACTTGCTTCTGACTTCTCTTCTTCCATGGTGCACACCTTACTAAATCTTGTAATCAAGTATTGCATTCTATCTTAGTTGATAGATATTACCAAATTGCTTCAAGTAAAGGTATCTACGATACGTGGCTTCATTATTTTGAAATATTTTCTTTGAGTGAGCGTCATATTATGCAAAATGTAAAATGTACTATTATGCACATTAAGGTACATTTATGCACAATGTTTATAAACCGTAACAAAACAGCGACTACAACCGTTTCTGAGTGTGAAAACATGATACGAGTGTGCCTTGGCCAATGGAAAATGGGTCTTTCGAGACCCGTTTAGTTAAATCGCCAAATCACCTAATCAATGTTTTTGAACCAACTTCTTCTCTTAGAGCAACTCTTGCTTGTTTATCTTGTTTTGAGTTGACTTACTTTTTCGCATGCAGGATGTTTGTTCAGATGAGACGCCATTTCCCAGAAGCGGGGAAAAAACGGAGATATAATTATGAAACGTGAAAAATTTAGAATACAACTAGACTGTGAAGATACACCAACTCACTATGTGAATATCTTACCACACCTGAAGAACCCTCTCCCTCCGCCGCTAAATCCAGCGACTGGAGAACCGATTGAACCTGAAGCTTTAATGGCACTATTCCCAGTGGAATGTGTCAAACAAGAGGCTTCCATGGAGAAGAAGATAGAGATACCAAGAGAGGTCCGCGACATTCTGATGAGATCAGGTCGCCCAACACCTCTCCAAAGAGCGGTAGGTTTCGAAGATGCTCTGAAGACTCAATGTCGAATCTACTACAAACGAGAGGATGTTTCACCAACCGGTAGTCATAAGCTGAATACAGCAGCGGCGCAAGCCTACTACGCCCAGAAAGAGGGTGTTGAACGATTGGCTACCGAGACCGGTGCTGGACAGTGGGGAAGTGCTGTTGCTTTAGCTTGTGCATACTTCGGAATGGAAGCAATGGTATACATGGTTCGCGTTAGCTATGAACAAAAGGCGTATCGTGGGATTTTGATGAGAACCTATGGAGCTCAGATTGTTCCAAGTCCTTCTGACAGAACGGAATTTGGACGTAAGGTACGGAGCGAGAATCCAAATCATCCCGGAACCCTCGGCATCGCCATTAGTGAAGCTATAGAAGATACCGTGAGTCATGACAATACAAAGTATACACTGGGATCCGTTCTCAATTTTGTAATGCTCCAACAAAGCGTGATTGGTCAGGAGGTCATTACTCAACTGGATAGCATTGAAGAAACTCCTGACTATATTGTTGGTTGTGTTGGAGGCGGGAGTAATTTCGCTGGAATGGCTTACCCATTCATGACGGAAGATAGATTCCGCGATGTTCAATATATTGCTGCAGAACCCAAAGCGTGTCCTTCCCTCACTGAAGGGGAATACCGGTATGACTTTGGTGACACAGCGGGGATGACTCCAAAACTCAAGATGTACACCCTTGGCTCAGATTTTACGCCACCCAAGATTCACGCTGGCGGATTGAGGTATCATGGTGTAGCTCCTACTATTAGTGCACTAGTTGAAGAGGGTCGAATTGAAGCACGAGCTTACGAGCAGTTGGAAGTGCTTGAAGCTGGCGTTCTATTTGCAAAGACTGAGGGTGTCATTCCAGCACCAGAATCTGCTCACGCAATCAAAGCTGTGATAGACATAGCTCTTGAAGCGAAGAAGAAGAACGAATCTCAGACTATAGTCTTCAATCTGTCTGGTCATGGACACTTTGACATGACTGCATATGGGGCACTCTTGGATGGTACGCTGAACGATGAACCACTAAGCGAAACTCCTCGTGCAAGAAGTGAAACGGTAGCAATTTCAAAGGAATAAAATCGTATGCCACTGGTTTGTTCAGTGGCATCCCTTTCTTTTTTATGACATTCTAATTATATTGGTTAGTGCTTTTGCTGCCCTCTGGGGACTTGAGAAGAATGGAATTCCAGCAGCTTCAAGGATTTCATAGCCGGGCGGTTTATTGCTATCCGGCGATGAAAGAATACTCACTATTGGTTTGACACTATCTCTAGATGCTTCAACAATTTTGGCTATTGGCATCCCATCACCAATACCTTCCTGATAATTAGGAGAGAAAACAATCATGACTGAATCATAACAATCTTCTTTCAATATCATTCTGAATGCATTAGCAAAGATCTGTGGTTGTGCCCATCCCTGAGCTAGAAGATCAATTGGATTCTTAATTGGGATATCAACTGGCATATTGAGAAGTGCTTCTATTGATTTAGCTGTTTCTACTGATGGTGTAGGTAATTCTGCTCCATTGAGCTCTAACGTCTGAGCTGCTACTATCGCAATTCCAAGAGTGTGTGTGACAACAGCTACTCTGTTTCCCTTGGGGCGACGATTGCAGGTAGAGAGAAGATATGCTGTATCTACCATTTCAGTAACTCCTGCTACCTCAATTCCTCCAGCTTGTTTAATGGCTGCACTGTACAGTTCTGAATTTCCAGCCATGCTTCCAGTATGACTTAGTGCTGCATCTCGAGATGCAGGTGTTTTGCCTACTTTGAAAACTATTACTGGTTTCTCTGGAGAAGTTTCCGACATCTCATTGGTCATTTCTCGTCCATATTCAGTTCCTTCAATAAATAGACAAATGACTTCTGTTTCATTGTCTTGACGAAAGTATCGTAACATGTCGTGAAAGTCAATATTTACTCTGTTTCCAACGCTAGCAAATTTTGAAACGCCAAGTCCAATATCTGAGGCACGATAAAGCATCAGTCCTGTAACACCACCACTCTGACTTACCATTGCGACGGTGCCTCCTTTCATTGAAACAGGATGAGGAAAGAATGTAGCGTTCATTCCGATTTTTGGATTACCTGCCCCAAGGCAGTTGGGACCTATGACCGCAATATGTGCATCATCAACAATTTCCCTGAGCTTCTTTTGATGCTCAATACCAATCCCTCCAAGTTCTTTGAATCCTGAAGAAAAAATGATTGCTCCACCAATGTTAGCTTCCGCACAATCGCTAATGGCAGGAATGACATGATGAGGTCCAACGGCAATCATAGCCATATCTACTCTATCATCAACATCCTGAATTCTAGGATAGCATTTGAGATCACCAAGCATTTTCAATCGGGGATTTATTGGATACACTTTTCCTCCGTAAGTATTCAATGCTAGGAGGGCAAGAGCTCCGAGTTTCTCAGGTTTATCTGAAGCTCCAATAACTGCAATCGATTTGGGCGCAAAGAGCCTATCTAACGATTCGTTCTTCCAAGACAATGCATTCAGTCTCCTCTATTGATGTTCTCCAATAATTTGCTCTATTTTGCTAATAATAAGTTTTGAAATTACAGAACGAGCATACTCATAGCTCTCTAAATCGATAATTGATAAATCGTGTTTCTGCGCCTCCACAATCATGTAGTCCTGTATTTTTCGTGTTGATTGAAATTCTTCTTCTCTGGTGATTGAATCTTTTGAAACTGATTTTAATTTCCCTGCAACATATTTACTGTCGAACATAGCCTTGTGAGTTTCTTCATTTGGATTGATTAGTATCTCGAGAGTGCCTTTGCTTAAGTGATTGATTGTACCCGGTTGCAGATGAACTCCCTCTACTACAGCTACAGCTCCTTCTTCATGGATTCGTCGGACCATCTCAATCAAGGGTGGACTGATCAATTCACATTGGGCAATATATCCTCTCACAACTGGATCCAAACTCCGACTACCTAACTGTTTGTATTTGAAAGCTTGATAGGTATGGCAGTAAAATTCTGGATGGTCTTTTTTTGTGTAGATTCCTCTGAGAACTTGTCTAACTGTATCAGTACTGATAAAACGAGTAGAAGCTAGGTCCTGGACAAGATCAATGGCGAGCATGGATTTTCCAGTAGCAGACGCTCCTTCTAAAGCAAGAATAATCGGTGGGATTTCATCAGAAACACCTCGAAGGTGCTCGTACGCTTTTAGTGTTTCATAGTTCTTGATAATCTGGGGTGAGTGACTATTGAGAGCATCTTCAACGAATTTAGTGATTTCTGATTCTGTTGGTACGTTTTTATTAGACTGATATTTTTGGATGCCCGCGAGAATTTGCGAAATAGGAATATCAGTGAGACCACTTAATCTGAGTTTACCTCTTATCGTGGTAAGAGGAAATGGAATTACTTGTTCTTGAATTCTCACTCTCATATTCATGACACCCGGTGAGATGAGTCATGTCTTTTCGACCTCAAAAGGACTTCCGTGAGCAATATCCTCTTGCTTCTCGACCTGCTGTACCACGAAATGACCTCCCTGTCGCAGACCTGGGTTTCTTACGTCGTTTGGGTTTTCCCATGAATGGTCTGCTCATATCGATCTGTTCATTCACATCAATAATTGAGATGGTTGATTCAACAAGTTCTCCACGCCGACCTCTTGACAGGGTCATGCACTCATCATACAGGTTGATGTAACCATTGAGAATCTCGTATGTTCGGTCTGGCTCTACATCAGCAATATCTTCATTCCAAAGTGTGAGGTTCATTATAGCCGATGAATCACCAATGATGCAATCTGAAATCTCATGCTTTCTTCCTGATGCTCGCTCTGAAACAATTCGTATTTTACCTTTCTTTAGAACTTTGAAACGTACATTGACACTTCGTGATTCCTGTGTGAAATGCTCAATCAATGTCCAATCTGCAGAATTGCTTTGTTCAGGAGTGTCACTTACTTGCACCAATGTATGAGCCTCATATCCATAGTTGTATGTGTGCTTATCCTAAAGAACACCTACAGATTTACCTATGAATTTCTTTCAGAGCCAATGTAAGCTGGTCAAGTCCTTTGATGAGTTCTTCTTGGTCTCCACCAAAACCTAAGCGGAAGTGTCCTTCGAGTTCCATCCGCGAACCAGGAACAGTGAATGTTCTATATTTTGTAACTAAAAGCTGACAGAGTTCATCTGTACTTCCACCACGCTTCAATCTTGGAGCGCACACAACACCACTCTTAGGTTCTATCCACTCTAACCAAGATTGATCCTCCATCCAATCTTTCACAATCTTGTAATTTGCGAACATTGTCTTTCGGAGGTCTGTCAAGATACTATCTTTCTTTTCAAGTACTGATTTTGCAATTACTTCTCCCAATGAGGAGTTACAGATAGTCACTTGCTCACGAACTGCTCGAATTGCTTCAATAATTGGTGTATCTGCAACGACCCAACCAATCCTAATTCCAGGAAGTCCCCACGTCTTTGACATTCCCGTAAGACTGATTGCATTAGGACTCAAAGTAGCTGCTAACGGTGGTGGGTCGTCGAATATCATATCTCTGTAGGTTTCGTCAACCATGAGATATGCATTAGCAGCTTCAGTAATCTCGATTGCTTCTTTTAGTTCGTCTTCGGTTATGAGTGAGCCAGTTGGATTGTTTGGATGTGTAAGAGTGATGAGTTTTGTATTTGACTTGACCATCCTTCGTAATTGGTCCATATCTGGTCTGAACTCATTCTCCCAAGTAAGTTTGAACAATGAGTGGTCTCTCTCAAGAGACCTTGGAATCTGATACAGTGATGGATAAGTTGGATGTTCGATTATCATATGATCCTTTGAACCAACAAGATGTCCAATGACTGCAAAATTACCTTCACTAGCCCCCGTCGTAACTGCTACATTGTCCATTGCCATTCCACTATATTGCTTTGCTATTTCTTTCCTCAAATCTGGATGACCTAGATGATATCCATATCGAAGTTCAACTTCATTCAGGTCGATCCCAAGATCTTTCACTAAGAGGAATTTCATTCCACTCTCACCTATATCATAGTCTACTTCGAATTGATATTCATCAAACCAGATTTCTAAGGGCATTCTTTCAAAGACCATACCATTCACCAAACTACTGAGGATGGACATTACATCGATAAATACATTCGTGATTGACGAGGTAACGTGAGTGTATCTTTGCATAACATACGATTGATAAGGCGCTTTTACTTCCATATTTCATTCAAAGTATTGTGGGGAACATATTGTGACTTTGCGAATCCTCATTGTGGATGATGAGCCAGCAATCCATGAAGTTATGGATTCTTACCTGAGGAAATACCTTGATGATTATGAACTCATAACAGCATTAACTGGCAGTCAAGCTGTTGAGGAAGTAAAGGTCAGCATTGAAGAGGGGCATCCGCCCGATTTTGTTCTTATGGATCTAAAAATGCCTGAGATGAATGGTCTTGAGTGTACCAAAGTCCTTACAGAGATGGGTATCAAAAATATTCATCTTTTGACAGCATATTTTAACACCGAATCATTGAAACAGGCTGTAGAAGTGGGTGCAAAAGGTGTGCTGAAAAAAAGTGAAGGATTCGATTCAATTGCCCGAAAGGTTGCAAATATGGTGCGGGGTACAAGAGAGCCAAGCTCTCAAACCACTTCTCCGTAAGCCCACAAAACCCTTAACAGTTCCAACATTTTATTGAGTTGAAGCTGGAGTTGAGATTGGATTATGCGTCGCTCACCCTCGAAATTGCTATTCTTTGGATTTATGACACTGTTTATGGTATTGCTTGTAGGAGGATTTTCTACTAACGCAGTTAGTGCACAAACACCAGTCTTTCCAATTGATTTTGTTAATGACGAAACACTGTATGTCTATGCTAGTCTAGATGGTCAGAATATCAAGGATTCTAATGATATTAACCCCATTGAAATAAATATGGAAGATCCCATGGAGATATTCCTTCAAATTAATGTGTCAAGTTCAGTTGATTTGAATATGAGTGGTTCAATCATATTCTACTATCAAGGCTTTGCAATATTCCCGATTCAAATTATTGATCCTGTGACTAACTCAACATGGATTTGGGTGAATCATGAAAGTGATATTCCACCAGTAGCTGCGTTGATAGATCTCTCTTCAGCTCTCTCATACGGTGGAATCAAGCTTGCAACTGGAATTTTTGAAGCATCAATGGATTTCAGATACTACCTCGATGGTGATCTTACAACAGAGTATGTTGTATCCAATACATTCTACTTCTCCATTCCTTCAACGCTTCAGGATGTTTTCACTTCAGTTACAGGTATTTCAGCTACTGTTGCTACTGTTGGTGCAATCTACGGATTAGGAAATGGATTCTGGCAACTCTTTGAAGGTTTCAAAACTGCATACAAGTTACGAGGTATTCATAAAAAAGCCTCAGAGCTGAAATCTTTGCCAAATCTCACAGTCATAGGTGCATTGCCACTTCTATTCTCCATGCTTGCAGGAATGACAAAGATGGGGAAGAAGAAGAAGAAACAGGAGCCGGAAGATGACAAGCCTGACGACACTGGTGTTAGTGAATACTTGATACGTCAGAGATTAAGGGAAGTAGCTCCTGATGCTTGGCCTGTTGATAAGTGTCCTAAATGTAAACGGGACTGGAATACTAAACTCGATATGTGTAAGAAATGCAATTTGACACAGGATGACGCACGCGTTATCTATGCTGATCTTCTAGTTTCGAAGGTGCCTGCTGCACTTAGGCTCATGGGGAATAAGAAGTCTACTGATATTCGAACTCTTGCGAAGAAGACAAAGTCTACTGACTACAACGCTGGAGTGATTGCTGCAGCTATGGTTGATACCGGTGTGACTGAGATTGTTAAAGTAGGAACACCGTTGCGGAGTTTCGTCATGAATATCGCAGGTCTAGCTTTCCTAGTAATTACATGGCAACAATTGCTTGGAGATAGTGCTAGCACATTGCAAACAACAATTACCCTCGTTGGTGCTGCAATGTCCTTTGCAATCATTATTGCTCTCTATGTCAGCCGTAAGACTCAGGTTGAGAAATTCGCAGCTGATATAGACGACGGTAAGAAATGGATACCGACTGAAGAGGATGCCGCCGCTGAAGCAGCAGAAGATGAAGTGGCTGAAGAGGTTACAGATGAGGAAGATGCAGCTGAAGCTGTTGAAGAAGAAACAGAGGATGCCGCTACTGAAGCAG